>Ga0308170_10002865_pt1 | contig 14500 bp, 17 predicted proteins | sample PhyBR2_2_FD_202136 | JGI IMG/M metagenome (GOLD analysis project Ga0308170, IMG submission 202136) | Phyllosphere microbial communities from UC Gill Tract Community Farm, Albany, California, United States - DLSLSB.R2 | ecosystem: Host-associated > Plants > Phyllosphere > Unclassified | place... | reverse complement strand
ACTTCCGACATGCTTACGAGGACGGCCCAGCAAAGACCCACTCGCCTCGAGGAACTCGCACGAAGTCGCTCTCGCTCGCCGGCGACCAAGTCGCGCACACTACTCGAGCATCCACATCTGCACGTTCCAGACGACTCGTACGACCTCGTCTCCCCCGTGCAGCCGTCGCTCCTCGTCCGACGCGGTCTGCGCCGTGAAGCGCGTCCCCTCGCCCTCCTCTTCCATCGCTGACGCAGCCGCTCCTCCATCCTCGCCCGCCCATGGCTCTCGTCCAGGGCTCACCGGCCAGCGCACGCGGCCTACCACCGCACGAGACCGTACCTGCAGCGTGAAGATGGGCATGGCAGGCGAGAGCGGGCGAGGCGAGGCGAGGCGGGAAGTCGGGAGGGAAAGGTGATGGCCGAGGGCGACGGCGCTCGCGGCGTGTCTGGCGGGGAACGCCTCGGCGGCTCGAAGCGTGCGCAGTGGCTTGAAGCCAGGTGCGGCAGGCCATGGCGCGGCGAATGCGGCGAGGGCGGGTTGCAGAGGTGGTGGGGCGCGGCCGAAGGCTGAGTGTGGGCGAGAAGGGCGGGTAGGACGGGCGGGACGGGCGCTCGGGCGACTTTGTCGGGTCGTAGGATGCGGTGGTGCATCCGTGTCGGGGTAGCCGGGCGAGAAGAGGGCGGCTCGAGGTGAGGGAGGGCGGGTTGGCGAGGTGGACGAGGCGAGATTGGCGAACCGGCTGGTGAAACTCGGCGAGGCGCGCGACCGAGCTTTTCCGAGTATCAATCTGCGTCGCTACCAGCGCCTTGAGCAGTGGAGGAGGATTGCGGAAGGGTCGAAGGAGGAGAGTCGTGCTGGAACTGATGAGGGAGTTGACGGGTGGTACGGCGGCGGGGCGGACCGAAACTGAGTGTGGCGGGCCCTTGGGGGGCCCAGCGTAGGGTGCAGACCAGAGCAAGCTGGCCTGGGCGCTGCGGCGAGAGCGAGGCCGGGTGGAGGAGCGAAGAGAGGGAGCGGCCGCCTCAAGCGACACGACCCCGCTCGCTCGGCTCGAGGCTGGATCAAGACCATGCGGATGGGCATAGACGATGCTGTTTGACCTGTGCAGCTTAGCAAAAACCGCACATAGGAGAGAGGCGGCGGCTCGTCCTGGGTGACGTCGGCCGACCCTCCTCTCGCTCTCTCTCCTCCTCCTCCTCACTACAGCCGCCCAGCTACAGCTACAGCTACCGCTACAGTCACAGCTAGCCTCAGTCCACCATGCCCAAGACGATCTACTTCACCCGCCACGCCCAGGCCGAGCACAACGTCGCAGAGGACTACTCGAGTCCGTCCGCCTCTCTCTCAACCTCTCTCTCCTCGCCGCGGGCTCACCTTGCCCCCGTCCGCAGTTCCCGACGCCCCCCTCACCAAGCTCGGCCGCGAGCAGAGCCGCAACCTGCGCGAGGAGACCGAGGACGACTTCCAGAAGGACGCTCAGCTCATCGTCTCATCCCCGGTCCGTCCGCGCTCCGTCCCCTCTGTTTCCTCCCCTGCCCTCGCTGACTCTCTCTTCCGGGCGCACAGCTCCGCCGCCCGATGCAGACCATGATTGTCGGGTGCGTCCCGCTCTCGCTCGCTCACCTCCTCAGCTCGAGAGCTGACCCTCCTAGCGCCGCCCGCAGCTACGCCCCTCTCCGCGAGCGCCTCGAGCGCGAGGGCAAGCCCGTCGTCATCATGCCCGAGCTGCAGGAGGTCAACGCCCTCCCGTGCGACACCGGCTCGGACCGTCCCCGCTCCTTCCGCCCTCCCTTCCCTCCTCGAAGCTGACCCTCGCTCCCTCCCCGCCGCAGGACCGCGCCGCCCTCTCCTCCGACCCCGAGTTCGCCGGCCTCGATCTCTCACCCCTCGAGCCCTCACCCGCGCCCGAGCACTGGGCCGGCGCCCGCTCGTGGACGAGCAAGGAGGGTATCTTCGCGCCCGAGCGCGTCGAGGAGCGCGCACGGTGGGTCCGCAGGTGGCTCCGCGAGCGCAGCGAGGACAAGATCGTTGTCGTCGCGCATGGAGACATCTTGAGGTGCTTGACTGAAGGGAGGAGGTCGGCGACGGTGCGTCCCGCGCCTCTTCTTCGCCGTGCGGATCTTGGACCGCTCCCTCGAGCGGCACTGACCCTCTCCTTCTCCCTCGTCCACTCCCTCTTCCGCTCCCACCTCCTCTCTCCATCGCTTTCAACCTCCCTCCTCTACCGCTCGTCCCGCTCGCAGCCCTGGGCCAACGCCGAGGTCCGCGCCTACACCTTCTCGACCGACCCGGCTCACGCCGACGACGCCGTTGTCGTCCCTCTGCGCGAGGTCGCCAAGGAGGGCGACGACGAGCCAACGACGACCGACATGGCCAACGGACGGGCGTAGAGCGCGCTCGAGCGGCGGGAGGAGGGCGTAGAGCCGAGCGTAGATGGAGCTAGACCGAGACGGCGTGTCTATATTGCATCGTGTGGCTCGTTCTTTATCATGCGGCTCGGAGCGGAGAGCGTCCAGCAACAGCTTCGTGCAGCTCTCGCTCGAGCGCGAACAACTTCCTCTTGCGGCGCACGGTCCCCCTCTTCCTCGGGCTCTTGCTCGCTTAAGGCGCTCGGGCAGGCTACGGTGCTCAGAAGACCAGGCTTCGAGCACGAGATCATGCTCTCAGCTTAAGCGGCACGAGGGAGAGAAAACGAACTGCCAATTCTTTTGCTCGAGAGACCTCTACGCCGGCGCCGCCGCACCTCCTCGCGCTCTACTTGCCCTCCTCGACGACCCTCTTCGTGCTGCCCTCGCCCTACTCCTGGACCAGCTCCTGCTTGTAGTGCCGCTCGTCGCTCTTCTCGCGGAGCCGCTGCGCCGCCTGCTCGGGCGTGATGTCGCGCTGCGTCTCGGCAAAGAGCTCGAACCCGACGAGGTACTTCTTGACGGTCGCCGAGCGCAGGAGCGGCGGGTAGAAGCCGAGGTGCAGCTGGGCGAACGCGCCGAGGTCGGCCGTGTCGGCGGGCGCGGAGGAGGAGGAAGAGGGGGAGGGGACGTGCGTTGGGGCCTGGTAGACGCCCATCGAGTAGGCGAACGAGCACTCGAAGCTGTGTGCGACGAGCCGGTGACCCACAGCATCAGCACGCACTCGAGCGCGACGAGGGCGAGAGAAGCAGAGCGAGAGAGCGCGACGCACAGGTTGTCGTACCGCCTCGCGACCCTGACCATCGTCTCGGCGAGGTCCCTCCTCTCGTCCTCGTCGAGCTCGGCCAAGCTCCGGATGTGCCGGCGGTGCGGCACGACGAGGACCTCGAACGGCCACGCGGCCCAGTACGGCACGAGGGCGACAAAGTGCGTGCCGACGTGCGTCACGCGCGAGGTCGACGGCGACTTGGCGTGCAGGGCGAGCTCGTGCGAGGCGTAGGTGAGGAGGAGGGACGCGAGGCCGTTCGTGCTGCGGGCAGGGGAGAGCGGAAGGGCGTCAGCACCTCAGCGCCTGTACGTACGGCCGCAGCTCTCGCTCGAGCGAGCGCAGCACAACCCGCAGGCGGTAAGAGAGAGAGCTGACGCACAGGGTCGGGACGCCCTCGACGGGCTTGTGCTCGAGCGCGTACGCGCGCTGCGCGTCGAGCATCGTCTTTGGCGTGCTCGGGATGTACGACATCGACCAGGCCTGCGTTTCACGAGGAGCGAGCGTCAGTGCGACCCCTCGGACTCAAGAATGCGCAACGACCTGCGCAGGCAGGAGAGGGCGCAGTGGAGGACGGCGCGCGAGACGCACCTGGCCGTGCGGGTGCGGGTTCGAGCAGCCCATCATCGAGCCCTTGTTCTCGAAGCTGCGTGCGGCGGTACACAGACCGAGTCAGTCACAGTGACCCTGCTCATCGCTCCGGCCGACATGCACTGGCGACCTCGAGCGGCGTACCGCGCGCGAGCGCGAGAGACGCTTCGGCCGTACCGTGACGAGGAGGAGAACGGGGACGCACATCTGGATGTACTTGATCCACGGGTTGCCGCGCGAGACGTCCTTGTACAGCTTGGTCCTGCGAGCGCGTGCGTGGGAGAGAGTCAGCGCTCGAGGTCGGCGAGAGGATGCGCGCTCGAGAGGGAGGAAGGAGGACGCACCACGTCTCGACGACGCGCACAACGTCGTCGACGCCCATCTCGGCGATCGTGAGGTCGTGCCGCGGCGCAAAGCAGATGACGTAGCACTTGCCGCGCGCGTTCTCGGTCCTGAACAGGCTCGCGACGGCCGGGTCGTCGTGAGCGGGCGGCGGCGGGGCGATCTCGTCGGGGAGGAGGGCGGCAAAGTCGTTCTCGAAGACGAAGGTGCCGTCGTACTTGGCGGTGAGGGCGCCGCCGGCGCGCTCGTTGCCCGGGCACAGGTAGCACTTGGGGTCGTACGCCGGGAGGGACGCGAGCTGAGGCGGCTCGACGGCTCCCTGCCAGGGGCGCTTGGTGCGGTGCGCTGCGAGCGGGGAGAGAGTGTCAGCGTGTGTGCATTCAGACCCGAAGAGAGTGCTGCTCGAGGCCGGAGAGCGAGTTGGCGAGGGGCGAGCGCGAGGCGGACCGGCCTGCCGCCCCGCCCGGGGGACGACGACACCAGGACCGCCTCGCAGGCGCGCAGGGGTAGCACAGGCCCACAGCGTAGACCCTGCAGCACACCCTCGAGCTGCGTCCATCGCCCCAGAGGCGGCTGCGGGCGAGAGCCCTCATCGCCGAACCGCCTCCTCTCCCGCTCCAAGGAGTACCCCGCCCGCTCGCCGCCCTCTCCAGCTGCGTGCGCTTGTCCAGCGAGCACCCAGGGTCCCCAGCTCCCTACCCACGCCGCTGCCCACGCCACCCGTGTCGCGCCCGCTGCTCCGGGTCACCCGCGTCGAGAGGAGGAGGAGGAGGAGGGAGCGGACGCACGGCTGCACAGGACCCACTCCTGCTTGAGCGGGTTCCACCGGCGGTGGCTGTGGTCGAGCGGGTTGAACGGCGTCGCGGTCGACATGGTGCGTGGTCGGGAGGCGAGGAAAGGGAGAGCGGCCGCTCGCCTCGTGGGGCGGACGTCTCGCCGACCCGTTCCACCTTTTCTCCGTTTGCCCGGTCCTCTCTCTGGCGCGCTCCTTCTCTCTCGCAGGGCTTGTGCAGCTATCCAGCCTCGAGCAATCCGAAACACCCGCTCGGAGGCAAAGAGCCGGCGCAGCTGAGCCCGCTCGGTCCCGCGCACCTTCGAGCCTCGCTGCAGACGCAGCTCTGTGCAGTGCGCCGACAGGCGGCATTCCACTGCACCGGGACGAGTACCGAGCGAGCAGCAGAGGGCGGCTCGATGCCGATCTGGTAGCGAGAGGCGGCACAGAGTCAGAGCAGGGAGCGCGAGGGCTGGATCCAGCGCAAGCGGCACGGCGTGGCGCAGCTGCTCGCGCTCGATCCCTGTGCGTCGTCGAGGAGACCGCCCTCGCTGGTCTGAGCCAAGGCGTGCGTGGATTGAAGCGGCGAGAGCGGGCGGTCGGCGCGCGTGGACGAGCCGTCGTCGAGAAGCTGTCGAGGCGCACGACCCGCAGCACGTGCAGGAGCTCAGCGCGTGGAGTACAAGCCGTCGTCGATGTGCACCCGCCGCTCGACCGGCTGCAGACTGAGAGGAGCGCAAGCTGAAGCGGAGAGTCGGAGCAGGATGGGGCCGAGGAGGACGGCGCGGGCCCGCCGGCCCGCCCTGCGTTAGTACTGCCGAGGCGGAGACCAGCGTCTTCGCGCCGACGTGGCTGCGGGTGGGCCTGGTCTGCTCGGCGAGCGAGACGGCGTGTCGACAGCAGAGGTGGAGCGGGGCGAGAGGGGGGCGCGACGGGGAGGCGCGCTGTTGCTCGAGGTGCGTCGGGTGGGCCAGCTATAGTAGGACACCGCTGCAAGCGTGCGCTCTCAGACGAGGTGCGGTCGGGGCGAGAGCGAGAGCGAGGTTGAGGGAGGAGACGAACGAGCACCGCAGCTCGCCTCTCGCCAGCTCGTCCCACCGTCTCGAGCCCAGATCCAGCTCGACAGAGACCAGCACTACCAGCTCAAAATGCCCGTCACGCTCCTCACCGCACCCCCCGCCGCCCTCTCGCGCGACGAGCTCGTCGCCATCTCCGCCGAGACGCCGTCCACCTTCGAGGGCATCCCGCCCCTCACCCGCCACCACGAGCCACAAGGCGTGCGCATCAGGGTCGACCCGCCCTTTGACGGCTTCACCGGCGACCGTCTCGTCGACGGCCAGCTCTTCGTCACCGAGGAGTGCGTCCCCCTTCCTCCTCCTCCTGACCCTCATCTCTCCTTGCCTCGCGCTGACCCGAGTGCACCTGCAGGGCCGTGTCCTTTTACTCGCCCTCGACCTCGACCGGCATCTCGCTCCCCTACCCTCACCTCACCCTCCACGCCATCTCGCGCCAGCCCGCCCCACCCTCCGCCTCGACCTCGGCCGCCGCGCCCAACGGCACCCCGGACGCACAGGGCGGGCCCTGCGTCTACTGCCAGTTCGAGGAGAGCGCACAGATGGAGGACGACGACGACGGCGCAGGGACGAGGGAGATGTGGATCACGCCCGAGAGCGAGCAGGCCGGTGCGTCCCACTCGGCTCTCTACCCTTTGCCCCCGCTCGCTCGGTCGCTTGCTGCATGCACGTGGCCCGCGAGCTTCGGCTAGGTCACGCTCCAGCTGACTCACACATCCTTCTCTCGCACGCAGTCGAGGCCATCTTCGCCGCCCTGTCCCTTTGCGCCTCGCTCCAGCCCGCCTCGTCCACCTCGGACCCGTCGATCCTCTCCCAGTCCCAGTCCGCCTCCACCAACGCCGACACCGACGGGCCCGGTGCCATGTTCGCTGCCATGGGCCTCGACCCGTCCAGCATGGTCTACGCCGCCGCCGACGGCTCGCTCGCCGGGCCGGGGCTCGCCGCGCTCCAGGCCGCCGAGGCAGGGGCCGAGGACGATGGCGACGCGCAGTGGGAAGACGCCGAGGCGGGCGAGGACGCGCAGGAGCAGGGCGAGAGCAGCGCAGGGAGGACGAGGAGCGACTTTGTCAACCCGGGGCGGGCGAGGGGCGCGCCGTACTGAGCTCGAGCGCGGGCGAGAAGACGAGGGACAGCGTGTAACGGGCAAAAGACGCCGAGCGCGCGTCGTGCAGGCCCTGTCGGCCGCGCAGAGAGCGAGAGACAGCGGCGAGGCTCGTGCAGAAGCTTCTCTCCGAGCCTCCTCAAGTCGTGCGGCTGCTTAGGTTCGACTACGAGGTTTGCGCTGCACTCGCTGCTCTCGACTCGGCTGCTCACGTGCGCCGGTGAGAGCGGCGCGTCCGGGACGCCTCGCTGCTGATCCGCTCGAGCCGCTTACGACCTGCTCTCGAGCTCTTGCGGATCGTCCGGCTCGCCGCTCTCGAGCTGTACAAGTCGAGCTGCAACAGCAATGCACTCGTGCGCTCGTCAGCACCGTCCGCCGCACTTGCTCCCCGCTCCTCGTCCTCGCCCGCCTCCGAGCCCCGCTCGTTCCCCTCCCTCCTCCTGCTCGCCCTCGCGCCTCTCGCTCCCTACCTTGCCCTCGCCGCGCACAACATCGCGCCCGTCGAACACCCTGCGCTTGGCCTCGTCCTCGCCGCACACGCCGCGCACGACGAGGTCGCGCACGGCGAGCCCGCGCGCGCTCATGTCGACGCACCAGCGCCACACGTACAGCGCGTCGCACCGCGCCGGCGCGCCTCCCTCTCCCTCGCCCGCTCCCTCGCCCGCTCCCTCGCCCGCTCCGGGACCGCTGCCCTGCGCCTCGCTCGACGACGCTCCGGGCGCCGGCGCGATCGCAAAGTGCGGCGGGTCGCGCCCTGCGCCGTCGGGGAGCTCGAGCCCGGGCGGCGCGATCCACGACGGGTACGTGTCCCAGAGCATGGTCGCGAGCTTCTCGGGCGCGACGCCCCAGGCCGAGGTGTCGGGCTCGAGGTCGGCGGCGGCGGCGGCGGAGGAGGAGGGGGAGGTGGGCGAGGTCGAGAGGGAGGACGAGGGGCGAGGAGGAGGAGACGAGGGCGGGCAGGGGTCGGCCATGTACGGCTCGAGGAGGGCGAACGCCTCGGCGAGGGGCATGTACGACGGCGCGGGGTTGGGCCACCGCGGCGCGTCGTCGTAGGCGGCGGCGGCGGCGGAGTCGGCGACGGCGTCCGTGTCGACGTCGCCCTCAACGTCTGGATCGGCCTCGTCGGCTGTCGAGTCGGGTGCGTTGTCGGCGTCGAGCGCTGGGCCGGCGGCGAGGGCGGAGGAGGAAGGGTACGACGGCGTGTCGTCGAAGAGCGGGCCCGAGCAGTCGATGAGGCCGCCGCAGCACTCCTCGACGGCCGCCACCGCAGCGTCGGCCGCCGCTGCGGCGAGTGCAGGCGCAGGCGAGGGCCGAGGACGGTCGCGCTCGCTCGAGACGGGCGCGGCGCACTGCACCTTGCCCTCGCAGCAGCCCTCGCCGACGGCGCCCGCGCTGCCCCTCGCCCGCCCTCTCTGCGCCTCGCCGTCCCTCGACTCATGCTTGACGCTCCCGAGCCGAGGCCGCGCCGCGCCCTCGGCCGCACTCGGCGGTGCCGCCGGAAGCGCACCGACCCTCCCTTCGCGCTCGGCCTCGAGCACGCCCTGCCGGATCGCCTCGCAGAACGCGTGCCACTTGCGCATGCGCGCCCCTCGCGCCCGGGAGCTCGTCGCTCGCGCGCCCTGCAGCGGAGGAGGGGCGCCGCACGCCCGGACGAGGAAGGCGCGCTGCTGCGCTTCGAGCGAGGCGTCGTCGCCGTCGGCGGCCTCGTGCGCTTGCGCCTGTGCCGGCTCGTGCGCCTCGGTCGCGCTCGGCGGCGGCGGCGGCGGCGGCGGCGGCGGGCCGGGAGGCGGTCGCGCCGAGGCCGCGTCGGCGAGGGGCGGCATGACGGGGAAGCCATTCTCGTACGGGTACGAGTGGAGCGACAGGAGCGAGTGCTGCTGCTGTGGCTGCTCGTTGCGGTTCGAGTGCTGGATCGAGGCGGGGAGCGGCTGCGCCTGGAGCGTGTGGAGGAGCGCCTCGATCGGGGTGAACGGCGACGACGCGGCTTGGTCGCGGTGGACGGACGGGTGCGGTGCCGGGGTGGAGGGCGCAGTCGCAGTGAGGAAAGACGGGGCGTGCTGAGAGTGTGGAGGAAAGTGCGGTGCCGTAGGAAGGGGTGGGAGCGGAGGGTAGTGCGGGTGCGCCTGGGCGAGGTGGGGCGGAGGGGGAGGGAAGCCGTTCTGCGGCGGCGGGCCCTGCTGCACCGAGGACGACGACGTTGGTGCCCACTGCTGCGAGTGCGACTGAGGCGAGGACTGGTTGGCGAACGGCGGCTGCGGAAGGTGCGCGTGCTGCTGAGGCTGGTGCGGGTGCGGGTGGTGCTGGAACGGCTGCTGAGGAGGGAACGGCGACATCTGCTGCTGCGGCGGCGGGTACTGCCACTGGGTCTGGGCGTGCGGGTGGCCGTTGATGAAGACGTAGCCGTGCCCGTTGGGCTGCATCGGCATCGAGTGCTGCGGCGGCGGCATGAGCGGCGGCCCGTACGGGCTTGGCGGCGGGTACCCTCCCCCTGCCGCCGCCTCGCGCCGCGTCGCACTCGAGGCGTCGGCTGGCGGCGTCAGCCCGGAGCCGCCGCCGTTGCTCGCGCTGAGGCCGAGCAGGAGGACCTCGGCCGCCGCGTCGACCTGCGGGTCGGCCGCGCTCGAGCTCGCCCATGCTCGCGGCGGCGACGACACGCGGCGGCGGGCACTCGACGAGGCGGCCGAGCTGCGGGGACGCGAGCCGTCGTGCGCGTCCTGGTCGAGGTCGTGAACGGACGCCGTGCGCTTGCGCGGCGGCGGGCCGTCCCCTCGCGTTGAGCTCGCCGGTGCTGCCGCCGCGACCGCCGTGGGCGTCTCCTGCCGCGCCGAAGGACCGTTGCCGAGCGTGCCGGGCCCGCCGGGAACCTCGATCTCGCCCGTCGCGCTCTCGACGGCCGTGAGCTGCGGCGCCGGGCCGGAGAGCGGCGGGGCGTCGGGCGCGAGGCCGCAGTGGGCGCGGAGGGCGGCGTTCTCGGCCTCGAGGAAGGTGACGCGGGCTTCGAGGTTGGACAGGAGGGCGGCGCGGCGGGCGCGGAAGGCGCGCTGGATGTCGCGAGAGCGCTGCGGGCGGGGAGGGCGAGGTCAGCTTGGCCTGGGCAGAGACGAGAGGCTCTGAGGGAAGGGACGGACCGAGGGAGGTAGCGAGTCGTCCTGCTTGCGGCCGCGCTTCTTTGGCGCCGCCTTTGGGTCGCTCGAGTCGGCCATGGCCATGCGGACCCTGCGAGACGGGCGGCGAGGCGGCAACGAGGCGATCGACGAAGGCGCGGCCGCTGAGCTGGTGCACGGCTCGAGGGGGCGCTCAAGGGTACTGCGGGTGCTGCTCTGAGCTTGCCCTGGTCGTCTGTCGAGTCGCAGTCGAGGTGAGGGGGGATCGGCGAGCGCGAGCTGATGAGGCCGTGGTGGTCGACGGCGCCGGCCCGGGGGCGAGCAGGACGGGTGGAGGACGCGTAGAGAGATGCCGCCGAGGTGCTCGCGGCTGCAGCTGGTCGTTCAGCAGGTTGTGGCGAGAGGTCGAGGCGGAAGCGGATCGGAGACGGCTCTCTTCCTCTCCCTCTCCCTCTCCGCACTACGAGCTGTGCTCTGCTTGCTGATGAGGTTCGGGCTGCCTTTAGCCCACGCTCAGACTGGGCTACCGTCATCCCTTCCAGCCGCTTACCGCACTCCGCCACCGCCTCGCTCTCCTCGTCCTGCTCTCCGGACTTAGGCGTCACGCCGCAGTGCTGCGCAGACGGGCTGAGCGCACGAGCTCGAGCTCGCGACCGAGCTGTCCGGACTGGCTGCGCCGGCGACCCTGGTCGTCAGTGCAGGCGTCGGACTTTCCGCGGATCCCGCTCCTTACGGCTTGTCGCTGCTCATTCTCGATCCTGCTTGGCATCTGCTACGCGTCTTTCCAGCGACATGGCCTCCTTCGTCGAGGTACGCTTCGAGTCGACGCCGCGGCGCGAGCTTGCGCCGCTCCAGCGGCAGATCGCCCAAGTGTGCGAGTGGCTCAAGGACCTCGCCAAGGCGCAAGGGCCGCAGTTCTTCGCTACGCCGCGAGGCATTCAGCAGCTCTTGAATCACCTGCCCGAGGCGCTTTGGCTTCCTCGGAACGGCTGGGCAGACTGGGAGCGGCGCGCTGCTCTCGAGCGCGTGCTCGGACTCTTTGTCGAGCTGCAGCGGCCCGGCGTCGTCCAGGATTTTCCATGGTCACAGGTGCGTCCTCTTCTCTTCTGGTGTATCGCCCTGACTGCAAGCGCGCGCTGAGTCAGTTCGCGCAGCTCAAGCACGACGAGCTCGCGAGGGCGGTCGGCCGGCTTCCTTCGCACGGACCTTGGCCAGTACGTCCTGCTCTGTGCTGCAGCGACTTCTCGACCCCTCGTTGATAATCTGACGCCCGGGTGCTTCCCCTGCAGCGGCTCGGCCCAACGTTCACCGAGCAGCGCTACCTCCAGCAAGCGTCCGTCGCCGTTCAGGGTGTCGCCGACGCCGCGCGGCGCCTCACGCTCGAGGTGCGCCAAGCTTGGGTCGCGCACTTTCTCGCAAACGACGCGCTCGGCATCGGGACGCGCCGGCGGCTCGGCGAGGTCGGGCGCACGAAGCTCCTCGAGGAGCTGGCGCACTTGCGCACGTACCTCCTCCATCCGCACGAGGACTTCCGGCACGAGGACTTCCTCGTACGTGCTCACGTTTCGCCCTCTTAGCTTCGCCTGTCACCTAGAGCGCTAAACCTGGCCATCTGCGTCGCTGCAGCCTCCTCCCCCGGCCGTCCTCCTCGCCGCGCACGACGCCGCCCAGTCGCCCGACTCACGCCTCGCCCGCCTCAGCGCCCTCGTCGAGAACTTCTGCAGGCTCTACGAGACCGAGCATTATGACTCGGACAGCGACGAGCGCGGCGCGCGCGCTTTCGTGCAGCGCTGCCAAGCGCACCTCCTCGTCCGGGCGGCGGCGTCGTTCTCGAGCATGCCGCTCTCGATGCAAGTGGCGGCCGTCGACTACGTGCGAGACCTCCTCATGTGCGGGTGCGAGCGGCGACATCGAGGAAGAGGCATGCCGCGTGCCGCTAACGTCGTGCGTTGGCTCCTCGTTCTCACTCGCGCTCTCGACAAGACCGCGGTCATCACGACTGAGTCTCCTGCTCCACTTCGTCGCGCGCAGATTGCCATGCTCGACACGCTCCTCGATCAAGACGGCAAGCGCCTCGCCTCGACGCCCGCAAAGTCGGTGCGTCTCAATTCGCCGTCTTGTCCTTCTCGACCGCCCGATCTCGCCGAGCCATACCGACACGCACTCCTGTCCAGCTCGATCATCTCCAGCGAGACGACGATGCAGCATGGTGCGACAACCTCGTCGCCGCCTTCACCGGCACTGCCACCGGCGCCGACGAGCACGAGCACGAAGCGGCGCGGTCGTTGCGGTCCCTCGGCGTCACGAGCTCGAGCCGGTTCTTCCCTGAGCCGAGGCGCGTGGAGTCGTAGCAGGACGACGAGCGTGTGGAATATGATCGGCCGCTGAGTGTGCGAGCCTGCGAGAGGAGTGCGAGGAGCGAGGCGAGCGAAAGAGAGCAAGCGCTGGTTCGCTCTGGAAGGCCGCAGCGCCTTCAGAGATGCGCTCGCCCGAGGACGAAAGCGTGACAGCTTCGTGCGCTCGAGCAGGTAACAGCTCGGCCGCGCACACAACCCGAGAGAGAGCGAGCCAGGGTCCGAGGGCAAGCCGAGCTGCGCCTGCTCACTGGGACGAGCTCGGCTGGCCTGCGCGAGGCGCGAGCCGTGTCGAGACTCAGGCTGAGCTCGTCGTGGGAGTGCTTGTGCAGAAGCTGGCTGTCGATGCGGGTGCTGGGCGAGAAGGGTCGGGCGAGGAGGCAGGGCGGAGAGGGAGGAGGGCGTGGGAGGACGGGTGGTGGGTCGGGGGCTTCGCAGTTGCGGTCGTGGGCGCTCGTGCCGAGGCCAGCAGTGGCTGGGACCCAAGCTGAGCGGTCGAGAGGGAGAGAGCGAGAGCTGCCTCGGGCGACGACGACGATGAGCCGCTTGCTCTCCTCCATCCCGTTCGCTCGACTCTAGCGGCCAGCCTAACAGCCAAGATGCGCCTCAGTACTCTGCTCGGTCCGTCCCTGCTGCTCTCACGCTCTCCCACGCCGTTCTCGCTGACCCCTCCTCCTCCTCCTCCCCCACCTCGACCTCGCCCTCGCACGCAGCTCCCCTCTCCCTTGCCGCCCTCGCCCTCGGTGCGGCCGTCCCCTCGTCCGACGTCGAGGCCCTCATCAAGTTCCCCGACGCCAACCCTTTCGCGACCGTCCACAATGGCGTCTCGACCAACCTCCTCCACGTCCGCGTCCACAACCACGGCAGCGAGCCCGTCACCGTCACCCGCATCCGGGGACAGTTCCGCGAGGCTCACGGCCGCGAGCGTCCCCTCCGCAACGTGCGTCCCACTCTCTCCTGCTCGAGGGCTTGCCCAGGTCGAGCCGAGACTGACTCGGTGCGCTTGCTCGCAGACGACCGTCATGCCGCTCGGCCTCCCCGTCGGCCCTGGCCAGAAGTCCCCTCTCTTGCCGTACAAGTTCCACTCGGAGAACAAGAACGGCGACGTCGGCCTGCGCGTCTGGGTCGAGTACATGGACAGCACTCGCCGCACGCACTCGGTCCTCGGCTACGACTCGACCGTAAATGTCGTCGAGCCCAAGGGCTCCTGGTTCGACCTCGAGCTGTGCGTCCCCTCTTCCTTCCGCTCGTCCTCGTCTCCCAGCCCCTCTCGCTCGCTTCCTCTCCTCGTCCCTTTCCCTCCTCTTCCCTCGCTCTCCCTCGCTGACGCCTCCTCTTCCGCGCGCGCAGCCTGTTCCTCTACGTCCTCCTCGGCTCGGCCTTCTCGGGCGTCGCCTACCTCGTCTACAACGCGTACCTCGCGCCCGTCGTCGCGCCGGCGCCGGCCAAGTCGACCGGGCCTCGCCGCCCGCAGGCCGTCACGGCCAAGTCGTCGACGATCGTCGACAACACGGACGGCACGCGCACCAAGGTCGACGACGAGTGGGTCCCCGAGCACCACCTGCGCACGCGCAAGGCGCGCGCGGGCGGCGCGACGAGCGGCACGAGCGGCGACGAGAGCGAGGGCGCCAAGGGGAGGCGCAAGGCGAGGAAGTGAGCTGGCGGAGTTCTCTCGCAGTGCGGTTGAGCAGGTGCAGGTCAACGGGAGAGCAAGGGCGCCAGGGTGCAATGGCGCCGAGGAGCGACTAGAGTCGAGGAGGACGAGGAGGACGAGGAGGACGAGGTCGTCCAGAAAAATCCGTAGCGTCGCCATGCCACGCAGAGCCCTCTATGATCCCTTTCTCGAGCAGCTGCAGTGGTACCGAGAGGCGCAAGAGCTGCTGTGGCCGTCGTCGTCGTCTCCGCCTCGTCGCGGACTCGCTCAACCTCCTCATCTTCGCTCGTCGCTCCCGCCGCGACTCGAGCAGTGCATCCAGCTAGGATGGAGGCACCAGAGGTGGATGCCGAGG
>Ga0308170_10002853_pt1 | contig 14524 bp, 15 predicted proteins | sample PhyBR2_2_FD_202136 | JGI IMG/M metagenome (GOLD analysis project Ga0308170, IMG submission 202136) | Phyllosphere microbial communities from UC Gill Tract Community Farm, Albany, California, United States - DLSLSB.R2 | ecosystem: Host-associated > Plants > Phyllosphere > Unclassified | place... | reverse complement strand
GGTGCGATCACGAAGGGATCGCCCGGTTCCGCGCCCTGCAGGACGTCCAGCGCCAGCGCCGAATCGCGCACGCTGCGCGAGATCACGCCTTCGCTGGAGGCGCCGAACCAGCCTTCGGCGGCGCCGGGGCCGGACGAGACCCGGCCGCGCGAGGGCCGCAGGCCGAACAGGCCGCAGCAGGCGGCGGGAATGCGGATCGAGCCGCCGCCGTCGTTCCCGGCCGCCATCGGCACGATGCCCGCGGCCACCGCCGCCGCCGCGCCGCCGCTGGAGCCGCCCGGGGTGCGGGTCAGGTCCCAGGGATTGCTGGTGCGGCCGTAGAGCTCCGGATCGGTGACGGCGCGGATCGCGAATTCCGGCAGGTTGGTCTTGCCGAAGATGACCAGGCCGGATTTCAGGAAGCGCTCGACCACGTAGGAGTGGCGGGCGGGGACGATGCCTTGCATGGCGCGGCTGCCGTAGCTGGTGGGCAGGCCGGCGTAGTCCTGCCGGCCGTCCTTGATCAGGAAGGGCACGCCGGCGAAGGGGCCGCCCAGCGGACCGCCGAGCTGGCCGCGCGCCTGTTCTTCCATCAGCCGCACGACGGCGTTCACGCTGCCGTGCACGCGCCGGTGCTGGGCGAGGGCCAGGTCCAGCAGTTCTCCGGGTCGGACGTCGCCGCGCGCCACTTGTTGGGCGAGGGACGTGGCGTCGTGGGCAAGATAATCGTCAAGCTGCATTGGCATCCCCTATGTTGTTATGGTGTAATCTGACACCACATATTGTCATAGAAGAAATCTCGCCGCAATGTCCGAAGTCTCCCAACTCATCACGACCATCAAACGCCAGCTCAAGCTGCAGGGCAAGACTTACCGCGATGTCGCCGGCGCGCTGAAGCTGTCGGAAGCCAGCGTCAAGCGCCTGCTGACCTCGGATAACCTGGGCGTCGACCGCGTGGTCGAGATCAGCAATATGCTCGGCTTCACCCTGGCCGAACTGGCCCAGGAAGCGGCGGTGACGGAAAGCCGCGTGCGCACCCTCACGCCGGCCCAGGAAAAGGAGCTGGTGTCGGACATGCGCCTGCTGCTGGTGGCCGTGTGCGCACTGAACCACTGGACCCTGCAGGACATGCTGGCCGTCTACAAGCTGAGCGAGCCGGAGTGCCTGCAAAAGCTGCTGTACCTGGACCGCCTGCACCTGATCGCCCTGATGCCCGGCAACCGGATACGCCTGAACGTGGCGCGCGATTTCGACTGGCTGCCGGACGGGCCGATCCGCCAGTACTTCCGCACCGAAGGCCTGAACGACTTCCTCGACAGCGGCTTCGACAAGCCCGAGCAGTCGCTGGCCTTCACCCACGGCATGCTGACCGAGAGCGCGCTCGCCCGCATGCAGGCCGAGCTGCGCCAGCTGCGCGCCCGCTTCGCCGAGCTGCACGAGGAGAGCCTGGCTTCGCCGCTGCCCAAGCGCCGCGGCAGCGCGCTGCTGCTGGCCCTGCGCGAGTGGGAGCCGGCGGCGTTCACAGCGCTCCGCCGTTAAGCCGGCTAAGAGCGTCTAACAAACCCTCAGGGCATGGCGCACCGTCGAAGACGGTACGCTAGTACGGCGAGGCGGTGCAACGCAGCCATGGGGGTTTTGTTAGCGCTCTTACAGGCTCTGCTCCCATTGCAGCCGCCAGGTCGTGCGGGCGCGATGCACATAGCTGGTCGTCAGATCGTCCTCTCCGTCGTAGACGCTGCGGCCGAGATAGTCCCGATGCAGCAGGTCGGACACCGACAGCCGCAGCTTGCTCTTCTGGTCGCGCTTCCACACCGCGTAGAGGTCGAGCTGGCGCTTGGGACCGCCATAATCGGCCAGCAGGGGACTCTGGCGCGAGGCGACACGCCCCCGGTAATTCATCGTCCCGCCCAGATCGAGCGGCAGTGTCGACGCCCCATAATCGAGTCCCAGGTTGCCGCTCCATGCCGGCTGGCCGGCGATGCGATTGTCCGGCCCCGCCACCGCCTCCAGTCGCGACCAGTTGCGCGCCACATTCACCCTTGCCGCCAGCGCGCCGCGGCGGGTCCTGGCTTCGAATTCCAGGCCGCGCACGGTGGCGCTGCCGGCGTTGTCCGGGGTGACGATCCAGACACCGTTCTGCTGGATCACGCGGTCCAGCGTGATGTCGCGGATGCGTTTGGCGAAGGCGCTAATGCTGAGCATGTCGTCCTTGCCCACATAGTGTTCCCAGGCCAGGTCGGCGCCGAGCGACAGTTCCGGGCGCAGCTTCGGATTGCCCTGCTGGTCGGGGTTGGTGGCGCTGTTGTTGTTGTCCACCGTGTAGCGGCGCGGCATGAGCTGGACGATCTGCGGCGCCTTGTAGGTGCGGCTGAGGGCGAAGCGGAACTGGTCGCCCTTGTTATCCTGGCCGCCGGGCTTGAACAGGGTCTGGAAGATCGGGCTCCAGACGCTTGAATCGACGTCCACCGGCGCGTGCGCGCTGCCTTCGCCGGTGGTGCGCAGGTCTTCGCGGCGCAGGCCCAGGTAGGCCGACCAGGCCTCGATGATGTCCCACTCGTCCTGGATCCAGAAGGCACTGCGGGCCACCTTTGCCCGGTAGTCCTCGTCGCTGTCCAGCAGCGGCCGGCCGGCGGCGTCGACCTGGTGCTCGCGCCGGAATTCCTCGCGCCGCGTGCGGCCCAGTTCCCAGCCCAGGGCCAGCGCGTGGGTCTTCATGATTGGCCGGCGGTAGCTGCCGTTGAAGCTCATCCCGCGCTCGGACTGGCCGGAGTCCACGTGATGGGTTTCGAGCAGGGTATCGGCGAGGTCCATGCCTCGGTAGAGGAAGCCGGCGCCGATCGACTTCGCATAGCCGGACAGCTTGGCCGAGAGGCGCGCGCCCTGGTCCAGCTTGCGGGTCCAGGAGAGGTCCGCATAGGCTTGCGGCGGCGAGTGAGCGCGGTAGCTGCTGGCGCCGTGCGGGAAACTGCTCGGCGAGCCTATCTCCGTGTTCTCCAGCTCGGACTTGGCGTTGTCGATGCGCTTCCAGCGCACCCAGCTTTGCGAGGACAGGGTATCGTTCGCGGTCGGCTGCCAGTCCAGGCGCGGCGCCAATTCGAGCTGGTCGTTGACCTGCCGGTCTTCCCAGGCCGTATGCCGCAGCAGCGGATGCGCGCGGCGCTCGTCGGTCGCCACGCCGGCATAGGTCTCGTCGCGCCGCTTGAGGGTGGCCGCGAGGGTATAAGCCAGCGTGTTCGCGCGGCCGGAATGCTGGACGCTGAGGCTGGGCGCCGGGTGGCCGTTGGCGATCGAGGCGCCGGCCTTCACTTCGGTCTGCGGCGCGGCAAGCTTGCCGGCCTTGCGCAGGACGATGTTGATGGCGCCGGCCACCGCCTGGCCGCTGGTCTCGGCGGTGGGCGCGCGCAGGATCTCGATGCGTTCGACCAGCTCGGGATCGATCTCTTCCAGCGAAAAGCCGCCGGGCGCGGGCATGCCGTTGAGGAGGATGGCCACATAGCCGCTGCCGAGTCCGCGCATGCGGATCGCCGGCTTGCCCGGGGCGCCGTCGATGGTGATGCCGGGCTGGCGCTTCAGCACCTCGATGAGGCTGGCGTCGCCCTGGCGCACGATCTCGTCGCGGGTAACGACGAGGGCGGTGGTGGTCGATTGGGCGCGCTGCTGGAGGGCGCTGGCGCTGACCATCACCTGCTGCACCGCTGCTGGAGATTGTGCCTGCGCGCTTGCGCAGGCGTGGACGGCGAGCAGGAGCGCCGCCGGAGTGCCGGTTCGTAGGGTCTTCATCGGATCGCGTAGTTTCTGGACGAAAAAAGTATGCGTTCCGCTTACGGCGACCGGCAAGCGCGGTGGGACGAATTCCCGCTTGTAGGTGACGGCATGATTTCGCTTGACTTGTTTTCACGTGTAAGGAATTATTGACACGTGAAAGATGAAACCAAAATGATCGATGGCGACCGCCTGCTGCTGATGCTGGCGGCGCTCGCGAATCCGCACCGGCTGCGCATCGTCGCGGCGCTCGCGACGGGCGGACGCAACTATGTCAGCCAGCTGGCGCGGGACATCGGCCTGAGCCGGCCGCTGCTGCACCTGCACCTGCAGAAGCTGGCGGAGGCCGGCCTGGTCACCAGCCGGATGGAGTTGTCGGCGGACGGCAAGGCGCTGAATTATTTCGAGGTGGCGGAGTTCGAAGTGCCGCTGGCGCCCGGCCTCATTGCCGAAGCTGTGAAGACCCTGAACAACAAGGAAGAGTAGAGGTTGCCATGTCCACTAGTGTTTATCTGCTGACTCTCTGCCTGCCGCTCGTCACGGTGCTGCTGGTGTTCGGCATGAAGTATTTTGCGTCCGTGCAGCAGGCGAGAAGCCGGCTGGCCCACGACGAGGCCTGGCGCCAACTGGCGGCCCAGGTGGCCCAATCGCAGGCCGATACGGCCGCCCAGCTTGCCGCCATGAGCGCCACGCTGGCGCGGCTGGAGTCGCGTACCGCCAGCGTCGAGCAGATCCTCAAGCAAGTCGAGTAGGAGCGTCTAACAAAACCTCCATGGCGGCGTTGCATCGTCTCGCCGTACTAGCGTACTGTCTTCGCGGTCCGCCGCTGCGGCGACGCGCCTTGCCCTGAAGGTTTTGTTAAACGCTCTGTTTTCGAACGTCATTCAATGGAGGCTGTCATGGTCGAGGTGTCGCTGTTCCGGCTGTACCTGCTGCGCGCAATGTACCTGTTCATCGTGGTCGGTTTCGGGACCTTCATATTGCCCGGCATCCTGGGCCACCAGGGACCCTGGGACCTGATGAAGGGTGTGGTCAACTGCATGCTGCTCGCGTTCTGGATGCTGGCCATCCTCGGGCTGCGCTATCCGCTGCAGATGCTGCCCGTGCTGTTGTGGGAATTCGTATGGAAGATGGTGTGGCTGCTGGCGGTCGCGCTGCCGGCCTGGCGCAGCGGAACGATGGACGAGGCGACGCAGGCGAATGTCTTCGACTGCGCCTTCGCACTGATCATTCCCTTCGTGCTGCCCTGGCGCTACCTGGTCGCCCACTATGTGAACAAAGCGGGCGACCCGTGGCGTTCTCAGCGCGCCGAGCCCGGCGCGTCGATGCGGTAATCCCAGGCCGCCAGCGAAGCTTGCTTGCCGCCGGGCAGCGTGAACTTCTGCGCCGCATTCGACAGGTTGACGCTGACCTTCACCGTATTGCCGTCGCGCTTGCGCTGGAAGGCGAAGACCTTGTCGTTGCCGGTCGCCAGCACCTCGACGCCGCCGCCGTACTGGCCGTTCCACAACGCCGGATTGTCGTGCTTGAGCTTGAGTAGGCTGGCGTAGAAGGGGGCGTACCGGTAGTTCTTCCAGTCGATGGAGTCCTTTTCGAAGAACTCGATACGCTTGTCGAGGCCGGCTTCCTGGCCGCCGTAGATGAGCGGCATGCCGGGCAGGGTAGCGGCCAGCACGGCCATCGCCTTGAAGGCCGGGCCGTAGAGTTCGACGTCGCTGCCGGCCCAGGAATTCTCGTCGTGGTTCGAAGTGAAGCGCATGCGGTAGGCGCCCGGCGGATAGGCCCTGGGCGGATGTTCCAGGAAGTCCTTCAGCGCGCGCGCATCCTTCTTGCCCTTGGCGATGTCCTTGAACAGGTCCTTGGTATCCCAGCCATAGGTCATGTCGAAGGCGTGTTCGTGCAGCTCGGGCGTGTCCGCCTCTGCCAGCATGAAGACCGGCTTGATGCGGTCGAGGGCGTCGCGCGCCTGGTTCCAGAACGGGGTCGGCACCTTGCCGGCGACGTCGCAGCGGAAGCCGTCGATGTCGGTTTCGCGCACCCAGTACGCCATCGCCTCGGTCATGCCCTTCCACAGCGCCGGTTTGCTGTAATCGAGGCCGGTGACGTCGGTCCAGTACTCCGGTTCCGCACCGTCGGTGTAGGTGACCGGGAAAATCTCTCCCTTGTCGTTCAGCAGGTACCAGTCCTTGTGCTCGACCGTCCACGGATTGTCGAAGGCCGTGTGGTTGGCGACCCAGTCGATCAGCACCTTCATGCCCAGCCCGTGTGCCTGCTTCACCAGGGCCTTGAAGTCGGCCAGGTTGCCGAATTCCGGATTCACTGCCGTGTAGTCGCGCACCGCGTAGTAGCTGCCCAGCGTGCCCTTGCGGTTCTTCTCGCCGATCGGCTGGATCGGCATCAGCCACAGGATGTCGACGCCCATCTTCTTGAGGCGCGGCAGGTGGGCGGCGAAGGCCTTGAAGGTCCCTTCCTTCGTGTACTGGCGAATATTGACTTCGTAGATGTTGGCATTCTTCGACCAGGCCACGTGGGCCATCGGGGCGGCAGCAGCGGCAGCGGGATCGGCGGCAAGGCTGGGGAAGGAGGCGAACACGCCGCTCAGGGCGAGGGTGGCTGTAGCAAGGGTACGGGTCAGCTGTCTCATTGTCGTCGTTTTCCTGTAGTTTAATTACAGCGGTCGACAGATTCTAAACCGGAAACCCGGCAGTGACCAGCGCAACGCTCGAGCCCGATTGCCACGTCGGAATATACCGACAAAAACACGAGCCAAGTTGTCGGTCATATTGTGCGATTCTGGACAGAGCGAAGCAGTAGAGTGGGAATACTGTAGGCGTACTGAGGATTTCGCCATGAAGACGCCGCCCATCATCGCCATCGTATTCTGCGGAGCTGCCCGTCTCGCGTTCGCGCAGGACGCCGGCACCGGAACCGCACCCGTAGCGCCCGCCGACACCGCGCGGGGCGCGACGGGCGCCCATGACATCGCGGTATTCACCGGCGTTCCCACCCGCACGCGCGGCGGGGACTGGGCGACGCCGCCGCGCCGCGGTTACGGCCAGCTCGGCCGCTCAGCCTTCGGCGACATCGAAGGCTTCACCCTCGGCCGCCAGTACAACCTGGAATACCTGTCGCTGGCCGACGTCGGCGATCCCTTCCACACCGGCACCGCCGGCCGGGCCAGCAACCTGGTCGGGCGCAACGGCATGCGGACCAACGAGAATGTGCGCTACTACGGCAGCAGCATGAACGGCTTGAGCACCGGCGGCTCCTGGACCGTCGACACCCTCGGCGGCGACCCGCTGGCCGACCGCGCCTGGGGCATGACGGTGGGCGTCGACATGGGCGCCTTCTCGCTGCGCGCCGCGCACCAGAACCGCCACGTGGCCCAGATCCGCCTGTTCGACCTGGTCGGCAGCAGCATGGACGCAAAGAACTCGCTGATCGCCGCCAACCTGCGCATGCGCTGGGGCACGGCCTACGCGGCCTATGCGGCCAACCGAGGCTGGGGCAGCTCGCCCCTGTACAACCCGGACAATCCCTACGGCGCCGGCGTGGCCAGCACCTCGTCGACCGACAGCCGCGACACCCTGGTGGGCGTGGCGGTGCCGGTGACGCGCAACACCACTTTCCTGGCTTCCTACATCCACAAGAACGACCGCGACCTCGCCAACCGCGACGCCAACCAGTTCGCGGTGGGCGCCAGCTATGTCGTGTCGCGCAAGACAGATTTTTACGCGGCCATCTCCCATACGGTCACCACCAACGGCAACGGGCTGTCGATCGGCGGCGCGGCATATCCCGGTAGTTCCGCAGTGAATATCGGCATGCGCCATGCGTTTTGAATTTGGGGTAGCCTGACTTTATGACTTTATGATTTATTGCATTGAATCGGAGGACACATGACTGGCTCGAGCACACTTGATCCGGATAACTTTCCCGGAGCACCAGACCGTAGCCTTGGCAAAGGCCACGGCGTCGATGCCCTTGGCCCGAGCGACGTGACCGACAGCGGCAGCGACGTCGTCGGCGGCCCGGGCTTCGCGGCCAACCTGGACGACGACCAGGTACTGGACCTGGACACCGGCACCACCTCGGACAACGAGGAAAGCTATGCCCACGACACCGCCGGCGCCGACATGGGCGACCCCAACCTGGAGAGCGACAGCGATTTCGGCGGCACCGGCGAACGTGCGGCCGCCGGCCGCGACCTGCGCGTCAGGGACGGCAACGACATCGACACCGACCACATCGAATCGATCCCGGACCTGCCGCTGACGGACGAGGACGTGGACTTCCTCGGCAGCCAACCGCCGAAGGGACCGGCGCCGGGCAAATAATCGAAGTTTTTACGGATGGTAAAAAAAACCGGGCACTGCCCGGTTTTTTACACTTACGCGTGCCACACATTCCGCTGCGCCGGCCGCCGCATCAATCCCCACGCCGCCAGCAAGGCCCCACCGACGATCACCGCCTTTACCGGCGTCGACCGCAACTGGTAAGCCTGGTAGAAGCTGCGCTCGCTGGTCTTGTGCGGCAGGTCGGTACGCTGGCGCAGTTCGCGCGCCGGGTCCGGAGCGTGCAGGGCGTCGCGGCGGTCCGGATTGTTCGGCACGCCCTGCTGCTGTTCCTGGCGGAATACCATCGCCCGCATCAGGCCGTCGAGCGGACGCGGCAGGACGGCGCCCATCACCGACATCAGCTTGGCGCGCCCGCCCACGAACAGGTCGCGTTCCGGCGTCTCGGCCGCGTGCAGGATGGTCCTGGCCACCAGTTCCGGCGCGTAGATCGGCGGCGGCAGGTCGGGCTCGTGCTCCATGTAGTTCTTCGCATGGGCCGTGAACGGGGTGTCGATGGCGGCCGGCTTCACCAAGGTCAATGAAATCGGCGCCTTGTCCTTTTCCAGCTCCATGCGCAGCGATTCCGTAAACGCTTTCACCGCGTGCTTGGAGGCGGCATAGGTGCCCATCAGCGGCACCGAGCGGTCCGAGGCTTCGCTGCCGACATTGATGATGGCGCCGCCGCCGCGTGGCTTCATCAGCTTGACGGCCGTCAGGCTGCCGTGCACCACGCCCCAGAAGTTGGTCTGCATCACCCGGTGCATGTCTTCCAGCGAAGTCTGCTCCTGGCTGCCGTAGACGCCGATGCCGGCATTGTTGACCCAGGTGTCGATGCGGCCGAAGCGCTCGATTGCCGCCTGGCCGATGCGTTCGACGTCGGCCGGGTTGCCGACGTCGGCCGCCACGGTGATCGCATCCACGCCGCGCTGGCGCATTTCGTGGGCAAGGGTGTCGAGGGCGTCGGCGTCGCGCGCCGCCAGCACCAGCCTGGCGCCGGCCTCGGCCGCCTGGCGCGCCGTCACCAGGCCGATGCCGCTGGTGGCGCCCGTCAGGACCATCACTTGTTCGTTCAGTTTCTTGAGTTTGACCGACATGATCGTTCCTTTCAGAAGGCGCTGCGCAGGTTCTGGCGGCGCGTCAGTTTCCAGGCGGCGAACAGGGCGCCGGCGCCCAGCAGGGCGGGCATGATCTTGTGCGAGCGCAGGGCGACCGCCGTGTACGCGGAGCGCTCGGCCACGTGCTTGTCCATGCCCTGGCGCTGGCGCAGCTCGTTGCGCGGATCGGGCTCGTGCAGGGCGTCGCGCCGGTTCGGCGGGCTGGCCACGTCGGATTGCTGCTGCCTGAACATCGAGGCGTTCATGAACTTGTCGAGCACGCGCGGCATCGCGAACGCGCCGGAGGAGATCGCCTTCGAGGCGCCGCCGACGAACACATCGCGCTTCGGATGCTGGGCCGCGTAAAGGATGGCATCGGCGACGACTTCCGGTGCGTAGATCGGCGGCGGCAGGGCCGGTTCCTTGTCCATGTAGTTCCGAGCGTGCACCGCGAACATGGTGTCGATGCCGGCCGGCTTGATCAGGGTGACCGACATCGGCGCGCCTTCCTTTTCCAGCTCCATGCGCAAGGCGTCGGTGAAGGCCTTGACGGCATGCTTGGACGCCGAATACAGGCCCTGCAGCGGGACCGAGCGGTCCGACAGTTCGCTGCCGAGGTTGACGATGGCGCCGCCGCCGCGCGACTTCATGTGCTTGACGGCTTCGAGCGAGCCGTGCACCACGCCCCAGTAATTGGTCTGGAACAGGCGCTGCATGTCTTCCAGCGCCACGTCCTCGTTGCGGCCGAAGATGGAGATGCCGGCATTGTTGACCCAGGTGTTGATGCGGCCGAAGCGCTCCATCGCGGCAGTGCCGATGCGCTCGACGTCCTCGGGCTTGCCGACGTCGGCCGTCACCGTGGCCACCTGCGTGCCCTTGAGGCGCAGCTCGCTGGCGAGCTGGTCCAGCGCCTCGCCGTTGCGGGCGGCCAGCACCAGCTTCGCGCCTTGCTCGGCCGCCATGCGCGCGGTGGTCAGCCCGATCCCGCTGGTGGCGCCGGTGATCACCATCACCTGCTCGTCGATCTTGCGTAGTTGCACTGACATGAATGCCTCCCGTGGTTAGCTTGTGATCACGACAATCGTGACCATGTCCGGGATTTCAAGGCATTTTTACAAAAACGGCGAGGCGCCGTGCCCGCCTGAAAGCGTCGTTCCCGCGAAAGCGGGAACGACGTTTACTAGCTATCTGCCCGATTACTTCTTGCCCGGCTGATAAATCTGATCAAAAATCCCTCCATCCGCAAAGTGCGCCTTCTGCGCCTTGGTCCAGCCACCGGCGATCTCGTCGATGGTGAACAGCTTGACGGCCGGGAATTGTGCCGCGTATTGCTTGGCGTAGGGCTCGACCACCGGGCGGTAATAGTGCTTGGCGGCAATCTGCTGGCCTTCGGCGCTGTACAGGTATTGCAGGTAGGCTTCGGCCACGGCGCGGGTGCCGCGCTTGTCGACGACCTTGTCGACCACCGACACCGGCGGCTGGGCCAGGATGCTCACCGAGGGGGCGACGACTTCGAACTTGTCCGGGCCGAGTTCCTTCACCGCCAGCAGGGCTTCGTTTTCCCAGGCCAGCAGGACGTCGCCGATGCCGCGCTCGACGAAGGTGGTGGTGGCGCCGCGGGCGCCGGAGTCCAGCACCGGTACGTTCTTGTACAGCTTGGCCAGGTAGTCGCGGGCGCTGGCGTCGGTACCGCCCGGCAGGCGCAGGGCGTAGCCGTAGGCGGCCAGGTGGTTCCAGCGCGCGCCGCCCGAGGTCTTCGGGTTCGGCGTGATCACGGAGACGCCCGGCTTGATCAGGTCGGCCCAGTCGCGGATGCCCTTCGGATTGCCCTTGCGGACCAGGAACACGATGGTCGAGGCGTAGGGCGTGCTGTTGTGGGCCAGGCGCTGCTGCCAGTTGTGCGCGATAAGGCCGCGTTCGCTGATAGCATCGATGTCATAGGCCAGCGCCAGGGTCACGACGTCGGCCTGCAGGCCGTCGATCACCGAACGCGCCTGCTTGCCGGAACCGCCGTGCGATTGCTTGACGGTGACGTTGTCGCCCGTCTTGGCTTTCCACTGGCGGGCGAAAGCCTGGTTGAAATCCTGGTAGAGCTCACGGGTCGGGTCGTACGACACGTTCAGCAGGGTGATGTCCGCGGCGAAGGCGGTGGACTGGCCCAGCGTAGCGATCAGGGCCAGCGTAGCGGCGATTTTTTTATGAAACATCGTTTTCTTTCGGGCAGGTGAGGAAGCCTCAGCTTAGGTTCCTGCTCAGCGAAAGAAAACGAATTTAAACGATGAACCTTATGCGCTTTTTAATGCGGCGCTTTTTAATGCAGCGCTTTTTAATGCGCCGACTTTTACTTGGCCTTCGACAGGATCAGCAGCCAGCGGCGGAACAGCAGCACTTCGAGGTGGCCCGGCACGACGCCGGTATCGAATTCGATGATCGGATTGACTGCGTAGAAGCGCTTGCGGAAATCACGGGTGACGAGAATCTCGCGGCGGCCGAGGCGGACCAGGAACGGAGTCGGTGCGTATTCAAGGCCAAAAGAGCTGTTCAGAGTAGTCATGACGATCCCTTTGTCGAGTGTTGCTGGGCAACGTGTTGTTCAAGTGCATTCAGAATATCACAACTACTGTATAAATCTACAGTTACTGTACAAAAATCCAGTTCTATTTCGCAACTGTGGTTTTTTCACCAACTGGCCCCATCTGGAGCCGCATGCTGACATCCGTCCACCGCTCAGTTCATCGATTCCTCGCCCGCCGCTTCTCTCCGAAGGAGGAGATGGGCCTGCATCTCACCGTCGGCGTGATCCTGATCCTGTGCGCCGCCTGGGCCTTCGGCGAGATCGCCGAGGACGTGGTCGAGGGCGACACCATCACCCTGATCGACGTCCGGCTCGCGCACTGGTTCCGCGCCCATGCCACCGCCGGCTTCACCGATGCCATGCTCTTCATCACGCACTGGAACGGCATCCTCGGCTCCTGCATCATGGGTTTGCTGCTGGCGCTCTGGTTCTGGTACCGCAAGGCGCATTACTGGCTGGTCGTGGTCCTGGTGTCGGTGCCGGGCGGGATGCTGCTCAACGTCGCCCTCAAGCACCTGTTCCGCCGCGCCCGGCCCAGCCTGGAGGATCCCTTGCTGACCCTGGCGACCTATAGCTTCCCCAGCGGCCACACCGCGGCCGCCACCGTGTTCTACGGCCTGCTGGCCTGCTACCTGGTGCGCCGCGTGCATGCCTGGCCGGCGCGCGCCGCGATCGTCGCCGCCTGCGTGCTGATGGTGATGCTGGTGGCGCTGTCGCGCATGTACCTGGGCGTGCACTACCTGTCCGACGTGCTGGCGGCCAGCGCCGAAGGAGCGGCCTGGCTGGCGATCTGCATCACGGCGGTGTCGACCCTGCACCGCCGCCGCATGGCGCGTGCGCAGGGCAGGGCGGTGGCGCCATGAAGCCGGTGACCGTGATCGTCAACGGCGGCGCCGGCCGCGGCCACGACGACCAGGCCTGCGCGGAACTGCGCGCCAGGCTGCGCGAGGCCGGCCTGGACGCCGAACTGGTGCTGGCCAAGGACGGCCAGCAGATGATCGCCACCGCCAGGCGCGCGCTCGAGCAGGGCGCGGAACTGGTCGCGGCCGGCGGCGGCGACGGCACCATCAACGCGGTCGCCTCCGTGATGGTGGGCAGCGGCGTGCGCTTCGGCGTGCTGCCGCTGGGGACCTTGAACCATTTCGCCAAGGACCTCGGCGTTCCGCTCGAACTCGACGAGGCCGTGCGCAACCTGGCGACCGGGGTGCCGCGCCAGGTCGACGTCGGCGAGGTCAACGGCCGCATCTTCCTCAACAATTCCAGCCTCGGGCTCTACCCGGACATCGTGCGCGACCGCGAGAAGCAGCAGCGCCGCCTGGGGCGCGGCAAATGGCTGGCCGCCTTGTGGGCGGCGCTGGCGGCGCTGCGCCGCTATCCTTTCCTGTCGATGCGCCTGATGGTGAACGGCCAGACGCTGGCGCGCCGCACGCCCTTCGTCTTCATCGGCAACAACCGCTACACCATGCAGGGCCTGGCGATCGGCGAGCGCGAGCACCTCGACGACGGCCTGCTGAGCCTCTACGTGGCCCAGCATCCGACCCGCCTTGGTCTGCTGCGCTTCGCCATCGATGCCCTGCTCGGCAAGCTGGGCAGCGAGCGCAACTTCGACATCCTGGAGGCGGCGGAATTCGAGATCGCCACCCACCACGCGCAGCTGCATGTGGCCACCGACGGCGAAGTCACGCAGATGCATGCGCCGCTGCGCTACCGGGTGAGGCCTGGCGCACTGACGGTGCTGGTTCCCGCGGCGACAATGGAGGGGACAAGCACACCAACGCTAACAGCGACACCAGGAAAGGAAGCGGAAGATCATGCGCACACTCGTTCACCTCTCTGACCTGCACTTCGGCCGCGTCGATCCGGAACTGCTCGACCCGCTGCGCGACCTCGTCCACCGCATCGCCCCGACCGTGGTGGTGGTGTCGGGCGACCTGACGCAGCGGGCGAAAAGCGAGCAGTTCGAGGAGGCGCGCGCCTGGCTCGACACCTTGCCCGGTCCGCAGATCGTCGTCCCCGGCAACCACGACATCTCGCTGTACAACGTGTTCCGCCGCTTCGCGCTGCCGCTCGAACGCTACAAGCGCTACATCACCGACGACCTCGACCCGGTCTTCATCGACGACGAGATCGCGGTACTGGGCGTGAACACGGCGCGCTCGCTCACCTGGAAGGACGGCCGCGTCAACAAGGAGCAGGTCGACAAGATCCGCGCCACCCTGGCCGGCCTGCCGAAGGACATCGTGCGGGTGGTGGTGACCCACCATCCCTTCGACCTGCCGGAAGGTGCCAAGGAAGACGACCTGGTCGACCGCGCGAAGATGGCGATGGACGCATTCGCCGAATGCGGTGTCGACCTGCTGATGGCCGGCCACCTGCACCAGAGCCACGCCGGCAACACCCAGGCACGCTACAAGATCAGCGAGTACGCGGCCCTGGTGGTGCAGGCCGGCACCGCTACGTCAACGCGCGGCCGCGGCGAGGTGAATTCCTTCAACGTGATCCGCACCGAGCCGCAGAAGATCGAGGTCGATCGTTATGGCTGGGATTCCGTGCACAAGCAGTTCCAGCTGCTGGCGACCGAGAAGTTCATGCGCAGCGGGAATGTGTGGGCGGAGGTGAATGAGGGCTTGCTGGCGGCGGGGATTTGATGGACCACCGTCGTTCCCGCTTTCGCGCACTGCTGTCCGGGAAAATTAAGCAAGAGCAGCTACTGAAGAGGATTGAGTAGCGGATGAGGTTGCAGGTATTGGTTTTGGGGCGTACATCTGTACGTCCCG
>Ga0308170_10002850_pt1 | contig 14534 bp, 12 predicted proteins | sample PhyBR2_2_FD_202136 | JGI IMG/M metagenome (GOLD analysis project Ga0308170, IMG submission 202136) | Phyllosphere microbial communities from UC Gill Tract Community Farm, Albany, California, United States - DLSLSB.R2 | ecosystem: Host-associated > Plants > Phyllosphere > Unclassified | place... | reverse complement strand
TTAATTGCTGCAGCACATGCTGATCATGTTCAAATCGTAAGAGTTGATGGCTACAGATAATTTTCTCAATACGACCAAGACGGTAAACACGCAGTTCCTGCTTGCGTACAGCCGCCAAATACCAGTTACCCATGTGATGAATTAATCGATACGGTTTTACAACCCGCATTTGATTTCTGTAAAACAAAGCGATTTGCTGTCTTTTTTGAATATTACGGGTGAGTATTTTAAAATGTTCGGCATACTGCCTCGGATCTTCAAAGTTATACCCTTTGGCAGAAAAAACCAGATTGGCACGGTTATCGAATAACTCTCTTAAAAAAGAAATATCTAAAGAGGGATAAAGATCCTGAATGCCAGACAACTGGGCAAAATTTTGAATGTCTTGTAACTTAAAGCGCCCGAGATAGGAAGATTCCAGATAAAATTTTTTGGTTTTAGTGTCTTGAATGAGTGGAAGATAAGAATTTAAACGATCAAAATCACGCTCTATGGTTCGGCTACTCACCCGAAATTCAAGCGCTAATTGTTGTACGCTTAACTGATGCCCTACATTGAGCTTGGTTAATATACGGGCCAAACGTTCAGCAAGTCGTTCATGCGTTGAAGGATGATCCTTCATAAATCCCCTCTTCGTGCTTTACAGCACTGCATATAAAAATATGCAAAATTATTTAATTATCAAAAAAATTATACAGCCAAATAAAAAATAATTTTCAAATATTCCCTTCAACTTAAGGCTAATAAAAAGACTCTAAAAAGCTATTTAACCCGCTGTGTCACGCGGCTTTTTTTACCCTTACGATGAAGGCGTTCTACATAACGTTCTAAATGAAGCATTGCCTGGTAAAATTTATGCAGGTCTGAATTTGACACCTGATTATGAATAATCGCTTTATGCAGGCGTTTTAAAGCACGGAAACTATGCGCACGGGTATATGGTGTTGATATAATCTTCATTGTACATCCCCTTATTGCATGATATTTAACCCAATACCAAACAAATTGGTCAGGTTAAATTTTAAGGTTAATTTAAGCTACCTTTCTGACAGGTTGTGTCGAATAATCGATATTATTTTAATTTTTTATCACTTTTTAAAAAGTTATTTATTACTTTTCAATTAATTAATTTGAATTTTTATATTATTTTATGCAAAAAAAGCCAACACTTGTTGGCTTTCATTGTTTAAGTAGAAATATTAGATGATTTGCACTACCACTTTACCTACATGCTCACCCGTATCCATAATGGCGTGTGCATCTTGAATCTGATTAAACTTAAATGTTTTATAGATCATCGGTAAACATTCACCTTTTTCCCATAGCGGTGCAACCGTTTTTTGCAAACCTTGTGCAATTTCAGCTTTCTCTGCCGTGGTACGTGCACGCATAGTTGAACCAGTAATGGTCAAGCGTTTCATCATGATTTGACCCAGTTTAACGTCTTTGGCTTTTGCCCCACCCAAGAATGCAATATAGACCAAACGCCCATCACGGCGTAATAAATTCAAATTACGTTCTAAATATGGCGCACCAACCATATCTAAAATAACATCAACGCCACCATTATCGGTTTGTTCATTAATGACCTGTTCAAAGTCTTGAGTCTTGTAGTTAATCGCAGTCGTTAAATCTGAAATGGCCGCAACTTTTTCATCAGTACCCACAGTTGCAAATGTTTTGATTCCAAGCGATTTACACAGCATTAAAGCAGTCGTACCGATCCCGCTGGTTCCACCATGAACCAGTACAGTTTCCCCTGCTTTAGCTTTACCCATCTGGAACACGTTCGCCCAGACGGTAAAGAATGTTTCGGGAATGGCTGCCGCTTGAGTAAAGCTTACGCCTGTCGGAATAGTCAATGTTTGGCTTTCAGGTACAACGCAATATTCAGCATAACCGCCACCATTGGTCAGGCCGCAAACTTTGTCACCGACTTTAAATTTGGTCACATCACTGCCTACAGCTTCAACAATACCTGAAACTTCCAGACCCGGCACTGGTGTTACGCCTTTAGGCATTGGATACAAACCTTGACGTTGTAAGATATCAGGACGGTTAATTCCGAAGGCATGGACTTTTACCAAAACTTCATCTGCTTTAGCTTCAGGAACCACTACTGTTTCAAAGCTAAGTTTATCGACACCGCCTGGCTCTGTAATAATGACTTGCTGCATGTTGGTTTGTGACATGATTTCTTCCCTTTCAATTTATTAACTATTCATCTATCTACGGTTTATTTCAACATAGTTCATCTGTGCTTTAAAGCCAACTCCTGCTTATGTCTGAGAGCTTACCATCAGCTAGAGAAATACCTCTAGATGTCGGTTTAATTTGGTTTGGCCATAAATAGCATAAGGAAACGATGAACCAAAGGCAGCACCATGAGGATCAGTGGAAATGCCATCAGCCACGATAAGCTCCATGCATGCAGCCACAAAGAAAAGAAGCCATCCCCAAAACCTTTATTAATAATCATGTTAAAACAAGAAATCGCGCCACTCATGATGCCAGATAAAAACAGAGGCATGAGCCACGCTAAATGCTTGGGATGAATTTTTGGAAGATGGTTATGCATAATTGACCTATATATACTTCATCTTGATGTTGGCTTTTTATAGACGCTTTGAGTCTTTTTAAATGTAGGTGCTTACATTCGAGCGATGTCTACAGCGGCCTGATCGATCTTTTCTGCAATCTCACGGACTTGTTCAGGCGTGAGCTCACAACGCTGTATTTTCAGGCGCAGCGATGTTTTTAGATTTTCCATGGCACGTTTGATATCAATAAACTGTTCGTTATTGTGGATTTGTTTACGTGTGCTAAAGCGGCACAGAATTTTCTCTACAGTAGCTCGTTCTATTTCTAAGTATTTTATGCCGGCAGATGTAATGCTGTATTGCTTGCGCTCATCTACATTCAATGCTGAGCGTATATAGTGTTGTTCTTCGAGATAATTTAGCGTTGGGTAGATGGTACCTGCGCTAGGTGTATAACCGCCGCCTACGACGCAGCCTACATCTTTGATAATGTCATAACTAAACTTGGGTGCTTGAGCAATAAGATGCAGTACCAACAGTTTCATATGCCCTGATTCAAACAGACGTTTACGGGGTTTGGTAATGCTTCCGATATCTACAACAAGCTCAGAATTTGGCATAACAAAGATACACCTTAAGATTAATTAAGATATATCTTACTTGTTTTTTTGTATTTGTCATTATTTTTCTTTTGTAAAAAATCTAATACTTGTTAAAACTAAAAAAGCCATTATCACCAAGATCAAACAAGTAACTAAAAAGAAATATAGATTTTCGTATGCATTAGCAGGATAGTAAAAATTAGTAGTTTTCCAAATAGGTGCTATAATGTCTTTTCCTACACTTGGTATTGCTAATAGCCCAAAAAGAATTGCAAAAGCTAAATTGACTACATTACCCTTTTTCTCATGTTTAAATTGTTTTTCATCATAACTTATTAAAATTGCTTCATTAATCTGCGCTTTTAAATCATTTATCCCAAATTTTTCCCAAGCATTTTTACTATATATACGCACTTCACCCGATGCAGCTATTTCTTGAGGACTTGCAAGTTCATTTGCTCGCCAACGAAGAGCTGAAACCTCATCAACAGAATGACTTTGTCTTATTTTTTGCAATAGCGCTCTATGAAGCATGTAAACATATTCTATATACGTAGCAATCGCCTCGTGTGATGAAATATAATTTTCTGGCACATCAATTTCTTTCGCTTTTTTAGATAAAACTTTTAGGCATGCTGATTTTTCAAAAAAGATCGAAGCATCGTCAAAAAAACGAATATCTTCAACCAACTCACGATCCTTTCTAAAATCTGATGTAAACCGTTCTATAATGCTTAAAAATTCATTTTTAAATTTTTTATTATTTTCACTTGCAGTTGAACACTCCCCCTTGAAATCCAATAAATATATATATGGCCTTCCTTCCCAATAAGTACCATTTTCTATAATTTTCCTCTGCCCAAATAACAAATATCTAATCCCTGAGTTTGGATTACTTAACAAGTAAGCAAATAGATTCAAAAGACTTTGAGTTAAAGTTGAAAGCGTATCTCTGGAAACTGTATCTCTTGTTAACTCAATTAAACCTAGTGACTCTGATTCGCTCCTAAAAACTTTAATATTTTTATCAACCACTTTGTAGTGCAACTTTTCATCTTTTAACAACTTCCATCGCTTATAAAATGGTGTTCGTAAAGTATGGTTATATGATGTAGCTAATAGCTTACAAAGGAACGGACTAACATAAGCTCTATCAATTGGGTGTAAACCAAGATTAATACACTGATCAATATACTCTTTTATATTTAGATCAGTATTGTCTAATTCATTTTTATATTTAATTACAACAACCCCATCTTCAAAAACAGTAACAATAGGAGTTAATTTGATTACTTCTTTTTCATATTCTAAATATATTTTTTCCAAATAAAATTTTACAGATTCCGTAGACAATATATTAAATATTCTAGCTTGATGAAAACTTTCATTCACAGCAATTAAACAATATTCTGGGATATTTTCACCAGTTTCTGTATTTTGGACAGGATAAAAATTTATAGCTGCCTCATTTTCATTTTGAAAGTAAGTTTCAAAACCTAATATTTTATATTCATCATTTAAATTATAGTGAATTCTATTATTTTTAATTGCACACGTTCCCAATCTTAATTTCAATATATTCTCGATGAGACTAGAAATATCAACTATCTGCACATCTAAATAGCTACTATATGTATAGTGAATCTCAGATCCGTAAACTTCAAATTGTTGATTTTCTATTTCTTTTATTCCTTTCTATTTTCTTCTTATTATATAAAAAACCCACCTTACGGTGGGTCTTCTTTCAAATCAACTCAGTCTTACAGACGAACCAATTCCACAATCTTCTCAGCCAATTCTTCAACCGACTCTTGCGCGAAGCTTACATCTGTACCTTCTGCAACAGTAGTAATTACTGCAATACCTGTTTCACGAAGCAATACAACTTGTGCAGTATCTAAGTCTGCTTTTGCAATCGCAACGATACCTTGTTGAAGCAACAAGTTCTCAAGTGCTTGGGCATTTTCCAATGCTTTTGCAGATGCAGTAATTGACGCTGGTTTTTGACCCAAACGTGCTGCACGGTCTTCCGCTGTTACTGGATTGGTATGAGCTGACCATTCAACCGACTCTTCCACCATACCCGCACCAATCGTGACGTTATTCAAACGATCAATGAAGATAAATGAACCGGTATAACGGCTGTCCTGATAACGGTCAAATACTACTGGTGCATCAAATTCAATAGTGACGTTGGCAATCGCATTCAGCTCAAGGTGATCCACTTGCATTTGCTCAAGTGTATTCACATTGGTACGGAAGTTAATACCAGTCACTTTGGCAGGAACGGTTTGTGTACCAATTTTGATGTTATACAACTTGCCCAGCACAAGCGGTTGATCTGCCATCCATACCACAGTTGCTTTAACCGAACGCGAAATGGCAGGAATACCCTGATCCGCACGGATCAACATATTACCGCGTGATACATCAATTTCATCGTTTAGCGTCAATGTCACCGCTTGACCTGCAAATGCATGTTCAAGGTTGCCATCGAAAGTTACGATTTCTTTAACCGTTGAAGACTTGCCCGATGGTAAAGCAACAATTTTATCACCTACGTTGATTTCACCAAGCGCAATCGTACCTGCGAAACCACGGAAGTCGAGGTTAGGACGGTTGACATACTGCACAGGGAAACGGAAATCACGTTTCGCGGTATCACGGTTAATTTCAACAGACTCAAGCGTACCCATTAAGGTTTCGCCAGTGTACCACGGCGTATTTTCAGACTTGTTCACCACGTTATCGCCATTCAATGCAGAAATAGGCGTAAAAATGATGTTGCTTGGCTTACGGTCGCCCAATTGGCTCACGAAGTTGGCATAGTCGGCTTGAATTTCATTGAAGCGCGCTTCAGAGAATTCAACCAAGTCCATTTTGTTAATCGCAACAATAATGTTCTTAATACCGAGCAAGCTTGCAATATAGGTATGACGACGAGTTTGAGTTTGCACACCATAACGCGCATCAATCAAAATGATCGCAAGGTCACAAGTAGATGCACCTGTCGCCATGTTACGTGTGTATTGCTCATGCCCTGGAGTATCAGCAATGATGAACTTGCGTTTTTCAGTAGAGAAATAACGATATGCCACATCAATGGTAATACCCTGTTCACGTTCAGCTTGTAAGCCATCTACAAGAAGCGCTAAGTCAGGCGCATCACCTGTGGTGCCGACTTTTTTAGAGTCGCGCGTTACCGCTTGCAACTGATCTTCATAGATCAATTTTGAATCATAAAGCAAACGACCGATTAAAGTCGATTTACCATCATCCACGTTACCGCAAGTCAAGAAACGCAATAAATCTTTATTTTCATGTTGTTTTAAATAGCCCAAGATATCCTGGCTAATGAGTTCTGATTGATGAGACATTGCTCAAACTCCACATATTCTTTAGAAATCGGTTGTTTTGAATCTCTTTGAATCCACCTAAATCCTCCACGGACCATGGAGGACTACCCTTTTTTATTTACCCTTCTTTTATAAAGAGGTAAGCAGCACTGCTGCACAAGAGAGATTTTTAAAGGGATTCTTAGAAATAACCTTCCTGCTTTTTCTTTTCCATCGAGCCTGCTTCATCATGGTCAATCATACGACCTTGACGTTCAGAACTTGTGGCCAAAAGCATTTCCTGGATAATTTCCGGCAAGGTGTTAGCAGTTGATTCAACCGCACCCGTCAATGGGTAACAACCTAATGTACGGAAACGTACCGATTTCATTTGCGGAACTTCACCTTCTTTTAAAGGCATGCGTTCATCATCAACCATAATCAGTGTGCCACTACGTTCAACTACAGGACGTTCTGCAGCTAAATAAAGTGGTACTAATGGAATACTTTCCAGATAGATGTATTGCCAGATATCAAGCTCAGTCCAGTTTGATAACGGGAACACACGAATACTTTCACCTTTGTTCACTTTACCATTGTAAAGGTTCCAAAGTTCGGGACGCTGGTTCTTAGGATCCCAACGGTGCTTCGTATCACGGAAAGAATAGACACGTTCTTTAGCACGTGATTTTTCTTCATCACGGCGCGCGCCACCAAAAGCAGCATCGAACTTGTATTTATCCAGAGCCTGTTTTAGGCCTTGGGTTTTCATGATGTCGGTATATTTAGAGCTACCATGATCAAACGGGTTGATCCCAGCGTCTTTCCCTTCTTTATTTTGATGTACGATCAGATCGAAACCATGGGTTTTCGCCATGTTGTCGCGGAATGTGATCATATCTTTGAACTTCCAACCTGTATCGACATGCAATAGCGGGAATGGGAGTTTTGCAGGATAGAATGCTTTTAAGGCAAGATGCAGCATCACGGCAGAATCTTTACCAATAGAATACAACATGACCGGATTTTCAAATTCGGCAGCCACTTCACGGATAATGTGAATACTCTCAGCTTCTAGCTGTTTAAGATGAGTAAGTCTTTCCTCATTTATGGACATTGACAACACCAACTCAGATCAACGTGTACTTATTACACTTTTAAAAATATATATATTCATTATAAAGATTTAGTTATCACAACTATTGCTTGTTTTATTATATTGATATGCAAAATTGTCATATAAAGCTTACCTAATAATAAGTATAAGTTTTTATTAATGATTCACTTAAATGCTGATCTATTATTTTATTCAGACAGTGCTATTACCACAAGCCAACATTAAAATTTACAAAATCTTATCTGATTGGTTATTCCTCTAAAACATCTATGTTATTCGTGCTGAAAATTACATAGATTAGCCAAATTCTCTCCCATCTCCTATTTTGTTTTGTATTATGCCTACGCTAGACTGTACTCTTAAATCCGTTAAATCCAGCCTAGAACAGGCACAGCTTGCTGTTCATATCTATCAACACAATGAGCATTTTCTGATCTTGCAAGAACCTTTGAATGATGATGGTTCAATCCTGAATGATTTTGTGCAACATGAACTCACTGCTGACCAGATTGGGCTGCAATTTGGACTAAGACTTTCGGATAATTATCTCGATTTTTTGATGGGTGTTACCCATAGCAACCAAGACCGTAGCTATGAAATTGGGGCGGGTAATCTTAAGGCCGATCAAAAAGCATTTAACTTGCTGTATGCTTTTTATAACTACCCCAAAGCATTCTATTTGGTCAGTCTTCCACTTGCAGCCAATAGTACGCAACTTGAAGAAGCAATTGAAAGCCAATTATTCAATCAACCTGAATTAAATTTCCTAAATACCGCGGTTAAAACTAATCCGATGGGACAACCAGTGCACTGGATGAAAAACTTTATTACGCAACAGGCTTTGGACATGAAAGTTCGTATTCAAACCTGTTTGAATTAAGCTTTATCTGAATTAGGCGCGGCTTAAATCAAGATCTGATTGTTTTGAGATGTCCTACATTTAGCCAATTTAATTAAAAGGTGGATAATCAGTATCTCCTAGACCTTTATCACATTTCTACTCTTTTACGAGAGGAGAAATTTAAATCATCTTCTACAAACCTTACTAAAAACACCTCTTCATAAAACAATAACTCTGCTCAACAACTGAACTTACATTTATACCAACATGAATTCATTTTTTAGACAAATTTATTTCTTCACCACTCTGTTTGATTTAGATTATTTTATATAAAAAACAATAATTTGAATAATTTAAGTGAACAAATGTATAGAGGTAAAAAAATAATGGGGGAACTTATTATTCATTCTTTTACGCTCATTTTCAGAGTTTATATTTGCCTGATGTTGCTATCAGGCAGTTAAGAGCTACTTTTGCTTTTACTGGGTGGTGGCTCTAAAGGATGGTTGGAGCAATTTTACTGAATAATTTAAGCACTGCATAACATGTTGAAATTGGCATCGATGCAGATCAGATTCCCCCTAAGTTTTAGACTGGTTATATTTAGGTATGTGCCACTTTTTGTCCCGCTAATTATTTTCTTAGCCCTTTATAGTTTAACCGGTTGTATTATCCAACCGTATGGTTAATGAAACGAATAACATCTTGTCTATCGAAAACAGGTAGAAATCTAGATTCGTTTAGCATTATTAAAATATTTACACCAGATTATCCGTAAAAAGCATTAAATAGATAGAAATATTGATAATGTTAAAATCAATTAAATCAACATTCTAGGCTAGAGGGTCGGAATCAATGCATCAAGCGAAGTCTATTCGGATCATGGGTAACGTCCCTATCTGAGTAAGTGGTGAACAGCGCTTTAGCTTTACGTTATCAAATTCAACCCCCCGATCATTGCTAGCCTGATGAATTAACGGGGGTATTCAAGCAGTTAATCCTAATAGTTTAACTCAAAGTCTAAAGTGGCTTCATCTAAATAAAAATTTAAAAAATGCAGCCAAATCAGCTACATTTTTTATTTTAAATTGAATAAATTTTATACAATTATTCTGCATAAACTTACTTGAGTTATAACTGTAGGACGTTACATTATCTGCTGACATTGCATATATAGAGCATAATAATGACTTCCTCTATTTACCCTGCCTTGCGGTTTAAAGAAAATGCAAAAGCTGCATTGGAATGGTATAGCTCTATTTTCCCAAATAGCCAAATTACTCAACAACTACTGGACACTGCGGTAAAAGCAAAATTTTCAGGTATCCCGTTTGTTGGTATTAACGGCGATAACTCTTTTATAACCCATTCTTCTATTTCTTTTATGGTGACTTGCGAAACTTGTTCTAAATTGACTCTTACTGGAATGGAATTACCTTACAGGGCACTGAAGACCGGTGCAGTTGGTGTAAAGACTAATCTGATATCAACTTGCAAGTTGTCCCGAAAATTTATGGGAGATTTTAAACAATAATCCTCCTAGCCTAGATACCATATTCAAAATAAAAAGAGTGCTTGATGATTTAATTCGAGCGCAATAAAAATTAAAAAATAAAATTTGCCCAGAATACAATCAAAAATAATTTATGATTTTTCAAAAAACAATGATTTATCTAGCAAAAACTAACTAAACGCGAGTATAAAAAAATGATTAATTTTAAAAAGATGTGTAAAAATCGTTTTACCCCTTGCCTGTATTTAAGTCTAGGCTGCCTGACTTCTACTGTAAACTCTGCAGATTTACCTCAAATTAAACATCACCCTATAAATGATATTGTTCAGCAGAATACTGTCAAAAAACTTATTTCTTCAGCAAAGAAAACCACTAAAATTGATCAGATGCGCATTATGCATATCGATATTGACTATATATATGACAAAGACAAAAAACAGCAACAGGAGAATATTCGGACTTTAATAGAACGGATTCAACAGATTCAACCTAATACCATTTTTTTACAAGCTTTTGCTGATCCAGATGCGAATGGTTCAACAGATCGGGTCTACTTTAAAAACCGTCATATTCCCTTAAGAGAAAATCTTTTTCCAGTTCTAGTAAAGCAAATTCGTAGCAAAACTCAGGTAAAACATATATATGCGTGGCTGCCTTTAATGGCTTGGGAATTTCCAAAAAGCTACCACATTCCCTATGTTTTACATAGTGAAGGCGGAAAGCAAGGTTATATTCGGGTTTCTCCATTTGATCAACAAAACCTGAAATATGTTTCTGAAATTTATTTAGATTTTATGAAGTCTAATTCAGTGGATGGAGTACTCTATCATGATGATATTACCCTGAATGATTATGAAGATATTTCTGCTCCTGCCCGAAAGATGTATCAATCGTGGGGGTTTAATTCAGAGCAGATATCAAAACTCCAAAATTTTCCAAAAAAAGCACCATTAGCTCAACACAAAACAGCATATCTTGATCAATTTGCTGAAGGTATTAGCAAGATACTTAAACAACAGCAACCAAATATCCTTACTGCACGAAATATGTATGCACCCGTGGTATTAAATCCAGTAAGTGAGAACTGGTTTAGCCAGTCGATGCCCAGCACATATAAATACTATGATTATAATGCCATCATGGCGATGCCCTATATGGAAGAAGCCGATGATCATCAGCAGTTCTATTTAGATTTAATTCAACAATCAAAAAAATACGACCCAGAATTGAGTCGTACCATCTTTGAACTTCAAGCTGTGAATTGGAGAAATAATCAGAAAATATCTACCCAAGAACTTACAGAAACCATCAAGTTTTTAGAGAAACATGGAGTAAAACATATTGGTTATTACCCCGATGACTTTGTTACTGAACACCCTCAACCTTCTAGGCTGAAACACGCTTTTTTAACTGATGATTAACCTCAAAAAATTCTAACTTCCCTTTATTATCATAATAAAGGGTTAGATTTTTTGCCTGTTGCATATTCAGAATATCTATCGTATTAACCATAAAACTCCTTGCAAGCTGTTGTTCATCTATGGCTAAAGGAGTACTACGACGCTCACGGTTATAAAAGCGAATCCAGTTATATGTTGCCCAAAGCAGCAGTGCACATATAAAGGTGGTAATCATCATGATGATATTCATTAGACTCAACTGGCTATCGGGTGCCGCTTGGATCACCAGTTGTTGATAAATCGTTTTACCTTCTACCCACCAGAAAAATCCTGTCAACAGTGGCATGAACAACCACATAAAAGTAAGCCAACCTGCAATTTGCAAACTATAACCCACTGACTTATTTTTTACATATTCAGGTTTATCAATATAAGCAGGAAGTTCTAACTTCGACTCATCTTTAACAATATGAAGTTTATCTATATTAGTCATTTTTCATCTCTCCTCTAAAACCACGATCTGGACTAACCCATCGAGCACGCTTTTGAGTTTTGAAAATTGTTTTGGGTAATGCGACGACCGTGGTGAGCATCGCTAGTATCCAGAAGAATAATGGATACCAGATCACCCAAAAATAGTTCCTGAACATTCGGTCTTTATCATAAGACTTATCAATCCATAAACTGACAAAGAACTGGATAAGACACGTTAGCCCCAGAATCACCCCATACCATTGAGGAAAGAGCGATTGAATTGCCCATTCGCCCGGTAAAGAGAAAAACAGACCATATAAATACAAAAGAATAATACCAAACATCACATATGCCCAAACCACACTGATAACGGATTCCAGAGCAATTGGCCACATCCGGCGCAAATTCCACTTAAACAGTTTAGGGAGATAAGCGATTAAAACTTCAATTCCGCCTTGCGCCCAACGTAAGCGTTGCTTCCATAACCCGTTGATTGTTTCTGGCATATAAATGTAACAAAGTGCTCGTGGTACATATTGCAAATCCCAATGGTCAAACTGTAAACGCCATGACACATCAATATCCTCTGTAATCATGTCATCACGCCAATAACCAATACGGTCTAAAGCAGTTTTACGAAAACCGGCAATTGCACCCGAAACTGTAAAAATCCGTCCATAAGTTCGTTGGGCGCGTTTAATCAAACCAATGATCGAGGAAAACTCACCCACTTGAATTTTACCGAGGATACTAGAACGGTTCACAATACGAGGATTACCCGTTACCGCACCAATTCTCGGGAAGCGGGTTAAATGATGCATCATCCATAAAACAGCATGCGGATGTAATAAGGCATCACCATCAATACAGACCAGATATTCATTTTGACTGACCATTGCACCTGCACGAAGCGCATAAGCCTTACCTTGATTTTCAGCTAAATGAACCACTCTCAATTTTGGGTATTGCTGTAAAAGTGAATCTAGAATTTCAGCAGTTTTGTCTCGACTTCCATCATTCACTGCAATCACTTCAAAATTTGGGTACTGAGATTGCATTGCAAATTTAATCGTTTCTCGGACCTGTGCTTCTTCATTAAAACAAGGAATAACAATACTACAGCCATGTTCACTTGGTTTTGGTAAGGCTGTTTTTTTAACTTCGTGCTTTAAGTAAAACCAGATCCCCCCCGCTATCCAAAGCCATGCCATAAATAAAGGATAGAAAAAGGCAAAGCCAAAATAAAAATCACTAAATCTAAGATGAATCAACTCTTCCATTATTTCATCTCCTTGGCAATGTTGCCTTCAAAAGGATTTCGATAAGTTAATGGACTGTCATTTGAACTAATAGACTGGTAAAGATTTTCCTGAAATCGTCTACCTTCGTTTAATTGATAATTATTAAGACCAATTTTTTGTACAGCCAGCCTTTTTAAAACTTGATAATCATATTGATATTCTTTCCATTCACTTTTAGATACATTCGGATCAACGGTAAAACTCACAATCAAATGCTGTTTCTGTTTAAGATTCAATTGTTCTAACTGTTTTTGCATGGCTTTAAATACTTTAGGGTAACGAACAGGATCAAGTTCGAGATATAGGAAGTCGCCTTGAACTAGACAACTATCAAGTAAGAGTTTTAAACCATCTAAATGCTTATCCTTTAAAGTCATTTTCAATGCAGTCTGATAATTATTACTAATGTTTGTATAATATTTTGCCTTTTCTTTGCTGCGTTCTTTAATTTGAAAAACTTGTTTCATTTTTTGGCTACAAGCACCATCCCAAGTTTTATCTTGTACGCCACATAAGAACTCATCACCAATTTCTATCATCAAGCCTTCAATTGATGAGTTATTCTTGACCAAATCAGCGGTTAACTCATCAAGCTTAAGGCCTTGTTGTGTTTCCAGACTTATAGGCAGTTCCGCATATACTCGATTATTGATGCGTGTGCGCGCCTGCCAAACTGTTCGATTCAGCAAATCTTGGCGCATATGAAGCTGCTGATTTGGGAAATAAGCAACGTCTATTTTTCCATCCCCATTTTCGTCAGCCACTGCTTTTAATACAATCGTATTGGTTTTTAATGAATTAACTTGATCTAATAACTGTCCAAGTTTTTGATCGAATACTTGATTGTTTTTGCTGACCATTTCACTTAATTCGAAACGAATAATACTTTTGCGTTGCTTATAGAGTGCTCGTGCAAAAGTCAAAAAATCCAGCATTTCCTCATGGATCATTTCAGGCGTTGGATTATTCATAATCAAGCCGCGTTGATATGTGGCCCCGGAGTCCACAAGTGTAGACATACTGCCCAAGCTAAAAGACATTGGCAATCCTGCCTTTGCGGCAAGTTGTTCACTTTCTTTTGTTACTGCCCCATAAGGCCAGAAAATAGCTCTGGTATTGATACCTAACTGGAAGTCTAAAATTTCCTTAGATTTTCTTAAATCCGCAATCACTCGTTTTTGATAAGCTTGTTCAGATTCATATTTACCCAGCTTAGGCAAATATTCACGGGTAATTGCAGCAGGCTGCATATTTTTTTGTGGATTGCCAAGAATACCTTTATGTAAATCGTCTGAGTGTGAAGCAAAATCGACTAAACCTGATTCTTGCATTTCACGCATTTGATCCCAGGTCATTAAATTATTTTCACCATAGGCAGAATAGGCATCTTTGTTGTTGCCATTAATCCAAC
>Ga0308170_10002849_pt1 | contig 14541 bp, 18 predicted proteins | sample PhyBR2_2_FD_202136 | JGI IMG/M metagenome (GOLD analysis project Ga0308170, IMG submission 202136) | Phyllosphere microbial communities from UC Gill Tract Community Farm, Albany, California, United States - DLSLSB.R2 | ecosystem: Host-associated > Plants > Phyllosphere > Unclassified | place... | reverse complement strand
GATCTTTCGTCAAAGAAGGGACGAACGCGCTCTGCGCTCGGGGCAGCTCTAGGGGCGAAACGGGTAGAGAGTCGAGAATACCGCGGAGGACGGGAGCACGGTGTACCCGCGGAGAGAAGATATCCGGCGCGAAAGGGAAAGAGGTATCGTCCAGCGAGTCCTCCAGACGTTCGCGTTCAGGTGTCGGGGCAGGCGTGGGCGCCACGTTGCCCAGCGGGGTGATGCCCCCCATCCAGTTTTTGCGGCTGGTATAACAGGGGGTATACCGCGGGAAGGTGGGGAAGCTCGGATGCGCAGGGAGCGCGGCGTGGGCATGCAAAAGCGAGGTGGGGATTGTAGGCGGAGTGAAGTACTCGTCCAAGTTGGGCGAGAGCGTCTCAGACTCGGGCGAGACGGGTATAGGGGAGAGGTCGCTTGTTCGCGGTATGATCGAGTGCGGTACAGGGGCCGAGAACGGGGTATCAATGCGTGGGCCCTCTGTGTCGGCCTCGTTGCTCGTGCTAGTACTGGCGCTGCTGTCGCGGCTCATGTCCATCGCGCCGCTACCTCTGCCTCCCCGGGCGCGCTCCACATGGCTGCCGAGCTTGCCTAGACTGAGCTTCTTGAGCGCTTTGGCGAACCCGGATGAACCCCCTTTCCGTGTACTGCGCCTGTCGACGCCGGCCAGACCGCCCGCCACGCTCCGGCCTCGTCCCCGAGATGCGTCTCGGGTATGACCATGCGTGTGAGTGGGGACGTACGAGATCTTTGAGGGTATACCGGGTGTGTTGGCCTCGTCCGCGTCGTCGTACGCCCCTTGAGTGGACTCGCCCGACTCCATCTCGATGTCCATGTCCATGTCCATGCTGGTCCGGCTTCGGCGGGACACATGCGAGGCGAAAGACCGCCAGGACGACATGTGCCGCAGGCTCGGTCGCGAAGATGTCCGCCCCACGACCGCGCGGACTTTGGGCCCGTCGCCAGGCGACTCGGCCCGAGCGGATGGGCATGATGACAACGATGGACCGGAAGACAGGGAGCAGGAGGAGGACATGGACGAAGCGTTGGGTGTGAGACCGGGTGTGGACGGCGTGGTGCTGGGCAGGAGGTAAGTCGCCCCCGCGCTGGGGCGGTACCCGACCGAGAGCGACATGGTGGGCAAGTCGGCGGGTATGCGGGGTAGAGGTAGAGTTGGGTGCTGTAATCGACCAGCGACCGGGATGTTGTGGGGCTGCGTGAACCGGGTGCGAATGATTGTTGTGGATGTCGTGTTGTTGGGGGGACAGCTAAGGGAGCGTGGGTGCGGTATCGCGCTGCTTTGTCACGCAGCTCGGACTACGGCGGACACGTACGTCGGGGAGAGGGGTTTGATCTCGGACGTCGCTGTTTGTCCAGGACCAGCTGGGAAGACCGCCGATGCTGCGACTTCAGATCAGGAGCACGCTGTGACGGAAGGGACAGCGGACGACGGTAATGAGCGGAGAGTTTCAGGTCCCCACTGGGATCGAGAAACGGACGCGATGGAAGGGGGAAGGGGAGGGTGTCCAGCGGTCAATTGCAATCTCAGCCCAATATGTGTCTGCCCTATACCTGCACGACGCGGAGAGAGACGTCAGCATAGTGAAGATGCCCGCTAATGTGTGGCTGGCGGTACTTGGCTGTTTCAGTCTGATTTGGAAACGGCCAAAAGCAGCGCGATAGTGCAACAGCGCATTGTGGGCGTCGGCACGCTTCGCCCACGGAATCACCGCACCACGCAGGGCGAGTATTGTCTCGGATATTGGTCCGGCTGCGCTCTGGTCGGACGCGGGGGTTAGCTTCGGGTCTGGCTGTCGTCATGGAGATGCTCGGATGACGGGTGGAGCACAGACAGGGTCGTGCCACTCTTTGAGCTCGGCGAGACGTCGCGCTAGATCAGAGAGCAGCTCTCTGTCTGCCCAGTTGACCCCGGCATGGTTTGGCCTGCAGTAACGGAGGAGAGAGGTGTCGGAAGGAGATACCTGGGAAATGTGGAGGGGTCGGGACACCCCGCACTTGGTCAAGCGCAGAGCTCGTGAGGTCCTGTTCACCATCCTGCTTTTGGGCTTTGTGTGGTCTCTCCTCCGGCTCCAGCTTGCAAATGACGCCGGATGGCATAGGTCTAGAAGAGTAAACCTCGACCGTGAGTGCAGTATCTCCTCTGACTTCCGATTCCTTCTCCGCTACTTGGCTTCAAGAGTATACTGACTCATTCGCCCGAAATCCTTACCTGCCGATGTCTACGTGTCAGTAGACTGGCCGCAACAGACCCGCGTACGACCATCCTTCACCCCCCGATACCCCCGACCTCCCGGAACATCGTTGTGATGGACTCGTGGAGGGCTCCAAGGGGGGCTTGAGTAGCCCCGTCCGCCGGCCTCGAGTCGTTGGCTCCCAGTCGGTCAGTGGTTGCAGCTCAGACATCGGACAGCCTTGATAGGCCTTGAGGATCTCCTCGTCGGCCTTGCTTGGACTTCTGCTGGGGCAGCTGTCCATGTCTGATCGAAGGCTGGCATCCATCTCGCTATTGCGAAGTGGACGACATGTCCAGCGCGTTGCGGGGTTGGAATTCGGAGCCGCAGGTCGTTTGCGGCTTGCCTTGGACTTGGATCTATGGATGAAGCGTCGACCCGCGGGGTTGCGAGCCGTAAACCGTGCACCGTCGGCCAAGATGTAATGCCTTGCATGCGGGCAGCGCAGGACGGAAAAGACGCAGAGCTACATCCTATGCTGCCGGGTGAATTGCCTCGTTCGGATTCCGGGCGCCACGACCTCCGGCGTACCCGGTCCCTGAACAACAACAATAATCTCTATTGTCCTCTGACCGACTCGCACTTTGCCCAAGCATCCACCAGACTTTGACCTCCAGCAGCTATGCCCAGGCAGCCCAGCATGCAGCACCGTATATACCGAAGCAGCACGCGTCGCCGTACCTCTGCGTTTCATCTTTCGTCGCGTCAGCATTGTCCTCGACTCACAGCAGGACCAGGATGACCTCGAGGGTGGTGGACGCAGACTTGTTAGGACCACCTGCATCATGGCGCTGTGGAAGTGGGGAAACCAGCTTACCCTGCTCGCCATCTATGTCCTCTGCTGCGTCGCCTGACATTGTCATGCGCCATGAGGCGCCCAATGCGGGAATCGAGATTTCATTTGAGTTGGATGAAGGAGTAGACGGGTGGGAGGACGCCGAGGAACCCTGGTGAGCCTTGGGAACATGCGCCCGTGTTTCATGTGCTGCTTGCTGATCATTGTCTCAGCTTGGCAATAAGGCCTTCAGGCGTCGGCGAGGATGGACAATGTGTGCGAGACTGTGACAATCATATTGTCGTGGGCGACATTTGTATTTTACCTCCCAGACCGCTCTCTTCGGGGCCGTCGACACAAAAGCCCTCGCCATCGCACAGACCAACACTCCTCGACCCTTCTCTAACCCCTCTGCCTTCCACTCCGCCTTCATCCGACGAGAACGAGCTCGTCTGCTGGCGAGCGCCCCCATCGTCTGTCGGTTACCGGTCAACCTCCGAAGCCGACCGCTTCGTCCCCGTCGCCTCGCCCACGTTAGAGCCTCACAGCAAGAGGCACGTCTTGCGGCGTCGTTCCGTCCCCGAACCACGCCCGATGACCGATTCGCACCGCCTACACACCCAAGGAGGACCCTGCGACGTCGATATCGTCCGACGCCCTTGTCCCCATCCGCCGACCATGGTCCCCCTCGCCAGTTCAAACCCCAGCAATACCGGACCCACGCGTCGATCTAGAAACATCAGCTGGTCCGGAGTGAAACGCACTTTGTCGCTCGGATCCTCGACAAGCACGACCGGGATCAACTCGCCAACATCATCTGTTTCAGGTCCCGACGCGACCGCATCGAGGTTGACATCTATCTCTGCCGAGGCCACTAGCGCAGTCATCGCTGGAGCGACGCCGCGGGCTCATCAACATCGTCGCTCATCTTCGTTCAGCCTCGGCCTCCGCCAGCGGCTGTCTGCCCTAACTGCGACGGGCGCGGGGGATACAAAAGATGCATCGGGCGGAGGTGTCGGACGGACATTGTCGGGTCGAGAGCGCGCGGGATACTTGCGTATCACAGTCCCTCGGGCATCCGAGTTCAGGGACAGTCAGCATCGACATCGACAACATCATCAACGCGTCCATCACGGCGGGACCCGGGGCGACTTTGTGGATGGTCCGAGTGATTGCACAGACGACAACACAGACGAGTTCCTGATCATGCGAGGTCCAGGCTCAATTGCGGGTCAAAGCGGGTCGTCGTCATCATCGTTGATGGCCCCCCCATCGTCGAGCCTCCCGCCCCACCTCGACGATCACATCCGCGCACTCAATTTTCCTGCACCTCCACCCGGCAGAATCGTCTCCGTCACGGGGTTTGGCGACATGATGGGCGCCTTGATGGGGCCTGGGTCAGAAAACGTTGGGGAGATGGACAAAGTGTGGTCCGACGCTAGTGCTTTTGATGCGACGTTCCCGGACCTACCGGTCGCCGAGGCGATGGGGATCGAGCGGGATCGGCAAGGGAAAGTTGTGGTCGGATCGGATTTCACGCCAGAGTCAGACCCCTCGATCTCGGCCTTGATTGCGACACCGTCGTCGGCCTCCCGTCGCTCGTCGACGGCGCTCGATTGCTCTCCTACCATACCCGCTCTTGACCCGCAAATCGATCCCTTGCCTCCCTTGCCGCCGCCCCACACCGCCGACGCCACTGCCAAGGACGTCACGACCTGTTCGACGCGCACCAACGCCTACTGCCCTCCCAGCCCGTCACTCACACCATCCCCCAATCTATCCCTACGCGCCGACTCGCTCTTATTGACCACGCCAGATTCTGTGAACCAAAGGGAGCCAGAAAGGAGGGACTGTTCTCCCGTGCCCGGCGACAAGACTCTGCTGCCTCGCCTGGGTCCTTTAGCGGGGGGAGACGACGCTGATGATCCTCGCCCCACTGTGACAACGGTAGCGACAACAACAACAGCGACCAGTCCGATATCGCCCTCGTCATCATCCTGCACTACTGTCACGACAATCGGCGATCAGTTGCACACGTACACGACTCAACGCACGCCATTGACTCGTGCCGAAGCAGTCGCCGGAGGGGTAACAATGAGCGTCGTTTGGAGTAGGGATTCTGGTATGTGGCGTTTCATCAAACCCTATTCCCTCTATTGTTCATCCCGCACCATCACTTCATGGCCACCCCTCCACCCCTCAATCACTTGCTCCCCTACTTCCCTGTCATCCATTGATTGCCGAGAAAGCCGCCGTACCTGTTCACTCGCTTACTGCATAGCCACCTACCCGAGCCCTCCCAACGCTCATCCGCTCCATCACAAGCCGGCGCCATCGGTCCCGCACTCGACCCGGACCTCCTACGTTTCAAGCACCAATCACCCTGACCCTTCGACCTACTCCTCCCCACCTACCACACTCACCCAGCTCTCCCGTCGTTATTCCAAGTACACCGCCTTCTCCGGCTCGTCTGCTTCGTCCATCGCATCGTCCGACTCCGCCTCCGTTCGACACGGAACGCCGCACTGGGGTCTGGGTGAAAAGCCAGACATCGCGACCGTCTTCGAAGAGGACGGCGAATTCGATGCGCTAGGGCGGTCCGTCAAGGGTGACTCGACCGCCGAAACGAAGGTCATCAGCGAGCCCGGGCCCTTTCATCAGCCCGGGCAAAGGCAGCCATCACCGTCAAAGGCCGGGGGACTAAAGGATCTGGACTCACGTGTGCCCGAGTTTCGCGAGCACGTTCACCACACACACCACCACCACCACCAGCAGCAGCTTTCCACTTCGACTTCTGACTCCAACTTTGTCGGTCACTCCGACTCCCGCTCGCACACCTCACATTCGACATTCCCCCACGCCGTTGCCAAACGTATCTCGCGATCAGGGACCATCACATCGGACCTCTCGAGCCGATCACACCGCACGACCAAGTCTCCGCATCCCTTTGCGACCATGGCCCGGACTGCTTCGCCGCCGATGCGCTCGTTCCGGGAAGAGGGCAGTGGAAGCGGCCTGGCATCGTCCCAATCGATGCCGAACATGCTAGCTTACACATCGCCCGTCGACGGTCCCAGCTGCGTCTTGCCCGAGGTGGTCATTGCCGAGCCGGACATGGTCGACGATGATGTCTGCCCCGTGTGCAACGTCAGTCTTTCATCCGAGTTTAGAGTGCGAGGAGAGAAGCCGCTGGTCGTCGCCGAGTGCGGGCACGAGGTGCACTACGTGAGTTGCCGCGATCGCACGATTTACAGGGATCTGACGAGCAGGACTGCTTTGTTCTCTGCTATGGCGACAACCCTCGGCCCAACTCGAATAGGTCCTACGGCATGTGCGGCATCTGCCGACAGCCCATGAAGGTGGTTGACGGAGGGGCTCGCAGGAAAGGCAAGAAGTCAAACAGTGCGTTGATCACGCTCGATCCATCCCTCTCCACCCGCTTCACGGCTTTGCCCCTTTGCCCGAGCAACCTTCCTTTGACAGGTCGACAGCTGACGTCCCAGAGCTAGCGATGCTCACCGGCGAGACGGGCGACGACGACCCGTTGGACATTTACGCCCGCCCGCAGGCCTCATCGGCGTCCATCACGTCGAGTAAGCGACCGGGCCAGCAGAGCGAGAACGACCCTATCGATATCGTCGGTCTCGGTAACGGCGGCGTCCAACCGAAGGACCTCTCGATGTCAATTGCCGAGGCCAACAACGGCCGCACCGAAGTCACCGTCCCTATCATCACCGTCCGCACCGAGTTCGCCTCCATTTCAAAGGTGAGGCAGCCGAACAAGGGCTCCTACATGACTGCCATGATCAGCGTCATCGTCCCGCCAGCCGGTGACAGGGGCAAGTACAAGCCGGCGGGCCGGACCATGACGACGTTGTCGTCGAGCGGCTTCTTGCCCCAGCTGCCGCCTTCGCCTCTCTCCGACGAATTCGCCCATCGCAGCAAGAGTCCTCGCGACCCCATATCTGTCACAACCGTCATGCTCGATCTAGAGAGGCGGATGGTCGACTACAGTTCGTCCGGCCTCGACGCGGTCGGCCCGCTCATGCTCTGGGACATCTTGGCTGTGCGCAAAAACACCATGATGCGCGACTTCAACGTGTACTTGTACGAGGAGGCCCTCATCTGCGTGACTCAGGAGAAAAAGTCTGGCATCATGTCGTCGATGTCTCGGTGGAAGTCGAGCAAGTCGGAATCCGCCTCATCGTCATCGGGCAACACTATCGTGCCCGACTCGAAGCTCACGAGCCCACCCGCGCTCAAGCTGAAGGGGAGAATCTACCTCCGACACGTCAAGCAGATTGTCGACACGAGCAGCCCCGGCGACATGAGTTTGACGATCATGATGATCGACCCGAGGATGGACTCGTTCGTCCTGGTTTTCAAGGAGCCGAAGCAGCACTCGAAATGGCGCAACACGCTGAACGACATTGTTCAAAGCAAGGCCGCCGCAATGGGCGGCATTGCGCCCCAGCCGAAGACGGCCAAGCTAGGCAAGATGTTTGGGCAGGACCTTGAGGCGGTCGATGCGGCGCGGAAGCCCGACTCGGCGAACCAATCGGGCAACTGGATGCTCACCGCCACGCCGTCGACCGCCGGCTTCTCGAGCATGATGTCGCCTTCGGGCTCATCGGTCCGCTCGGGACTGGGCGACCTCGCGTTCGACAGACCGCTCGGACCGATGCATACACCCCTGGACCTCGTCGTTGTCTTGTCGATGCGCGACTACAAGGCGTCCAAGGCGGCGCCGGAAAAGCTCGACCTGCGGCTCAAGGTCATGCGACAGAGCCTGATGTTCGTCCTCGCCACGCTTGGACCACGCGATCGTGTCTCGTTTGTCTCGGCTCAAGCGACCACTCCGCCAGTCGTGCGCAAGACGCCCCTGCTCAACCCGACCAAGGGGACTTCGCGGGCGCGCCTGGAGAACTTCATCGACACGATGGGCCTGGGCCGCCTCGATGATGACGAGAACGAGGTGGAGATCAGCCCCGAGGATCGGGGAGACGTCGTCAGCGCGATGAACTCTGCGCTGGATGTCATGCTCAGTCGCGGGACGCGCAAGAACCCGCTCGGCTCAATCGTGGCAATCAGCGATAACCCTGAGAATATCAAGCGGGCGCAAATGGACTTGGTGACGGCGCGGCTCGACACGGCCAACGTGCCCGTCCATACTGTCGGCTACGGGCGGGACCACGACCCATCCCCGCTCTGGATGATCTCGAACCACACACACGGGACGTACACGTTCATCGGCCCCGAGTGGTACAGCCTCCGCAAGGTCGTGGCGGGTATTCTCGGCGGGCTCATGAGCGTCGCAATCACCAACATGCGCCTGTTCCTCGACGCCGTGCCGCACTCGTACAAGGTTCTGCGGGTTGCCGGGGCAAGCAATTCGGTCGTGCAGCAGGAGGGCAAGGTGGTCGAAGTGGAGCTACGGGAGTTGCGCTTCGGCGAGACGAGGGAGGTGCTGGTCGAGCTTGATCTGGCCGATCCGCCCTCCGGTCCGCCTTCGTCGGACGCGCCCAACCGGTTGTCCGGGTCGACTGGCTCTGACGGCTCGCATCGGCGATCCCCAACCTCTGACGGGGGTTACCTGCCCGGCAGCAGCTCTTTCGGCCACGACCGATACTCCACCAACGCTTCCGCCCTGGCCGAAGTGATGATGTGCCACAACTCGATCTCGGACGAAGGCGTGTTCGACCTCAACTGCTCGTTCCACGACCCCGCGGTGGGCCGGTCCGTCATGAAACTCGTCACGCCCATCGTCCTCACCGTGGCGATTCAGCCCCTCAACGCGATGATCAAGGAGCACCACCCCGACCCGAGCGTCGTGCGGCGGCGTATGGAGATCCTCATGTCGGAGATGATCACGCGCGCGCTGCTCATTGCGAGCCGGAAAAACTACACGCAGGCGATGACGGTGCTGATGCAAACGCGCACGATCATCACCAATATGGCTGACCGGATCCGCGCGTCGCTGATCCCTGCGCCTGGGTCGGACATGTCTGAGAGCGTGCGCAAAAGGCGGGAGGCGTCTGTGGTGCATGCGCTGGGATGTCTCAGGTGCTTGAATGAGGATCTGATGAGGATGATTGAGGGGCTGGACGGGGATCCGGCGATGTTCGAGCGGGACCAGAGGAACTTTGCTGCTCAGCAGGTGAGCGGCGGAACGGCGCGGTCACGGCCGTTGTTAGCGAGGAAAGAAGTGAGCTGATAGCAGGCGGTGGTGGTGCGCTCGCAGAGGGCTTGGACGGTTGAGTCGCCGAGTGAGCGGATGTATTGTACGGACGAGACGAAAAAGTGCGTCGAGGTGTTGATGAAGTGGGTCCCAAACATCACCAGGTGGGCTTAGGGCGACGGGTCTGCATGAGAGACCTTGGAAAAAACGAGGGGAAGGGGTGTTTCGGGTCAACAAACGGCACAGACGGCACAGACGAGACTGGGCGGCGCGAGCGGGCGGTAGCCACACTTATACAATCTTGGTTATTCAGGAATTGATTGTATATACATGAATGCTGCGGCATATTTCATTGACGCCTCGGACTAGCAGGGACACTACTCCGGCGGCATGGCTCCATCAACGGTCGTGAGATGATGCTGGCGATGCATGCTGCCCGACTATGCCAGAGAAGAGTGCTGTGAGGGTGGGGTGGCGAGCAGTCCTCGAGCGCGCGCTTCCGACGGCGATACACGGAATTTGCTGCTGTGTGGCGTCGAGATTTCGGTTTTCAACGCCCTCCTCTGATCTATTGCTGTTGCTGCTACAGTCGCATCGTGCATCAGTATCATCCAGCCGCTTCTCTATACACCTCTCTATCCCTCACAGCACCATGAGCGTGCGTCTATCCGACATCTGAGAGCCTGCCCACCGCTGACCCCAGCGACCCTGCACTTCCCTCCTCCGAACGGCCGAGCGCTCCGCCTCGCGGTGAGTCTTGCCCCGACCCATCTCATCTCATACAACCGTGATAGCACGGACGATGGGCCTGACGCCAGGTCAATACGCCAAAGCCGTTCGATCGCCCGCGCATTCTCGTCCTCCCCCAGCCGGCTGTCGACGCCCGCGCCGGCGGACCAACCCGGCCCGAGCGTCACGTCGCCCAAGATTGCGCCGATTGTGGATTCCATCGCGACGTTGACGCTTTTGGAGGTGTCGGAGCTGGTCACTGCGCTCAAGGTGGGTTTGCGATGGATCTGGAGTGGGGTCAAGCGGGGAAATCAACCGTTGTGCATGGACGAATGGGGTCGGGGAGGGCAGAGGAGGACGGGTTTGAGTCGAACGGATGGGCACCGACAGGGACAAGGACGGCTGGGCGGTGCTTTGGCGAGGGCCGGGAAGAGGGACCTTGGACACGGAAAGGAGAACGCACGTCCGCTGGGGAAATGGATTCGCAGATCCAGGAGGAGTTGAGGACACCAGTCCATCCGGCTGGACGCGGAGGGTCATCATCGAGTGTCGTGCGACATTACGAGACGTCCCGGTCTCGTCCTGGCCGTGCGGGCGGCAGCGACGACCTGTACGCAGCATACAGACTCGTGGAGTGGGCCGCAAGATGGACTCAGACCCAGCATCGACGGGATATTCTCCCTTCGTTCAGAACTAATACCGCAGACCCGGCTGAACATCACTGAAATCGCCATGCCGGCAGCAGGCCCCGCCGTCGCCGCTGCGCCGGCCGCCGCGGAGGCACCAGCAGAGGAGAAGCCCAAGGAGAAGACGATCTTCACGGTGAAGCTGGAGAAGATTGACGCGGCGCAGAAGGCAAAGGTCATCAGGGAGGTCAAGGCGATGATGCCAAATATGAACTTGGTCGAGGTGAGTTTGCGTGGTCTGTTGGCTCGGATGGCTTGGCTCCTGCTGTTGCGGAGGCGGAGGGTGGCGGCGTTACCAGAGGGGATCTGCCATGGGGGCGCGGAACGCGGCTTGGGGGATGCAGGCGGACATTGTGGAGGTGCTCCGGCTCGGAAGGGCATATCTGGCAGAGGTGGGAAGGTGGACTTGATGGGGTTTACCCTCGCTCGGGTGACAGGGAGCTAGCTACTTTGGGATCCCCGGCGCTACCAACTCGAATCATCACCCCTCCCCCGGGCCCTCACTAACCTGCAGGCGAAGAAGTTCGTCGAGTCCACACCGCAGGTGCTGAAGGACAACGTGCCGAAAGAGGACGCCGAGAAGCTCAAGGCGACGCTCGAGGCCCTCGGAGCGACGGTCTCGCTGTCGTAGGGCGGTCGACATTACCATCTCGCATCGCCAGCTGTCATATGCATATATCATGGGATCACGCAGCGGACGTGGACGAGACGCGCAGTTCGCGTGGCAAAGCGCATCACACATACACTGTTATACGACGCGATTGCGAGCTCCCTTGCCGTCGAGGTAATCTGCCAGGATGTCTATGGCGACTTTCGCGGAATCGAGCTGAACCTGTTCTGTGCAACCGCCCCTGCAGCGTCAGCTCAGAGTCTCCTCGAGAACAAGAGCCGCATATCCATCTTGGCACGCACGCACGAGCGAAGGAGGGGAATCCAACTCACAGATGCGGCAGGCAGATGACATTGCTCATCTTGCCCAACTCTCCCAAGCTCTCCCCATAAGCCGGCTCCACCTCGAAGACGTCCAGCCCCGCTCCAGCCAGCTTTCCCTCTTTCAAGGCGGAAGCCAAAGCCTTCTCATCGATAATGCCACCACGCGCCGTGTTGACGATCACCGCCGTGGGCTTCATCTTCTCCAGCTGTTCCTCGCCGATCAGACCCCTTGTCGAGGGCGTAAGCGGGCAATGTATCGAGACCAGATCGACCTGTGTCAGAAAGTCGTCTAGCGAATCGACCCGTTCATGCACTATCGTCTGGAGGTATCGGCTATCGGGTCGAGTCCACCGCGTGGGCGGAGACGTGGGCGAGTGGATGAGAATCCGGCATTTGAATGCCTGCAGGAGGAGGGCGAACTCGTATGCGATATCGCCCATGCCTATTATACCGACCGTGGCGTTCATCAGCCCTGGAGAGAGGGCTCTGATAGATGGGACGCGCTCGCCGGAGGTGACCCGCGAGTCGAGCTCTTTCACGCGACGGAGGATGGAGAGGGCGAGGGTCAACGCCAGCTCTGCGACGGCCTGGCTGTGAGCACGCTGCATACCATGCCGAGCTCTGGGAGTGCGAAAGATCGATCAAGATAACGCACAGCGGCATTCCCGCCCGGGTTGTTCGTTACCACGACCCCCCTCTCCTTGCACCCTGCAAGATCGATCTGATCGCACCCCACACCGTTGCGCGAGATGATACGGAGCTTGGGCGCGAGAGCCAGCTGCTTGGCCTTGATATCCCCCACCCGCAAAACTGCACGTCAGACGTCATCTGCGGCGGCAGCACGCACCGATACCGTCCGCTTGGGCGAGGCACTCCTCTTCGGTCACGCCGCCTATGGGACGCACGACCGTCCGGAAGCGCTCCTCCGCGTACCGCTCCGTGATCGGATGGATGGGCGTGGGGATGTATATCGTAGCTTGTTTGGCGGGGAGGGGGGCCCGGGCTGGCAGCGGGATGGAGAAGCTGGATGTGGCTTGGTCAGAGGGCTCGGAGGGGGGCGTGGGGAGGTAGCTGCTCATGGTGATGGCGATGTTGTCTGTCTGTCGTGGGAGGGCGTCGATGAGATGAAATGACTGGATCGCGAGTGCCGAACGTGAGAGTGCGCAGAAAGACCACTCAGCAAAGGAGAGAAGGCGCTGATGGCGACCAGAGTGCGGGCACGGACGGACAGAGACGCCTGGGTTGGAGATGAATTTCCGTTTACTGTATCGCCAAGTCGCTATCAACAATGGATCCACCTAGACTAGAGGGTATCCACCTTCGGCCATCTCCGACCCCGTATTGCCGCTCAGCGTCGACCAGGCATGCATGCTCTCGAGTGTGCACGATCAGACCCGCAGTGAGCGACGTAAAAGCACGACGAGAGCAACACGCCAGGCGTGTCATCGCACCACTGAGGTGCCATCGCCTGAGGCGACGATTGGCAGGACCAAGAGGTTGAGGGCAACGGAGCGGAAGGCCCTCCGCCTGGAACACGAGCGTCCATGTATTATATGCATGTGCATGTGTTGGCTTCTGGCGGTTCCACGACCTCACCGAGCTACTGTGCCGTCGCTGCCTGCTTATGCTTGTGCTCGTGGAACTGAGCAACCCATTCCGAGACGAAGTTCCTCTCGAGCTCGTGCACGTCGCGGATGCGGGGCGGTTCGAGCGAGTGATCCGCCAAGCCGTTCTGAAAGTCAGCGTCGAATACGATAGTCCCTTGCAACCTGCCTCGTCGTAGTGGTGCACGCCGTCTGCACGTCAGCCCCGTAAAGGAGATAGTATGGCAGCTCACCGAAGATCAGGTGGACGGGCTTGTTGACTGACGAGGTGCGCCTCGGAGCGAGATCGCTCTGCGGCGTCTGTCATCAGCCTTGCCCTCTTGGACCTGCGACGCACCATGACCCGCCACGGGTCTCTGTCGCCATCGATGAACGCCAACCTGTCCGCCTCGATGGCATAGTCCCCTCGGGCGTTCACCAACTCAACGTCCGGGATGGGCGGGACGGTGAAGTACTTGCCGGGCGGGTACGCCTGCTTGCAGATCTTGGCCGTATGCTCCAGCGTTATCCTGCCGTGAGCGGGAACGCTCTCCGTGGTCAAAGCGACTCACTTGTTGGAGACGATACTTGGTCCCTCAAGCGGGGCAGGCATGAAGTATCCCCACTGCGTGCAGACCTGGAAAAGCCACAACCGCCACGTCTGGCTCAGGTCGTCGTCAAGGAACTTCGAATCGTCGTCGGACCCGAAGCAGTCCTCGATGTTCGAGGCCGATGATGCGGAGTCGGGACATTCCGAGACGACGTTGTCCTTGATGTACTTGCCGTAATTGGCAACTTCGGCGGGGCTTTGGTCAGCGATGGACGGTGCATCGCTCGACACGACTCACATCCGGACGAGACCGATCGAGCTGCCTCGTCCGCCGGCCGTGAGGGCATCGCAGAACACCTGGAAGCCATTCGAGCCGACGGCCGGATCCCAGTTCTTGCCCTGCCAGAACCCTGCAAGTTCAGCCAATGTATCCATCGGTGATGCAGGCCGCTTACCGAGAGGGCTGCTGATCACGTCAGCAAAGTCAGCGTGGGTCTTGAGCTCCTCGAGCCCGAACAAGCCCTTCAGGAGCGTCGGCGCCGGCTCAGGCAGGTCCAGGATGAGGTCGATGACTTTGATAGAGCTCTGCAGGGCCGAGATGCAGTCTTCCGGGCCGTACTCCTGGATGGGGTCGTAGTATTGCGGGAAGTTGACCTGCGCGTGCGTCACCGCTACGACATGAGCTCCGGTTGCAAGGCGATCAGCGAGCTCACCGCTGCTGGCGATGGCGCCCCAAACGAGGTCGGGGTACTCAAGCCGCATGTGTGCGGCGCGCGCACCGGCGTAAGATCCGCCGTAGTAGATCCAGGGCGAGTTGTCCGGATGGAGGATGGACGGGTCGTCTAGCTTCAGAACGTC
>Ga0308170_10002845_pt1 | contig 14553 bp, 11 predicted proteins | sample PhyBR2_2_FD_202136 | JGI IMG/M metagenome (GOLD analysis project Ga0308170, IMG submission 202136) | Phyllosphere microbial communities from UC Gill Tract Community Farm, Albany, California, United States - DLSLSB.R2 | ecosystem: Host-associated > Plants > Phyllosphere > Unclassified | place... | reverse complement strand
GCTACTTGGTGATCGGGCCGAGTACGGGATCGTCCGTGTACGCCGTCTTGACGTTGGCGGAGGTCACGATGACCGGCTCCAGCAGGTAGGCGGGAACCACCTTGTTGCCGTTGTTGTAGGACTTGTCGTCGTTGACCTCAGGCTTCTTGCCTGCCTGCAGGTCCTTGACCATGGTGATGGCGTGCTCAACGAGCTTGCGGGTGTCCTTGTTGATGGTGGAGTACTGCTCGCCAGCCATGATCGACTTGACGGACTCAACCTCGGAGTCCTGGCCGGTAACCACCGGGATCGGCTTGCCGGCAGCCTTGACCGAGGTCAGGATCGCGCGGGCCAAGGTGTCGTTGGGGGACAGGACGCCATCAACGTTGGCGCTGGTGTAGCTCCCGCTGAGCAGGGTGTCCATACGACGCTGGGCGTTTTCTGCCTTCCAGCCCTGGGTTACGGCCTGTTCGAAGCTGGTCTGGCCGGAGACAACCTTGAGGGTGCCGTCGTCGATCTTGGGCTTCAGGACGCTCATGGCACCGTTGAAGAACACCTTGGCGTTGGCGTCGTCCGGGGAGCCGGCGAACAGTTCGATGTTGTACGGGCCGTTGGGCTTCTTGGCCTTCATTCCGTCAAGCAGGGCCTGGCCCTGGAGCACACCGACCTTGAAGTTGTCGTAGGCCACGTAGTAGTCCACGTTGTCGGTGTTCAGCAGGAGGCGGTCGTAGGCGATAACCGTGGCGCCGGCGTCCTTGGCCTGCTTGAGCTGGGTGCCCAGCTGGGAGCCGTCGATGGCACCCACGATGATGACCTTTGCACCCTTGGTGACCATGGCGCTGATCTGGTTCTGCTGCTCCGAAACGCCGCCGTTGGCGAACTGGACGTCAGCCTTGAACCCTGCGCCGTTAAGGCCGTCGTTGAACAGCTTCTCGGCCAGGACCCAGTTTTCACTGGTCTTCTGGGGAAGGGCGACACCGATGGAGGATTTCTGGTCGAATCCCGCGGCACCGCTGCTGGACCCGCCGGATGGCTCCGAGCGGCCACAGCCCGTCAGCGCCAGTGCTGCGATGGCAGCTACCGCTGCGGCCTTTCCTGCTTTACCAAACATTCGCATTGTTGGTTCTCTTTCTTTGTGTGATGGAACGGAATTCAGGCTGCAAACCTCAGGCTTCCCTGGCGATCGCTTCCTTGGTGGAGGTGGTTTCGTCGGGCTGGATGGGGTTGCTGGGCCCGGAAGTGGGGCGGTTCATGTTCCGGGTAAGCATCCCGATGATGGAGCGCTTCCCCTGGGACTTGTTGTAGACGTCGAAGGCGACGGCGATCAGGAGCACCAGGCCCTTGATGATCTGGGTGAGGTCGGCACCGACGCCCAGGAGCTGCAGGCCATTGTTGAGCACTGCCATTACCAGGCCACCGATGATGGACCCGACCACGGTGCCCACACCGCCGGTAACGGCGGCGCCGCCGATGAAGACTGCGGCGATTGCGTCCAGTTCCCAGCCGACGCCGTCGAACGGGCCTGAGGCAGTGGAGCGGCCCACGAAGATCATGCCGGCCAGGCCGGCCAGGATTGACATGTTCATCATGACCAGGAAGTTGACCTTCTTGGACTGGACGCCGGAAAGTTCGGCTGCGTGGCGGTTGCCGCCGACTGCGTAGACGTGGCGGCCCAGGATGGTGCGGGACGAGATGAAGCCGTAGATGAGCACCAGCACGGCCAGGATCAGGCCGGGGATGGGGAACGAAGTCCCGGGGCGGCCGGTGGCAAAGAGGTACGTGGCGTACAGGATGGCGGCGCAGATGAGCACCAGCTTCAGCACGGTAACCCACATCTCGGGGACTTCGGCACCCAGGGCCTTGGCGCGGGCCCGGGAGCGCAGCTCGCCCACCACGACGAACGCTGCCACGGCGATGCCTAGCAGGAGCGTCAGGTTGTTGAATCCGGTGTCCGGGCCCACCTCTGGCAGGTAACCGGAGCCGATGTATTGGAAATCGCTGGGTACCGGGATGGTGTTGGACTTGCCCACGAACTGGTTGAAGCCGCGGAACAGGAGCATGCCGGCGAGGGTCACGATGAAGGCGGGGATGCCTACGTAGGCCGTCCACCAGCCTTGCCAGGCACCGATGATGGCGCCGAGGACCAAGCCCAGCAGCACCCCCGCCCACCACGGGATGCCCCAGTCACGAATGGCCAAGGCAACGGTGACCCCGACGAACGCGGCGACCGAACCCACCGAGAGGTCGATATGGCCTGCGATGATCACCAGCACCATGCCGATGGCCAGGATCAGGATGTAGGAGTTGCCGTTGAAGAGGTTGATGACGTTGCCGGGGGTCAACGTCCGGCCTTCGGTGGCGAACTGGAAGAAGATGATCAGGGCCACGAGGGCGAAGATCATGCCGAATTGGCGGGTGTTTCCGCCAAACAGCTTTTTGAGGGCGTTCATGGTGTCAGTCCTTGTGTCCGGAAGGTTCTGGATGGCCAGAGGGTCAGGCGGCTTTTCGGGTGGCGGAGGTCATCAGCTTCATCAGGCTTTCCTGGCTGGCCTCTTCCTTGGTCAGGACACCGGTGATGGCGCCCTCGAAGATGGTGTAGATGCGGTCGGACAGGCCCAGGAGCTCGGGCAGCTCGGAGGAGATGACGATTACTCCCTTGCCCTGGTTTGCCAGCTGCTGGATGATCCCGTAGATCTCGTACTTGGCCCCGACGTCAATGCCGCGGGTGGGTTCGTCCAGGATCAGCAGGTCGGGGTCGGTGAACATCCATTTGGCCAGGACTACCTTCTGCTGGTTTCCGCCGGACAGCTTGGCCACGCCCTCCTCGACGGAAGGCGTCTTGGTGCGCAGCGACTTGCGGTACTGCTCAGCCACCGTGAACTCCTGGTTTGGATCCACAACCGAGTTGCGGCTGATCTTCTTCAGGGCGGCCGAGACGGTGGTGGTCTTGATGTCATCCAAGAGGTTCAAGCCAAGTGTCTTGCGGTCCTCGGTGACGTAACCCAGGCCGGCGTCGATGGCCTGGCGGACGTTTTTGAGGACAATTTCCTTGCCGTCCTTGTAAATGTGTCCGTCGATGAACCGGCCGTAGGAGCGGCCGAAGACGGAACGGGCCAGCTCGGTGCGTCCTGCGCCCATGAGCCCGGCGAAACCCACGATCTCACCCCGGCGGACGTAAAAGCTGGAGTTCTTGCAGACCAGCCGGTCCTGGATGGCGGGGTGGCCCACGGTCCAGTTTTTGACTTCGAAGAACACCTCGCCGATCTTGGGCGTGTGGTCGGGGAACCGGGATTCCAGGGTGCGGCCCACCATGCCCTTGATGATCCTGTCCTCGTCCACGCCCTCCTTCTTGACGTCCAGGGTCTCGATGGACTTGCCGTCGCGGATGATGGTGATGGAATCGGCGATCTGTTCGATCTCGTTGAGCTTGTGCGAGATGATGATCGAGGTGATGCCCTTGGCCTTCAGTCCGAGGATGAGGTCCAGCAGGTGCTGCGAGTCGGATTCGTTAAGGGCAGCGGTGGGCTCATCCAGGATGAGGATCTTCACGGACTTGTTCAGCGCCTTGGCGATTTCCACCAGCTGCTGCTTGCCGACGCCGATTTCCTTGATGGGGGTGTCGGGGTCGTCTCGGAGGCCCACGCGGGCCAGGAGGTCCAGCGACCGCAGACGCGCCTCCCCCCAGTCGATGACTCCCCGTTTGGTGGGTTCGTTGCCCAGGAAGATGTTTTCCATGATGGACAGTTCGGGGATCAGCGCCAGTTCCTGGTGGATGATCACGATGCCGGCGTGCTCGCTGGCGCGGATATCCCGGAACTGCTGCACCTGCCCCTGGTAGACGATGTCGCCGTCGTAGCTTCCGTACGGGTATACGCCGGACAGGACCTTCATGAGCGTGGACTTGCCGGCCCCGTTTTCCCCGCAGATAGCGTGGATCTCGCCGGCCTTCACCCGGAGGTTCACGTTCGACAAGGCTTTGACGCCGGGGAATTCCTTGGTGATGGACCGCATCTCGAGGATGATCGGGTCCGTATGCGTGGTCTGGGACGTCATGAGCCCTAACCCTCCAATGCAATGACTTCTTTGTCCGGCCGGCAAAGCGCGGGGCCGTCTGAACCAAAAGTAAACTGGATCACAGCAGTTGTCGTCAAGTCTTTAACGCAATTGCCCGATAACGAAATGATCTACGACTTGCGGATTCCCGCTTGCTGGAAGACCAGGGCGGCTGCCCCAAGAGCCTCTGCCCGGTCCCCCAGCGAGGACATGGTGAGGGTGGTGGTTTCCCCAATCACCGGCACGGCATGGCGGATAAGACCCCTCCGGATGGGGTCCAGCAGGATATCCCCGAGACCCGCCAGCGGGCCGCCGACGACGATGACTTCGGGGTTGATCAGGTTGGCCACGTTGCCCAGCGCCCGGCCCACTGCCAGCCCTGCATCGTCCACCACCCGCAGGGTGGCGGAATCGCGGTTGAGGGCCTTGCGGACGATGTCGGCCGGCGTCAGCGGTGGGTCCTCGCCGCGGCTCAGGAGTTCGATCATGGTGGTGGTGGAGGCGATGGTCTCCAGACAGCCCCGGTTGCCGCAGCGGCACACCAGCCCCTGTTCGTGGATCGTGGCGTGGCCGATTTCCCCGGTGATTCCCACGTTGCCGTAGTAGGGGGCCCCGTTGATAATCAGGCCGGCGCCGATGCCCGAACCGATCTTCATGAACATCAGGTTGCTGACGCCCGAGTGCTGCCCCCAGGTCACCTCGGACCAGGCACCCAGGTTGGCATCGTTGTCAACAAATACGGGGATTCTCAAGGTTTCCTCAAGATGCTGAAGGATGTTGATGCCCACCCATTCCGGGAGGATGGCGCCCTGCGCCACGGTCCCCGTGCGGCGGTCGATCGGGCCCGGTATGCCGACGCCGGCGCCCACCACCGAGGATCGTTCCACGCCGCTTTCCCGCAGCAGTTTCTCCAGCAGAGCTACTGCCGCCTGGATGCCGTCATCTGCCTGGTGGCCCAGGGGGAGCATCACCGATTCCTCGGCGATGACGTGGTAGCTGAGCGAGGCCAGGACCACCCGCAGGTGGCGCCGGCCGAAGTCGATGCCGACCGCTACCGCGCCGTTGCTGTTCAACCGGACGTTCAATGCCCGCCGGCCGGAACTGGTGATGGGTTCGGTGGATGCCAAGCCGGAGTCGAGCATGATCTTGACGATGTTCGAGACGGTTGCCGTGGACAGTCCCGTCTGCCGGGCGAGCTCAGCCTGCGTAGAAGGGCCGCCCATCAGGGCCTCGATAATCCGTTGCTGGTTCAGCTGCCGCAGCGCGGACTGGGACCCGGGATTCTTGGGCTTGCTCTTCGTTGAGCGCGTGGTTGCGGACATGCTAAGAAGATTGCCCTATTGGCGCTCTTGTAGTCAAGAAGTTAACGCATGGCCTCATCTGCGAGCTCCGCATGACGTCCTGAACCAGCTAGGCACGGAACCTCGTGCATTCCATCCCGCGGGGAGGGCCGGCAGGTCCAAACGACCCGGCGACGCCCGATAGTGGCTGGCTAGGCTGGGAGACGAGAACACTGAGACATGGCCATTCCCCATGGAGAGGCATACAGAAGGTGGTAACGATGCTGCTGTCCGTCCTGCAGGCCAACGCCGCAGTCCTGGACGTCGAGGCCAATCTCCGGACAGTGGACAGGGCCGCCCGCCGTGCCGCCCGAGCAGGCGCGGACTTGCTGCTCACCCCGGAGCTGTTTCCGGTGGGCTACGCCCCGCTTAAGGTGCGTGCTGAACTGGACCCGGCAGACCTTCCAGCCATCCGCGCGGAACTGGCCGACATCGCCGCCCGGAACAGGATCGCACTCGTCTACAGCCTGCCCGCAGAGGCAGAGGGGAAAGAAGGAGGTTCCGCCCAGGGCCAGGACTGGCACATTTCCGCCACCCTGGTGGATGCCGCGGGGGCCGAACTCCTGCGCTACGCCAAGGTGCACCTCTTCGGTGGCGAGGAACGAAAGGCCTTCGTGGCAGCCGCTGAACCTCCCGCCGTCGTCACCTTCAAGGGCGTCCCCACTTCCCTGCTGATCTGCTACGACATCGAATTCCCGGAGGCCGCCCGGGCGGCCGCCGCGCGGGGAGCCGAACTGCTCCTGGTGCCCACCGCCTTGTCTGCCGGTTACGAAGCCGTCCCGGAAGTGCTCATCCGCGCACGGGCGCTGGAAAGCCAGCTGAACGTGGCCTATGCCAACCACTGCGGAAACGAGGATGGGTACACGTTCGGCGGCGGAAGCGTTGTGGCCGGACCTGACGGCGGCCTCCTCGCCCGGGGAGGGGACGGCCCGGAACTCCTGTTTGCCCAGGTGGACACCGAGACCGTGCGCGCAGCGCGGGAGGAAGTGCCGTACCTGCGCGAGCGGAGGCCGGAGCTGTACAAGACCTGGGAAGCCGGCCTGGCCGGGGGTACCGGCACACTCCGCGAGGGCCCCGGCGCGCCCCGGGAGGACAGGGCCTAAATCCTCAGACGCCCTCCGCTGTCAATCCATCCACGTACTGCAGGGCAATCCACAGCTCCGCCCGCACCTGAGCCTGGTTCAGGTCCAGCTGCAGCAGCTCGCCGAGGACGCCGATCTGGCGCCGCACGCTGTTCCGGTGCAGCCCCAGCAGTTTGGCGGAGGCGTCCCAGCTGCCGTTTTCGCTGAGCCAGCCGCGGAGGACGGCCAGGAGGGGATCGCGCCGGTCAGGCTCCAGTTCCAGGACCGGACGCAGCAGCCGTTCCGCCAGCAGGGTGCCCGCCTCCCGGCCCAGCAGCCCCGCCACTGACCAGGACACTTCGTCCGCGCGGACGCTCTGCCCACTTCTCTGGACCTGGCCGCGCAGCGAGGTGGCGCGCTGGTAGGCGGCCGGAAGGGCGGTGAGTTCGGTGGGTTCGCCGATCACGAGGCGCCATCCGAGCTTCTCCACGTCGGCAAGCAGCGCGTCGTCCACCTTGAGCCGGGTGACGGCCGCGAACCCGTAGTCCGTGATCTCCACCAGCTTGGTATCGAACATGCGCCGCCACTGCAGCAGCTCCCGCACCGGGCTGTCGCCGGCCGGCCACTCGGGCGCTTCCGCCTTGATGCCCTGCACCACGCGCATGGGTGCCGACCGCGTGGAGGACAGGCTTTGCGCCAGCAGGTCCTTGAGTCCGTTGAGGTGCTTGGTGCCGCCGGTGCTGAGGCTTTCGGGGTGCAATAGGACGGCGGTTGCCAGCTGGCTGGGGGCCAGGGATCCGCTGGTGCGTTGCCGCACCAACAGCTCAAGCAATCCGACCGCGGACTGGACCACGTTGTTCTGCGCGGGGGCCAGTGGAACGTCGGAGCCGAGGATCAGGGCGCCGAGGTTGGCGTCCTTGGTGCTGCGCAGCGGGTGGCCCACCACCAGCGCGGATCCGGGCTGGTCGAAACCATCCATTTCCACGCGCGGTCCCCGACCGGACAGCAGCCGTTCCAGCATCGGTTCCAGCCGGGAAAGTTCGACGGCGGGGCTGCCGCCGGCGCTGGTGCCGCGTGCCCGGACCCGTCCGTCGGCCCCCACCATGACCGCCCACACCGGCACCCGCTGGACCAATGCCGCCAGCAGTTCGTGCTCAGGTTTGGGGGAGAGGACGGCGCGCATGAGCTGCCGGTTGGCCTCTGCCAGTTGCCGGAACACCCGGGCGTTGTCGGACTCCAGAAGCTGCGAGAACTCGAGGCCGATCGCCGCGAACGGCAGCGACTCCGGCACCTCGAACAAGGTGAGGTTGTGCCGCCGGCACGCGTCCAGCACCACGTCCGGGACGGCGTCGAAATAGGGCCGGATGCCGAAACCAAGGGCAGCAACCTTGGCCTCCACCAGCCGCCGGACATACGCGTCCACCCGGGCGGCGGAGCCGCCGTCGCCAAGGAAGGGAAGGCCGGCGGTGAGCAGGAACTCGCCCTCGGGCAGGTAGGGCGTGGGGTCCTCCAGCTCGCTGGGCTCAACCCACCGCAGCAGCCGGCCGCCGCTGCCGCCGTCGTGAAGCATTTTCAGCGACGGCGGCAGCTGGTCAAGGAACTGCTGCAGCGTGACGAAGCTCAGCCGCGCGGTTGCGGCGGCCTCAGCCGGCATGGCCGTTGCCGGCGGGCACCGGCTCCTGGTAGTCGGAGCACTCGTACGCGGTGCTGGCTGCGGTACCGCCGGCGTAGGACCGCGGCAGCCGCGGGGCGATCCGGTTGATGATCTCGTCCCCGTGGCTGCCGATCGCCGCGCCCCAGTCGTCAGCGCTCGCAGCGCCGGCGGCAGGGTCGCCGAAGAGAACAGCCGTGTGGCCCACCTCAATGCCGGCGGCGTCAGGCCCCAGGTCCACCATGAACTGGTCCATGCACACCTTGCCGATGACGGGCACCCGCCGGCCCCCGATGCTCACCACGGGACGGCCGCTGATGCCTTTCGGGATACCATCCGCGTAGCCCAGCGGGATGAGTCCCAGGTAGCGCGGCTCATAGGTGATGGCCTGGTGCTCGTAGCTGATTCCGGTCCCCGCGGGGACCTTTTTGACCATCACCAAGGGAGCTGTGACGCTCAGCGCCGGCCGCAGTCCGAAGTCGGCGGGAAGCAGGTGGTCGGCGGGCGCCAGGCCGTAGATGGCCAGCCCGGCACGCACCATGTCGAAGTGGAACTCCGGCCGGTCCAGGATGTTTGCGGAGCTGGAGACATGCCGGAGCTCCGGCGCCAGCCCGGCCTCGTGCGCCAGGCGCACCGCGTCCTCGAATTCCGCCACGGCGGAGGCGTTTCCAGGGTGGGCCGGCACGTCAGCCCAGGCCAGGTGGGTCCATACGCCGCGGACCCGCAGGGTGCCCTCAAGCTCGGCTTGGCGGGCCCTGGTAACCAGGCCCGCCCAGTCCTCCATCCGCGCCCCGCCCCGGCTAAGGCCGCTGTCCAGTTCAAGATGCACGACGGCGGGACGTCCCAGGCGCCGTGCGGCACCGGCCAGCACCTCCAGTTGGGAGACGCTCCCAAGGGACACATCGACGTCATTTTCCAGTGCTTCAATGATGGCTGCGCTGGTCTGCGATGCCAGGTAGAGCCAGGAAAGAATGGGCACCGTGATGCCGGCCTTGCGCAGCATGATGGCCTCGGCGAGCTGCGCCGTGCCCAGCCAGTCGGCGCCCGCGGCGACCGCGGTCCTGGCCGCCTCCACCAGGCCGTGTCCGTAGGCGTTCCCCTTCACAACGGCCATAAAAAAGGGCGCCTTGCTGCGTTTTTTCAAGGCCTTGACGTTGTCCGAAACCGCGGACAGATCGACGGTGACCTGGCCGGACAGCACCGCCGGAGCGGTTCGCTGAATTTGTGCATTAAGTCTCATGGTCGATCACTATAAGTCATTTTGCACCGGCTTGAGAGTTGGCTCACATGCCAACCTTGGGGAGGGGAAACCGAAAACTACTCTGAAGGGACGTCAACGGTGACTGTGCCTGTAACCACCGAAACAACCATTGCACCTAGTGGCATTGCGCCAAGCCGCGAACGGCCCGGGCTCCGGGCGCAGCTGCTGCGCCGTAAACCGATCGGCCAGATGATCAGCGAGGCCGGAAGCGGCGAGGGCGGCACCGGGCTGGTGCGCAGCTTCGGCGTCCTCCACCTGACCATGATCAGCGTGGGTGCCACCCTGGGCACTGGCATCCTGGTGATCCTTGGCGAATCCGTGCCGCTGGCGGGGCCGGCCATCTGGATCTCGTTCGTCATCGCCGGCCTGGCCGCCTTGCTCTCGGCTGTCTCCTATGCGGAAATGGCCGGCCTTGTTCCGGTAGCCGGCTCGAGCTACTCCTACTCCTACGCCACCATGGGCGAGGGCATGGCATGGATCTGCGGCTGGTGCCTTGTCCTTGAATACGCGGTCTCCGTGGCCGCCGTTGCGGTGGGCGCCGGCCAGTACGTCAACGAAACGCTCGCGGCATTCGGGCAAGTGCTGCCCGACGCCATGTCCCAGCCCCCGGGCGACGGCGGGCTGGTAAACATCCCGGCAGTCGCCATCGTGGTGCTGGCCATGATCCTGCTGGTCCGCGGTGCCCGCGAGAGCGCCTGGATCAACACCGCCATCGTCATCATCAAGGTAGGCATCCTGCTGCTCTTCTGCGCCGTCGCCTTCACCGCCTTCAACGCCGGAAACTTCCAGCCGCTCATGCCCATGGGCGCCGCCGGCGTCTCGGCCGCCGCCTCACGGGTGTTCTTTTCCTACATCGGGTTCGATGCAGCCTCCACCGCCGGTGAGGAAGCCAGGAACCCCAAGCGCGATCTTCCCCGCGCCATCCTGCTTTCCATGGTGATCGTCACCAGCATCTACGTCCTCGTGGCCGTCGCCGCCATCGGTGCCCGGCCCTGGGGCTGGTTCGACGGCACCGAGGCCGCGCTGGTCCAGATTCTCGAGGAGACCACCAACCAGCCCTGGATCGCCCTGGTCTTTTCCGCCGGTGCCGTCCTGGCCATCGCCAGCATCGTACTCACCGTCCTGTACGGCCAGACCCGCATCCTGCTATCGATGTCCCGGGACGGGCTGGTGCCCAAGGTCTTTGGCCGCGTCTCTCCCCGCACCGGCACCCCCGCCGCCGGAACCCTCATTGTGGGCACCGCCGTCGCCCTCACCGCAGGGCTGGTGCCGCTCGGCGCCCTGGCCGACGCCACCAGCATCGGAACCCTGTTCGCCTTCGCGCTGGTCAACGTCGCCGTCATCTACCTGCGCCGCAATCGCCCAGACTTGAAGCGCAGCTTCCGCGTGCCGCTGTACCCCTTGACCCCCGTGCTGGGCACGCTGATGTGCGCCTACCTGATGGCCAACCTCGGTGCCGATACCTGGTTGGTCTTCGGCGCCTGGATGCTCGTTGGCATCGCCATCTACTTCGGCTATGGACGCCGGAACTCGAAGGTAGCGGCTCTGAGCGAGCTCGACTACCGTGAACTGACCGCCAAGGCCCCGCGCCAGGAACCTGTGAAAGCAGCACACTCATGACCATCGCCACCGAACTGCCCGCCTTCGACCCCTCCAGCACGTCCACGCCGTCGGCGGAGGCAGCCGGCCGCGCGGGTAAGGGGCAGGCAGCACCGATCACCATGCTGAACCCCGACTTCCCGTTCAGCTATGACCACTACCTGTCCCACCCGGACGGCCTGGGCTCGGTCCCGCCGGAACTGTACGGGACGGAAGTGGCCGTCATCGGCGCCGGGCTCTCCGGCCTGGTCACCGCCTACGAACTGATGAAGCTCGGGCTCCGCCCCGTGGTCTACGAGGCCGACCGGATCGGCGGAAGGCTCCGGACCGCCGCGTTCCCCGCAGCGCCCGGCGTGGTGGCCGACCTGGGCGGCATGCGGTTCCCGGTTTCGGGCAAGGCGTTCTACCACTACGTGGACCTGCTGGGGCTGGAGACCCAGGATTTCCCCAACCCGCTGGCCGAGGCCACCTCCAGCACTGTGATCGAGCTGGCCGGCAAGAAGTACTACGCGGAGAAGTCCGCCGACCTGCCGCCGTTCTTCCGTGAGGTGGCCGACGCCTGGAAGGCCGCGGTCAACGACGGCGCAAAGTTCGTGGAGATGCAGGAGGCCATCAAGGCGCGGGACATGGCCCGCATCAAGGAACTGTGGAACGAACTGCTTCCGCTGATGGACGAGCAGACCTTCTACGGTTTCATCGCGGCCAGTGAGTCCTTTAAGAAGGCAGGGTTCGCGCACCGGGAAGCCTTCGGCCAGGTGGGGTTCGGCACCGGCGGCTGGGACACCGACTTCCCCAACTCCATCCTGGAGATCCTTCGCGTGGTCTACACCGACGCGGACGACCAGCACCGGCTCATCCGCGGGGGAGCGCAGCGGCTGCCTGAGGCACTGTGGCAGCACGCGCCGTCGGACCTGGTGCACTGGCCCGCCGGCACCTCCCTGGCCTCGCTCCACTCCGGCTCGCCCCGCGGCGCCGTGGGGAAGATCAGCCAGGACCCGGACGGCAACCTGCGCGTTCGTGAACGCTGGGGCCGCGAAGCCAGCTACCCGGCGGTGGTGACCACGTGCCAATCATGGCTGCTGTCCACCCGCATCCACACGGAGGAGGCGCTGTTCCCTGCCGAGCTGTGGACCGCCATGGAGAAATCGCACTACATGCAGTCCTCCAAGACCTTCGTGATGGTGGACCGGCCGTTTTGGAAGGACATCGACCCCGAAACGGGCAACGAGGTCCTGTCCATGACCCTGACGGACCGGCTGAACCGCGCCACGTACCTGTTGGACAACGGCCCGGACCAGCCGGCCGTCATCCTGCTCTCCTACACCTGGAACGATGACGCGCTGAAGTGGCTGGCCCTGGATGCCGACGAACGCGTGGAGCTGATGCTGCACTCGCTGGAGCAGATCTACCCCGGGGTGGACATTGCCGGGCACATCGTGGGCCAGCCCATCACTGTGTCCTGGGAGGCGGACCCAAACTTCATGGGCGCCTTCAAAGCCAACCTGCCCGGGCACTACCGCTACCAGCAGCGGCTATTCACGCACTTCAAGCAGGACAAACTGCCCGAATCCCAGCGAGGCATCTTCCTGGCCGGCGACGACGTCTCCTTCACCGCCGGTTGGGCCGAGGGCGCCGTGACCACGGGGCTGAACGCGGTCTGGGGCGTGGTGAAGCACCTGGGCGGCTCCTCCGCGGCCGGCAACCCCGGGCCTGGCGACCTGCTGGACGAGTTCGGGCCGATCAGCCTGGACTAGCCGTTCGGACTGGGCCCACGCCCGCAGGGTTCCCTGGCCGAGCTTGCGAGGTTAGGGTGCGTGTGGGGAGAGGTCGCGGTGTTTCGCCGCGAGCTCCACGTAGCGCGCCGCATTGGCGCGCACGCCGTCGAACTCCTCATCGGTGAGTTCGCGGCGCACCTTGGCGGGTACCCCCGCCACCAGTGACCGGGGCGGAACCACCGTTCCTTCGAGCACCACGGCGCCGGCCGCCACCAGCGAGCCGGCGCCGATCACTGCGCCGTTGAGGACGGTGGCACCCATGCCGATCAGGCAGTCGTCTTCCACCGTGCAGCCGTGCACGACGGCGGCGTGCCCCACACTGACGCGTTCGCCCACCGTGCAGGGGAAGCCCGGGTCGGCGTGCAGCACCACGTTGTCCTGCAGGTTGCTTCCGGCGCCCACGGTGATGGGCGCGGTGTCGGCCCGGACGGAGACGCCGTAGAACGCGCTGGAGTCCGGGCCCAGGGCGGCGTTGCCGATGATCGACGCCGACGGAGCCACGAAGGCGGATTCATGGACGGCCGGGGAGTCGCCGGCGAAAGGGTAAAGAGGAGCCATGGCTTCACCCTAAGCCACCCCTGCCGGCGGCGGCATCCGTGTCTATTGCGACTGCCGCCGCCGGGGGAGGTGCTTAGTTGAAGACCACGGTGCGGTTGCCGTCCAGCAGCACGCGGTGCTCGGCATGCCACTGCACGGCCTGGACCAGCGTGCGGCCTTCCACGTCACGGCCCATCTGGACAAACTGCTCGGCGGTGCGGGCGTGGTCCACCCGAATGACTTCCTGCTCGATGATCGGCCCCTCGTCCAGGGCAGCGGTGACGTAGTGGGCGGTGGCACCGATCAGCTTTACGCCGCGGGCATGCGCCTGGTGGTACGGCTTGGCGCCCTTGAAGGAGGGCAGGAACGAGTGATGGATGTTGATCGCCTTGCCCGTGAGGTCATTGCACAGTTCGTCCGAGAGGATCTGCATGTACCGGGCCAGGACGGTCAGCTCAATGTCGTGCTCGGCGATGAGGGCGCGCAGCTTGTCCTCCGCCTCCACCTTGGTGTCCTTGGTCACCGGGATGTAGTGGAACGGGATGCCGTAGAACTCTGCCATCCCGGCCAGGTCCTGGTGGTTGGAGACGATGGCGGGAATCTCGATGGGAAGCGTGCCCGAGCGCTGCTGGAAGAGCAGGTCGTTGAGGCAGTGGCCCGAGGTGCTGGCCATCACCAGGGTGCGGACCTTGTCGCCAACGGTGTTGAGGTTCCACTGCATGGAGAAGGCATCCGCCACCGGCTCCAGCGCGGCCCGCAGCTCTGATTTGGGGGCAGCGGTAGTGACCTCTACACGCATGAAGAAGTTGCCGGTGGACGGGCTGCCGTACTGCTGGGAATCCGTAATGTTGCACCCCGCCACCAGGAGTGCTCCGGCCACCGCGTGGACGATTCCGGGGCGGTCGGGGCAGGACAGGGTTACTACATAGGCTTGGTTCAGCAGCTGTTCATTCACGCGTAATAGCCTACCCGCGCGGAGGGTGCGGGTTTTGGTAGGCTGGAACGGTCGCAACTGGCGTTGGGTGGCTAACCACCAGGGAGCGGCAATCACGAAGACCACGGATCGTACGCCTGGGCCGAGGGTCATGTTTTGCCGGAATTTGGGGCTGCGCCCGCGTCAGCACAGCAGCACCTCCATGCTTTCCCGCCCTGTCATCAACGAGGTGCGGGAGCGCGCCAGCCGGTAGCCTGACCTAAGCAGTGCCCGTATCCCTAGCCAGGAGTTCTTCGTGACTACTACAGCCACCTCAACCACAGCCGTCAGCAACCAGCCGCTGGCTGAGCTCGACCCCGAAAT
>Ga0308170_10002844_pt1 | contig 14556 bp, 14 predicted proteins | sample PhyBR2_2_FD_202136 | JGI IMG/M metagenome (GOLD analysis project Ga0308170, IMG submission 202136) | Phyllosphere microbial communities from UC Gill Tract Community Farm, Albany, California, United States - DLSLSB.R2 | ecosystem: Host-associated > Plants > Phyllosphere > Unclassified | place... | reverse complement strand
AGGCGACGGCCTTGGTGGCCGTGTGTCCTTTGATCAACTGCGTTATCTGGGAACCGGCATCGATCCTGCGGTGAGGCGGCAGGTTTTCCAGGAATGAACTTTGCGCTTGAGCTCATGGACGCTGGTCGCGGCCATGCCAGAGTCGCAGGTGCGACCTGCGGCAGACGGCGGGGCCGGCAGTTGAATGGCGCAAGGGAGGGCGGGTTTGTACGGCGGTTCGATTCGAGCCATCCGGTGGAACGGCTCGTCTGGGGCGCTGACGTCAAGCAAGTCCACGCGATCATGGGCCGCTATGGCAATCAGGTACTGTCCTGGTGCGGACATGGCTCCCTCCTGGGGAACACCTTGGCGAACGCATTCACGTCGTCAGATGTGTAGCTTCCTGCTAATCATCGTTGCGATGTCCGGACGGCAAGATCGGAGGTCTTGTGGCTCGGAGCCAGTATCCTGAAAGTCAGCTTTGGGAGCATAGCCGGCGTTGTTTGATCTGCAAGGTACTTTCGTAGGCATTTTCTGAAGGGGCGACGGTAGGAGCACTCTCCCAACTAACGAAGCCCCACAGGGGTTGCGGCTGCTCACACCTTTTCTGCACACCGTGAATCTGTTGTGAGCGAGGTTTCCCGCGAAAGCGGCGGGATATCGAACACCCCAACCCCGGCGCTATTTGTAATGCTGCTCGAACACGGCCACCTGCTCCGGGGTGATCAGCTCAAAGGGCACCCAGACATCCGCCTGGACCGGTTCGCCCTTGATCATTTTGATGGCCGCTTGCAAGGCAACGGTGGCCTGGGCCTTGGGGTCTTGGAAGACCGAAGCGACCAGCATCCCGCGCTTGATCGCCGCCAGTCCGTCGGGCAGGCCGTCGATGCCGACGATCGCAATCTCGCCCTTGGCTTTGCCGGCCTGTTGGAGCGCCATGGCGGCGCCGATGGCCATCTCGTCATTGTTGGCAACGATGGCATCGAAACGGGTGCCTGCCAGTAGCCAGTTGCTGGTCAGGTCCATGCCTTTGTTGCGCTGCCATTCCGCCGTTTGCTGCTCGACGATTTTGATGCCGGGATAATCCTTGAGCACCTGTTTGACGCCCTCGGTGCGGTCATGCGTAGCGTTTTGCGCCAGGTCGCCCATGATGATCGCGAGCGTGCCCTTGCCGCCGAGTTTTTCCGCCAGATAGCGCATCTGCAATTGCCCGGCTTCAATGTCGTTGGAAGCGACCGTCACTACGCCTTTGGGCAGGACGCGTTCGTCCGGGTGACGGTTGACGTAGACCAGCGGCGTCTTCGCCTCGACCGCTGAGCGGGTCATGCTGGCGGTGGCGGAGGTGTCCACGGGCAAGACGATGACCGCGTCGACTTTCTGATTGAGAAAGCCCTGGACCTGATTGAGCTGACGCACCACGTCGCCCTGGGCGTCTTCGAACTGGATCTGCACGTCTTCTTTCTTGGCAGCGTCCTCCAGGCCGCGGCGTACATAGGTCATGAAGTTGTCGTCGACCCTGGCAATGCTGACGCCGATGCGATAGCTGGCGGTTGCCCATTGGCTGAAGACGAGTAGCAGTGTGGCGAAAAGAAGTGTGCTGCGACGCATGATGGTTTTCCTTTTGTTGTTATGAGTCGAAATTCATCAAGATCAAACCTGGAACCGACCGACACGCGTTGGCTTGACGCCGCAGCGTGCCGCCGGCGCTCAATCCAGCGTGAAGGCTTGCCGAAAGCGCTCCAGTGCCACTTCGCTGTCGCCACTGGCCCAACCTTCGAGCCCGACGACACCGGTGTATCCCATGCTGAACAAAGCCTTGGCAATGGCTGGATAATGGATTTCACCGGTGCCGGGCTCTTTGCGTCCGGGGACATCGGCCACCTGGATTTCCCCGATGGCGCTGCCGGCCCGCTGAATCAGTTCGATCAGATTCCCTTCGCCGATCTGGGCGTGGTACAGGTCGAGGTTCATCTTCAGGTGCGGGCTGCCCACGGCCTCGATCAGCGCCAGGGTGTCGTCGGCGCGAGCGAACGGAGTGCCAGGGTGATCGACCTCGGTATTGAGGTTCTCCAGCAGGAACACCCGGCCGGCGTCTTCACCCAGGCGAGCGATTTTTTCCAGGGTCTTGCAAGCGCTCAACCACATGCGGCCGGTGGCGTGGGCCACGGGTTTGACCGGCAAGCCCTGGTCGCCCAGGCCGGTGCCATGCAAATTGAGGCTCGGGCAATTCAATTGGGCAGCGATGGCCAGGGATTCCCGGGCGCTGTCGAGCAGGCGCTGGATGTCCTCGGGATCGGTGAGGTTGCCGCTGATGTAGCCGGTCATCGAGGTAAAATCAGCGCCGGTGGCGACCAGGGCCGGAATGTTTTTCGTCGTCCAGTCCCAGATTTCGGCACTGAAGCCCAGCGCGTGAATGCGTTTGACACGTTCGGAGAAGGGCAGGTCGAGGAACACCATCTCGGCGCTGACGGCCAGCTTGAACGGGGTGAAACTCATGGGCGACCTCCCTGCACGCGCACGGCTTTGCCTTGCTGGAACGACTCGATGCACGCATGCGCAATAGCCAGCGCCGCCCGGGCATCTGCGCCACTGGCGAGTGGTTGTTTGCCGGTGCGCAGACAGTCAACAAAGTGGTTGAGCTCGGCCACATAGGCATCGCGCAACAAGTCAGTGTCCAGCCGCTGGGTGTCCGCCTGGATGCCATCGGCCAGATAACGAACCAGGTCTGAGTCGCTGATGCTGCCCATGCTCAGCATGCCGGCGCTGCCGAACACTTCCCCGCGCACATCGTAGCCATAGACCGCCTGGAAATTCGCTTCGGCGGTGGCGATGGCGCCGTTGTCGAAACGGATCGTGACCACGGCGGTGTCGAGAAAGCCCTTGCTCTTGTAGTCCGGTGCGATCAGCGCGTCGGCCATGACGAAGACTTCCACGGCTTCGGCACCGGGGTTGAGGTAGCGCAGGGTGTCGAAGTCATGAATCAGGGTCTCAAGGAAGATCACCCACTGCGGCGAGGCGGCTGGATTGTTCAATGCCGGATCGCGCGTCAGCGAGCGCAGAAGTTGCGGCGTTCCTATACGGCCGGCGACCACGTCCAGGTGAGCGGTCCGGAAGCTTTTGACAAAGCGGCGGTTGAAGCCGACCTGCAGCGTCACTCGCGCGTCCGCAGCCGCAGCGATGGCGCGGTCGGCTTCGTCCAGGGTGATGGCCATGGGTTTTTCACAGAACACGCCCTTGCCTGCGCGAGCGGCACTGATCACCAGTTCGGCGTGGCTGCGGGCCGGGGCGGCGATCAGCACGGCGTCGATGTCCGGATCGTCGAGCAGGTGTTGTGGATCGGTGTAGACCTGCTGCACACCCAACTCTGCCGCCAGCCGCGCGGCTTGGCCGGGTGTCGGGTCGGCGATGGCGGCCAGGCAGGCCCCGGGAATATGCCTGGCGGCGGTCAGGCCATGGAAGCTGCCCATGCGGCCGGCGCCAATGAGGCCGAGGCGGATGATTTTGGTTGTACCCATGAATGACTCCCCTTTTGTTGTTATTCAGCGACTCGACGATAGATAGGCCTTCGCCGGTACAAGGCGGGGAGCAAGGGCTGTGCCATAAATTAACTTATTGATATTTAACGAATTTATTAAACGGTTCTTGAATAAGTGCGCATTCAAATGACATGTCTATACTGACATGTCGAAAATATGAACATAGGTGGCAGCGTGATCCCACAACCCACGGCCCTGAGTGTGCAGGACCTCGATTACCTCACCGGGCTCGGTCCAGCTTCGTTGAGCGAGGGACCCATCGCTGAGCTGGAGCAGGCTTGGCGGCAATGCCTGAGCGGACAGACTGAGCGGCCAGCCGGGGTCAGGCTGGTGATCTGGAACTCCTGGTTGCGCAGTGTCGAAGCAGGCCTGGATCCGAATGACGGCGAATACCAATTCGTCGCCCCGGCTGAACTGGCGGCGACACTGGCGAGCCATCGTGTGTTGATCGCCGCCGCGGCAGAGGTGATGCGCGGCTTGTTGGCCTACAACCCCAGGGGCCATATCAACCTGACCGATGCCCAAGGCACGACACTGTATTTCTGTGGCCTGGACCTCACCCCGGTGGGCAGCCGCCTGCTGGAGTCGGTGCAAGGCACCAATTGCACGGGGCTGGCGCTGGCCGAAGACCGTTTGGTGTACGTGCTGGCCGAGGAGAATTTCGCCACCGGCTTGCGTCGTCGACGCATGCATTGCGCTGCCGCACCGATCAGGGATGCCCAGGGCCGGACGCTGGCCATGCTGACCCTGACTGCCGAGCCGGGCTGGTTCCATTTCCACACGCTGGGCACCGTCCAGGCCGCCGCCGAAGCGGTCGCGCGGCAGATGGCGCTACAGGCTTTGTTGGCGGAGCAGCAAACCGTGTTGGAAGTGCTCAATGAGGGGTTGGTGGTGCTGGACGAGCGCGGCTGCATCAAGGCCCTCAACCGCTATGCCCGGCAATTGTTTCGAGTGGGCCGCGACTTGTTGGGCAGTCCGTTCCAGCGTCTGGGGCAGAGTGAATTGACCGACGAGATTCTGCTGGGCAGCGGCGAAGGTCCACGGGACCTGGACTGCATCTTCGAGCTGCATGATCGCAGCCAGTTGGCCTGCCTGGTGTCGGTGTGTTCACTGGAGCAGGGTGGGCGCATTGTTTCGCTGCGGGAGAACCGCCGTATCCGGGAAATCACCCGGCGGATCATCGGCACCCAGGCCAGTTACACCTTCGAAACCATCCAGGGCAGTTCGCGAGCGATCCTGGACGCGTTGCACCTGGGGCGGATCGCCAGTCACAGTGACTCGACAACCCTGATCCTGGGGGAGAGCGGCACCGGCAAGGAACTGTTTGCCCAGGCCATCCATAACGCCAGCGACCGCTGTAGCGGACCGTTCGTGGCCGTCAATTGCGGAGCGATACCGCGGGACCTGGTGCAGAGTGAATTGTTCGGTCATGTGGAAGGTGCTTTCACAGGATCGGCGCGCGGTGGATCGGCCGGCAAATTCGAATTGGCCGATGGCGGAACGATTTTCCTCGATGAAATCGGCGACATGTCGTTTGATGCCCAGGTCAGCTTGCTACGGGTCTTGCAGGAGAGCGAGGTGACGCGGGTCGGCGCGAAAAAATCCCAGCAGGTGAATGTGCGCATCATTGCCGCCACACACCGGAACCTGAGCCAGGCGGTGGCCGATGGCGCGTTCCGGGAGGACCTCTACTACCGGCTCAATGTCTTGAACCTGACGGTGCCGCCGCTGCGCATGCGTCGCGAGGACGTGCCGCTGTTGGCGCGGCATTTCCTTGGGCGATGTGCCCGCTCGCTGCGCAAATCGGTGCAGGGCATCTCGCCCGAGGCGCTGGAGATCCTGTCCGCCTATCACTGGCCGGGTAACGTGCGCGAGCTGGAAAACACCATTGAACGGGCGACGAATCTGGCGGTCACCGCACTCATCCAACCGAATGATCTTCCGCTGGAAATCAAGCAGGCGCTGCGATCACCGGCGCCGGGCGTTGTGCCTGGACCCAGGACGACCCTGGACTTGAGTGCCCACGAAATGAACGCGATCATCGCCGCCCTGAAGGACACCGGCGGCAACATCCGCCTGGCCGCCAGACAGCTCAACGTTTCCCGTGGCGGGCTGTACAACAAGATGAATCGGTTCGGGTTGAATGCCGATGCTTTTCGTTCAGGCGCGAGTGTTCTCTGAGGTGATGATTTGCATGGGAATGTGGATTCTATGCCGGACCGGATCGAAGTCCGGTGCGGTCTGCAATTCAACGAGCAAGTCGACCAGCACGGGTGCCAGCCGTTGCGGTTGGGAATCGATGACGAGACTGATCAAGCCCTGGGCCAAGGCTTGGCGCGACAGCTCGGTCGACTCTTGCAGGATGCAGCACAGCGGCGGCCGCTTCGGCAGTTGCGACAGGGCGCTGATGATGCCGTCGCCGCCCCCGCCGACCACGCATAGACCGCGCAAGTCGTCATGGCGCGCCAGCAGTTCCAATGTCGCCTCTTCAGTGACGTCGCAATTGTCCAGATTGATCAGCGACTCCAACGGTCGCAACCCGGGGGCGTGCTTTGCCAGGTAGCCGCGCAACCCTTCGACCCGGGCCTGGTGCCCCAGGAAGCGATGCCCACCGAGCAACACGCCGACGCTGCCTTTGCGAGCACCACAGGTATGCGCCATGAGCCAGCCCATGGTGCGCCCGACCGCGACATTGTCCTGGCCAACGTAAGGCTCGAGAGCCGCTTCGTGAATATCCGACAGCAGGGCGACCACCGGTACGCCTGCCGCTCTAATCTGGGCAATGGCGGTATTGATCTGCGGATGGGCAAAGCTGACCACCGCCAGGCCGTCGCACTGCACCGCCAGCTGTTCGATCTGGGCAACGATGGCGCTGGGTGTGCGATCGAAAACGTATTCGAATTGCACGCTGAGGTTGGCCCCGGTGTGACGCTGCGCCGCTTCGGTGATGGCGGCAGCCACGTTGCCATAGAACGCCTGGGCGGTTCCCAGCAAGAGGACGCCGAAACGATAGGTGGGGCGTCGTTCGCGGATCCGCTGGCCGATCAGCCGGGCGGCGAAATAACCGACTGCTTCAGCCGCCTGGAACACCTGCTCGGCAGTGGCCGGGTTGACCGGGGCCCTGGCATTGAGCACCCGGTCTACGGTGGCGACACTCAAGCCTGCGTGTTCGGCGACCGTGGCGATGGTCGGGCGTTTGGTGTTGCTCATGGCAGCCCCCGAAAAACGCTTGATAGAAAACTATCAAGCTTCAATGGCCCTGGATGATAGCTTGATAGGGAATGTATTCAAGGCCTTGAGGGTGATCCGCGTGCTCTCTATCTTTTCTCCAGCGATGTGATGTGCACATCGAAGCAGGTGCCTGAACGACCCGCATGCGGAGAACAATAAAATGCCTGGACAACACGCAGCCTTTTCACACCGCGATAAGCCCCAGCGTCGGGATTATCGATTGATCGGGCCCGAGGCCGCCAAGGCAGCGCAAAAAGGCCTGGTGTCGGCTCACTGGTACCAATCGCCCATTTCCCGTAAACGCATGAAGGAATTGATGCAGCGCCGCGATGGTCCGGCCTTGCGCGATACTGCTATCTGGCTGCTCGCGATGCTCGTGTCCGGCTTCGGTGGGTATTGGTTCTGGGGCACCTGGGCGTGCGTACCGTTTTTCTTCACCTATGGGTTGCTGTATGGCACGGCCTCCAATGCCCGGTGGCATGAAACCGGTCACGGTACGGCGTTCAAGACCCGCTGGATGAATGATGCGGTCTATCAATTGTCGAGCTTCATGTTCATGTTCGAACCGCATGTCTGGCGTTGGAGCCATGCCCGGCACCATACCGACACCATCATCGTCGGCCGGGATCCGGAGATCGTCGAGCCGCGTCCGCCGCGCCTGATCAACATGTTACTGAGCCTGGTCAGGATGCCTTATGTGTTCACCACAACGTGGTCAGTCTGCCGGCATGCCACGGGGCGCATGACGCAAGAGGAGCAGACCTTCATTCCCGAATCGCAGTGGCCGAAGATCTTTGTCACGGCGCGCATCTGGCTGCTGATCCATGGGCTCACGCTGGGGCTCGCGTTGTATATGCAGAGTTGGCTACCACTGATGTTCATCGGCCTTCCGACCCTCTACGGCGGCTGGCTGTCCTACCTGTTCGGCGTGACGCAGCATGTCGGCCTGGCCGAGGATGTGCTCGATCACCGAAGCAACTGCCGCACCATCTACATGGGCCCGCTGCTGCGCTTTTTCTACCTCAACATGAACTATCACCTTGAGCACCATATGTATCCGATGGTGCCTTTCCACGCACTGGCGCAGCTTCACGAAGAGATCCGCGACGACTGTCCACCGCCATACGCCAATCTGTTCGTGGCCTTGAGGGAAGTTGTTTCGACGCTCTGGAAACAGCGCCAGGACCCCACCTATTTCATCCATCGTCCGCTACCGCAGCGTACCGATTCCGCCGTCTCAGCCCAGGCCGCAGTTGAAGCGACATCGGCCTGACACTGACCTGCCCGTATCACGACAAGAGAAAACCGCCATGACCGATCAATGGATCGACGTTTGTGCCGTGGACGACATTCCTGAAGAGGATGTCATTCGTTTCGACCACGGCCCGCACACGTACGCCGTCTACCGCTGCGCCGCTGACGAATTCTTCGCCACCGCAGGCCTGTGTACCCACGAATCCATTCACTTGGCCGACGGCCTGGTGATGGACCATGTCATCGAGTGCCCCAAGCATAACGGGCGGTTCGACTACCGCACGGGCAAGGCCCTGGGCGCCCCGGTGTGCGTCAACCTCAAGACCTATCAAGTCCGGGTCGAGGCGGGGCGTGTCTTGCTGGCGATTGCGATTTAACTGTTCGGAGTCCGTGCCATGAATCCTGCAAATGCCCCATTGGTCATCGTCGGTGCCGGGCACGCCGGTGGTCGTGCAGCGTTGACCCTGCGCAGCGAAGGTTATCGCGGTCGGCTGGTGCTGATTGGCGACGAACTTCATCCACCCTACGAACGTCCGTCGCTGTCCAAGGGGTTGTTGCAGGGCACGATTGACCTGGCAGATTGCAGCCTGTGCGACAGCGCTCGGCTCACCGAGCTGGACATCGAGCACCTGGCCGGCAACCCGGTGAAAACACTCGATCCGCAGCAACACCGGCTGCAATTGGCCGACGGCAGTTGGTTGCCGTATGCCCGTCTGTTGCTCGCGACCGGGGGCAGGGCGCGACGGCTACTCGGTGTGCCCGGACATCTGTCGAATGTGCTTTATCTGCGCACCCATGATGAGGCCGTCGCCCTACGTGCTTCGCTGCAACCCGGCTCTCGGCTGGTGATCATTGGTGGCGGCTTCATCGGGCTTGAAGTCGCGGCAACCGCCCGAGCCCTGGGTTGCTCGGTAACCTTGCTCGAGGCTGGCCCGCGCCTGGCAGGCCGCGTCTTGCCGGCGCGAATGTCCGATGCCCTGTTGGCGCTGCATCGCAGCCACGGCGTGGACGTGCGCTTGAACGTGGTCATCGAGTCGGTGCAGGGCGCCAGCCGTGCGGAGGCTGTGCAGCTAGTCAACGGTCAACTGCTGCCCTGCGACTTGGTCATCGTCGGTATCGGCATGCAACCCAATGCTGAACTGGCCAAGGCTGCCGGGCTTGAGGTCGGACAGGGCATTTGCGTCGATGCCCGGTTGCGCACCAGTGCGCCGGACATCTTTGCCGCCGGCGATGTCTGCGAGTTCAGGTTGCACTCACACGGTGTGTTCCAGCGCCAGGAAACCTGGCGCAACGCCGAAACCCAGGGCCGTCATGCTGCACTGAACCTGTTGGGCGGCGAGCTGCCGTTCGAGGTGATTCCCGGGTTCTGGTCCGACCAGTACGATTGGGGCCTGCAAACCGTCGGCGTGATTGGCAGCACAGAACCGGCGGCGAGCCGGGCATTACCGGGTGGAGGCCTGCTGTTGTTCTGCCTGGATGCCGCGCAGCGCCTGCTAGGGGCTTGCGGCTGGGCCCAGGGCAATGGCATCGGCAAAGACATCAAGCTGTGCGAGCGACTTATCGCCAGCCAACGCCCCCTTTCGGTGGACTTACTGGCGGACGCAGATATACCGCTCAAACACCTGTTGAGGAACGAACATGCGTGAGTTCCTGGTGTTCCAGTCCTTGTGGGCCATGCAAGATCACCGCGGTCGCTGCGATCTTTCCATCGAGGCCCAACTGGAGAAAATCGCTGCCGCCGGCTTTGATGGCATCACCGACCACTTCTGGGTCGCGCAGCACGCGGCTCGCCTTTGTGCGGCGGCCAAGGCCCATGGCCTGCAGATCGAAGGCCAGTTGTTCCCTCGAACCGTGGATGACCTGGCAATCGCGCTCGATGTCGCCGTGCGCCATGGATGCCATCACCTCACGCTGCAGGCCGATGTCCGGCCGCGCACACTGGCGCAGGCGATGACGCTGATCGAAGGCTGGCAGCGCCTGGCCGAGCAAGTGGACTTTCCGATCCTCCTGGAAACCCATCGTTATCGACTCACCAACGATCTCTTGTTTACCCTCGACCTGCTGGCGGAAATGCCCGACCTCCAGCTACTGGCGGACTTGTCCCACTACGTGGTGGGTCGTGAGTTGCCTGAGGCGAGCAGTACCGAAGACGACGAACAGATCCACACCATCCTGCGTCACAGCTGGGGGTTCCATGGTCGTGTCGCCAACGGTGAGCAGGTCCAGGTGCCCTTGAGCTTTACCCAACACCGCCCTTGGTTGGAGCGTTTCCTGGGCTGGTGGCGCTACGGCATTGAGGATTGGCTGGCTCGCCCGGACACACCCACCAGCCTGTCCTTCACCTGCGAACTCGGACCGCCGCCGTATGCCATCACGGGGAAAGATGGGCACGACATTACTGATCGCTGGGAGGAGGCGTTGATGCTCAAGGAGCTGATGCGCGGGGTTTGGGATGAGTGTCGGGCGGGACGTTGCTTCAATTCCCAGACGAGCGCCGCAGAAATTCGCTGACCAGCCCTGCCACCTGTTGCTGGATCACTTCCCGGGGTCGAGCGCCATCGCCATCGCCGCAAATCATGCATCACCCGGCGAGCTTTCTTCGATCAATGCCACCGCGCCCGGCTTGCGAATCGACATGAAGCTGAAACGGCTGGCACGTTGCCGTGGTGCGCCGGCCATTTTTCAGAACGATCGAAACTCGACCGTCAGATGGCTGATTTCGTGAACTGGCTTGAGACGTACCCGAATGCTCTCGGCGTTCGCAGTGGCCTCTCCCAGGACACTGACGATGGCTGCATGGGCTTGCGGACCAATCCGCCAGACGTGCAAGTCGGTGACGGTGGCGTCCCCCGGTTTCTCGACCAGTTCGCGGATTTCCTCGGCCACGTGCGCATCGGTCTGATCCAGCAGTACGCCAGCCGTGACGCCCATCAGGGTCCAGGCCCAGCGCGCAATGACGATGGCGCCGACGATGCCCATGACCGGATCCAGCCACACCCAACCCAGGTACCGGCCGGCGAGCAGCGCGGCAATGGCCAGGACAGACGTCAGTGCGTCTGCGACGACGTGGACATACGCCGATTTCAGGTTGTTGTCATGCCCGTGGTGGGCATGGTCATGATCGTCATGATCGTGCCCATGGCTGTGTCCGTGGCCCAGCAGCAGGGCGCTGACAATGTTGACGATCAAACCGGCAATCGCGATGAGCGTAGCGGTACCGAACTGGACCGGCGTTGGTTGCAAGAGGCGCATGACAGACTCAACGCCAATGCCCAGGGAAACCATGCCGAGAATCAGTGCCGAGGCGAACCCGCCCAGGTCTCCGACCTTCCCGGTGCCGAAACTGTAGTGCTGGCTGCGAGCGTGGCGTTTCGCGTATCCGTAGGCGAACGCCGCGATGCCCAATGCGCCGGCATGGGTTGCCATATGAAAACCGTCGGCCAGCAATGCCATCGAACCGGTGATATAGCCGGCGGTGATTTCGCCCACCATCATCACGACGGTCAGTGCCACGACCCAAAGCGTACGCTTGGCATTTTCGTCATGGGCCGAGCCAAGGAACACATGGTCATGTGTGTGGGGGTGACGGGTGCTGTTCATGAGTCGTACCTTGAGGCGTTCACTTGGAATAGCGGCGAATGGCTTCGAGAAGTTCCTCGACGCCCTTGTTGCGCTGCGCTTCGCTGAGAGCAGGATTGGCGACATGTTCGCGCGCATGTTCCTCGATGATTTCTTCCATCAAGCCGTTGATGGCTCCGCGAGTGGCGGCGACAAGGTGCAGTGTTCTGGCGCAATCGAGATCCGACTCCAAAGCCCGTTCAACGGCTTGGATTTGTCCGGCGATACGTTTTACACGTTTGAGAAGATCGTCTTTGTTGGCTGCGATATGACCCATGGGATACCCCTGTCGATGCGTTGCGCATGATAGGGGTACCCCCTATACCTATGCAACTGGTCGGGCGGCGGCGGGGGGAAACAATCAGAGCAACCAGGGATTTTCCTTCAAGTGCAGCGCCTCGAACGCCCGTATCGCCTCAGCCTTATGCAGCGTCCGACCGATCGCATCGAGCCCGTCCAGCAGCGCCTGCTTGCGCAACTGATCGATGGCAAATTCAACGACGGTGCCGTCGCTCAGGCGGATGCACTGCGCCGGTAGATCGATGTGTATTTCGGCGCCATGCGCTTGCGATATCGCTTCCATGACCCGGTCATGCTGGACGGCGTCGAGTTCAATCAGCAGGACCCCGTTGCGCTGGCAATTATCGTAGAAGATGCCCGCGAAGCGCGTGCCGATCAGCGCGCGTATGCCCATCTGCTTGAGCCCCCACACGGCATGTTCGCGGCTGGACCCGCAGCCGAAGTTCGGCCCGACCACGAGGAAACGTGCGTCCTGCCAACCCGGGCGATTGAGGATGAAAGCCGGATCTGGCGCGCCGTCCGGCAGCCAGCGAAGGTCAAAGAACAGTCCGCGATCCAGGCCATTGCGGTCGATGCCTTTGAGAAACTGTTTGGGCATGATCACGTCGGTGTCGACATTCGCGGCGGGGAAGGGAGCGGCGATGCCGGACACAGTGATAAAAGGCTCCATGGTCATTGCTCCTGATTCAAGCTACGTACGTCGGTGAGATGGCCGGTCAAGGCAGCAGCGGCCACCATGATCGGACTCATGAGGTGCGTGCGCGCTCCGGCGCCCTGGCGGCCTTCGAAGTTCCTGTTGGTGCTGGAGGCGCAGCGATCACCAGGGGCGAGCACGTCGTCGTTCATTGCCAGGCACATGGAGCAGCCCGACTGCCGCCATTCGAATCCTGCCTGGCGAAAAATATCCGCCAGGCCTTCTGCCTCCGCTTGGGCTCGCACCTGCGTTGAGCCGGGCACGATCATGGCTCGCACCCCAGCGGCAACCTGCCGCCCCCGGACAATGGCTGCAACGTTGCGCAGGTCCTCGATGCGCGCATTCGTACAGGATCCGATGAAGGCATGGCTGATGGTGATATCTGTCAAGGGCTGGCCTGGGTGCAGGCCCATGTAGCGCAGGGCACGCTGCAGGTCGGCACGGCGGATGAGGTCGGGTTCGGCCATTGGATCAGGCACCGCGTCGCCTATGGGCGCGGCCTGGTCCGGGCTGGTGCCCCAGCTCACCATGGGTTGCAAGCGACTGGCATCCAGCGCCACTTCGCGGTCGAACAACGCGCCCTCGTCACTGCGAAGTTCGCGCCATCGGTGCAACGCCTGCTCCCAGCACTGGCCCTTCGGCACGCGTGGTTTGCTGGCGAGGTACGCAAACACCTTGTCGTCCGGTGCCATGAAAGCACCTCGGGCACCCGCTTCGACGGCCATGTTGCACACCGTCATCCGAGCTTCAACGCTGAGTGCGGCGATGGCCGGGCCGGTAAATTCAATGACATAGCCTGTTGCGCCGTCAGCGCCGATCGACTCGATCAAAGCCATCACCATGTCCTTCGATTCGACCCCCGGATCCAGCACACCGTGGACCGTCACGCGCAGCGTCTTGAGACGCTTGTAGACCAGCGTCTGGGTGGCCAGCAGATGTTCTATTTCCGACGTCCCGATCCCGAAGCCAAATGCGCCCAATGCGCCGTAGGTCGTGGTATGGCTGTCTCCTGCAGCGACCACCATGCCGGGCAGGATGAAGCCCTGTTCCGGCGCGACGACGTGTTCGATTCCTTGCCGGGCGTCGAGAATGTCGAACAACTCGATACCGAAGTCCGCGCAGTTTTCCGCCAGATAACTGACTTGGCGAGCGCCGCCTGCGTCGGCCATCGCCACGGTGCGTGTCGGCGCCGTGGGGTTGACGTGATCGACGACGGCTAACGCGCTCTGGGGGCGCCAGACCGGACGATTGGCTTCCCGTAGCCCGGTGAATGCCTGCGGGCTGGTGTACTCGTTGAGTACTTGTCGGTCTATGTAGAGCAGCAGATGGTCGTCATCGTCGAGGCGGCAGACGGTGTGAGAGTCCAGAAATTTGTCGTAGAGGGTGCGAGGCGTATTCATGAAGGTCCGGACACTTGTAGAGGCGGGGACTCGATACTCCGGCCCAAGCGCAGGCTCGATCAATCGCCAGGCTGTGAAACCACGCTTCATGAAGTGTGTTTGATGCGGTGAGCCTCGCCCCACCGCCACAGGCTGACGCGGGTCGGTCAGTTCTTCAACGGGATCAGCACCGCTTCTTTTTCACCCATGACCATGAACACCAGCAGTTTGGCCGGCTGGGTCGCGCTGGCGTTTTTGGAGACGAGGTGCTCGGAGCCTGCCGCTTCGTACCAGTATTGCCCGGCCTTATAGGTGACCGCAGGCTCGCCCTTGACCTGTGAGGTGATGGCGCCTTCGAGCACATAGGCCATGGCTGTGCCTTCATGTTTGTGGGCGATGGATGATTGGCCGGGGCCATAGTCGACGGTCAGCATCATGGCTTTTTTACCGGGCAGGTTTTTCAGCATTTTTTCCTGCAATACCGAGACTTTCTCCGAAGGGGCGGCTTCGTGGGCATAGACCTGGGCGGCGGGCAGCAGGCTGAGGGCAGTGATCAGATAGAGGG
>Ga0308170_10002843_pt1 | contig 14560 bp, 13 predicted proteins | sample PhyBR2_2_FD_202136 | JGI IMG/M metagenome (GOLD analysis project Ga0308170, IMG submission 202136) | Phyllosphere microbial communities from UC Gill Tract Community Farm, Albany, California, United States - DLSLSB.R2 | ecosystem: Host-associated > Plants > Phyllosphere > Unclassified | place... | reverse complement strand
CCGCGCCGCTCAAGGTCAAGCAGGAGGACGACAAGCCGCGCATCAAGACCGAGGCGCCGGGCGTCATCGTGCTCGACGACAGCGACGATGACGAGCCGCAGCCGGCGCGCTCGGGCTCGGGCTCGGGCGGCGAGGCCGAGTGGGAGTGGGAGAGCGACGCCGAGGACGACGACGTCAAGTTCGAGGACGACGACGAGCGCCACTTCCTCGAGGACGACATGCGCTACTGGGCGTCGATCGTCAAGCAGGAGGACGACGCGGCCGAGCGCGCCGAGCAGGCTCGCTCCGCCAAGGCGCACGGCTCGTCGTCGTCGTCGTCGTCGTCGGGCGCCGCCAAGAACAAGGGCAAGGACAAGGGCAAGGACAAGGGCAAGGGCAAGGGCAAGGCGTCGAGCCCTTCGTCGTCGTCGCGCAAGCGCCGCGCCTCGCCGTCGCCGCCGCAGGACGACTCGCTCGCCTCGCTCGACCTGACGCCGCACGAGCGCGCCATGATCGAGGCCGACGAGCGCGGGTACGACGACGAGGCCGACGGCGTCGAGCGCGTCGGCAAGAAGGGCCGCGTCGCGTACATGGCGCTGCCGGGTGCGGCGAGCCGCGGCGGAGGTGACGCGAGCAAGGGTAAGAAGGGCAAGGGCAAAGGTGCGTGGCACGGTCTCGCTTCTGCGCCTCACTGAACGTGCCCATGGCTCGGCGGCTGACACTTATCCGAACCTCGTCGCGCAGCCCCGACCGTCAAGCGCCGCTTCCAGACCCGCCTCGACTCGGACGACGACGACGAGGACGACGACGACAAGTCGGTCGGCGACGCCACCACGCTCAAGAGCTCGTCGATGGCGTCGAGCGCCGCCAAGAGCAAGACGCACAAGCGCAAGCGCGAGTCGAACACGTCTGACGAGGTAGGTTGACTCGGTCCTTCTCTCTCTTCCCCCGCTCTCGTCCTCCTTTCCCCCCCCCCCCCTCCCTCAGCTTCTGTACCCAACCTCGTTGTGTTCTCTCCCCGCACCTGCCATGTGACCCCACGAGTCGGCCTGCAACCCGTTTCCCCAACTTGAGTTGTCCTCGCCGTTTCTCCTTCGCCTCGCTCTCTGTCTCTCTCCCCTTTCCACAGCCTCCTTGCCTTCAGATCTCTGCGTTCAACCTGAGCTGACTCTACTCCTACGCAGGACGGCTCCTCGCCCTCGACCGCCGCCACCGCCTCCTTCCCCTCATCGTCTTCCGCCGCTCGCCCGACCGCCAAGCCCTCCTCTTCCAGCAAGAAGAAGCCGCGCCCGCTCGACCTCACCGCGTCGTCGCCCGTCGTCGCCAAAACGCCCGTCCAGGCGCCCACCGGCGGCAGCACGGCCTCGCGCTCGGGCAAGAACGAGGTCAAGCGCAAGGCGGTCCGTGCGCCGTCGTCGAGCTCCTCTTCCTCGGACGGCGGTAGGCGTGTCGCCGTCTCAAAGCCCAAGCCCAAGGCCAAGGCGTCGTCGTCGTCCAAGCCGGTCAAGAAGCGCAAGACGCGCTCGGACAAGGGCAAGAAGCGCGGCCCGCGCAAGCCCAAGATCCTTCTCGCCGCCGCCGCTCGCCGCGAGGACTCGAGCGATAGCGACGTCGCGCTCGTCGACCCGTTCGAGCGCATGAGGCGGGAGCGCGAGACGCAGGACGTCGAGCTCGACTGGACGGACGAGGAGCCCGCCGAGACGAGGCGCCGTCTCGCCGAGGCGCAGGGTCGTCGGCTCAGCGGCGGCGCCGGCTCGTCCAAGCAGAGCAAGGACAAGGGCAAGGGCCGCGCACTCCAGCCTCGCGGCTCGTTCGATCTCGACCTCGCGCTCGAACCCCTCCCCGACCTCGACCCGCTCGCCCCGCTCGCCTCGGACGCCTCGGCGGTCTGCGACCTCCCCTCGCCGCTCTTCCCCAACACGACGATCCGCAGCAGCGACGGCGCCCTCCTCGGCGGCTTCATCAACCTGTCGACGCCCGAGCGCAAGCGCGCCCTCGCCCACCTCGAGGCGCAGGTCGTCTACAACGACCGGGTCGAGGCGCATCACGAGGCCTGTGCGGCGGCGTCCGAGGAGGAGGAGGCGCGCAAGGAGGGGGTGCGGCGCAAGGAGCAGGAGATGAGGGCGCGTTTGGCGGCGACGGTCGAGGAGGAGGCCAAGCGCAACGCGGCGGCTCGCGCTCTCGCTGCGTCCGAGGGACCGGCGGCGTCGACGCTCGGGCGCGAGGGTGCGGTACCGACCGTCGGTCGCGAGGGAGAGGCGCAGGTCGCCGAGGTCGAGACGAGGAGCACGAGGAAGTGGCGCTGCGGGAAGTGCGAGCTCGAGGTGCGTCGGCCTTTTCTTCTTCACGCTCATCTCCCTCTCGCTCTCTCCAAGCACTGACGCTCTGGAGCTGCGCGCGCAGGTCGCCGAGGAGTTCTCGACGTGCACGGCGTGCGAGGCGCTCGAAGCCGGATCAAGCCGCGGCTGCGCCAGCTGAGTACGCTCGCACGAGCGTCGACCGGTCCGTTCGATCTCTCTCGTACCTGCATGGGCACTCGACGAGGTACTCGCCTCGAAAGACTGGAGCTGACTCGGCGACTCTGCAGGCTCTCGTTCGCCGGCGCGCTCCTGGGCACGGTTCCTTCTCGCTTTCCTCCTGCACCCCTTTCCCTCGCCTCGTCCCTCGCCGCAGCGACGCGTCCTCAGCCTCCTCGCTTCCACCTGTATAGCCTCGCCGTAGCTGCTTGCCGTCGCATGTCCTCTCTCTGCAGTACTAGCCGCTTGTCAGTGCCGCACGGACCCCCTTTTTCCTTCCTCCCCGAAAGCGCGAGTGCACACAGAGCATCAGCGAGGCTAGTCTGCCGAGAGAGCTTCAGCGAGCCTCTCTAGCTTGGCCTCGACGAACCGGCCCCCCTGCACGGTTTGTTCGCACAGCGCGACGATTCGGTGGCGACCAGGCTCGGCAACTTGGGAAGGTCGACGTGCTTCCCGCTCTCGATGCTGCTACGTCGTCTGCGCGCCGCCGCTGCTGTCCTGCCGCAGGAGGCCGAGGGCACACCTCGTTCTCTCGCCGCTGTGCACCATGCGTCGTCTCAACGACCTCTTCGAGCTGCCGACGAGGTCTTCTCCCTCTCGTCGGCTCAAAGCACGCGCTCTCGCTCTCTGGCTTTCGAACGAGAACATGAAGTGAAGGCACTGCGGTGAGATTTCAGGCTCGCGAGCCTCGATGTCGAAGGAGGGGATAGGGTACTGCGGATGAAGGAGGAAGAGGAACAACACTCGGGAAAAAGCGGGGAGGGGGACGACGACGACGCCCGAAGGGGGAGAGCGCACACCGGCGCACAGGCATAACGAGGAGGGAGGGGAATACGAGTAGGAGATGATCAAAGCCGAGGAAGGACGGAGAAGGAGAGCCCGCTCAGAGGACGGCCTTGGGCATCTTGCGGCTCGCCTGGCGCACGCCGAGGTCGGCGAGCACCTCCTCTGCGCCGCCGAGGATGGCGTCAAACTTCTGCGTGCGCTGGAACATCTCGATGATGCCGCCCATGCCGTTCTGCGTGATGCCGCGGCCGCCAAAGATCTGGACGGCGTCGTCGGCGATCTCGCCCGCCGCGCGCGTGCACGCCGTCTTGAGGAGGCCGATCGGGCCGGCGAGGAGGTCGGCCTGCTGCGCGTAGGTCATGTGGCACATCTGGAAGGCTGTTGCAGGAAAGGGCGAGCGTCAGGACGAGCTCTCGAGGAGGCGCGCGGGCGAGCAAGAGAGGGAGGGAAAAGCTGCGACGCACTGACGTTCTCGAGGTACGCCTGGAGGCCCTCGACCTTGTAGATCATGGCGGCGAGCTTGGCGCGGATGACGGGCTGGTTGATGAGCGCCTTGCCGAACACCTTGCGCTGGTGAGCCCACCGCATGCACTCCTCGACGATGAGGCGCGAGCCGGCGACCGAGCCGCAGCACATGGCCCAGCGCTCGTGGCTGCAAGGAGAGAGTCGAGCATCAGTGAGTGAGTGAGCGAACAGGGAGGGAGAGAGCAAGAGAGAGAGCGGCGAGACGCACTTGAAGTTGGACAGGACGACGAAGAGGCCCTTGCCCTCCTTGCCGAGCAGGTTCTCGACGGGGACCTTGACGTTGTCGAACGTGATGTAGGCCGTGCCGGCCGTCGTCGAGTACGACGTCTTGATGAGCTTGGTCTCGACGCCCTCGCCGCGCGGGATGAGGAGCATCGACAGGCCGTTGCCCGTGTTGACCGCCGCCGAGAAGTAGTCGGAGAAGTTGCCGCTGCGCGCGCACGCCCAGAGTCAGGACGAGAACGAGCATGCTCTGTAGAAGAGAGAGAGATAGGGACGCACTTCGTGATCCACTTCTTGGTGCCGTTGACGATGTAGTGCTTGCCGTCGGGCGTCTTCTTGGCCGTCGTGCGCAGGCCGGCGACGTCCGAACCCGCGAACGCCTCGGTGATGGCGAGCGAGATGAACTTCTTGCCGGCGAGGACCTCGGGGATGACCTTCTGCTTGAGCTCGTCCGAGCCAAAGTTCATGACGGGCGGGAGGCCGATGCACATGCCGCCCTGGAGGCCGTCGGCGTAGCCTGCGATCACCGAAGAGAAGACCGTCAGCCTCTCGTACAGACGAAGAGGAGGGAGAACGGCGAGAGAAGAAGAGGGACGCACCGCGAGCGCCGGCGCGGATGAGCTCCTGCGAGATGATCATCTCGTGGAAGTAGTCGAACTCCTCGGGCTTGACGCCGCCGAACAGCTTCTTGCCGTGGAGGAGCTTGCTCGGGCCGAGACGCTGCAGGGTGTGCGAGGGAGAGTCAGCTCGACCGCGTCGAGAAGAGGCGCCGGCGGGAGAGAGGGGACGGACCATGGCGTTGAGGTTCATCTCGGGCGAGCCCATCTTCTGGACGAGCTCGACCGTCGGGCGCTTGCCGTCCTTCTCGTGCATCTGGGCGTCCTCGCGCACCTCGGCGTCGACGAATTCGCGCATCGCCTTCTGGAGCGAGCGGTGCGAGTCGCGGTAGTAGGGCGACTTGAAGCCCTCGCTGAGCCAGGTCGGCTCGGCGTAGGGGACGGGCGACAGGGTGCCGTTGGTCGGGAGGACGATCTGGGGCTTGTCGCCGGCGATGGTGCCGATGAGGTAGCGCGAGTACTTGGTGAGGACCTCGGAGCGGTGCATGCCGAAGAAGGCCTCGGTGGCGTCTGCGCGCGGTCGGGGCTGGGTCAGCGGATGCTCCTTCGCATTCCCTCGAGAGCGTGCACGTCGAGACCAAGAGGCGGAAGGAGACTGACCCTTGCCGGCGACCTGGAGGAGGACGTGCGAGCCGCCCGGGTGCATGTCGGCGAACTTGGACACATCGTAGACGGCCGTGTCGACGATGATCCACAGGTCACCCTCCTTGTTGTGCTGCAGACGAAGGAGGAGGAGGAGGAGAGTCAGCGCTCGATGTCCGGTTCAGCGGCTCGGCGAGGTGTCCGGTTCGAGGGCGAGAAGGCGAGGACGGCGCGTCGTCGAGGATCGGGAGCGGGAGGGTGTGGCTGTTGCCCGTCTAGTGCTGAATCTGCCCAGTGCGCTGCCCCTCTCGCCGCCTCTGCGCCACCCACCCGTCCCGGTCGAGCACCCCGCACTCATCGACCCGGCGCGTCCGCCCTCGCCACGAGCCCCTCGCGCCTCGCTGTGCGCCCGCCTGCGCTCACTTCTAACCCACAGCTACACCCTCGGGAGCGCGCACCGTGCCCAACTGCCCTCGAGAGCCGCAGGAGGCGCCGCGCGTGAAAGTGACCGGGAGGAGCAGACGCACCTTGGCCACCTCGGCCTTGTCGAACGACTTGAGCGAGGCCTTGTCCTTTGCCGTCTCGGGCACGGTGAGGTACTGCGTCTTGCTGGGGGGGAGGATAGCGGCTGACATGGTGCTGATGCGGTGGTGGTGGAAGGGGGAGAGGGCGGGCGCGCGCTCTCGCCAAGTCGCAACCTCTCCGGCTCTCGCTCGACCCGGTCGCCGATCGGGGCCAATCCGCTCGCCGCTCACTCGAGTACTCGCTCAGCGTCCTGCGCATCGCCTGACTAAAACCACGGCCTTCTCTCCGACAGACGCGCACAGAGAAAGCGCGCACGAGTTCCCGGAAGAGCCGCCGCTACGACTCCCCCTCCTCATCCTCCTCCCCGGCGACCTTCTTCCCGCCCGCCGCTGCGCCACCACCTCCCACCGCACCCTGCGCCTCGTACAGCCGCGCGAGCTGCTCGGCCGTCGTCGCGTTCTCGACGCCCTTGTCGTCGCGCACCTTGATGAAGCGCGGGAACCGGATCGAGACGCCCCGCTCGCCGCCGAGGGCCGTGCGCGCCGCAGGGTACACGGGCGAGAGCGTAAAGCTGCGGGCGGGGAGCACGAGGGTCAGCGGCTCCGAGTGATGCTCATGTAGCAGCAAGTCGCTCGAGCTCGGCGAGCGCGAGCAAGAAGCCGCAGATCGAGCGAGAAGGAGACGCACTCGGCGCCGCGAATCTCCCAGACCTCGCTCGGCTTGAACCACACGTCGGGCCGAAGCGCTGCAGGTCGGCGTCGAGTCAGCTCACAGCTTCCGTGAGAGGGAGAGCCAAGTCAGGGAGGGACGCACAGCCTGCTTCGACCTCGGGCCACGCGCTCGTGTCGGTGAGCGGGTTGTCGGCGTCGGGGCGGTACTTCTCGCGCATCTCCTTGTAGAACGCACTGCGGGCAATGAGGAGCATCAGCTGAGAGTAGAGGCGAGCCGAGAGAGGGAGAGGGAAGCGCGACGCACTCGTTGAAGCCCGAGAGGCACTTGGTGACGGCCGTGTAGGCGCCCGTCTCCTCGTCGTAGCACGCTGCGCGCACGAAGGGGGCTCAGCGTCAGCACGCTATGGTAGGACGCACAGAGAGAAAGGAGAGCAGGGACGCACCGAGGAGGAACGGCGAGAACCAGCCGGCCTTGCGACCTTGACCCCACCAGCCGGCGATCGGCACGAGGTCGAGCGAGTCGCCCATCGCGCCCTCGCCCTCGATGTAGTCCTTCTTGACCTTGCACCACGAGTCTGCGCGCTTGTCGGGTTCGTACGTGGCGGGCAGGGCGCGCCGGCGCGACCTGAGGGCGGCGGAGGAGGTTGCCGACGAGGTGGACGGGCCGGCGGCGACGCCGAGCTTGGGGCTGCGCGTGCGAGACGAGCCCGAGTCGCTCGCGGTGCAGAGATCGTCGTCGTCGTCCGTGTTGGCGAGCGCGAGGTCGTCGTCGGGCTCCTCGCCCTTGACGAGCTGCTCCCCCTCCTCGACCTCGACCTCGTCGAGCAACTTGACCATGATGCCCTCGGCGCGCATGCCGAGCGCCTCGTTGAAGAAGGCCTTGACGGCCGCCGGGTCGTTGTCCATGCACGAGGGGATGAGCTCCCACTTGGCGAAGCGCGGGTCGGTCGGCGCGAGCGGCGGGAAGTTGGCGTGGAGGAGCGAGCGCCGTCGGCGGAACGGTGTCGAGAGAAGCGACTGCGAGCGTGTGTGACGAGGCGAGACTCAGCGGAGGGTCGTGCACGCAAGGGCGCAGCAGGAAGAGCGAGAGCGCACGCACCTCGCCGTTGAGGTACATGAGGTCGAAGCAAAAGATGCCGACGCGGACCTTGATATCGCCGAGCTCGACGTCCTTCCTAGACCGATCTGCGAAGCATGCAGAGAGTTAGAGAACTGCAGCAGGGAGGGACAGCCGCCGGGAGCAAGAGGATGAGGACGACGACGACGCACACGAGAGCTCCTGGAACGTCTTGAACGCGCCCGTCTGCGGGTCGATGGCGACGACCTCGCAGTCGATAATGAAGCTGCTGAGCTGGTCCTTTTTGAGGCCGTCGCCCTCGCCCTTGACCTCGCCCGGTCCGACGACGTCGACCTGCTTCTCGACGACGGCGTTTGCGCGCTGCACGAGCGCGAGCACGCTGTACCCAATGTCGGGGTACTTGTCGCTCATGTCCTCGAGGTGCCGGCTGAACGCGCGCATCCACACCCTCGCGCCCGTCTCGGCGTCGGTGAAGACGCGCCCGGCGTCGGCGGGCACGCCCGGCGGACGAGCGGGCGCGGCCGGCGAGGCGGGGACGAAGACGTGGATTTGGCCGCGTTGCCCGTCGAGCTTGGCCTCGGAGACGAACGGGCGAGAGCCGAGGCGCGTGTAGATGTCGGAGAGGGAGCGCGTGATCGAGCCGAGCATGGGCTCGAGCGGGATGCCTGCGCGCGCCGAGGTGCTCGTCAGCTTTGCCCGAGGCAGAAGAGCGCTCGGTGATGATGCTGATAGAGAGACAGGGAGACGATGTGCAGGATGGACGAGCCGAGGGAGGAGGGAGAAAGGGAGGAGGAGGAGAGACGACGCACCGACGCTCAGCCCGACCCGCTCCTCGAGCTCGCCCAGACCGCCGGCGAGCAGCGCGCCGACGACGTCGCCAAAGTTGGGGTGGCGCGCCCACACGCGGCGCACGAGCGCCTCGGCGCGCTTGAGCTTGTCGTCGACGGCGAGCTCGAGGCTCGAGCGCTGCGCGCGGGGCTTCGTCTTGGGCTTGGCTTTCGCCTTGCCCTTGACGCCGCCCTTGCCCTTGCCCTTCTCCTTCTCGCCCGGCTTGACGTCCTCGTCGTCCTCGCCCGCCGCCGCCGACCCCGCCGCTCCTCCTCCCGCCGCGCTCGCCTCAGCTCCCATCTCGCGCTCGACCTCGCGCATGCCGTCCCGCTCTTCCTCGCTCACCTCGTACCGCCCATCGCGATCCCACGTCGCGCCCTCGGGCCGTGAGAGGCAGAACGCGCGCGCGAGCGCCGTGAGGAGCGTGAGGCGGACGGCGCCGATGCGCAGGTTGGATGCGAGGATGCGCACGACGAAGCGCACTTGCTCGTGCTGCGCCGAGAGGAGGAGCTTCTTGACGAGCGACGTCTTTTGCGCGAGGACGCCCGTGCTGCGGGCGAAAGAGCGGGAGGAGGGGAAGGAGGTCAGGCGGGTTCCTCCTCGAGGAGAGGGACAGGACAAGAGAGCGGGCGGCGACGCACCCCTTGAGCTTGGCGATCTGGATCAGTGTCTTGTACACGCCGTGGCACTCGAGCGGTGCCGGCTGGACGAGGAGGCGGACCGACTTGCTCGCCTCGAACGCGATGTCGCCCGGGTCGCCGTGCGTGTTGGCGAGCTGTTTGAGCCGCTGCGGGCTGATGCCCGAGGTCTCCTTGATCGCCTTGGACAAGACCTCTGCAGGGAGGGAGAAGAGTCAGTGCGTGTGCGAGAGAGGCGACGGCCGCCGGCCGCTCAAGGTTCGAGCGGGAGAGGGAGAGAGGGGGACGCACGCCAGCCGATGCCGAGTTCGGTGTCGCGCTCGTACGACGGACCGATGCGGTTGCTGCACAGGTACATGACGGCGAGGAGGCTCTGGCTGTCCTTCTCGATGACGGTGCGCAGGAGGTTGGTGAGGACGAGCTGGATGGCGAGGCGCGACTTTGTGGCGCTGATGAGGACGAGGGCGTCGGTGAAGTAGCTGAAGGGCGTGCGCGTGTGCGGGTCGAACGAGACGGTGGTCGAGGGGCTGAACGAGAAGAGGGGCGTGTCGAGCGGCTTGGACGACTTGGTCCTGCTCGACGACGCCGAGACGAGGCTGCTCGATGCGGCGGCCGACGTGTCGAAGATCGAGATGTTCTTGATCGGCGACGGCTTGACGAGGGGCTTGCGGTCGCCCTGGTCCTCGGCTTTGAGTGCGGGCGAGGGAGGAGCGGACGAGGTCGAGGCGGCGGTCGGGGTGCGCTTGGCGAAGATGGACGCGACCGGTTGATGGGGCTTGGGGTCGACGGGCTCGGCCTTTGCGACGAGCTTGCCCTTGCCCTTGATCGAGGCGGTAGGAAGGGCGGGCTCGACGATGAGGAGGTCGTCGTCGTCGGACGAGTCGTCGAGGGTGACGGTCTCGACGCCGTTGCGCGCGCCCTTGGCCGCCTGGTCCTGTGTGGATGCGCCCGAGTGGGCGTGACTGGCGGGGCCCTTGTCGGTGCGAGCGATCTTGCGCGGTGGGGTTGGCGAGGGGGCTGTGCGCTTGGAGGGGGAGGCCGAGGGGAAGAAGCTGTCGAGGTTGCGGGGCTTTGTGGGGGTCTTGTGAGTCTTGGCCATGGCCTGCGTGTGCTCAGCTGAGCTGCACGGGGTGGGCGAGGCTGAGGAGGACGAGAGGGAGCGTCGCCGTCATCGCCGTTGACCTCGTCCCCCTCCGACCCTCTCGCACGCGGCCTCGATCAGCGATCCAGCAGCTCGTACCTACTCGCGTGCGTCCTCGGACCCCCCTCACGGCCGCTGCGCCTCGACCGAGGAGGTTGCGGCGTCTCTCCGCCATCAGTCGACCCCCACCTTTGGGTCCATCCTCGCCGACTCGGCAGTACCGCTGCAGATTGAGATTCAGCGGCACGACCAGCGCGCGATTGAACAACAGCTGCAGTCCCTGGTCGGCACAGCAAGATTCGAGCTGACCTCGCCCTTCCTCCTGCCGCACGCAGCCGACCTCGTCCCCATCGCCTCGCCGACCCGCCCGACCGCGACCATGACTGCCACCGTCACCCTCGAGACCCTGCCAGACCTCCTCAAGGACGATGACCGCGTCCAAGTCGCAAGTGCGTCCTCGCTCACTCGTCTCCCCTCCACCCCAAGCCGCTTCGACCGCTGACCCGCTCTCTCTCTGCAGTCGTCGACATTGACGGCGTCCTGCGCGGCAAGGTCATGGCCAAGAACAAGTTCCTCTCGGCCGCAAAGGACGGTGCGTTCTTCCTCTCTCCCATCTTGCGCTCTCGCTCCCCGCGCACCGTGAGGCTGACCTGGCATCCCTCTTCCTGCGCAGGCTTCGGCTTCTGCTCGGTCGTGCACGGCTGGGACCTTCACGACAAGCCGTACGAGCCCGAGCTGTCCGTTTCCAACCTCGCCAACGGCTACCGCGACCTCGTCGCGCGCGTCGACCTCGAGACGTACCGCCGCACCCACACCTCGCCGTCGATCCCGCTCTTCCTGTGCACCCTCCTCGACCCAGAGACCAAGGAGGGCATGTACGCCGACCCGAGGGCCGTCCTCCAGAAGGTCGTCAAGGACCTCGCGACCGAGGGCTGGGAGGCCATGGCCGGCGCCGAGGTGCGTCCCCCCTCTCCCCCTCTCTCGCTCGCGGTCTTCTGCCAGCCGGCAGCTGACTCGGCCCCTCGCCTCCCCGCAGTTCGAGTACTTCCAGTTCAAGGAGACGCCGACCTCGCTGTACGAGAAGGACTTCCACAACCTGACGCCGCTCACCAAGGGCATGCACGGCTACTCGGTCCTGCGCCCCGAGGTCAACGGCGCCTACTTCCACGACCTGTTCGACAACTGCGCCGCCATGGGCATCCCGATCGAGGGTCCGTTCCCTCTCTCCTTCCTCGTCGAGCGCTCGCGCCTCAGAGCTGACGTCGCTCCCTCTCTTTCGAGCAGGTCACCACACCGAGACGGGCCCGGGCGTGTTCGAGTCGGCGCTCGCCTACTGCCCCGCGTCGCGCATGGCCGACAACGCCGTCCTGTTCAAGCACGTCGCGCGCACGACCGGGCTCCAGCACGGCGTCGTGCCGACCTTCATGGCCAAGCCATACGGCGACCAGCCCGGGTGCAGCGGTCACGTGCACCTCAGCTTGCGCGACAAGGACGGCAAGAACGTGTTTGCGGTCGGCGAGGACGAGGTTGAAAAGGGGAGGGAGGGCGCGCCGTACGAGGACGTCAAGCGGATCAGCCAGGTCGGCGAGTGGTTCCTCGCCGGCATCCTCGCCGGCCTGCCCGACATTGTGCGTCTCGTCCCTCTCTCTTGCTCTTATGCTCCTGCAGAGCTGACACGCTCTCCCTCGCTCGCCGTGCAGATGCCCTGCCTCGTCCCGACCGTCAACGGGTCCGTCTCCTGGCTCCCTCATTTCTCTCCCTCGAGCTCCCGCTGATCCTCCCACCTACCTCGCTCGCAGCTACAAGCGCCTCGTCGAGTCGTACTGGGCGCCGACGACCGTGTCGTACGCGTACGAGTCGCGCCTCGCGTCGGTCCGAGTCATCAGCCCGCCGCTCGGCGACGCAAAGGGGACGAGGCTCGAGGTTCGTGTGCCCGGTGCCGATGTGCGTCTTCGTTCCTCGCTCTCCTAGATTCCTCCTTTAGCTCGAGGCGGTGCGTTGACGCTCTCCCTCGTCGTTCCTTCCCCTCCTCGCTCGCGCTCCGTCACCCCGCCCTTCTGCCGCCCATTCCGCAACCGCACCCTTCCTCTCCCGCCCGCAGATGAACCCCTACCTCACCTTTGCCTCGCTCCTCGCCCTCGGCCTGCGCGGTATCCGCAAGCAGCTCCCCCTCCCGGGTCCGCCTGTCGGGCCGCGCACGGACCGCCGCTCGCTCGAGCGCCTGCCCAAGAGCCTCGACAGGGCCGTCGAGCGCATGCTGAGCGAGGACAGCGTCGCGAGGGAGGCGCTCGGGAAGGAGACGGTCGAGCATCTTGGGGCGACGAGGGTGCGTCCGGCTCTCACTCTGTCTCTTCCTTCTTCCTTCTGCCTTTCCTCGCTTCCGAGGGCTGTTCCCTGTTCGTCGACCTCGATATGTACAAGCACACTGACCGTCGTCCCTCGCCCCGCCTTCTCCTCGCCGCCGCCTTTCGCCCCTCCCCTCGCCCTCCCTTTCCCTCGCCCTCCCTTTCCCTCGGCCTCGCGCCCTCTCGCTCCCCCGCCCGCAGCAAAACGAGTGGGAGCTCTTCTCCCAAGCTGTGACCGACTGGGAACTCCGGCGCTACCTCGAGCTCGCCTGATCGTGGAGCGTCAGAGCTGGAGGGAGTAAGGCGAGGCCGTTAAGGAGGTGCGAGCGCGAGGAGGTCCGAATAGCCGAGCCTGTATCAGTATTTTCTCTCGTTGCTCGTAGCCTCTCACGTTCTCTCTACGTAGCGTGAGCGAGGAGAGCAAGAATACCTTGCTCGCAGCGCACGAGAGCGCCTCTACAGCTCGCCCTCCTCCTCGACGATCCTCCTCCTCCGCTCGGCCCACAGCGGGACGAGCGCCTCGAGCCCCTCCCTCCCCGCTTTCCTCGCCTTTTCCACCTCGTCGGCGTCCATCCCGAACGCGTCGCACATGGCCTCGTACGAGCGCGCCTGGTTCATGCGCTGCTTGAGGTCGCGGTTGCGCTCGCGCGAGGGCGGGGTCGGCGAGGCGTGCAGGTTCATGGCGTTGAGGAGGTACTTGGTGTTCGAGTAGTGGTTGTTGGTCGCGAGGGCCTGCGGGCGGGCGAGGAGGGCGGGTCGGGCGGGTCGAGCGAGGGGAGAGGGAGCGGGCCGAGCGGGGGATGGAGAGGAAGGTCAGCTTCTTCGCCATCGCGACGAGCGAGAGAGAGGAAGAGAGAGAGAGAGAGAACGCACGACACGCAGGAGCTTGGGGATGACGACCGTCTCCGGGTCGTCGAGGCCGCCCTCGCGCCGGAAGCAGCTCACGTTGGCCTCGGCCGAGCGCGCGAGCATGACGGCGTCGACGAGGCGCTCGCGCACCGCCTTCTTCATGTCGCCCTCGACTCGCCCCTCAGCTTCTGCCTTCTCCTCGCCCTCGGCCTCGCCCTCAGCGTCGTCCGCCCCGCCGCTCTCGCCGCACGTCTTGTCAAAGTTGCCCCAGCCGTCGCCATCGCCGTTGCACACGACGGGCACGCCCGCGGCATGGCACAGGCGCGCGAGCGGGCGCATGCGGCGCAGGAGGGCGGGCTCGCTCGAGCGCATCGTCTGCGTGCGGCAGTGGACCGTGAGGTTGGCGATGCCCGTCGTGAGGAGGCGGCGCACGAGGGGGACGGTCGGCTCGGCGTCGTGGGCGGGGTCGGCGGTTGGCGGAGGGAGGGCGGGCAAGGTCGAGGCGGGAGCGTCGGACGGCGCCGCGGCGGGAGCGGAGGGCGAAGCGGGGAGGGGGAGGAGGCGGATCTTGGCGTCGATGGGAAGGTCGGTCGCCTGGACGAGGGCCTCGAGGATCTGCGGGAGGGCGCGAGTCAGTGTGCAGACCAAGGATGCGCGGAGGAGAGGGAACTGTGGACGCACCGAGCAGAGGCGGTCGGGCTCCTTGAGCAGAGCGGCGCCCATGCCGCCCTGGAGGCTGAACGACTTTGGGCAGCCGCAGTTGAGGCCGACGCCGGCGACGTCGTGCTCGACGACCTTGAGGGCCTCGACGGCGAGCTTGGGGTCGGCCGAGCCGAGCTGGAAGATGAGGCGGGGCTTTTCGAGCGGGTGGCACTCGAAGATGCTGCGGCCGTTCTTGACGAACGAGACGACGCCGGTGTGGTCGTCGACCTGGCGGGTGGCGCCGATGATGGCCTTGTCGACGATCTCGGGCCCCCAGACGAGCTCGGCGCCGTAGTCGAGGGCGACGAGGCGGACGGGGAGGGTGCCGATGCGGACCATGGGGGCGAGGTGGAGGCCGTGGGCGTAGGGGAGGGTGCGCTTGCGCTTGGTCGGGGTCATGGTGGTGGCGTCGAGGGTGTGGTCGAGCTTGATGCGCTTCGAGTCGCGGTGGAGCGAGTCGGGCGAGGCGGACGAGGGCGAGGCCGGGGTCGAGGGCGGGGAGTGGGAGCGGGTGACGGGGGCGGTGGCCATGGTGGCGAGTGGGCGAGTCGGTAGT
>Ga0308170_10002837_pt1 | contig 14575 bp, 17 predicted proteins | sample PhyBR2_2_FD_202136 | JGI IMG/M metagenome (GOLD analysis project Ga0308170, IMG submission 202136) | Phyllosphere microbial communities from UC Gill Tract Community Farm, Albany, California, United States - DLSLSB.R2 | ecosystem: Host-associated > Plants > Phyllosphere > Unclassified | place... | reverse complement strand
ACAAGCCGGTCAAGCACCGTCGGATCACGTACTCGACGAAGAAGCTCAACGTCGCCTTCCACCGCCTCCAGGCGGGCACCGCGGACCCGGTGAACCACGGTCGCACCACCGTGGCCCGCAAGGACACTACCGGTGACCCGATCCTCGCCCGGCTGAACAAGATCAGCTGCAAGACCGGCCCGAACTACGGCGTCAACGGTCACACCATGATCCGCCTGATGGAGTACGCCTGGTTCGGTTCGCGCGGCGTCACGCTCGCGAACCGGATCGCGACGCTCAAGCGCCAGGGCTGCGACGTCATGTCGATCATGTCGCACAGCGACAAGCGGGTGGAGGGCATCCTCGCCTCCGCAGGCATCCCGATGCGCGACATCACCTGGGCGTACGGCGAGAAGCTGTCCACCGACGGCCACTCGATCGTGTACGGCTCCCGGCAGTACTCCCACCTCAAGGCGATGACCATCAGCGGGCGCTACGCCGGCAAGAACATGAAGACCGTCATCACCGGCTCCGAGAACTGGTCGGCGATCTCGTTCCAGAACGACGAGGTCACCATGCAGCTCGTCGGCGGCAACTTCTACAACACCTACCTGCACATGTTCCAGCACCAGTGGTCGACCGGCGCGACGCACGTGATCGGGATCAGGCCGACCGCGAACGCGCCGATGGAGACCGACCAGTGACGCGGGGTGCGGGCGCTCGAGCGAGCGCCCGTACCCTTCTCCCATGATCGAGTCCTCCGCCGAGCAGGTCGTCCGCGAGATCGCCCAGCGGGCCCGCGAGGCCAGCTACGACCTGGCGCTGGCCACCCGTGGCGTCAAGGACGCCGCCCTGCAGGCGATGGCCGACGCGCTGATCGCGCGCGGCGAGGAGATCCTGGCCGCCAACGCGCTCGATGTCGAGCGGGCCCGCGACGGCGGCACGCCGGAGAACATCATCGACCGGCTCCGGCTCACGCCCGAGCGCCTCGACGCCATGGCCCAGGGGCTGCGCGACGTGGCCGGCCTGCCGGACCCGATCGGCGAGGTCGTACGCGGCTCGACCCTCGCCAACGGCCTCGAGCTGCGCCAGGTCCGGGTGCCGTTCGGCGTCGTCGGGATGATCTACGAGGCCCGCCCCAACGTCACCGCGGACGCCGCCGGCATCTGTCTCAAGTCCGGCAACGCCGTGCTGCTGCGCGGCTCCTCGTCGGCGGCGGAGTCCAACGCCGCCATCGTCGCGGTGCTGCGCGACGCCGTCACCGCGAGTGGCCTGCCGGCCGACGTCATCCAGCTGGTGCCGGCCGAGTCACGCGACTCGGTCAAGGCCCTGATGCGTGCCCGCGGTCTGGTCGACGTGCTCATCCCGCGCGGGGGAGCGGGCCTGATCCGTACGGTCGTCGAGGAGTCGATCGTCCCGGTCATCGAGACCGGGATCGGCAACGTGCATGTCTACGTCGACAAGGCCGCCGACCTGGAGAAGGCGCTGGCGATCGTGCTCAACTCCAAGACCCACCGCACCTCGGTCTGCAACTCTGCGGAGTCGCTGCTGGTGCACGCCGACATCGCCGGCGCCTTCCTGCCGAAGGTGGTCGCAGCGCTGCAGGAGAGCGGGGTGAGCATCCACGGCGACGAGGCGTTCTGCGGCTTCGCGGGTGTCACGCCGGCCACCGACGAGGACTGGGCGACCGAGTACCTCGCCCTGGAGATCTCCGCCGCAGTCGTACCGTCGATCGAGGACGCAATCGCCCATATCCGCCACTGGTCGAGCCAGCACACCGAGGCGATCGTCACCGAGGACCTCGCCGCTGCGCGTCGCTTTACCGCCGCGGTCGATGCCGCTGCAGTGATGGTCAACGCCTCCACCCGGTTCACCGACGGCGGTGAGTTCGGCTTCGGCGCCGAGATCGGCATCTCGACCCAGAAGTTGCACGCGCGCGGCCCGATGGGCCTGCCGGAGATGACCTCGACGAAGTATGTCGTCACCGGCGACGGTCACATCCGCTGAGCGCTGCCCAGCACGCGCCCTGGCGGCGTTGCCTTGCCAGGCCACGCACGGGACGACGCTCAGTCCACGATAGGGTGCGGACATGATCTCCACGCTTGCCATGCACGCCGCTGAGGCCGTCGAGACCGCCGAGAAGTCCGGCGGCGTCAACCACTGGGTCGTCGGCGGCATCGTGCTCGCCATCCTGCTGGCCTCCCTGGGCATCCTGATGGCCTTCGGCGCCGGCCGCGACCACTCCTGAGGCTGGGTCGACGGGCCGCGCTGTGACCACCGGCGCCCGCCGTGTCGGGGTGATGGGCGGCACGTTCGACCCGATCCACCACGGGCACCTCGTGGCCGCCTCCGAGGTGCAGTCGTGGTTCGGCCTCGACGAGGTCGTCTTCGTCCCGACGGGCGACCCGTGGCAGAAGTCCGACCGTGAGGTCAGCCCGGCCGAGCACCGCTACCTGATGACGGTCATCGCGACCGCCGCCAACCCGCGGTTCACCGTCAGTCGGGTCGACATCGACCGCGACGGTCCGACGTACACCCGCGACACGCTCACGGACTTGCGGGCGGCGATGCCCGACGCGGAGCTCTTCTTCATCACCGGCGCCGACGCGCTCGCCGAGATCTTCACCTGGCGCGACGCCGAGCAGCTCTTCGACCTGGCCCAGTTCGTGGGCTGTACGCGTCCTGGCTACTCGATGGATGACGAGGCAATTGCCCATATCCCGGCCGATCGGGTCACCATGATCGAGATCCCGGCGCTGGCGATCTCGTCCACGGACTGCCGCGACCGTCACCGGCGAGGCGAGCCGGTCTGGTACCTCGTCCCCGACGGGGTCGTCCAGTACATCGCCAAGCACGACCTCTACCCAGCTGAATCGGAAGTTCTATGACTGCCACTGACTACGCCATCGAGCTCGTCACGATCGCGGCGCGCGCCGCGTCGGAGAAGCTCGCCTCCCAGATCATCGCCTTCGACGTCAGCGAGCAGCTCGCGATCACCGATGCCTTCGTTCTCGCGTCGGCGGGCAACGAGCGCCAGGTCTCCGCGATCGTCGACGAGGTCGAGGACAAGCTCCGCGAGTTCGGCGCCAAGCCGATCCGCCGCGAGGGCGAGCGCGACGGCCGCTGGGTGCTGCTGGACTACGGCGACATCGTGGTGCACGTGCAGCACGAGGAGGAGCGCCAGTTCTACGCCCTCGAGCGTCTGTGGCGCGACTGCCCCTCGATCAAGCTGCCCGACGACGTCCGCTCGCACGAGCGCTGATCCGCGGCAGCTAGGACCAGACGCATGCGCCGCATCATCCTGCTGCGCCACGGCGTGACGTCGTGGAACCTCGAGCGGCGCTTCCAGGGCCAGACCGACGTCGAGCTCTCCGAGAGCGGCGTGCTCCAGGCGAAGTCGGTGGCTGCGGTGCTGGCGGCCTACGAGCCCTCGGCACTGTGGTCCTCGGACCTGCTGCGCGCCCGCGCCACCGCCGAGATCGTGGGCGAGGCGACCGGGCTCACGCCGCGGCTCGATGCGCGCCTGCGGGAGACCCATCTGGGCGAGCTGCAGGGATTGACCCACGCCGAGGCCGTCGAGCGGTTCGGGCTGGGGCCGTACGACTACGCCGAGTTCGGCGGAGAGCGCGACACCGATGTCGGCCTGCGCTTCGCCGCTGCCCTCACCGACCTAGACGCGACGCTGCCGCAGGGCGCGACCGCCCTCGTGGTGGCGCACGGTGCGGCGATCCGCAACGGCCTGCTCACCTTCCTCGGGTGGCCGATCACGCAGGTCGGTGCCCTGGGTCCGCTGGCCAACTGCGGCTGGGTGGAGCTCACCGACGAACCGACCACCTGGGCCCAGCGCGCGCCTTGGCGGATGGCGGCGTACAACCGGGTGACCCCGATTTCCTGAAGCCGTAGCGGTCGGCTAACGTACTCTCTCGTCGGGAGCGATCCCGATGATTCCTTCGGGGGTGTGGCGCAGCTGGTAGCGCACCTGCATGGCATGCAGGGGGTCAGGGGTTCGAGTCCCCTCACCTCCACCGAAGCACCAGGTCAGGCCACTGTTCGAAGTCCTCGATGAGGACCGGGCGGTGGCCTGACCGCATTTCTCCTGTCTCGTGTCGGCGATGCCCGGCACGTCGTCAGCCCGGGTGGGATGCTGGTGGTATGACAGCGACGGGACGAGTTCGGGACTGGCATGACGAGGAGGGCTGGGGCGTCATCGACTCGCCCGCGACGCCGGGCGGCTGCTGGGCGCACTTCTCCTGTGTGGCCGTGGCGGGCTTCCGGACGCTGCAGCCGGGCCAGGACGTCCTGTTCACCTTCGAGGCCGCACAGCAGGACGGTTACTCGTACCGCGCGGACGAGGCATGGCCGGCTGACCAGGAGCCGGTCCGAACCGACACGGTGACCGGTGGTCCGTCCACGGGGTACAGCTCGACGCTGACGGTGACCTTCGACGATGAGGATGGAAGCGTCCGCTAGCCATGGAGATGTGGATCATCGCAGCGCTGGCCGCACTGCCGGTCGTGGCGCTGGCCGTCCTCACCATGCGCGGCGAGCGCCAGCGGGGTCGCAGCTGGGTCGTGGTGGCGCTTGCCGGAGTGTTCTTCCCGTTGGCATGGACCGTCTGGTACGTGTGCGACGACCTGGCCGGCCGAAGAGCTGGGATCTGATCAGTCGAGCGCGACGAGCGTTCGGTCTGGACGGCCCGGTCAGGCGCCAGCGATGGAGAAGCGGTACGTGTGGTGCAGGTCGTCCTTGACCACGCCTATGCCGCTGGAGGCCGTCGCCGGGATCTGGATCGGCACCGCGAAGCCCATGTCGTGGCCCTCGGGGGCGAACTCGCCAAGTGTGAGCGCTGCTTCGCCGGGGAGTCGGAGGGTGAGCCGGACGGGTGACAGCGGCTCGAGCGGAGCGTGATCTGCGCTGGTGTCGTTGCACGTGTCCGTGTACCAGTGACCGAAGATTGTCAGGGTCTGACCGGGGCGCACGGTGGGGGCCGGCGAGCCGAAGCTTCCCGACGGCGGCTGGTCGTCGAGATAGGGCCCGACGCAGGAGGAAGCGCCGTCCTGGACGCTGGATGTCGTACAGGCCGCGAGGAGGGGAGCGGCGAGAAGGAGCACGCCGAGGGACCGCATGTGGCGAGTATGGCGTCCGTGGAGCACGCTGTCATCGGTCCATCCGTCGGCCCGAACTGCGGCAGCGCCCCCCGGCGGATCTCCGCGGGTGGGACCGGCAACCCTCAGATGGGCGCCAGCGTCGGCCGCTTGGCGGTGATGCCGTCTCCCAAGGAGCGTCCTGTCAACCGACGGTGGACCCAGGGCCCGACGAAGGTCGTGACCCACTCGACGTCAGCCAGGAGGCGCTGGCGGCGGGTGAGAACGTGGGGATCGGGCAGGGGGAGCGGCTCGTCGTCGTGCCGGACGCCCAAGGTCTTCAGGGCATGCAGGGCAGCGAGCTGGTGGCCGTACGGCGACGGGTGGATGCGGTCGACGTCCCAGTAGCGCGGGTCCGTTGCCTCGTGCAGTCGCCAATTGTCGACCAGCACCGCGCCCCGGTGGTCGACCACTTCTCGAAGGAGCTGGTTGAAGATGGCTATCCGCCCACGGAGCGCGCGGAACGGCCCAGCGGCTGGAATCCCGTGGGTGAACAGCACGACGCACGCGCCCACCTCGTTGGCCCGCGCGACGGCCGCGTCGATCGACCCGACCAGGGCGTCGATGTCTACTCGAACGTGCAGCAGGTCGTTGCCGCCGCCTTGGAGGCTGAGGAGGTCCGGCCGGAGGTCAAGCGCCGGTGGCAGCTGCTCGGCGATGATCTCCTCGACGGTGCGTCCGCGGATGGCGAGGTTGGCGTACCGGAAGTCATCGCGGCCGGCTGCCAGCGCCTCCGCGACGCGGTCCGCCCATCCGCGGAGGCCGTGCGGTCGGGTCTCATCCGCATCACCGAGGCCCTCGGTCCAGGAGTCGCCGATCGCTACATATCGGCTGTACGAAGGGGTCAACATGGCGGATCGAGTGTAGACGGGTCCCTGATGTGCATCCGCGGCATGATGGCGCTCGTGCCCTGCGAGATCGCTGACTTCCTCGACCTGGTCTCCCAGCTGCCCGGTGTCAGCCGCTCCGACCGGGACAAGTGGCTGCGGTTCGACGTCGAGAGCCGTGCTTTCGGCTATCTCTGGCCGGCGACCCGCACGGTCGGGTTGAAGCAGACGATCGTCGAGCAGCTGTCCTTGGTGGCGGAGCGTCCGGACGTCTTCGAGGTGCAGTTCACCTCCGGAGGCTTCGGCTGGGTCGTCGTCCACCTCGAAGGCGTCGAGCGCGACGAGCTGGCCGAGCTCAGCTTCGAGGCGTGGCGGTTGAGTGCCCCGGACGCCTTGGTCGAGGAACGCGCCGACGAGTTGCCGTCCTAGGCCGCGCGCCTGAAGGACGCGCCTACCTCCAGGGAGGCAGACTCTGCTCGTGGGGCCAACCGAGGCGATTCGAGACGAGGACGTCAGAGCTGTGGTGCGCGCACTCATCGATCAAGGCGACTTCTTGGGCAAGCATGAACTGCTTGCTCAGGTCGAAGGGCTCACCTACGTCGACGGGCCAGTCGACTGGCTCCGGCTGGCCGTCGACCGCCGATACCCCGCTTCCATGGCAGAAAGTCCGGTGCCCAACCAACCGACCGTGCTTGACGAGTCGGGGGAGCCGTTCGGTGGGCTCCTTCTGTGGCTGAACGCCGAGGGCTACATCGACTACCTCGAATATCACTGGTTCCGAGACGGTCCACCCACCCGCCTGCCTACTCCTGATCAGCTGGTTGACTGGCGCAGGCCTCCGAGGAGCCGAGGTGTGACGCGACCCGGACGGCACCGGACGGATCGTTCGCGTGCTGACGTATCGCCGGACCGGCTGAGCGACTTGACGTAGTCCCGTCTCGAGATGAGTCTTCGCCCATGCTGCCCGAGCCCTTCAGTCTTGCCGGTCGCGTCGCTCTGGTGACGGGCGCTGGCGCGCCGGACGGGATCGGGTGGGCGACGGCACGGTTGCTCGGTGAGCTTGGGGCGCACGTGGCGGTGGCGGCGACGACTGATCGCGCGCTCGAACGTGCCGATGAGTTGGTCGATCTGGGCGTCCGCGCCCTTGGAGTAGTTGCAGACCTCACCGACGAGCGTCAGGTGCAGGACGCGGTGGCAGCCGTCGAAGATGCGCTCGGTGCGCCCTCGATCCTGGTCAACAACGCCGGCATGACAAGCGTGACGATGCCCACGGGCACCGACGAGCCCGCCGCTGGCATCGAGCGCGGCACCGTGGGCGAGCTCAGCTACGAGCAGTGGCGCGCTTCGCTGGCACGGAACCTCGACACGGCGTTCCTCGTGACGCGGGCGGTGCTGCCTCTGATGCGCCGTCAGCGCTGGGGCCGGGTCGTGATGGTCGCCTCGGTCACCGGACCGGTGACGGCCATGCGGGCGGAAGCGCCCTACGCCGCGGCCAAGGCAGGCATGGTCGGTCTGACGCGTTCGGTGGCTCTGGATTACGCGGCCGATGGGATCACAGCCAACGCCGTGGCGCCGGGTTGGATCGCCACAGGCAGCCAGACCCCTGACGAGGCGCTCCAGGGCGGACGTACGCCGATAGGACGCAGCGCGTCGCCTGCGGAGGTCGCCGCTGCCATTGCATTCCTGTGCACGCCGGGCGCTTCGTATGTCACCGGCCACTGCCTGGTCGTCGACGGTGGCAACAGCATCGCCGAGGAGCGTGGCGGCGACTTCGGTCAGTGACTCGGCTGCGCTCGGGCCCACCGGGCGCTCACCGGGCTCGCGACGCATCCGCGGCCCGGTAACACCGGCCCACCGCCTGTCGCGCCGGCGCGGTGTGCGCGTTCCTACGACAGAACGGTGAGGCTCACTTTCGCGGCGGGGAGCGGAGTGCGTCGTTGCCGGTAGGACGGCGGCAGCTATCACCAAGCACTCCGATCTACGGGCACCTCACCCATACCGCCTGCGTGCGCGACCCACCATCAGGGCCGGCGATACGTACAAAGCCGACGTCAACCTGGACCTTGCGCCCGGGCGTCCTCAGGCATGGTGGATGACCGTCACCGCTGACACTTCCCGATTCCCACCAGATGTGTGCTGCGCCGAAGTCCAACTGAGACCCGTCGTTGGCATCGAACATCACGAGGTCGTTCTCATGATTGGCTCGCACAGCCACGCCGTGTGCGACGTGAGGAGTCTTCACGCCCCACGGGGATCGGATGCCTACAAAGACGCCGGCGACCGACATGAGGAGCGCACAACCCACACCGATCTCCAGTGCTCGACGACTTGATCGTGAGGAAGGGAGAAAGTCGCGAGCACTGTTCACGCCTGAATCCTGACAGGCCCTCCGTCCCACACGGTTCTCGGCAGATCAGGTACGTCCGGAACGCGGTGGAATGACGCCGGTCTCCGTGAGTGCAAAGGTGAGCGCTGTCCTTGCACCAGTCGGTTGCATGATCGATCGCGCCACTATTCGACCGCAGATACAGACGGCGTCAGCAGCGCTTGATCTTGACGTCGTCCATGCAAACGGCCGATATGGCCAACGGCTTGTGCGACGGGGCCGGGATGCCTACACGCAGTGGCGCCTACTCCCGGCGAAATGACGCCCGCTCAGCCGAGCCCGAGCCGGGTGGCGAGCTTGTCGAGGTAGGCGAGCACCGCGTCGGGGTCGGTGTCGGGGACGCCCCAGATGAGCTCGTCGGCGACGGCCCACTCGGCCAGGTCATCCGGGGTGGGACGGCGGGCGACGAGGACGCGGATGTCGGGTCTCCCGGAGCGGCCGGCGGCCTCCCACTCGGACTGGAGCTGCTTGACCTTGGCGCCGATGCCCGTCTCGGTCGGAGTGGTCATCCAGCCGTCGGCAAGGCGGGCGATCCAGCGCAGCGTCTGCGGGCCGCCGCCGGCGCCGACGATGGTGGGGATCTGGCCCTGCGGCGGCTTCGGATAGGCCCAGGACGGACCGAAGGAGACGAACTCCCCGTCGTACGCCGCCTCCTCCTCGGTCCACAGCGCGCGCATCGCCTCGAGATATTCGCGCAGCACGGTGCGCCGCTTCGCGGCGGGGACGTGGTGGTCGGAGAGCTCATCGGTGTTCCAGCCGAAGCCGACCCCGAGCGTGACCCGCCCGCCGGACAGGTGGTCGAGAGTGGCGAGCGTCTTGGCCAGCGTGATGGGGTCGGACTCGACCGGCAGCGCCACCGCCGTCGCCAGCCGGATCCGGGTGGTGAGCGCCGCGCAGGTCGCCAGCGAGACCCACGGATCCAAGGTCCGCAGGTAGCGGTCGTCGGGCAGGTCGGCTCCGCCGGTGGGGTGAAGCGCATCGCGCCGTACCGGGATGTGGGTGTGCTCCGGGACGTAGAAGGTGTCGAAGCCGCGCTCCTCGGCCGCCTTTGCCAGGGCGGCGGGCGTGATGCCGCGATCGGAGGTGAAGAGCACGAGACCGTTGCGCATGAACCCAAGGTAGAACATGTTCTAGTTCGGGGCGAGGGTGCGCGCCGGAAATGCCAGAAGCCCGGTCCAGTGGACCGGGCTTCTGTTCGGTGGAGGTGAGGGGACTCGAACCCCTGACCCCCTGCATGCCATGCAGGTGCGCTACCAGCTGCGCCACACCCCCGACGAGAAGGAACGTTAGCCGAAGTGCCTCGGCAAGGCGAAATCAGGGTCGGGATCCATCCAGCGACGAGCGCTGGCTCCGCCGACGGCAGCGGCGGCGGCAGGCTCAGTCGGCGTGCGGGTCGAGCCGGTTGAGCGCGGCCACCGTCTCGGCGTAGTCGCCGCGGGCCTCGCCGTACCGCAGGAACTTCACCCGCTCGACCTGGATCTCGGTGGCGTCCGGCTGGGTCTCGAGGATCTCCACGACCTCGCTGACGAACGCGTCGAGCGGCATCGCGAAGCTGCTCTCCCGCTGTCCCGGCAGCAGGTCGGTCGCAACCGACGGCGGCTCGAGCTCGAGGACGCGTACGCCGGTGCCGGCCAACTGCAGGCGCAGCGTCTCGGTGAGCATGTGGATGGCCGCCTTGGTGGCGTTGTAGGTCGGTGTGATCCGCAGCGGCGTGAACGCGAGGCCGGAGGAGACGGTCATCAGCGTCGCATCGGGCTGCTTCTGCAGATGCTCGACGAAGGCCGCGATCAGCCGGATGGTGCCCAGGAGGTTGGTCGTGACGACCTGCTCGGCGTCGGCGAGGAACCCGGCCGTGGTCCAGTCCTCGACCTTCATGATGCCGGCCATCGTGATGAGGACGTTGAGATCGGGATAGCCGGCGAGGACCTCCGCTGCGGCGGACTCGATGCTGGCGGCGTCGGCCACGTCGACGGCGACCGTGCCGAGGCCGGGGTGCTCGGTGGCGAGCTGGTCCAGCAACGCCGCCCGACGGCCGCCGATGATGACGGTGTTGCCTTTCGCCTGCAGCTCGAGAGCGAGGGCCAGGCCGATGCCACTGGTCGCGCCGGGGATGAAGACGGTATTGCCCTGAAGGGTGTTCTCGTGGATTCGCATGACTCCACTCCACCGCCCGGCCGACGGCGGTGGCAGAGAGCGGATGTCGGGGGATCGGCGATCCCTGGTTGAGCCGGTGCGTGCCCTCGATACTGGCCCCATGGACCGCGTTGCGCTCGCCGACTTCCTCACCCGCCGCCGTGAGGAGCTGCAGCCTGGCGACGTCGGGCTCCCGGTCGGGCCGCGTCGCCGTACGCCCGGCTTGCGTCGCGAGGAGGTCGCGGTCCTCGCGACGATGTCGACCGACTACTACACCCGGTTGGAGCAGCAGCGTGGACCGCAGCCGAGCACCCAGATGCTCGCCTCGCTCGCCCGCGCGCTGCGGCTCTCCGCCGACGAGCGTGACTACCTGTTCCGGGTCGCGGGTCACAACCCGCCCGGCCGGATGTCACCGAGCGGGTACGTCGCCCCGGCGCTGATGCGCGTGCTCGACCGGCTCACCGACACCCCGGCGTTGGTGCTGTCCGCGCTTGGGGAGGTGCTGGTGCAGAACGAGCTGTCGCTCGCGCTGCACGGCGATCGCACGCACTACACCGGGCTGGAGCGCAGCGAGATCTACCGCTGGTTCGTCTCGCCCGAGACCGAGCGGGCGCTGTACCCCCTCGATGACCAGGACCGGCACGGGCGGGCCCAGGTGGCGTCGCTGCGGGCGGCGTACGGCGCGATGGGCTCCGCGTCCCCGGCCGGCGACCTGGTCCGCGAGCTGCAGCGGGTCTCCCCGGACTTCGCGGAGCTGTGGGATCGCCAGGAGGTCGCGCGCCGCTTCGAGGACCACAAGGTGCTGCTCCACCCCGAGGTCGGTGCGGTCGAGCTCGACTGCCAGGTGCTCTTCACCGAGGACCAGTCACAGGCGCTGCTGGTGCTCACCGCCGCGCCGCGCTCGGAGGCCGAGGAGAAGCTGGGTCTGCTGCGGGTGCTCGGCACGCAACAGTTCGCCTGAGCTCGGCGACGTGTCCGCTGCGCCCGCCGGACCGGCTGGCAGTCCCTGCATGACGCCCGAGGTCAGTGCCCTGAGCGACCGGCCAGGGCGACCAGCTCCCGAGCGAGCGGCGTCGGTTGCCGGCCTGCCCAGATCGCGGTCAACGGCCGTTCGGCCCTCATCGACCGCACCGGGACCCGGACGAGCAGCCCGGTGGCGATGTCGCCGGCGGCCGCACGTCCGCTGAGCACACCGACGCCGCCGCCCGCTCGCGCCGAGGCGAGGATGGTGGCCGTCGAGCCGAGCGTGATGGCGTGGGGGAGAGCGGGCGAGGAGGAGTCTCCGGTCGCCGACCTCAGCGCATGCAGGAACGCGTCGCGGGTCCCCGAGCCGTGCTCGCGCATCAGCAGCGCCAGATCGGCGACCGAGGCCGCGTCGATGCCGTCGCGAGCGCGCGCCGCCAGGGGGTAACGGGTCGAGACGACGAGGATCACCTCGTCGGCGCCCACCTGCTGGCCGGTGACACCGTCGGGGAGATCGGGAGACTCGACGAAGCCGAGGTCGACCTCGCCGGCGCGCACCTGCCGGGCGACCTCGTGGCTGTTGGCGACGGATGCGGCGACCTCGAGCTCCGGGTGGCGCGCACGCAGCGCGAGCAGCCAGGTCGGCAGCAGGTACTCGGCGACGGTCAGGCTCGCGGCCACGCTGAGCCGCGCGTCGGCGACGTCGCGCAGTGCCGCGACACCATCGGTGAGCTGGCGGGCGGCAGCGACCACGTCGGCGGCCCAGGCCGCGACCGCCTCCCCGGTCGGGGTCAGGGTCGTCCCGGAGGTCCCTCGGACCAGGAGCGCGACACCGATCCGGCGTTCAAGGCGTGAGAGTCGGGTGCTGGCGCTGGGCTGGCTCAGGCCGTGCTCTTGGGCGGCGCGCGCGATGCTGCCGGTGCGAGCGACGGCGAGCAGAAGGTCCAGCGACGCAAGATCCGGTGTCCACGGCGGTAGCACGGTGCCATCCTGCACGGTCGTCCTCATCGCCTCACAGGACGGCCTGGGCGAGCAGGCTCACCGCGGTGACGGTGAGCCAGAGGACCGTGCCGAGCAGGAGCGGTCGGGACCCCGACGTACGCAGCGCGGCAGGGTCGGTCAGGCAGCCGATCGCCCCCAGCGCGGTCGCCGTGAGCAGGACCGCACTGCGGGCCAGGTCGCTGCTCAGCGCACCGCCGATCAGCCCGGTGGTGTGCATCGCCGCGGTGGCCAGGAAGCCGATCAGGAACCACGGCACGAGCCGGGCCAGACGTCGCAGACGGCCGTGAGCGAGGTTGCCCGAGCGCATCCCGAGGAAGCCGGCGATCGGCACGATCATCAGCGTCCGGGTCAGCTTGACCACGACGGCGTGGTCGGCGGCCACCTGGCCGTAGGCCGCCGAGGCCGCGACGACCGACGAGGTGTCATTCACGGCCGTCCCGGCCAGGAGCCCGAAGTCCGACTGGCCCAGGTGGAGGAGGTGTCCTAAGGGTGGGAAGAGGAGCACCGCGGCGACGTTGAAGAGGAAGATCGTCGAGATCGCGTACGCGACGCTGGTGGCCCGTGGCCTGGTCACCGACGAGATGGCCGCGATGGCAGCCGCCCCGCAGATGCCGGTCCCGACCGCGATGAGCAGGCGCAGCTCCTCGTCGACACCGAGCCGGCGGCCGGCGTAAACGGCCGTGCCGAGGCAGGCCGCGAGGGTGACGAGCATGACGGGCACGGAGCCGACGCCCACCCCGACGACCTCGCCGAGCGAGATCTGTGCGCCCAGCAGCACGACCGCGGTCTGCAGGAGTCGGGTCGAGCCGAACGAGAGACCTGGTGCGAGGACCGCGGAGTGCCGGCGCAGCAGTGCTCCCGCGAGGATACCGACGACCAGCGCGACGACCGGCGCTCCGATGACGGGGACCCGGGCGCCGGCGATGGTCCCGACGGTCCCGGCGGCCAGGGCGACCACGAGTCCGGGAACCATCACGGCGCGCGGCGGGACGGTGATCCCGAGGTGTTCGGTGTGCAGCAGGGCCATGCTTCTACGGTCCAACCGCAGCCACCGATGAGGTAGCGGTGCACGCGCGGGGGAGGGGTATAGCCAAGCCCTATATCGAGGGGTGGTTGCCACCGCCTGGCGGCTGCTTCGCCCGGCGGCGGGCTCGCGCTCAGCGTGCCCTGCGGCCCCGGCGCGAGCCGCGATAGGCCGCCTCCCGTACGGAGGATAGGAACCGCACCGGGTGCAGCCGCGGGTCTGCGTGCAGCACCGGATCGAAGGGCAGGGCCTCGTCGCCGGTCGTCTGCTGGATGACCAGCCGGCCGACCGAGCGCCAGCCGCCGTGCGACTCCTGGACGTCGAAGACGAGCGGGTGCTCGGCGTCGATGCCCTCCAGCGTCTCGAGGGAGGCGTCGGGCAGACGGTCCTCGGTCGGGGTGAGGGCGATCAGCGTGTGCTCGTGGGCGCCGGTCTGCGGGTCATGCGCGGCGTACGGCATGACGGTGCTGAACGGTCGCGCTGTCCACCGGGTCGTCGGCAGGATCAGGCACTTGCCCCACCGGCCGCCCCCGGTGGTGGTGAAGAGCAGATCGATCGGCTCCTCGCCGCGCTCCACGCGGACCGCGAGGCCCAGGACGTCCGGCAGATGACCCGGGAGGCCGACGCCGCGCGACAAGCGGGTGGTGACCGAGTGGTCGGTCGTGCCGAGGACGCGACCCAGCGCGGAGTCCGGCTCGCTCACCACCAGCAGGCCCCGGCCCATCCGGCCGTCGGGGTGGAAGCCGCGGGCGTGCCGCAGCTGCGCTAGACGGCGAAAGCCGGCGGTCACGGGCGTCATCGGGCTCGTCATGGCCGACCGGTACCCCTAATTCGGTGTCACCGCGAGGGCAGTCGGAGGAGAGTGCTGCCATGGAGCCGGAGCGAAGCGTGTCTGCCGAGAGCATCGAGTACGTGCCCCTGCCGGAGGGGCCGTACGGCCGACCCGACAACGAGGTTCCGGCCGTCCTGGTCATCGAGAAGGTGCTCGTGTCCAGTGACGACCTGGTGTGCTACCTCGCCGGGATGCGGGTCTACAGCACGGGTGTCGAGTTCGATCTCGAGGCGCGGCTGCGGCCCGGCGCGCAGGTGGGCGACGCCGCTCGGCTCTACGAAATGC
>Ga0308170_10002836_pt1 | contig 14576 bp, 12 predicted proteins | sample PhyBR2_2_FD_202136 | JGI IMG/M metagenome (GOLD analysis project Ga0308170, IMG submission 202136) | Phyllosphere microbial communities from UC Gill Tract Community Farm, Albany, California, United States - DLSLSB.R2 | ecosystem: Host-associated > Plants > Phyllosphere > Unclassified | place... | reverse complement strand
CCGTCCAGGCGGCGCCCCGCGGCCCTGAACGAGAGGACCGACCACCGTGACCACCGTGAACGACGCGAGCACCGCCTCCAGTCCGTCGACGCCGCTGACCGAGCGCATCGATGCGCTCCTCGGCCAGTTGACCACCGACGAGAAGGTGCAGCTGCTCACCGGACGTGACTTCTGGACCACCTGGCCCGTCGAGAAGATCGGGCTGCGCCGGATCCTGATGTCGGACGGGCCGTCCGGCGTGCGCGGCGAGGTGTGGGACGAGCGTGACCCGTCCCTGAACCTGCCGTCGGCGACCGCGCTGAGCGCCTCGTGGGACCGCGCGATCGCGAAGCGCTACGGCGCCGCCGCTGCCGTCGAGGCCCGTCGCAAGGGCGTCGACGTCGTGCTCGGCCCGACCATCAACCTGCACCGGTCCCCGCTGGGTGGCCGGCACTTCGAGGCGTTCAGCGAGGACCCCGTGCTCACGGGTGACCTGGCCGCGTCGTACGTCGACGGTGTGCAGGAGAACGGTGTCGCCGCCACCCCGAAGCACTACATCGCGAACGACTACGAGACCGACCGCTTCACCGCGTCGACCGAGGTGTCCGACCGCGCGCTGCGTGAGCTGTACCTGCTGGCGTTCGAGAAGGCCGTGACCGAGGCGCACGCCTGGGCGGTCATGTCGTCGTACAACGCGATCAACGGCGTGACGGCGTCGGAGAACGACCTGCTCGAGACCCCGCTCAACTCGGAGTGGGGCTTCGACGGCATCGTCGTGTCCGACTGGACCGGAGTGCGTTCGGTGGACTCCGCGAAGGCGTCGCAGGACGTCGCGATGCCCGGACCGAACCCGTGGTGGAGCGAGGGGCCGCTGCTCGCCGCCGTGCAGTCCGGCGAGGTGCCAATGGCGGCGATCGACCGCAAGGTCCGCCGGATCCTGACCCTGGCGGCCCGCGTCGGCGCGCTCGAGGGCTTCGAACCCGTAGCCGCGTCGCCCGTGCACGTCGAGGACGGCATCGCGTTCGTCCGCGAGGCCGAGGCCGAGGGCACCGTCCTGGTCCGCAACACCGGTGTCCTGCCGCTCGACGCCCCCGCCGTGTCGCGCATCGCGGTGATCGGCCACAACGCCGACCAGGCCCGCACGCAGGGCGGTGGCTCGGCCACGGTCGTGCCGTCGCAGGTCGTGTCGCCGCTGGACGGCATCCGTTCGGCGTTCCCCGGCGCGAGCGTGGACTACGCGATCGGCGCCGTCGTGCAGGAGGGCATCGCGGAGTTCCCGCTGTCCACCATCACGAACCCCGGCACCGGTGAGCCCGGAGCGCGGATCGCCTTCGTCAAGGACGGCGAGGAGCTGTTCGTCGAGGACCGCCGCGCGACGGCACTGTTCTGGTTCGGCGGTGACGCGCCGACGCGCGAAGCCGACCGGCTCGACATCACCACCACCTACACCGCCGAGTCGACGGGGACCGTGCGGTTCGGCATCGGCGCGGCCGGACGGTCACGCATGTGGATCGACGGCGAGCTGCTGCTCGACGAGGACGTGCCGTACGAGGGCGACCAGCTCGGCGCCGCGTTCCTGAACCCGCCGGCGCGGTCGGTGCCCGTGTCGGTGACCACCGGCCAGCAGGTCGCGATCCGGATCGAGTACGACGTCATCCAGGACGAGACGCTCGGCGGGGTGCTGGCGTACCAGTTCGGTACCGAGCCGTCCGACGACGATCCCGCCGTGCTGATCGACGCAGCGGTCGAGGCCGCTCGTGGTGCGGACGTCGCCGTCGTCGTGGTCGGGACGAACTCCAAGGTCGAGTCCGAGGGCTACGACCGCTCCTCGCTGGCGCTGCCCGGTCACCAGGACGACCTGGTGCGCGCGGTCGCCGCCGTGAACCCGAACACGGTCGTCGTCGTGAACGCCGGTTCGCCGGTCGAGATGCCGTGGCGGAACGACGTCGCCGCGGTGCTGCTGACCTGGTTCGGCGGGCAGGAGTACGGCAACGCCCTGGCCGACGTGCTGACGGGGCGGCAGGAGCCCGGTGGACGCCTGCCCACCACGTGGCCGGTCGCGATGGCCGATGTCCCCGTGCTCGACGTCACCCCGGTGGACGGCAAGGTCTCCTACGACGAGGGCGTCCACGTCGGGTACCGGGCCTGGCTGCGGGCCGGCACCGAGCCGGCCTACCCGTTCGGGCACGGCCTCGGCTACACCACGTGGTCGATCGACGGGGTCTCCGCGACGCCGACCGTGCGCGAGGGCGACGCCGTCATCGTCACGGCGACCGTCGCGAACACGGGCGACCGCGCCGGCAAGCACGTCGTGCAGGTCTACGCGTCCCGTGCGGAGTCGGCGGTCGACCGCCCGGTTCGCTGGCTGGTCGGGTTTGCCCCGGTCCGGCTCGGTGCGGGGGAGTCGACGGAGGTCTCGATCGAGGTCCCGGCACGCGCCTTCGCCCACTGGGACGGTTCGTGGCAGTACGAGTCGGGGACGTTCACGCTGCACGTCGGTGCCTCCGTCGTCGACGACGCCGGAACCGCGTCCCTCGAACTGGAGTGACGAAGTCGTCCGGTTTCCGCGCAGCTCCCGACTCTGTTCAGTAACATCGTCGTGCGCGAGTCGGCTGGTTACCGTCTGCGCACGCACCGACTACGGGGTCGCTGGGTGAGCGATTCGGCCTCCTGATCCGGCCGTTGTCGCCCTGGCTTCCCCGGTGCGTCCCAGAATGCGTCCCCGCGTCCGCGCGGGGGCGCATTCGTCGTTCCGGGTCGGAGCCGCATCGGTGCTCCGTGCCGGAACCTCGTTCCGCGGATCGTCCCGGACTCGGTGCGCACCGGTGAACCGGTTGCCGGACTTCGTGCCGGTTCGCAAAAACGAGTGACACTTGGTCAACTTCTTTGCTCCCGGGACGCAGATCGGTGTGACAAACCGGTCGGTAGGTGGAACGATGGGGGCACCATCTCGTGCGGATCAGGGACGAGATGGTCATCCGGCCGGGCTCTCGGGCTTCACCAACTCGATCAGAGCCCCGCCGGATGCCCTTGACTCTCTGTGGTGATGCGGCGGCGGGCCCGCGTCGCTGGCCCTCAGGCCCGCAGCGCCGGAGCGACCTCCTCGGCCACGATGCGCAGGATCCGCTCGTGTGCCGCACGGTCGCCGTTCGCCGGCAGGGTGATGACGAGCTCATCGGTGGCGGTGACCGCCGGGTCGGCGAGCAGGGCGTCGACGATGGCCGCCGGTTCGCCGGACACGACCTTGCTGAAGCGGAACGGCGGCGTGCCCGACAGCGGTCGGCCCTCGTCGTCCATCCCGGACGCGTACCCGGTCAGGAACTCCTGGTGCACGGCGCGGTCGTGGTCGTCGAGGAGCGGCACCACGATCCGGCCCACGGCGACCTTGGACTCGCGGTGCGGGTGCAACTCGGCGAACCGCTCGCGGTAGGCGGCGATCTGGTCGGCCTGCGCCTCGGCGAACGGCGCACCCGTGTCCTCGGTGTTCAGGGTCGAGCAGTGCAGCAGCAGCCCCTTCTCGGCCGTGCGCACCGCCGTGCCCATGCTGCCGCCACCCCACCACACGCGGTCGCGCAGGCCCGGGCTGAGCGGCTGCAGGGTCAGGTCGGCCCCGGCGGGGATGCTCTCGTAGCCCTTGCCGGCACTGCCCAGGGGCTCGCCCTGCAGGACCTCGAGCAGCCGTGCTGCGCGGGCCTCGGCCTCGTCGCGGAAGCTGCGGTCGACCGTGCCGAACACCGGGTCGAGGATCGGCCCGTACCCGGCGATGCCCGTGCTGATGCCGAGCTGCACACGGCCGCCGCTGAGCAGGTCGACCGTGCTGGCATCCTCGGCCAAGCGCACCGGGTCCTCGTAGCGCATGCCGAGCACGGCGGTGCCGAACGCGATGGTGCTGGTGCGCTGCGCGGCGGCCGCGAAGAAGGTCATCGGGCTCGTCAGGTACGGCTCGAAGTGCCGTCCACGCACCCAACCTGTGCCGTAGCCGAGGGACTCGGCGGTCTCGAACAGGCGCAGGCCGTCCTCCAGGGCGCCGGCGGCGCCGTCGGTGCCGCCGTGGTTCGGGACGAAGGAGAGGAAGCCGAGTTCGCGCATGGCGCGAGTCTATGCGCACGTATTGAAATGCGCCTGAGTCGGCGACGGGGCGGACGGGAGGCCCGTGGCGAGCTGGCACCGCGCCTCTCCCCACCGGCACGGCCGGTCCGCCGCTGGCGCGTCGCCCCGGGACCGGCGGCGTGGGCCCAGTCCGTCATGGCCGCACCTGGGAGGATGGGCGCATGACCGACGTCACCGCCCTGCCCCCGCTCGTCGCCGCGATCCCGGCGGCGGTGGACGGCGTCGTCGACCCCGACGAGGTCTACGAGGCCTTCGCGGCCTGGGCCGCCGAGGGCGGCCGGCCCCTGTACCCGGCGCAGGACGAAGCGGTCATCGAGCTCGTCTCCGGCGCGAACGTCGTGCTGAGCACGCCGACCGGCACCGGGAAGTCGCTCGTCGCGGCCGGCGCGCACTTCGCCGCGCTCGCCGAGGGCAAGCGGAGCTACTACACGGCACCCATCAAGGCGCTGGTGTCCGAGAAGTTCTTCCAGCTCGTCGAGCTGTTCGGTGCGCAGAACGTCGGCATGGTCACCGGCGACTCGAGCGTCAACGCCGAGGCACCCATCGTCTGCTGCACCGCCGAGATCCTGGCGAACCTGGCGCTGCGGCAGGGACCGGACGCCGACGTCGACGTCGTCGTGATGGACGAGTTCCACTTCTACGGCGACCCCGACCGCGGCTGGGCGTGGCAGGTACCGCTGCTCGTGCTCGAGCGTGCGCAGTTCCTGCTCATGTCGGCGACCCTCGGCGACGTCACCACCATCGCCGACGACCTGTCCCGCCGGACCGGCCGGCCCACCGCCCGCGTGACCGGTGTCTCGCGACCCGTGCCGCTCGAGTACCAGTACGTGATGACGCCCGTGCAGGAGACGGTGGAGCGGCTCCTCGAGGAGGGCAAGGCGCCGATCTACATCGTGCACTTCGCCCAGGCCGCCGCACTCGAGCGGGCGCAGTCGCTGATGTCGGCGAAGGTCGCCTCGCGCGAACGACGCGACCAGATCGCCGACGCCATCGCCGGCTTCCGCTTCAGCGCCGGGTTCGGGCAGACCCTGTCGCGCCTGATCCGGGCGGGCATCGGCGTGCACCACGCCGGCATGCTGCCGAAGTACCGACGACTCGTCGAGCAGCTCGCCCAGCGCGGCCTGCTGCCCGTCATCTGCGGCACCGACACCCTGGGCGTCGGGATCAACGTGCCGATCCGCTCCGTGCTGTTCACCGGACTGACGAAGTTCGACGGCACCAAGATGCGCCAGCTGTCCGCACGCGAGTTCCACCAGATCGCCGGCCGCGCCGGACGCGCCGGGTACGACACCGAGGGTGACGTCGTCGCCGAGGCCCCCGAGCACGACATCGAGAACGCCCGCGCCGTCGCCAAGGCCGGCGACGACCCGAAGAAGAAGAACAAGATCAAGCGGAAGAAGGCGCCCGAGGGCTTCGTGTCATGGGGGCAGGCGTCCTTCGAACGGCTGATCGCGGCCGAGCCCGAGCCGATGGCCTCGCGCATGCGGATCACGCACGCGATGGTGCTGTCCGTCGTCGCCCGTGGCGGGGACGCCTTCGCCGACGTCCGGTCGCTGGTCTACGACAACCACGAACCGCGCTCCCGGCAGCTCGCCATGGCCCGGCGGGCACTCGTCATCGCCCGGACCCTCATCAACGCGCGGGTGATCGAGAAGGTCGACGGCGCCTACCGCCTGACCGTCGACATCGCACCGAACTTCGCACTCAACCAGCCGCTGTCCCCGTTCGCGCTCGCCGCGTTCGAGTTGCTCGACCCTTCTTCTCCCACTTATGCACTGGACATGGTCTCGGTCGTCGAGGCCACGCTCGACGACCCGCGGGCGATCCTGTCGCAGCAGCAGTTCAAGGAGCGTGGCGAGGCCGTCGCCCGCATGAAGCAGGAGGGGATCGAGTACGAGGAGCGGATGGAGCTGCTCGAGGAGGTCACCTGGCCGAAGCCGCTCGACGAGCTGCTGACCGCCGCCTACGAGGCCTACGCCGCCGAACAGCCCTGGGTGCTCGACTTCCAGCTGTCCCCGAAGGCCGTCGTCCGCGACATGTACGAACGCGCGATGACCTTCGGCGACTTCGTGCGCTTCTACCAGCTCACCCGCTCCGAGGGGCTCGTGCTCCGCTACCTGTCCGACGCGTACCGGACCATGCGGCAGACCATCGCCGAGGAACAGCGGACGCAGGAGCTCGACGACCTGATCGAGTGGCTCGGCGAGGTCGTGCGGCAGACCGACTCCTCACTCGTCGACGAGTGGGAGGCGCTGCTCAACGGCGACGTCCTGCTGGCCTCCGAGGAGCACGAGGAGATCGCGCCGCCGCAGCCCGCACGGCTCACCGGCAATCCCAGGGCGTTCCGGGTGCTCGTGCGCAACGCCCTGTTCCAGCGGGTGCTGCTCGCCGCGGCCGACGACATCGACGGGCTCGGGGAGCTCGACGCGACCGCCGGGTTCGACCGGTCGGCGTGGGACACCGTGCTCGAGGAGTACTACGAGGAGCACGACAGCATCGGCACGGACGCCGACGCACGGTCCATGCAGTACCTGGTGCTCGACGAGAGCGGTGCCACGGCATCACCGCGGGTCTGGAAGGCACGGCAGATCTTCTCCGACCCCGAGGGCGACAAGGACTTCGGGTTCTCGGCGACGATCGACCTGGACGCCTCGGACGAGGTCGGCGAGGCCGTCGTGCGGGTCACCGAGATCGGTCGGTTCGACGGGTGGGCCGAAGTCGACGTCGACTGATCCGCGCGGGGGTTGTCGGACGTGTACCGTCTGCCGCACCACCCCCACCCGAGAGGACTGCGTCATGCGCATCGGATCCAGCATCGCCCTGATCGTCATCGGCGCGATCGTCGCCTTCGCGCTGAACATCCAGCTCGCCGGCGTCGACCTGCGCCTGATCGGCTACATCCTGATGGCAGCCGGTGTCGTGCTGCTCATCATCAGCCTCGCCGTGGCCTTCGGTGGTCGCCGCACCACGACCACCACGCGCTCGGGCGTCGACCCGGCGTCGGGGGAGCAGATCACGCAGCAGGAGCGGCGCGACGGGACCTACTGACCCGCGCGAAGGGTCAGAAGAGGGTCGCGGGCGGGGTCGCGTCGGGCAGTGCGGACGGCTCCGGGACCTCGGCCCCGGGCCAGCCGGGACCGTGCGGCACGTCGGTGCCGTTCTGGAACGCGGTGGCAGCACCACGGGCACGGACGTCGGCAGCTTCGTTCATCTCGTGACCGACGTGGCCGCGGACCCACTCGAACGTGACCTTGCGACCCTGCAGTTCCGCGTCGAGTTCCTTGATGATCTCGACGTTGAGGACTGGCTTGCCGTCGGCCTTCCGCCAGCCCTTGCGCTTCCAGCCGGCGAGCCACTCGGTGCAGGCCTTGATGGCGTACTGGCTGTCGCACAGGATGTGCAGCGGCTCGCCGGTGTCCTTCGTGGCAAGGAGCAGCTGCAGCACGGCGGTGAGCTCGCCGATGTTGTTCGTCGCGCGGGGCCAGCCTCCGGCCGCCCACCGGTCGTCGTCGACGTACCAGGCCCATCCGGCGGGGCCGGGGTTACCGAGGGCTGAGCCGTCTGCGGCGGCGACGATCGTCACGATGGGACCTCCTGGTGGTGCCGAGTGCTCGCGAGTGCTGGTCAACCGTAACCGACCGTACGGACGGGCTCCGTCCGGCGGGGCGGCGACCGGATCAGCGCGCTGCGGGATCCAGGTTGAGATCGGTGTCCGTGATGAGCTGGTCGTCCGCTCCCGTCTGCAGCGACGGGTTCAGCCAGCGGAGTTGCGCGACGGTGATGCCCAAGCGCTCAGCGACCGTCACCTGCGCGTCGTCGCTCGACACCTGGTACGACACCGGCACGCCGTCACGTTCGTGCACCCAACCGTTCGCCCCGGGCCGCGATGCGCCCACGTCGACCTGCAGGTCCGGGTACGGGTCGGGGATCGTCCAGTGCAACGGAGCGATTGCGAGCACGGAGCCGATGCCGGTGCGTCCGGAATCGTCCCCGTCATCAGACGGCGCCGGCACGAGCGCGACGCTGTGCAGGAAGTCCGGAGTGGGGCCGGCGTCTGACAGCCCGACCGAGTCCGGAGCGCCGGTCTCCGGGTCCCAGATGACGACTCCGGCACGGTACCCGCTGGCGTCGCCGGCACCGTCAGCGTCACCTCCGCGGAACTCCAAGCTCATCCACTGCGGGTTCGTCGTGCGGTAGCCGGACAACTCGGCGTCGAAGGTGCCGCTCTCGTTCGCGACGACCCGCACGTGGATCCGGGTGTCACCGCTCGCCGAGACGACATCGGTCTCGGCGGCGACCGTGCCGGCCGCCAAGACCTGCGGTGTGCTGACCTGCTGTGCGGCGGAGGTCGGGTCGGCTCCCGGGCTCCGGCTCGTCCCGTCGAGTGATGCCTGACGCGTCGGCGTCGGGATCGCTTCGTCGCCGCCGAACGCCGTGCACCCGGCGAGCAGCAGCCCCACCAGTGCCGAGCCGATCACCGCGGTGGTCGCGGTCCGTGTTCGTCGCATCGTTCCCCCTCGTCGGCAGCGTAGCGGGGGCCAGGGGCGTCATCGAGTGCGGGGAGCGGACCGAGCCAGGCTCGTTACACGGGGCCGAGGACTAGCGTCCGCTGCAGGAGGAAACACCATGAGCGACAGCATCCCGAAGGCCCCCGGCCCCGAGCCGTCCGACGACCGAGCACGCAACGATGCGCTCCGCGACGCGGCGCACAGCGACGACGTCGACGGGGTCAGCGGCCGCGAGCAGCGGGCGGCGGACACGTCGTACAGCCCGTCGAGTGAGCGCGAGATGGACGCGTCCCAGACGAAGCAGCGTGACGACGACGACCTGCGTGAGGACGGCATCGACCCGTCCAAGGTCATCGCGGCCCCCGGGACCGGCGGCGCGGACGACGCCGGCGACGTGGAGCCCGAACCGGGCGACCTGCACCTGCCGTGGCAGTCAGAGGAGGACCGCCGGGGCTGATCCGGGCTACCGGGTCGCGAGCTCGAGTGCGCGCACGAGTTCCTCGCCGTCGCGGACGTCCCAGAACGCCACGAGCTGCGGACCGAAGAATCCATCGAGTCCGGTGTTCGCGTAGATCTGCGTCTGCAGACCGCGGGTCACGCCAGCGAACGGACCGAACTGCTCCTGCCACTCGACCGTGCAGTGCCGTCGGTCGGCCGACCAGCGCGTCGTGCGGTCCGATCGGCCCACCGGGACGTCGCGGGTCCCACGCGCCGTGATGACCAGGGCGCGGCGGTCGGTCACGGCGTAGACCGTCGTCCGCTTCCGGTGGAGCTTCACGAGGAACCGGCCGAACAGCAAGTGGAGGCCGAGGACGAGGAAGAGCGGGAAGATGACGAGCTCTGGCCCGATCTGACCGTCTCGGAGGACGCTGACGGTGCCGAAGCCGACGAATCCGCACCAGAGCAGCGAGAACGGAATGAGGAAGCCGTCGCGGCCCGAGAAGAGCTTGGCCGGGTCACTGGTGCCCGCCCAGTACAGGTGCTCATCGGGACGCAGATGTTCACGGGCGGCCTGTTGAGGATCGATCACCCCTCGACAGTACGACCTTGCCCTCGCCGTGGCTGACCGGTGCGTACCCCGCCCGCTACGACACCGTGTCCGGGTGGGAGCCCGTCCGCCGGCCGGACTCGAGTGTCGCGATCGCCGCGAGCTCGTCGTCGGTCAGCTCGAACCCGTCCACGTCGAGGTTCGACCGGATCCGCGAGGGCGTGACCGACTTCGGCAGCACCACCACGCCCTGCTGGACGTTCCACCGCACGAGCACCTGCGCCACGCTCACGCCGTGCGCGTCCGCGATGCCGGTCAGCACCGGCTCGTCGATCAGGCGCCCGCGGCCGAGCGGGGACCACGCCCCGGTGACGATGTCGTGCTGCTCGTGGAACGCGATGAGCTCGCGCTGCGGCAGCCAGGGGTGCCGTTCGACCTGGTTCAGCGCCGGTACCTCGCCGGTCTCGTCGATGAGTCGCTGCAGGTGCGGCACCTGGAAGTTCGAGACGCCGATGCTCCGAGCCCGCGCCGACTCGCGCAGTTCCACCAGCGCCCGCCAGGTCTCGACGTAGCGCTCGTTCGCGGCGGCCGGCCAGTGGATCAGGTAGAGGTCGACGGCGTCGAGCCCCAGTCGCTCGAGGCTTCCGTCGAACGCCCGCAGGGTCTGCTCGCGCCCCTGGTGGTCGTTCCACACCTTGGTCGTCACGAAGACATCGTCACGGTCCAGCCCGGAGGCCCGGATCGCCTTGCCGACGCCGGTCTCGTTGCCGTACATCTCGGCGGTGTCGACGTGCCGGTAGCCGGCGTCCAGCGCAAGGCCGACCGCCGTCTCGGCCTGTGCGTCGTCGACCTTGTAGACGCCGAAGCCGATCGCGGGGATCGAGCGGCCGTCGCGCAGGGGAACTGAGGTGACCATGCACCCATCCTGCCGGTGCCTGGCGGGCGCGCGCCGGGCCTCCAGGCAATCTGTGGAGAACGCGACCCGTACGCCGGGCGCACGTTCCTTCCCATACCGGCGGCGATGGCGAGTGGAAACGGGCGTACCTGCTCAGAACTTCCGACCGGGTACGCCCGATTCGACCAGGTACGCCCGAAAGCGTCCGCTCAGGTCGGCAGGTGCACCGGCTCGGTGTCGGGGAGCGGGCTGGCGTCGCGGCCGCGCAGGTCGGGCAGCCAGCTCCGCATCGCCAGGGGGAGCAGCACGCCCAGGCCGGCCATCACGGCGCCGACGGTGAAGCCGCCGACGGGGCCGCTGCCGTCGATCAGGAAGCCGGCGATCGCCGAACCGCCGGCCGCGCCGATCAGCTGGCCGGTGCCCATCCAGCCGTAGGCCTCGGCCGTGTCGGAGAACTTGACGGTGGCGGAGACCGAACCGAACATCACGGCGAGGGCCGGCGCGATGCCCACACCCGCGATGACCAGGGCGAGGCACAGCCACCAGAAGCCCGTGCCGCCGAGGGCCAGGGTGAGGCCGACGAACACGACGGCCATGCGCGTCCACAGGGTGTTGCGGGAGATCGGGCGGTGGCCGAACGCCAGGCCACCGGCGAGCGAGCCGACCGCGAACACCGCGAGGACGATGCCGGCGTTCGGGCTGCCCTCGCCGAAGACGCTGGTGACGCTCGCCTCGACCGCGGCGCACGCCCCGATCAGGAGCAGGCCGGTCAGGGTGGCGACGACGACCGCTGGACGCTTCAGCACGACACCGAACGCGCGCTTGGAACGGGGGATGCGGACGCGTCCGAGCTCGGGGGAGGCGATGAACCACGTGCCGCCGACGACCAGGAACACCATCGCGACGACGATCGCCTCGACCGTGCCGACCTGGGTCGCGACGAAGGTGGTGATGACGGGACCGGCGACCCAGATGAGCTCCTGCGCGCTGGCGTCGAGGGAGAAGAGCGGTGTGAGCTGCGCCGACGTCACCATCTTCGGGTAGATGGTGCGCACCGCCGGCTGCACGGGCGGGACCGCCAACCCGCCGAGGAACCCGACCACCACGTATCCCCAGAGCGGCATGACCACGAATGCGATCACCACCATGCTCACCAGCGCGACGATGCTCGTCAGGATGAGGACGGGGCGCATGCCCCAGCTGCCCATCCAGCGGCTCGTCAGCGGCCCGGCCAGCGCCTGCCCGACACTCGTCGTCGCGAGCACCAGACCGGCGGCGCCGTAGGAGTGGAACACGTGCTCGACGTGCAGCAGGTAGGCCAGCGACAGCATGCCGAACGGGAACCGTGCGGTGAGCTGTGCGGCGATGACACGACCCACGCCAGGGGTCTTCAGGAGGGGCCCGTACGTACTCACGAGACGAGTGTACGGACCGGCCGGATCGGGGTGTCCCCCGTCCTGGGGAGGGGGCCTTCGCGACACGCCGATGGGCTGATTCCACATCTGTGGATCGTGACTGTCCCCCGGTGTGGGGAAGTGTCGGTGGCCGGCCGCAGACTGGCGGAAACTCGGGCCTCCCGGGAATCCACAGACTGTGGAGGGCGTTGTGGAGAACTACACGGCTGTAACACTCCCTCTTGTGGTCGGTGCTGCGGCTAGCCACTAGATGTAGTGTGGAGACATCGCAGCGGCCCCTCCCGGACACGACTGCGGACAGACATCAGCACCACCTCCACAGCACAGCAGAAACCAGTAGGAACCAGGGGAGAACATGGCCGTCACCGTCTACACCAAGCCGTCCTGCGTCCAGTGCACCGCGACGTACCGGGCCCTCGACAACAAGGGCATCGAGTACGAAGTACACGACGTGTCCACGGACGAAGCAGCGCTCGAGCACGTCAAGAGCCTGGGCTACATGCAGGCCCCCGTCGTCGTCACGGACGACGACCACTGGTCGGGCTTCCGCCCCGACAAGATCGCGACCCTCAGCGCCGAACTGGCGTAGTCGTCCTGCGGGCCCCGAAGGGGCCCGCAGGCAGGGCATCTCGGGAGGCGCGACTCGCCTCTCCTGGCCCGCCCGGTCCGCCTGTCCGCACCTTTCCACGAGGAGCGCACCATGAGCCGATTGGTCTACTTCTCGAGCGTGTCCGGGTACACCGCACGCTTCGTCGAGAAGCTCGGCCGCGATGCGGACCGGATCCCGATCTACCCGAGCGAACCGTTCCTGCACGTGGACGAGCCCTACGTCCTGGTGCTGCCCACCTACGGTGGCGGCAACGGCGACGGGGCAGTGCCCAAGCAGGTCATCAAGTTCCTCAACGACGCCCACAACCGCTCGCTCATCCGCGGCGTGGTGGTGGGTGGCAACACGAACTTCGGCGAGGCGTACGGCCTCGCAGGGGACGTCATCGCACAGAAGTGCAATGTCCCCCTTCTCTACAGATTCGAACTCTTCGGGACCCCTGACGACGTGTCGGCGGTCAACTCAGGATTGGATGCATTTTGGACGCAGCAGTTGCAGACGTCGATCTGACGTCGCCGCAGACGGGGATGGACTACCACTCCCTCAACGCGATGCTCAACCTCTACGACGCGGACGGGAACATCCAGTTCGACAAGGATCGTGAGGCCGCCAAGCAGTTCTTCCTGCAGCACGTCAACCAGAACACCGTCTTCTTCCACAACCTGAAGGAGCGGCTCGACTACCTGGTCGAGAACGAGTACTACGAACAAGCCACGATCGACATGTACTCGCTGGACTTCATCCAGCGACTCAACGACCTGGCGTACTCGAAGAAGTTCCGGTTCCAGACGTTCCTCGGCGCGTTCAAGTACTACACGAGCTACACGCTCAAGACGTTCGACGGCAAGCGGTACCTGGAGCGCTTCGAGGACCGCGTCGTCATGACCGCCCTCGGCCTGGCCCAGGGCAACGAGCAGCTCGCCATCGACCTGGTCGAAGAGATCGTCGCCGGCCGCTTCCAGCCCGCGACCCCCACGTTCCTCAACACGGCGAAGGCACAGCGCGGCGAGCTCGTCTCCTGCTTCCTGCTCCGCATCGAGGACAACATGGAGTCGATCTCGCGCGGCATCAACTCCTCGCTGCAGCTCTCGAAGCGCGGCGGCGGCGTGGCCCTGCTCCTCTCCAACATCCGCGAGGCCGGCGCCCCGATCAAGCAGATCGAGAACCAGTCCTCGGGCATCATCCCCGTGATGAAGCTGCTGGAAGACTCCTTCTCCTACGCGAACCAGCTCGGTGCGCGTCAGGGTGCCGGCGCGGTCTACCTCAGCGCCCACCACCCGGACATCATGAAGTTCCTCGACACCAAGCGCGAGAACGCCGACGAGAAGATCCGCATCAAGACGCTGTCCCTGGGCGTCGTCGTGCCGGACATCACGTTCGAGCTCGCGAAGAACAACGAGGACATGTACCTGTTCTCGCCGTACGACGTCGAGAAGGTCTACGGCGTCCCCTTCGGCGACGTCCCGATCTCCGAGAACTACCGCGCGATGGTCGACGACTCGCGCATCAAGAAGACGAAGATCAAGGCGCGTGACTTCTTCACGACCATCGCCGAGATCCAGTTCGAGTCGGGCTACCCGTACATCGTGTTCGAGGACACGGTGAACAAGGCCAACCCGATCAAGGGTCGGATCAACATGTCCAACCTGTGCTCGGAGATCCTGCAGGTCAACACCCCGACGACCTTCAACGAGGACCTGTCCTACAAGGAGATCGGCAAGGACATCTCCTGCAACCTCGGCTCGCTGAACATCGCGCTGACGATGGACTCGCCCGACTTCGGCAAGACCATCGAGACCGCCATCCGCGGCCTGACCTCGGTCTCGCAGATGTCGCACATCACCTCGGTGCGTTCCGTCGAGGACGGCAACGACAAGTCGCACGCCATCGGCCTCGGCCAGATGAACCTGCACGGTTACCTCGCTCGTGAGCGCGTCTACTACGGCTCCGAAGAGGGCATCGACTTCACGAACATCTACTTCTACACGGTGCTGTTCCACGCCCTTCGTGCGTCGAACAAGATCGCGATCGAGACCGGCGAGACCTTCGACGGCTTCCGCGACTCGAAGTACGC
>Ga0308170_10002835_pt1 | contig 14578 bp, 19 predicted proteins | sample PhyBR2_2_FD_202136 | JGI IMG/M metagenome (GOLD analysis project Ga0308170, IMG submission 202136) | Phyllosphere microbial communities from UC Gill Tract Community Farm, Albany, California, United States - DLSLSB.R2 | ecosystem: Host-associated > Plants > Phyllosphere > Unclassified | place... | reverse complement strand
TCCCTCCGCTTCCCTTCGAGCGCTCCCTCATCTCTCTCGCCGCACGCTTCGCCTCGCTGCTTCCTGTCAAGAACAGAACAACAGCTGATGGAAGGAGGGGAAAGTTTCATTACGTACCCCTTCGGACTGTTCTCCTCCATCATCGTCGACACGATCACGGGCGGCGACGACTCGCTCAAGACGGTCTTCAAGTGGTCGCTGATTATTAACCTCTTTTACATTCCTGGCACGGTCGTCGGTGCGCTCCTGGTCGACTGGTTAAAGGTGCGCGGAGCGCCGTCCCTCGCCCGACCTCGACGCTCGGACCCTGGACTGACCCCCTCGCAGCCCAAGCGGCAGCTCATCATCTTCCTGTGCCTTCAAGGTGCAGTCGGCTTCATCATGTCGGGTGCGTGAGCCTCTATGCGCGTCGCAGCGTGGATGAGCGCGGACGGAGCGCTGACTCTCGCCTCGCAGGCCTGTACGAGCGCCTCGTCGCCCACATCGCTGCGTTCGCCGTGGTCTACGGCATCTTCCTCAGCTTAGGAGAGGCAGGACCGGGAGATTGCTTGGGACTTTTGGCGTCCAAGACGTGGCCGACCGCCGTGCGAGGTCAGCTCTGTGCGTTGCCGTCCTCCTCTCGACCTCGCCGCTCCGAAGCGCTCCACCTCGTCAGCGCCGCCTCTCTCCTTCTCCATACTAACCTCGGCATCATGATGGCTGTGCGCAGACGGTCTCGCTGCAGGTGCGTCGTCGTAATTCGTCGCGCCCGACCCTCGGGTCGTCTGACCCTCTCTCGCTCTCCTGCAGCGATCGGCAAGGTTGGCGCCTATGTTGGCGTGTGGGCCTTCCCGCAGATTATCGCTGCGGTGCGTCATGCTCGACTCTCTCTGGCTCTCGCTCTGCGAGCTCTGAAGCTGACCCGAAAATCGACCTTCTCAGTTCCCCGCGGGCGTGAGCCAGACTCGCGGGCCGTTCTACGTCGGCTCGGGCCTGTGCTTCCTCTCTGCCATCGTCGTCTTCTTGCTCGTTCCCGAGGTGCAGCGTGCGTGCCGTTCTCGTCGAGCGTTGTCGTCTTGGCGACCTTCCCAAACGCACTCGGCTGACCTCCTTCGCCGCGCTGAACAGCAAATTCGATGGCTCAGATCGACATCGACTTTCGCGAGTACCTCGCTGCGTCGGGCTACGATATCAGCCAGATGGGGCAGCCCGAGGAGAGCGACGACGAGCGGAGCTCGCTCGACCACGAGAAGAAGCCGCACCACCGGGTCGAGTCTTTCACGACGGCGACCTGAGTGCGCTCCTCGGCGCGCTCGCTTGCAGTACGACCGAAGACGATGTTCAAGGCGGGCGCAACTCGCCTTCGACCGCGTCGCGCTGCACCCTCTCCTCCTCGTACCGCTCTTCCTCGACAGCCTCAACGCGCTTCAGCGGTTTTGTTCCATTTTCCTCGCGTAGTCTGTTCTCGTGCGTCCACTCGTAGACTCTTCCACCCTGTACTACCGCGACGTGAGCCTGCGCAGCGGGTAAGAGAGGCTCGAGAGCCGAAAGAGAGCGAGGCGAGCGATCTCTCCGAGCATTTTTCGCGCTCGGCGTATTAGCTTGTGAGTGTGTCAGGCATCGATAACATCAGAGAACGGGCAGCAGAGCGCGGAAGTGAGAGGTGCATGACGGCGAGCGCAGCGAGGTACCGCGCGCTCACCCTCTCCTTCTCACGCCTCAGCTCAACGCTCGGCTCGCTAGCCTCTGTGCTCCCTGTCCAGCAGCTTCAACAGCCAGCGGCACCCCCCGACCCAGCCACAGCCTGCTCATCACCAGCACGGCCACCCCGAGCTCGACTCTCCGCCCTTCCAAGCCGATCATCGCCTCGGTGCTCGTCCAGCCATGTTCACGTGCGTGGCCTTCCTCTGAGCGACTCGAGCCTCTACTCCTGCGCTCTCTGCACCCTGCTGACCCATCTCCACGCATGCGCAGAGGCTCGTACCCGTCCACCTCGCCCGCCTCGTTCTCGCGCGAGACGAGCTTCCTCCAGCAGGCCGTCGCCCGCGGCCAGACGTCGCTGCACGGCGCAGGTGCCGCCAACGGCCGCGACGAGTCGGCGCTCGACACCGAGGGCGCAGCAGACGAGGAGCGCGGGCGGGCGGCGGCAAAGCGGCGCTCGGGCGTGGGGCGGCCCTCCCGCTCGTCCTTCTCGGTCGATGGGCGGTTGAGCCCGACGCAGGAGGGCGAGGAGGAGGCGACTGCGAGCGAGGGCGAGGGCGTGCACCAGCCGCTGTTGTCGAGGGTGCGTCTCTCCTTTCCCCTCCGTCCTCTCCCCTCCGTCCTCTCCCCTCCCCGCCTCTCTTCCCTCCCACTGCCTGCCCTCCTGGAGCTCGACTTTCACGCTCGCACCCCCATGCTGCGCTCGTAGCCCTCCTCGCTCAAACCGCTGACGCACAAACCCGCCCTCGCAGGAACGCCATGCCGGCCAGTACCGCCCGCTGAGCGAGACGACCCCGCTCCTCGGCCACTCGGCGACGACCGACGGCGTTACCTCTGCCGCCGAGGACGCTGCGATCCGCGACGCCCGCACCCTCCGCGACGACGCCAACTACAAGCGCGCCGTCGCGCACGAGACGCGCACCCTCTTCAGCTACACCGTCCCCATCCTCGCGACCCACTTCCTCGAGTACTCGCTCATGGCGACCGTCGTCGTCGCCACCGGTCACCTCGGCGAGACTGAGCTCGCCGCAGCGAGCCTCGGCAACCTCACCAACAACGTCGTCGCCCTCAGCGTCATCCAGGGCCTGTGCGCCGCCCTCGACACCCTCTGCCCGCAGGCCTACACGTCGAGCAACCCCAAGGACACGTCGATCTACGCCCTGCGCACCTTCGTCCTCTGCAGCATCGTCGCCATCCCGCAGGCCCTTTTCTTCTGGAACGCCGAGTGGATCTTGCGCGACGGCCTCCGGCAGGACCCGGACGTCGCCTACCGCGCCGGGCAGTACCTGCGCGTCCTCATCCTTGGCCTCCCCGCCTACTCGGGCTTCGAGTGCATCCGGCGGTGGCTCCAGGCCCAGGGCCTCATGCTCGCGCCGGTCCTCGCCCTCGTCGCCGCGGCGCCGCTCAACGTCCTCCTCAACTGGCTCCTCGTCTGGGGCCCGATCGACGCGCTCAACCTCGGGTTCCTCGGCGCGCCCATCGCGACGACGGTCTCGCTCAACGTCATGTGCCTCGTCATGGTCCTCTACGCCGTCTTCGCCGCGCCGCGCGACGCGTGGGGCGGCCTGAGCAAGGACTGCCTGCGCGACCTCGGGCTCAACCTGCGCCTCGGCATCTCGGGTATCGGCATGGTCGGCTCCGAGTGGTGGTCGTGGGAGATCGTCTCGCTTGCGAGCTCGCTCCTCGGCTCGACGGCCTTGGCGGCGCAGAGTGTCCTGCGTGCGTCCCCCTCTCTCTCTCTCTTCAGTTCCTCTCCCTCGCGCGAGCAAATTCGCTGACGCCTCCTCACCTCACAGTCACGTCGGCGTCGTTCTTCTACCAGGTGCAGTACGCACTCTCGGTCGCCGCGGTTCGCATCGGCAGTGCGTCCCTCCCGCTCCTCCCGCGCCCTTTCTCGCCTCGACTGACGTCGCCCTCGATCCTGCAGACCTCCTCGGCGCACAGAAGCCTCACCTCGCCCGCATCGCGTCGCGCTGCACCATCTTCATCGCCATCGCCGTCTCGGCGCTCAACTCGGTCCTCCTCATCCTCGTCCGCCACCGCTGGGGTTCGCTCTTCTCGTCCGAGCCCGAGATCATCCGCATCGTCGCCAAGGTCCTGCCGCTCGTCGCCGCCTTCCAGCTCTGGGACGGCCTGTCGGGCGCGATGGGCGGCGTGCTGCGCGGAGCGGGCAAGCCGACGCTCGGAGCCATTGTGCGTCCCCCTCTCTCCCCTCTCGCTCGAACCAGCAGCAGCAGCCCTTGCTGACCCAGTCCTTGCACCTGCAGATCAACACGGCGAGCTACTACGTCCTCGGCCTGCCGATCGGCATCTTTGTCGCCTTCGCCGGACCGCGCATGGGCCTGAGCGGTGCGTCCCTCCTGTCCCTCCTCCCTCGACTCTCTCGCTCGCCGCTGACGCCTCTCTCCCTCGTCGTCGCGCAGGTCTCTGGCTCGGCCTCACGATCGCGCTCACCTTTACGGGCATCAGCTCGACCTGGATCTGCTGGAAGATGGACTGGGAGAAGGAGAGCGAGATGACAAGGGTCCGGCTCGGCGAGGCCAAGCGGCCCGTCGAGGAGGAGGCGTAGCTATAGAGCCGAAGCATCGCTATTCTCGCACTGTGCATGCAGCCGCTGCTGATCTCGTCGTACGAGCCGTCGCCGAGAGACCTCGCGAGAGAAGGAAAGCTTGCGCTCGAGCGAGGAAAACGACGACGATGGATGGGCACAAACTTGCACAGACGCACTACAAGAGCTTCAGGGAGAGAGACAAGTGACCCGCACAGACGCTCAGAGCTTGCTGCTCTTGCCCTCGGCGAGAACGAGCGCGACGCCGCCGCCGAGGCACGCCTTGCCCGTGGCCTTCACCTTCTGGACAAAGTCGACGCGCTGCCCGCCCGAGGCGGCGTCCGACGAGACCCACATCGACGTCTCGAGCTGCGAGCGAGAGCGAGAGGGCGAGTCAGCGTCGAGGGGACGAGGAGGAAGAGGCGGTCCGAGCGAGTGAGCGAAAGGAGGGACGCACCTCGTCACCGGGCTTGACGGGCGACGTGAAGCGCGCGCTCATGTACTTGAGCCTGCGGCCGTCGCCCTTGGCGACGTTGAGGACGACGGCGCGCGCCGCGTGGCCGTACGAGCACAGGCCGTGGAGGATAACGCCGCCGAACCCGAGCGCCTCGCCGACCGACGAGTCGATGTGGAGCGGGTTGTAGTCGCCGCTCAGGCGGTAGACGGCCGCCTGCTCGGGCGTCGTGCGCTCCGAGAAGACAAAGTCGGGCGTGCGCTGAGGAGGCTTGCCGCCCTTGAGCGGCTGCTTGGGTGCGATGCTCTTGGCGAACCCGTTGAGGTTCGACTTGCCCGAGTAGAAGCCGTAGCCCGACGAGATCATGCGCACGACGACCTTGCCCGACGGGTCGAGCAGCTCGAGCGCCGTGTCGATGATGAGGCCCTTGCTGCAAGACGGCGGAGGCGAGGTCAGCACGACGTCCTGGGTCCGTGCGCTTTATGCTCAGGATGGGTCGGTGCGAGCTTGAGAGGTCGGCTACACTCAGATAGCGTCTGCTCGAGAGCGAGAAGGGCACGCAGTGCGCAGGAAAGAGGGGGCGAGAGGGCGAGAGAGGAGACGAACCCGGTGTCCTTGACGCCGACACAGCGGTCCTTGAGGGTCCAGCCCTTGCCGCTGTCGCTCGGGAGCTCGCCGAGGATCTCGATGCTCTGCTCGGCGTGGACGACGCGCTTCGGGTCGAGCGCAGGGAGGCCAGGGGTCGGGCCGGAGCGGTCCTTGGCCTGGGCGAAGTTGACGGTCGACAGGCCGTCGCCCTTGAGGCCGAGGACGAGCGGGTAGGTGGGGAAGGGGTGGAACTTGGGGTCGTCCTCGTAGGTGAAGGCGAGCTCGTCGACCTTGGCGCCGATCTGCAGAGCGAGAGTCAGCTCGGAGAGGGAGGAGGAGGAGCAGGAGGAGGACGGTGGACGCACACCGACGGCGTAGAGGAGGAGGTCGCGGGTGTTCCACGACACGGCGAAAGGCTTGCCCTCGTGGCCTGCAGGGCGAGAGCGGGTCAGCTGGACGAGCGAGGAGCGGTCGAGGATGTGGGGACGTGAAGGAGGAGCGAGGAGGGCGAGGAAGCGAGAACGCACCCAGGGCTTGCTCGACGTTGCTCGACATGGTGCTCGTGGTGTTCTAGATGTGGGTGTGCGAGAAGAGAAGCAGAGCGAGCGGAGGGAGTGAGGAAGGAGAGCGAGTCCGGCTTGAGGCTTCCGGTCAACCAAGCCGGGCCGGCACCGCGGCCGAGACGGGCGCGGTCGATTACCTTTGCTCATTACAAAAGGCGTGCTAATCTGGCTTGTATTCGGCCGCGCGGCCCGCAAACAGGACCGGCTCGCTCTCCTCACAGGCCAGGGGGCAGCGTGGTGCGGGGGTCACAAGCGCTAGTATACTCTCGTACGCAGAATGCAAGCTCATGCGCACACGAAGACGAGGCGAGACCGGCCTGCACCGCCGCCGTCGCTCGCGAACTTCATCGCCAGCTCGCTCTCCTTGCCCTCACACCGCCGCTCTCCCACCAGCGACGCGCACGACAGCCTGCATGATGGCACCGAGCTACAAGAAAACCGCACCAGAAGCCTCGGCCACCACCAAGCTCGTCCGCGAGCTCCAGCACTTTGGCCAGGACGACCCCGCTCAGCACCAGTCCGGCCTCGACAACGAGCAGGAGGACGTCGCCGCCGGTCGCAACGCCGCCAGGTCCTCCAGCAAGAGCCCGCAGCAGCAGCACAGCTCGGCCGACTCGAGCACGTCCACGCCCCGCCTCGACCAGCTCTCGCTCCAGGACAAGGGCAAGGGCAAGGCCGTCGCACCGCCCGCCAAGGGCAAGGACTCGCGCAAGTCGCTCAAGAACCTCCTGCGGTCGACCGAGCACACGATCGAGCTCGCCGGCGCCGACGACAAGGTCGAGTCGCGCGTCCTCACGAGCTGGAAGATGGCCGACTACGCCTACAAGCGCGAGCCCTGCCCGTTCCCGACCCGCGCGCGAGGGCTCTTCACCGAGCGCGTTCGAAGCGGCGGCGACGGCGACGAGGACGAGTACCGCATCGTCGCTCGAGGGTACGACAAGTTCTTCAACATCGGCGAGGTGTCGTGGACGCACGTGAGCTCCTTCCCCTCTCCTTCTATCACACCCTCTTGTTGCTCAAGAGCTGACAGGGACCTCGTGCTCGCAGTGGAACACGATCGCGCAGTACTCGACCGGCCCGTACGAGCTCACGACCAAGTCGAACGGCTGCATCATCCTCATCGCCGCGCTCGACGCCAAGCACCTCGTCGTCACGTCCAAGCACAGCATCGGCAGCAACGTCAATTCCAACACCGAGGGCGGCGTGTCGCACTCGCAGCGCGGCGAGTACTGGCTCGACAAGCACGTCGAGCGCGTCGGGCGCACCAAGGAGGACCTCGCCAAGGAGCTCTTCGAGCGCAACCTGACTGCGGTCGCCGAGGTGCGTCCTCTTTTCTCTTACTCTCACTCGTTGACGACGAGCGAGCTCTGTGCTGACGTGCATCTCGAATCAGCTGTGCGACGACGAGTTCGAGGAGCACGTCCTCCCCTACCCCGAGGACCAGACGGGTCTCCACCTTCACGGCCTCAACGTCAACGAGCCCGTCCTCAACACGCTCCCCTCGGTCGAGGTCGCCTCGTTCGCGCGCGCCTGGGGCATGATCGCGACCTCGTTCAGCGTCTTCCCCTCGGTCCCGGCCGTCCAGACGTACTGCGAGCGCGTCCAGGCCGACGGCGGCATCGAGGGCCCCGACGGCAAGGTGTCGCCCGTCGAGGGCTTTGTCGTGCGCGGGCACCGCAAGGGCGGCGCGCCGGGCGAGGCCTTCTTCTGGAAGGTCAAGTACGACGAGCCGTACCTCATGTACCGCGAGTGGCGCGAGTTGACGCGCAAGCTCCTCGCGGCGTACCCGAACCTCGAGACGGTCAACCCGGCCAAGATCCGCAACGACGACAGCCGCCTGTACCTGTGGTGGGTCGCGCGCGAGATCGGGCGCGACGTCTCGGCGTTCGACTCGTGGCAGCACGGCAAGGGCATCATCAAGACGCGCGAGGCGTTCCTCTCGTGGTGCACGACGCCCGAGGCCAACGTCGCGCGGCGCGAGCTCGGCGTCAAGGTCGCCGTCAGCGAGGAGGAGCGCCGCAACCGCAAGTTCGACAAGACGCTCATCGTCCCGGTCGCGATCCAGGGCTGCGGTGCGTCCCTCTCTCTCTCTTCGCCTCGTCTCTCATACCCTTCGAGACGACTCGTAGCTGATGTGACGACGCTCGCGCTCGCAGGCAAGACGGCCCTCGGCCTTGAGCTCTCGCACCTCTTCGGGTGGGGCCACGTCCAGAGCGACGACTTCCTGCAGAAGAAACCCGCGCCGCACTTCCTGCGCGCTGTCAAGGACAAGCTCAGCAAGCACGACGTCGTCTACGCCGACAAGTGCGTCCCGTCTCTCTGCTCCCCCTCGAGCGGCTCGAGCGCACTCGCTGACTCGGACCTTCCTCTCGACCTGCAGGAACAACCACATCGTCAAGCACCGCGAGGACCTCGTCCAGCTCGCCGCCTCGCTCGACCCGCAGCACAAGGTGCGACTCGTCGCGCTCGTGTGGCCGACCAACTCGACCTCGCTCCCGCGCGACAAGTTCCACTCGCTGTGCGCCGCCCGCATCGTCGAGCGCGGGCAGAACCACCAGACGCTGCGCGCCGGTGACGAGCACGAGGACGTCATCTGGAAGTTCCTCGGCCAGCACGAGCCGTTCGACGACTCGGCCAACGTCGCCGACAGCAAGTTCGACGAGGTCGTCGAGATGAAGGCCGAGTGGGAGCAGGGCGAGGCCCTCGGGCGGGCGATCGAGGCGCTCAGCAAGATCGAGGGTGTCTTTCCTGTCGACGCGCAGGCGCCGTTGCCCAAGAGCAAGGTCGACGAGGCCGTCGCGTTCGCCAAGTCGTGGACGACGACGATCCGCAAGGAGACGGCGCCCGCCGCCGCGCAGAAGCCTCGCGCCAAGGCGACCGCCGCACGCTACTACGGCATCGCCGCCGACGTCGACCTCGCCAACATCGTCGAGGCGCACCTCCCCGCCGCCGCCAAGTCGGACCCGGACGGCCTGTGGCCGGCTCTCGTCAAGGCCCTGCGCGTCGAGCGCAAGCCGCACGTCACGCTCGTGCACCGCAACGAGCTCGAGCACGCAGACGAGGCCGTGCGCGCCGTCAAGACGGCGCTGTGGGACCGGTACGACGCGCTCGTCGAGGCGGCCGTCAAGAACCCGGCCGCCGGCGCTCGCCTCGACGTCGAGCTCACGCTCGGCCCGAGGCTCGTCTGGGACTCGCGCGCCATGGCCGTCGAGGTGTCGGGCCTCGTCAGCACGGCGCCTTCGCCGTCGTCGGCAGCGGCGGCCGACGGCGCGCCCGCTCGGCCTGAGGTCGAGCTGCCCGACCACAAGTCGGCCCACATCACGGTCGGCACGCGCTCGTCCGACATCCGGCCCGTCGAGGGCAAGTTCCTCATGCAGGCGGCGGCGCAGGGCGCGACGACGACCAAGGACGGCGGCGAGATCTACGAGGTGCGCATCGGCGAGATCAAGGTCCCGGGTCGGCTCGCCGGGCTCTCGTGAGCGGGCTCGCAGCTCTCGCTCTCCATAGAGCTTTCTTTTCCTTTTCTCCCTCGACGCACTCGAGGACGCAGCAGCGTCGCTCGTCTTGTTGTAGATCCTCTCGTTCGCTCCTCGCAAATGCACAGCAGCTCTCTCTCGCTCTCGCGCACGCTCGAGTCTCGAGAGAAGAGGATATCGCAAAGCTGCGGCATAGCTACAGGGCAGATAGAGAGCCGAGGGCGGGTATCGGGCACGAAGGAGGAAGGGCTGCTGACGAGGGGCGGGACGAACGACGAGGAGGAGGTACAGAGAGGAGGCGAGCGAGGGCGTGCGACGCTACGAGCGGCAGTGGTTGAGCCCTGCGCCGCACGCCGAGGCGACGAGAAGGTACAGGAGGAGCTGCAGGGTGCGAGAGAGAGTCAGCGAGGGAGCCAAAGACGAGGTCGAGAGAGAAAGCGAGAGAGAGAGCTGGGACGCACCACGGCCGAGAAGCCAACAGCGAAAAGCGTCTTGGCGTTGCGGTACCACATCTTCCTGCGCAGGACGGTCGCCCGCTTGCGGAAGGCCCTCGCCTGCGAGCTGAGGTCGTCGGTGCGGTCGACGAGGATCTCGATGCGCTCGCCGCGCGACAGGACGGCGTCGATGCTCTGCACCATGACGTCTTTGGTCGCGGCGAGCTCGGCCTGGGCCTGCTTGATGGCGTCCTGCGGCGGGTTGTCCTCGTACTGGGTCATGAGGCTCGAAATGTGCGGCTCGAACGCGTTCATGCCGTACGCGGGCGCGCCGGCGATCTCGCCCATCGGGTAGGCGGCGACGAACTGCGCGCGAGGGCAAGGTAGGTGGATGTGGGTCAGCTCTCGAGCCGGAGAGACGTTTGAGGCGAAGGAGCGCACCTTGCGATGCAGCTCGGCGAGGAACGAGAAGGGGACCCGCCGGCCGGCCGTGTCCTCGGCGACGACGAGCGCAGTCACGCCGTCCCGCTTGACGTAGTGGATGAGGATCTGGTCGGCTGCGAGCGAGATGTCCAGCGGGGGTGCGAGGGAGGAGTCAGCTGAGCCCAAGAGGGGAGGAGGGGAGGCGGGGCGGGGTGACGAGCGAGAGGAGGAAGAAGGGCGCGCACCTGCATAGGTGAGCTTCGAGTCGTTTGGTGGAATCTTGCTGAGGATGGTCTGGCACGCTGCAGGGGGCGGGCGGGCGTGAGAGCGGTCCGGTGACGAGGGAGCTGATGAGGACGAGGGTGGGGGGACGAGGGCTCACCAGAGAAGTACTGCTCGCCGGCGGAAGAGTGGGCGGCGAGGATGGTGTCGTCCCGAGCGACCAGTGCGGTCAGGAGGCTCATCGTCGGTGAGGGTGAGGAGCGAGTCGAGGGAGCGACCTTGGCCCAGCCGCTCGCCGACTGCCGCTCCGAGCCTCGACGACTCGCTCTCGCCTCGTTCGGGCTCTCGTTCGAGCTGCTGCACGTTCGGGAGCTGTTCGCTATGAGTGACGGTGCTCGAGGCCTTTCAAGAGAGAGGAAGGCTGCTCTCGCTCTCGCCAAAGCTCTCCTCGAGGTCGGGCGAGCAGGTGGACGCAGTGCGGTGCTGTGCAAGGACGCGAGGCTCTACTATGGACAAAGGTGAGGTGTAGGGGTAGTGCTACAAGGCGAGAGAGAGACGATATTAGAGGAGGAGCGGGAGAGAGAGCGAGACGAGGGCGAAGGGGTACGAGCGCGCGGCCCGTCTAGTACGCCTCGCGCGTGACGGGGCCGTGCCCCGTCATGCCGTGCACGTGTGCCATCTCGGGCTGTGCGAGAGAGCTCGCCGCCGACTGCTGGGGCGCGTACGCGCCGTACTCGCCCGCCGTCGACTCGCTCGGGCGCGCCGTGCCCATCTCGACGGCGTCGAGCGTCGCGCTGTTGTGGTCGAGCTGGCCAATGCCGCCCGGTGCACCTGGCAGCGACGTGCGCTTGTGGAAGTGGAGCGTGTTGGCCTTGTCCTCGGCGATGAGGCGCTCGTCGAACTTGTGCCCGACCGTTTTGGTCGCCGGCCACAGGTCGAAGATGAGCGAGATGAGGTAGACGCCGTACAGCGTCGCGATCAGCCACTCTAAGGTTGCTTCGTACAGCAATATAGAGGTCAGCCAGGGCTCTGGGCAGATCCAGGCAGATAGAGAGGAAGGAACGCACCGGCGGCGGACTTGACCCGGTTGCACTTGGGCGACAGGGGCACGCCGTCCTGTGAACCAGCGCACACGCCATACGAGGCGCCAAAGCTGATGGCTGCTGCGATGGCGAGGACGACGACGCCCCACTTGATGTAACAGTTGCGACGAAGATGTTTGCGATCGACGTGGTCCTGGTGGAGCCAGTGCAGCTCGAGCGTCTGTGCGAGCGCCGAGGCGGCGATGCAGACGACGAAGATGGCGGTGCAGGTCCAGTGGCCGGTCGAGTGCGTGACGGCGTTGAAGCAGGTGAGGAGGATGAGGGCGACGCCGCCGCCGATGCCGAACACGAGCGCGACGATGTCGGCGTTGCGGTCGCGCTTGCGCAGTGCGCCCGGGATGCGACGAAGATGACGGAGCCAGCGCTCGGCGAGGAGCGAGAGGATGTCTGCGGGCGAGCGAGGAGAACGTCAGCAAGAGAAGTGGGTTGGGAAGGTCGACGACGACGACGACGACAATGAGAGGGGCGGCGGGACGTACAGAAGACGGCCGTCATCGAGCCGAGAAAGATGAAGAGCCACTGGTGCGCTGCGCCGATGTTCGAGACGTACTGCGAGGCGGGCGAGGAGACAGAGTCAGCCGCGGGTCTCGACACGATGGGCTCGAGCGCATCATCGCCATCTTCTCCTGCGTACGAAAGGCGCTCGACGTACCACAATCGTCGCCTGCTCGACCTGGTACTGCCGCGCGTTGTCGTCGACGGCCCACCAGAGGAGCAACCCGACTGCGCGCGAGGGAAGGAAGGTCAGCTCGCGCTCTCGCTCGCGCACGTACCTCGCCCGGCTCGGCTCAGCGAAAAGGAGAGGGGACGCACGGATGAGCGAGAACCAGCACGCAGCGGCGATGGTCGGGAGGACCCAGTACAGCGAGTTGTACCGAATGCGGCGGCCTTGTGGCACGTTGACGACGGGGCCCGTCATGGCGTCGAGCGGCGAGTCGAGGGGGCGGAAGGGCGAGATCGAGGGGGCGCGAGTAGCTGGCGCGGTACGACAAGGCGAGGCGACGAGGTGAAGGCCTGCATCGACGTCAAAGGAGGTCAGCTCGGCGGGCTCGGCTTCGACGAGGAGAGAGGACGACTTGGACGCACGGTTGTCGAGAGGCTGGTGCAGACCCAAGCGCGAGCGATCGACAGCTGGACAGCGACGAAGAGGCAGAGCCAGAGAAGAGGTTGGCCGAGCGAGGCGTTCGAAAAGCGAGGCGAGGTGGAGGAACAGGGCGATCCGGCGAACGCGCGTCATTTCGGTCGCACTCTGGCTCGGCCACCGTCGTTCCGCGTTCGCGCGGACCCCTTTCAGTTGCGCCGGGCTGCGGCACGTCCGAGAGGCCGCTGCGCACTTTGCTTGACGAGGCGATCGAGGTGGAGCAGGCCCGTGCGCTCGCGGATCCGCCGAGCCGCTCTCCTCGAAATTCGGCGACGGCTCGCGAGCATTTGCTTCTGTCGCACTCTTGACTCGTGCATTGCAGCGCACAAGCTTGTGGTAGCGCAAGAGGCTCAGCAGAGCCGGACGAGCGCGAGAGAAGGAGGGTCAAAGCGCGGGCGAGCCGGCCTCACGTTCGATTACAAATGACATAGCGTTTGCGCCGTAATCTTCATTACTAGCTCCTGCGAACGACCGCGCTCGCGAGAGGCGCACTCCTCCTTGCTCCGCACTCAACCGCGGCACATTGTACCATCCTCGGGCTTCCACCTCCCTGAGGACGGCCTATCGATGCACGCCAGACCGACACACCCGCCCGGCTCTTCCTCGCCTCCTCGGACCTCCTCACGCCGCCCTTTCAGGACGACAGAGGAGACCTCGCGAGGGCTGCAGGCCTCGGCTAGCGCTCTCCGGGTCCGAGTTGGTGACCGAGCAGGGCCGGCACACTCTTCAAGACCAGCAGCATCGTCTCGAGGCGCACGGCAAGGAGCAGGCGGGCTGGAAGACGGCGAGGAGGCGAGGAAAAGGTTCGGGAGCAGGACGAGGAGGAGGAGGGCAGCGGACACACTCGCTCAACGGGGCGCGGCTCTTTCGCAAGTGGTCTTTCTGCATTGCACAACAGTCTTGCACCGTCTCCCGGTACCCTCGTCGTGAGCGAGAGCCGCCGAGAGCTGCCTCGAGAGCTCCGTCTCGTCCGCCATCCTCCTTCCTCGCCCACGCTCTCGACCACAGCTCGGGCGAGCCAGCTGCTCAGTACAGCAGCACAGCACGAGCTCGAATCACGCCCTGCCGCTGGCACACACGCACGCCGCGCTGGCCAGCACGTTCGGTCGCGCTCGTCGCCCTCGGCGAGGGTGAGCGTCGCCTCACGATGGCGGCAGCACCAGCAGACGCCGCGGTAACGGCACCGAGGGCCATTGCCAAGCTCCCAGAGCACGTCGTCAACCGCATCGCTGCAGGCGAGGTGCGCTCCATCCTCCTCGTCTCCCCCTCCCCTCCTCCCCACCTCGCGACCCATTCAGCCGGCTCACTCGCCCTTACCCCCCCTGCAGATCATCCAGCGCCCGTCCAACGCGCTCAAGGAGCTCATCGAGAACGCGCTCGACGCAGGCGCAACCAGCATCCGCATCACGGTCAAGGACGGCGGCCTCAAGCTCCTCCAGATCCAGGACAACGGCAGCGGCATCAGGGTGCGTCCCTCCTCTCCCTGCACTTCTCGGACTCTTCCCTCCATCATGGTCGCACGCTGACTCGCCTAACTCCGCCACGACCTGCAGAAAGACGACCTGCCGATCCTCTGCGAGCGATTCACCACGTCCAAGATCAAGGCGTTCGAGGACCTGTCGTCGCTCGGCACCTACGGCTTTCGCGGCGAGGCGCTCGCGAGTATCAGCCACGTCGCGCACCTCATCGTCACGACCAAGACTCGCGACGAGACGTGCGCCTGGAAGTGCGTCGCCCGTTTCTCTCACCCTCACCCACCTCGAGCTCGCAGAAGCTGATTCTCCCATGCAGAGCCGCGTACGCAGATGGCGAGATGGTGCCGGTCAAGTCGGGCAGCAAAGACTCGACGCCTGTGCCGTGCGCGGGCAACGACGGGACCGTTCTCGCTGTGCGTGACCTTCCTCCTCTTCTAGCGCTCGCCCGGGAGCGGCGCGCTCACACCTGGC
>Ga0308170_10002833_pt1 | contig 14585 bp, 13 predicted proteins | sample PhyBR2_2_FD_202136 | JGI IMG/M metagenome (GOLD analysis project Ga0308170, IMG submission 202136) | Phyllosphere microbial communities from UC Gill Tract Community Farm, Albany, California, United States - DLSLSB.R2 | ecosystem: Host-associated > Plants > Phyllosphere > Unclassified | place... | reverse complement strand
CAAGACCCAGACCCAGTTCGCCCACCGCACCGCCGGCCAGAAGCCCCCCGGCCTGTGGGCCATCACCCAGCAGACGTTCGCCCGCCACGGCATCACGGGCTTCTACTCGGGCGTCGGCGCCCTCGTCGCCGGCAACTCGCTCAAGGCCGGCGTCCGCTTCCTGTCGTACGACCGCTTCAAGCAGCTCCTCGTCGACGACCAGGTGCGCCCCCTCTTCCCTCCCTGTCCTCCCTCATATCGGCCGGGCACGCTGACGTCGACCTCGCTCGTCGCAGGGCAAGTTGAGCGGTCCCAGGAGCTTGCTCGGTGCGTCCCACTCTCTCCTCTCGAGCCGTACTCACACAGCAGCTGACTCGCTCGCTCCTCCCACAGCTGGACTCGGCGCAGGCATGATGGAGGCCCTCTTTGCCGTCACGCCGTCCGAAACCATCAAGTGCGTCCTCGTCCTCCCTCATGCCTCCTCCACGAGACCGAGACGCTGACTCGCCGCACCGGCGCAGGACCAAGCTCATCGACGACCAGAAGCGCGAGATCCCGCGGTATCGAGGGCTCGTGCACGGCACCATGTCGATCGTGCGCGAGGAGGGCATCTCGGGCATCTACCGCGGCTTGGGCCCTGTCGTGCGTCCTCTGCTTCCTCTTCTACCCGTCTTGGCGTTCCTTGCTCGTCGTACTGACTCGGCCCGTCCACGCAGGCGGCACGGCAAGGTGCCAACTCGGCGGTGCGCTTCACGACGTACGGCACGCTCAAGGTGCGTCTCCTTCGCGCTCGTCCTCCCCCTCTCCGTCCTTCCCTCACTGACATCCACCTCCCTCGCACGCAGTCGTTCGTCCAGGGCAGTCGGCCAGGAGAGGCGCTCCCGGCAGGGATCACGTTTGCGATCGGCGCCGTCGCCGGCGTCGTCACGGTCTACGCTACCATGCCCCTCGAGTACGTCCCCTCTTTCCACTGCCTCGCCCCCTTCGCTTTCCCTGCCCGTCGCTGACTCGCACGCACCCGCCCGCAGTGTCATCAAGACGCGCATGCAGTCGCTCGAGGCGCGCACGCAGTACCGCAACGCGTTCCACTGCGCGGCGCGCATCTTTGCTGAGGAGGGTGTCCTGCGGTTCTGGCGCGGCGCGACGCCTCGCCTTGCGCGCCTGGTGCTCAGCGGCGGCATCGTGTTCACCGTGTACGAGAAGGGTGCGTCCCGCGCCCTCTTCCCTTTCACTCCCTCCCTCCTCGGTTCTCTCTCCCTCGCAGGCCCGTTTGACTGATTCTCTGTGCGCACTCGCTCGTGTGCCTGCTCGCAGTCATTGTCCTGATTGGCGGCCGGGCAGTGTAGAGCCCTCGACGTGCAGCGGTAGATCCTGGAACCCGCTCGGAGCTCGTGTTGTCCTTCGTGCGGCGCGCAAGGGGAGTGCGAGAGCGGGCCGGCAGCGAGCGAGGGAGTGTAGTACGAGAGCTACTCGTGCCGATCGAGCTTACAGGGAGCGAGAAGGTGCGAGGGGCTCGACTTGGGCGCGAGCGAGAGGTTGGACGACGCTCGGCTCATCTCTCTCGACCTCGACAGCGCACCGCCTGTCTGCCTCGTCTGCACTCTCGCCAGCCTCGACGACGCGCACCCACCCCGCTCAGCCAGCCACAGCACACCGCCAGGCCCGACCACCTCGATCGAGCGCTTCATCGGTCCCGCCAACTTCAAGCCGGCCTCGCTCTCTCACAACAGCCCCAGGTGCGCTGCAGCTCGCTCTCAGGGATTGTCTGCAGACTCTGCAACGTGCACAAGCTGCGCGAACGGACCCCGCTGACGCTGTTGTCCTCGACCTCCTCCCCCCTTCTCGTCCCTCCTCCGCCTCGCAGACCCGCTCGCTTCGCTCCACCATGTCTCGCTGGAGCCCGCCGTACCCGCTCTGCTCGGCGTCGCAGAAGGAGTCCTTCGCCTACGAGTCGACCGGTGCGTCGCTCTCCCCCCCTCTCGCACTCCCCTCCCTCGCGCCTCGGAGCTGACCCTCTCCTCTTCCCCCCTCGCAGTCAAGCGCTGGCCGGTCATCTTGACCCAGATCATCGACGAGGTCGCGCGCATCAATGGCGAGCTCACGATGAGCGACGCCGACAAGGTCGGCGAGGGCAAGAAGGTCATCAACGACATCGCCGGCATGATCTACGAGATGCGCCACGACAAGGCCCTCACCCCGCTCGAGTGTGCGGCCCACTTCTCCTCACCTCTCCTCGGGCCCCACGAGCTGACCCTGCTCTCCGCCGCTCGCAGCGACCGGCCTTCCTGACGACATCAAGGAGTACAACGACGAGCTCGAGCACTGGGCGTCGCAGGGCACCAACACCTGGTTCACTGCTCCGTGGCTCGGCGCCGAGTGTGTGCGTCCTCTTTCTCTGCCTCTCGCTCGAGCGTGAGCGTGCGGCTGACGCCGCCCGCCGTCCCCCTGCAGTACCTGTACCGCCGCCTGCGCGGCTTCTTCGCGACGACCAAGCACTGGTCGCAGTTCGACCCGTTCGCGTCGCAGAAGCTTTCGACCTGGCGCTCGTCGGCCGCAGGCGCCGCCGCGCTCGCCCAGACGCTCGAGAAGCTCGTCGCCGCCGACCCGGTCGACCCGGCCTCGGACGCCGACAAGCTCCGGCTCGACTTCATCGGCATGCTCGAGGTCGACCTGTGGGGCAACGCGACCGACCTGAGCCTCTTGACGAGCTTGACGCACGAGGAGATCCAGCAGCTGCAGAGCGTCGAGCGCGGGCAGAAGTTCGTCCTCCGCAACGACTTTGAGCGCGTGTGGGAGCACGTCAGGACGCTCAAGGACGCGCGCGTCGATATCGTCATGGACAACAGCGGCTTCGAGGTGCGTCCCACTCTCTCGATGCGACTGAGCGTTGTTCGAGCCGGCGCTGACTCTCCTTCCCTGCGCGCAGCTCTACACCGACCTCGTCCTCGCCGACTGGCTCGTCACGCTCTCGCCCTACGTCTCCGAGGTCGTCTTCCACCCCAAGCTCATCCCCTGGTTCGTGTCGGACGTCCAGCCGCACGACTTTGCGCTCCTCCTCGACTCGCTCAACGACCCGTCCTTCTTCCCCGTCGACGCCGGCCTGACGGACGCCGACCGCGACGCGCTCAAGGCGCTCGGCGCGAGGTGGCGCAAGTACGTCGACGACGGCACGTTCCGCCTCTCGGTGCCGCTCGACCTCAAGATGGGCGACAAGGGCGGCGAGACGGCCGACTTCTGGACGTCGTGCCACCCGTTCTCGGCCCTGCCCGCCAAGGCGCCCGAGCTCCTGCGCGACATGCAGCAGGGCGCTCTCGCCATTTTCAAGGGCGACCTCAACTACCGCAAGCTCGTCAGCGACGCGTGGTGGCCGACGACGACGCCGTTCGACGAGGCGCTCGGTCCGCTCCGAGGCCACCTCAACATCCTCTCGTTGCGCACCAACAAGGCCGACGTGTGCGTCGGCCTCTCCGAGGGCACCGAGGAGCGCGTCGAGAAGGAGGACGCCAAGTGGAGGGTCAACGGAAAGTGAGCTGGCCCTCCTCCTCTTCCTCCCTCCTCGCATTCCCTCTCGCCCCTCCCCTCTCTCCTCTTCTCTCTTTCCTGATCGACTGCCTCACGACCTGCATACTGACTCTCTCCTCTCGCTCTGCAGGTACGCCGTCGTCAGCTTCTCGCCGCGCGACAAGTAGCTCGTCTCTCTCGACCTCCACCACGCTTCCTCTCCTTCCCTCTGTTCCTAGACCTCGCCGAGCACACTCGCAGCATAGACGTGCAATATCGAGTGACCTGTACCTTGCTCTCGAGCGTCTCTGTGTCGATGAGAGCTTAAGTCAAAGCATGAGCACCTCGCTCGAGCCTCTTTGCCTCGCAGCGAGTCGCAGCGCCTGTCCTGCTCTGCTGCTCTCTCTGGCTCACTCAACCCTGCTCGCTGCACTGCGTCACGTCATCAAGATTCCGATAGACAAGCTACATGCGCTTCCGCCGCTCCTGTTCGCTCGACCGCCGCGCACGGTCCCCGGGGCCCGGCGGCCGTCCTCGCCCTCGTGCGCCGACGACCCTCCCTTCCTACCTCTCGCTCACCTTCTCGCGCTCAGCCCTCCGCCGAGTCTCGACGGCGGCGGCGCCGGAAACGCGCTGACGACCTCCCTCGCGCCGCGCACGTCGTCGTCGTCCTCCGAGGACGAGAGCGAGAGGATCGAGCTCTGCATCGACGTGTGCCGGGCGTGCTTGGGCCTTGGCGAAGGGCGAGTCGTTGCGAGGGAAGACGTAGTGCTGGGGAGAGGGACGGGCGGGAGAGGCGCGCCGGGTGCGGGGGATGGTGCGGGCGGCGGAGGAGGGCGGCGAGGAGGGAGGTGAACGGCGGGCGCTGCGTGTGCGAGATGGCGGCGCGGCTGCGAGTGGTGCGACGCCGATGATGAGGAGGTGGAGAAGGAGAGGGCGGAGGAAGTAGTCGCTGGAGGGCGACCGGGGTGCGCGCCGGCGGGCTCGGCCGCGAACGACGACGACAACGGCATGGGCGGGGCCGGTGCGCGCTTGACCCGCCTCGACGGCGGCGCCCTGCTCTCCTCGTCGCCCTCGTCGCTGCTCCACCCAAAGTCGAGGAACGGCCGGCTCTTCCTCGAGAGCTGCGCCCCCTCGCCCGCCGCACGGGCCCTTCCCGCCCCGCCCCGCTCGAGCCCCTCCGCCTCGACCTCGCACTCCACCTCGGACTCGACCCCGCCGTCGTCGCTCGCCGCACGCACGAGGCCCCCAGCCTCGAGCGCCCTGCGCTCCATGACAGCGATGGCGTCGACGCTCGCGCCCGCCTCGGCCGCGCTACTCGCGCCGCTGCTCTCCCTCGTGCGCGTGCGGCGCGGCCGGCCCTCGAGCGCATCGAGCGCGTGCGAGCGCTGCGAGCGGCGCGTGTGCGACGAGGCGACCGAGAGGAGCGTGTTGCTGCGGCGGGGCTGAGTCGTGCGGCCGGCTGCTGGGCGGGTCGAGGAGGGAGGGCGTGACGGTGGCGGCGGCGGGTTGCGCGAGGGTGGAGGTGTCGGGAGGGGCGATACGGGAGGAGGAAGGGCAGGGAGGGAGAGGGTCGAGGGCGCAGCGCTCGTCGGAAAGAGGGAAGCGCTGCCGGCCGAGGAGGACGCCGGCGAGCCCGCCCTCGAGAGCTCGGCCGCCTGCGCCGCCCGCATCGACCCTGCCCCGCGGCTCGACTCGTACGAGGGAGCCCTCGAGCCGAGGCTGGGTCGGTTCGACGCCCTCGCGCCGGTCGCGCTCGAGCCCTCCCTCAAACTCGCCGCCTCGCTCGAGCTCCCGCCCGCGCTCGCGCTTGCCCCGCTGAACAAGTCGCTCGTGCGCCCGGCAAAGATGGCCGAGAACCGGATCGACTCGGGGCTGAGCCGCTTGGGCTTGGGCAAGCGCGGCGGGCCCGGGTCGAGCGCGAGCCCGCTCGACACGTCGGCGCTGTCCGGGCGCGCCGACCAGGTCGAGTTGCGCCACTCGGGCTCGGCGGCGCTCGAAGCCGGGTAGAACGACGGAATGCCGCCCGCCGAGAAGGTCGACGAGGCGAACGACGTGATGCGCGCCGTCTGCGGAAACGAGTCGCGCGACGACGAGTGCGACGGGGCGCGGCGGCGCTCGCGCAGCGGCGACTTCTCGATCGTCTGCGTCGGCGACGAGCCATCGTAGTCGGACGTGACGAAGGTCGTGCCGTGCGCGAGGTGCGGCAACGTCGAAGGCGGCGTGAAGGGCGTCGCCGGGCGCCAAAAGTCGTCGTCGTAGTCGCCGTCGGACCTGTTCGAGATGCCGAGGCCGCCGAGGAGAGCGTCGGGCGAGTACCGCACCGGGACGCTGATCGAGCGCTGCCGGCTGTGCGAGAGCGACGTCGGCGGGCGAGACGAGGTCGAGCTGCCGATCGTGTCGAACGAGGTCGAAGGGACGAGCGACTGGCGGTGCATGCGGTCCGACAGGTCGGCCGTGAGGAGCGATGCCGAGCTAGGTCTGCAGGGAGAGGAGCACGTCAGGTTCGTCAAGAAGAAGTGGGCGAGCGAGCGAGAGCGGGACGCACTTCTTGACGAGCGTCTTCTTGCGCTCCATGCCGAGGAGTTTGGCCGCCTTGCCGCTCGGGACCACGGCCTCGCCGAGGAACCTCGCCGCCTTGCCGCCGACGCGGCCGGGCCCGCCCTCGTCCTGCGTCGCGCTGCTCGCCCACTCGTAGTCGTGCTCGGCCGGGCTCGGGAGTGGCGTCGCGAGGAGGAGGGCGACGGGCGCTGGGCCGACGCGCGAGCCCGTCGGGCTGCTGATCTCGCGCGGGTAGGTCGCGAGGCCGCGCGTGCCGATGAACGGCTGGTGACGGAGGTCGGTCGAGCCGGAGCGGGAGCGGAAGCTGGCGGCGGACGAGGATGAGGGGAAGCGCGAGGAGAGGGGAGGGGAGGTCGGGGGCGAGGCGGTGCTGCCGCTGTGCTCGCGGCCGTGCGGGTGGCTGCCCGTGAGCGGGGCGAAGGTTGACCGGAGCGAGAACTTGCTGCCCTTGGTGACGAGGCGGCGGAACCCTCCTCCTCCTGCGCTGCTCGGCGCGCCCGACTGCCCGGTCCTGCCGCTCGGCACCGTCTTGGCGGGGCTCGGCGGCGGTGCGCCTCGCCCACTGCTGTCGACCTCGACGCTGGCGCGCGGCTGCAAAAGTGCCGTGTCGCTGTGGCTCCTGGTCGCCGAGGGTGGCGGTGCAGGCGGGGGAGGCGGCGGCGGGCCGAGAGGGGGCTTGGGCGGCGACGAGGGCGAGTCCCAGGGGATCTTGTCGGTGGCGGGAGCGTGCTTGGCGGTGCTCTGGTGGTGCCCGCGGCGCAGGAAGCGCGGGCGGAGGGGCGAGTCGGGCGGGGTCGTCGTCGCCTCGCCCGCGCCCGGCTGAGGGTGGGCCGACGACGAGGCGCCGAGGCGGAAGCGCGAGTGGGCCGACTTGTCCTTGGGCGTGAGAGGCTGGGTCGCGCCTGTCGAGTAGGCGGCCGGCATGGCGCTCGCAGCGCGACGAGTGAGGCGAGAGAGGCCAAGAGGCGAAAGGCGCGCGCGGCTCGTGCTTCCGCTCCCCGCACCTCGTGGCGACGTCCGCACGGCCTGAGCACCGGCTTCTTCCCCGGGGGCTCGCAGCGAGAAAGCGTCGACGGGCGGGGCAAACCGAGATCGAGCGATCACCGTCTGCGATGAGCGCGAGGACAAAGGGAAGCACGAGCGCGACCTTCTCAATCTCAGGCTCGCGACGACGGTCACGGTCGAGCCTCTCGTGCAGCGGGCTGAGAGCGAGTGGATGCTGCAAAGCTACAGATAAAGTACTGCGAGGTGCGCTACACAAGAGGGATACGAGGAGCTCACTCGTCGCTGTCCCACCGCACGCCGTGCCCGACCTCCTCGTCGGCCTCCTTCCTGCGCCGCGCGAGCCAGTCGGCCTCGTTCTCGTCGTCACCGTCCTCGCTCGCCGCCGGGACGAAGAGCGCGTTCGGGTCGGGCGACGCGCTCGCGTCCGTCCCGGCGTCGCAGCTGCCGGCGCCCGGACCTCGTCCACCTCCTCTCGACGCCTCGCTGACGTCGTCGTCGTCGTCCGACGAGGCGTCCTCGAGCCCCGAGAGGTACTCGACCTCGGCCCGGTTCCTCCACAGCCGCACGCCGTCCCTCGCCGCGCCGACGCCGACGCCCACGCCGGCCCCCCTGCGCCGACTCCTCGCGACGCTCCTCAGCGCGCGCTCGATGTCGTCCCACGCCTCGTCGTCGTCGAGCGCAGTCCAGATCGGCTCGCTCGTCGTGCGCAAGACGGCCCACGGCATCGTGCGCGGGTGGTGCCACGCCTCGTGGAGCGTGAGGGTGCGTAGGCGCGGCGGGACGCGCGAGGGGTGCAGGAGGGCGAGGAGGGCGGAGAGCGGGATCGAGGGGTGCGTGAGGCACTGGAGGCTGAGCGAGGAGAGGCTGGACGAGGAGAGGCTGGTCGAGAAGGTCGAGGTCGATGAGGTGGCGGGCGGGTGGGAGGGGAAGAGGGACGCGAGGAGCGCGTAGTCGACGCCCGGCCCGCCGAGCCCGACCTCCTTGAGGGCGATGAACGGCGTCAGGAGCCCCTCGGTCGACGGACGACGGCCCTCGGCGCCGTCCTCGCCGCCGATTGGGTGCTCGAGGAGGAGCCTGAGCCCGCGCAACGAGCGCGCGAACACTGGCTCCTCGCCGACCTCGTCGCGCCCGAGAGCGGCGAGCACCGGGCTGCTCGAGCGCGTGTGGTGTACGAAGACGACCTCGCTCAGCTGGAGGTCGGCGAGGCCGTTGCTGCGCTCGGCGTCGCCCGTCGCCGCGCTGCCGAGGAGCCACCGCAGCTCGTCGGCGCCGCCTAGCTCGCACTGCGTGAGGGCGAGCGAGCGCAGGCGGAAGCGCGGCTGCGGCGGCATGACGTGCACCGTGTCGCCCTCGCCGTCGACGTGCGTGGCCGCAGAGTCGCCCTCGCCGCGGACCTGCGCGCCCGGCGTCGCCGTGAGGACGAGGCGCACGCGCCACAGGTCGAGCGCCGTCAGGTGGTCCCATGCGCCGAGAGCGGCGACCTGCGGCGCGCGGCCGAGCGCCGGGTCGGCCCACACCTGGAGGCGCTGCTGGACGTCCTCGACGGCGACGATGGCCGTCTCGAGCGTCGCGCTCCACGCCTCGAGGGCGCGCCCGAGACGCGCGAGCTGGGCGTTGCGCACGGCGGCGTCGTCGCCAAAGTCGCCCGCGGGCGCCGTGTCGCCCTCGAGCCAGGTGCCGACGCGCAGGTCGAGCTCGACGTGGCGGACGCGGGGCATGAGCTCGAGGGCCTCGGCGACGCGGTCGAGGGTCGCGGGCTGGGCGAGGCGCGGCTGCGGGACGAGGGCCGTGACCGGGTCGAGGTCGGGGTCGTCGAACAGGGCCGAGGACGGGTCGGGGTCCGGGGCGCGGACCTTGAGGATGCGGACGAGGTGGCCTGCGACGCCGGCGCGGAGGAGGGCGACGAGCTTGAGGTCCTGGCGGGAAGGTGCGGCGACGACGAGCGAGAGCTTGAGGTAGAGGTGGCGGCGGACGACCGGGGCGAGGGTGCGACACACGCGCAGGAGGCTCGACAGGGCGAGGCGGGCCGGTCGGGGCTTGGCGGGGAGCGAGAGGACGACGATGTGGTCGAGGAGCTCTGGCGAGAGTCGCAGGAGCGCAGGCGGGCGGTCGGCCATGGCCACGGCCTGGGACGGCGAGGTGGGGCGGGACGAGGAAGAGGGGGACGAGTCGGGCACGAGGCGGCGTGCGACCGAGACCTGGCGGAGCGTACGAGGCTCGCCGACTTGTGCGACCGTTAGAGCACTCTGCACAGCGAGTGTGTGGTCAAGAGAGCGGCGTGGATGGAGTCGAGCCGGCTCTCGTTGTTGGAGCGGCGGCGGCTCCCCCTCGTCCCATCGCAGCCTCTCGAGCTGAGCTAGCTGTGCACGGCTACGCACCCTTCAAGTACCGTACCGCGGCGCTGCAGCAAGCCTCGCCCTCTGTCGAGCCGTGCTCGCTCCTCTCCGACCTCATCGACCACCCCGCCTCATTGAACGACACCTCGACTCAGCCTCGCCGTGCCTCGCTGCCAGGTGCGTCTCTTTGCTCCTTCCTCCAGTGGTGCAAAAGGAGCACCCTGCTGCCGGGCCAGGCCTGGAGCGAGGCGGCGAGGCTCGCCCCACCTCGAGCACCCGGCGGCGATGAGGGCGACCTTTCGTCGGGCGGCGACAGCGGGCCCAGCAGGGCGGCAAGGGGCGCGAGGCCTCATACAGAGACCTCGTGTATGGCTGAGCAGCGATCACGGTCCTACCGTGCCGCTCTCGGCCGGCCCTCCTCCTCGTCGACTAGCTCCAGGGCGAACACAGCCTTTCGCGAGGGCCTCAGCAGCAGCGCTCATCTGCGCAAGCACCCACACTGACCATGTCGCATTCTCGCTCGCAGGCTCGGCATGTCGTTCCTCTCGCGCTTCTCGTCGCGAAAGGGCAAGGACCGCTCCAGCAAGCGCTCGCCGTCCGACCCGTCGTCGTCCTCCAGCCCCGCTCAGGCCCGCCAGGACCTCCTCCCTCTCACCCTCCCGACCTCGTCCCTCCTCGCCGACGCCTCGCGCGCCAACCCGCTCCTCCTGTCGCCCACCTCGCACGCCGGCGCCCGCTCGCACGGCGCGCTCGACGCCGACGACGACGACCTGCGCTCGCTCCGCAGCGTCGACACGACGCCCTGGGTTCACATCGACGCCAGCACCGCCGCCGACTCGCCCGTCAAGCAGCGCACCGGTGCGCCGCCGACGCCGCAGCGCGAGCAGCGCGAGCGGGTCGACCCGGCGCGCGAGAAGCGCGAGCGCGTCCGCCTCGAACGCGCACGGCTCGGGGCCGCAGAGGTGACGCTCCTCCTCGATGAGTGCGGCGGCGTCATTCGGTCTCGAGGTGAGCCCCTCCCTCCCTTCTTCCTCTCGAGCTCTCGGCGGCGGGACCTGGATTGACCCGCTCCTCAACTTCGCTCGCAGGCTCGACGACCCTCGGCCTTTTCCGCCCCTACCGCGCGTCCGAGTCGCGCTCGGCCATCCGGGCCCTATGCCTCGCCTTCCTCGACTACGTCGCCGAGTGCGCCGCGAGCGCTTCTCGAGGAGGCGGTGCGAGCGGCGGTGCGGGAGCGAGGGCGGACGACGCTCGAGGGACGGAGGCGAGCAAGGCGGTGCTGCTGCATGCGTTCAGGGAGGAGCTGCGGTACGCAGGAGTGCACGACGTCGTCGCCGTGCTCAAGTGGGTGCGTCCAGACCTCGCTTCCCTCTTCTCGTTCGCCCAATCCAGGACGGCGAGATGATGCTCACGCGGGTCCTCCGTCGCACAGGGACTGCGACACCTCGTCTACCCGCCCGGCACCTCATTTTCCGGTCGCCGCGCCCCCTCGCTCGACTGGTACACGACCTTCCTCGCCCGCACCACGCCCATCTCGCCGCCGCTCGCCTTCTCCGCCTTCCTCCTCCCCTCTCTCCCTCCATCGTCTCAGTCCCTCCTCCTGTCCGCTCTCAGCCTCGTCCAGGCCGTCGCCGCCCACGCCCAGGAGAACGCCATGCCCGCCCACCGCCTGTGCCGCCTCTTCGCCGCCTACCTCTTCGGCGTTCACCCGGCCGCCTCGACTGCCGCACCCTCAGCTTCAACCTCGACCTCGGCTTCGTTCGACTCGGCGCACGAGCACTTCTGCCGCGCCGGCGACGCCCTCGAGGGCGCACTGCGCGCCTCGCTCGCCGAGCAGACGGATCTCCCGCCGCGCCTCGCCGAGCTCCTCGACGCGCCCGTGCCCGCAGCACACGAGCGCGAGCACGAGCGCACCGTGCGCGTCCTGCGCGTCGAGCTCGAGACGCGCGGCGAGTGGGACGCTGCGTCCTCGGCGGCGAACGAGGGGCGCATCAACGACCAGGACACAGGGCGCGCAGCGGCGATGCCGCGCGCGCCTGGGTCGGGCGGCCCTCCGCCCGCGCGCAGGATGCCGCTCGACGTCCTGCGCGAGGCGCTCGCGCTCGAGAGCGTCGGCGGCGGCGGCGACGGCGATGCGGCGGCGCGCGCGTGGGACGCGCTGCGGGCGTGCTCGGGCGCGCAGGACGGCGGGCCCGAGGCGCTCCTCGACGGCGAGGTCGTGCGCGTCCTCGAGCTCGTCGGGCTCGGCGCGGCGGGGGACGGCGGCGAGGTGCCATTCGCGCTGCTCGGCGGCGGCGGCGGCGGCGGAGCGGGCGGGCCGAGGGGCCGCACGATGAGCCAGAACGCGGCGGGTGCGGGTGCAGGCGTCGGGCCGGGCGAGCTGGGCTCGCTCACCAGGCGTATGGCGAGCCGCAGCACGGGCAACCTCCTCGCGACAACGTCGCCGGTGAGCTGGGACGTCTTCGCCTCGAGCGGGTTCGCCCCGACGCCGGCCGACGACCTCGGCCTCCTCAGCGAGGCCCAGCTCCTGCACCGCGCCGAGGCGCTCGCAGCTGCGCAGCGACGCGCCCGCCCCAAGCCCGTCTCGCGCCTCGTCGGCGTCAGCCTCTCGTCGGTCGACGAGGCGTTCGCCGACCTGTGGCTCGACTCGCTCGACGAGACGCGCTCGACGCAGAGCCCGTGCGCCGCGTGGCCCTCGATGGTGCTCGCGCCGCTCGAGCGCGATGTCGCGGCGCAGCTCGGCGACGAGGCGGCCCGTGCGTCGGTGCGGCACCTCCTCGTCGTCGAGGTCCTCCTCCCGCTCGAGCAGCGCCGACCCTCTCTCGCCCCGCCCCCTAGCCTCGCACCACCGCATTTCGCGCGCGCCGGTTCGTCCACCGCTTCGTCGTCGCGCGACAAGGACGGCGCAGGAGGCTTCCCCGGCGCCAAGTGGCGCCGCCGCGCAAGCGCCATCTTCAGCCACTCGGCCGTCAACCTCGGCGAGCCTCCTGCCGTCGGCGTCGGTGCGCCGAACGGGTCGAGCGGGACCCGGTCCGTCTCGTCGCCGCCGCCGACATCGCCCACTTCCCCTCGCCGCACCCGCGTGTCGTTCGGCCGCCCCGCCCCTCCCCTCTCGTCCTCGTCCTCGCGCACCCAGCTCGCGCCCGCCGTCCCCGCCATCCCCTCGCTCCCGTCGAGCCCGTCGAGCGGCACGATCGGCGCCAACTCGGAGCGCGGCGCAGGCGGCGGCGGGCCGGGCACGTTCGTGCGCTCGATCTCGCAGGGCTTTGCGAGCGCGCGCAGGAAGACGTCGCGCCAGAGCATGTATGGCGGCAGTGCGCCCGCTCCGCCGCTCGAGGCGCCGCTCGAGGAGAAGGAGGCGGCGGTCCCGGTGCCGTCGTCGCCCGAGCGCTGGGAGGCCGGCGCGCTGCCGCAGGTCGAGACGGGCGTCGAGGACGAGGTACAAGGGTACGACGTCGCGACGCCCGAGGGGAGCCCGGTCCTGCCGCGCTCGGCCTCGGGCGGCCTGCTCGTCCCGCAGTCGCTCGCGGCGTACGGCGGCGGCGGCGAGGCGAGGGCGGGCGCGCCGCCGCTCGGGCGCGTCGCAGTGCCGTCCCCGGTCATCGAGGAGCAGGAGCTCTTTGAGGGCCAGCCCGCCGACACGCAGCGCTCAGTGCGTCCTCTTCCTCTTCCTCAGCTTTGAGCGCTCGCTGATGCCTCTCGCATCCGCAGGCTTCCATCGACATCGACCCTCTCTCCGGCTCGCCCAGCTACCTCGACTCGGAGCCGCTCGCCCCGCAGCACGGCGCGGCGTTCGGCAACCTCGCCTCGCTCGAGCCCGTCGTCTCCGCCGAGCCGCCGCTTGCTGCAGTCGGCTTGCCGCAGCTTGAGCAGGCGGCAGCGAGCGAGCGCCTCCCCGACCAGGCCGAGCAACCCCCTCTCGAGCTCGACGAGGCGCAAGAGCCGCAGGGCGTGCCCGTCAACGGCGAGGGCGAGGAGGGCCCGCCCTTGCCGCAGGTCCCCGAGGTGGTCGACCTGCCCGCTCCCGCCGCGGCCGAGGACCTCGCCGCCCCCTCCTCCGCCTCTACCTCGACCGAGACGGCCCAGCCTCCCGGCGAGGCGACTGCGACGGCGCCCGGCTCGCAAACGCCAGTCAACCGCCCCGCCGACTCGCTCGCCGTCGACCAGCCCGAGACGATCACGGCCGAGATGCCTACCTCGCCTCTCGTCACGCTCTCGCCGCCGCCTGCCGACGAGCCGGTCGAGACGCACGGCGCGCACGAGCGCAAGCACGAGCACGAGCTCGTCCCGACGGAGGAGGACCGTGCGCACGACGACGTCTCGCAAGGTGCGTCCCTCTCGTCTTGCCATCTTCCTCGCCGTCATAGACGAGTCACTGACCCTTTCGTCACCCGCACAGATCTTCCTGTCGACGCCGTCGTCGGTCTCGGCCTCGTCGACGCTCCCGCCCCACCTCACCAAGCCGACCTCGTCGCGCCGACGACCCCGAGCAAGGACGCGGCCGCCTCGTCGACCTCCCACGACCCTCGCACGCCGAGCTCGACTGCCATGGCTCAGACCCTCTCGGCCACCTCGGCCCGCTCGCACGACTCGCGCTCGTCCCTCTCGGCACCCAAGTCTCCAACGCCCTCGACGGGCTCGACGAGCTCGACCGGCTCGCGCAGGTTCCTCGCGAGCGTCGGCGGGTTCCTCAAGCGCAAGAAGAGCACCGTGTCTAAGGAGCAGGCCAAGCGCGACAAGGCCGAGGCGGCGGCGCGCGAGGAGCGCGAGGCCAAGGAGCTGCGCAAGCTCCGCGAGGAGGAGCTGTACCGCGAGATCAAGGAGCGCAAGGCGCCGACGCCCGTGTCGAACGTTAAGGCGCGCGTGCGCGAGATCGAGGAGGAGGAGCAGCAGGCCGTCGGCGCCGGCAGCGTCGTCATCCCGACCAGCCCGACCAGCCCGACACGCCCGGCGAGCCCCAAGACGCCGTCCCGGGTCCGCACGGCGAGCGGCGGCCCGCGCCCAGCGACGCCGACGCGCAGCCTCGCCCGCCCGGGCTCGACGATGAGCCTGCGCTCGGCAGCGGCGAGCCGGGCAGCCGTGCCCGACCTGCCGCTGCCGCCCGTCCCTGCGCCGGCGGCGAACGGCACGGACAAGGCTGGACCTGCTCTTCCGCTCGCCGCTGCGGACGCGCAGCCGCCTCCCCTCGCCGCCGACGCCGCG
>Ga0308170_10002830_pt1 | contig 14607 bp, 12 predicted proteins | sample PhyBR2_2_FD_202136 | JGI IMG/M metagenome (GOLD analysis project Ga0308170, IMG submission 202136) | Phyllosphere microbial communities from UC Gill Tract Community Farm, Albany, California, United States - DLSLSB.R2 | ecosystem: Host-associated > Plants > Phyllosphere > Unclassified | place... | reverse complement strand
GGTAGCGGTCGACCGTGTCGAGGAAATTCTTGCGGTGGAACGGCGTGTGGAAGCCCAGGATCGTGCTGCCCAGCATGCCGTCGAGGATTTCTTCGCGCCATGGGCAGATGCCGAACGACTCCGGATTGGGCCATGGGATGTGCCAGAATGTGATGATGGTTGCCTTTGGCAGCACCGCCCGCACCATGCGCGGCAGCAGCGCGAAGTGATAATCCTGCACCAGCACGACCGGGTTGTCGGAGCGCGCTTCGGCGATCACGGCATCGGCAAAGCGCTGGTTGACGCGCACATACTCAGCCCAGTCGGTCGAGCGGAACACGGGGCGCACGTGGGCGATATGGCACAGCGGCCACAGACCTTCGTTGGCAAAGCCATAGTAATAGCCCTGCTCTTCTTCCTTCGACAGCCAGACGCGGCGCAGCGTATAGCTCGGATTGTCGGGCGGGACCGGCACATGGTCGTTGGCGTCGACCGTTTCGCGGTCGGCCGAACCGGCGCCGTGCGCGATCCAGGTGCCGGAGCAGGCGCGCATCACGGCTTCCACCGCCGTGACCAGGCCGCTGGCCGGACGCTGGACTTTCACGCCATTGGGCGTGGCCACGTGGATATACGGCTCGCGGTTCGAGACCACCAGGATCTGGTCACCAGCCAGGTCCTGGTTCAGCAGCAGCTTGAGCGTTTCGGGACTCCAGGTCGTTGACTCGACCGGGCTGGCAGCCAGCTCGCGCTGGTAATCATTGAGCATGGCGCGGAACTCGCTGGCCAGCGGCGCCATGTCGCCTTCAACCGGCGCCGGCTGCGCCGCACCGCGGCGTGGCGAGCGCGGCAGCAGTTCGCCGCGCAGCATTTCACGCATGCCGGCCACCCAGCCATGCCAGCTCAGGTGGGCGATGATCACGGTGATCATGGAAATCGCGCCAGCCATCAGCACGAACAGGCCGAGGATGTATTTCTTGGTGTCGGCGCTGCGGCGCTCGATGAAGCTCATGTCCTGCACCAGCACCAGGCGGCCGGCAGAGACGCCGTCCTGCATCAGTTCGCGCGTAGACACGTGGACCGGACCCTCCGCCAGCCGCACGACGGGATTGGATGTCGAACCATCCTCCTCGTTGCTGATCTGCCCATCCCGGCAACCGAGCGTGGCCGGATAGGTCGAGGTCTTGTACAGCAGCATGCCGTCAGTCGAGCACAGGGCCAGCGCGTACAGGCGCTCGTCCTGGATCGCGCGCTCGAACGCGTCGTTGATGCGTTCGCCGGAACCATCTTCGAGATAGGTCAGCAGGGGCTGTTGCAGCGTGCTCGACACCAGACGCGAGCGCGTGTCCAGGTCACGCACGAACCAGCGCTGGGTGAGATTTTCCATCCACGGAATGGCAAAGTACCCGAACAACGCCAACACAATGGCAAGGGGAACGATGAACCGCAGGGACAATTGAATGGATCTAAAGCGCATGAAGCTCTTTCAATGGGACGAAGACGCCGACCGATTGATTATAGCTATCTAAAAATTATCTTGTCGCTATGGCATGCAACGGTGTCGAACCGGGCGGGATTGGCTGGCAAAAGCGCCGCGACCTTCATGCATCACGCCGGGAAGTCGATCTGCCAGCGATCGCAGCAAGCGTGATACCGCGCATGCGCTCAAGCATGAACGCTTCTGTCGCCTCGAACAGCGCACCAAGTTCACCGACCACGGCATGTTCGACCGGACACACAGGATGATCGACGGTGACCGCGATCGCGATTGCCTGCGGCGAGCCCAACGCCTCATGGACATCCAGGACCGTGATGCTGCCGATGTCCCGCTGCAGCGACCAGCCGCCACCGGCACCACCATCCGAGCTCACCAGGCCGGCGTGTTTGAGGGAGCCCATCGTACGTCGTACAACGACCGGATTGGTATTGAGCATCAGCGCGATCGTGTCGGACGTCGTCCTGCCACCGCGTTTGCTCATGTGAATCAGCACATGCAGCATGCGTGACAGTCTGGCGTCATATCTCATCATTACTCCACATAACAATCCTTAGAATCCGTAACACATGATGTTACGCCACTTGACCCGACTCAATCCGAAACATATGATGTTACGCATCGATTGAATAATGGGGGGCAGCATGCAACGCAACTCGGCCAACATCAACGGCATCACGGTGTCTTGTCTGGAAGCTGGCGACGGCCCGGTCCTGTTGCTCTGCCACAGTTTTCCGGAAACCGGCGACGCATGGCGTGCGCAGATTCCGGTACTTGCCGCAGCCGGCTACCGCGTGCTGGCGCCGGATCTGCGTGGGTTTGGCGCGTCATCGGCGCCATTGGCAATCGATGCCTACACGGTGTTTCATGCGGTGGGCGACCTGATCGGCCTGCTCGATACGTTGTCGATCGAACGCGCCATCGTCGTCGGTGCGGACTGGGGCGCGACGATCGCGTGGCAACTGGCACTGATGCGTCCAGACCGCATTGCAGGCATCGTGGCTCTGGGCGTGCCGATGATGGCGCGCTCGCCCATCCCACCCACTGGCCTGTTTCCCCGCACGAATGACGCGCTCTTCTACACGCTGTATTTCCAGAAACCGGGGATTGCAGAGCAGGAGCTGGAGCGCGATATCCCGGCCACCCTGCGCAAGATCCATTACGGCGCGTCGGGCGATGCCGGGCCACGCTGTGCGGGCGACGGCACACCCAATCCGTTCGGCATGGTTGATCCCGCGCGCGGCATGCTCCATGATCTGCCGGACCCCACCGACTTGCCCGAATGGCTGGCATCCGGCCTGGATGCGGCTGTTGCAGCCTTCGGGCATGCCGGATTCCGTGGCGCCCTGAACTATTACCGCAATCTGGACCGCAACTGGCAGTTGCAAGGCAGCCTTGATGGCATGCAGGTCAGCGTTCCTGCGCTGTTTGCCATTGGATCACGCGATCCGGGCATGGCGATACCGGGCATGGACCGCATTATTCTTGACATGCCCGGACTGGTGCCACAATTGCACGAAACAGTAACCGTCGACGGTGCCGGTCACTGGCTGCACCGGGAGCGGCCCGGCATCGTGAACGATTTGATCCTGTCATTTGCTGGCACGGTCCGGGCCGATACGGCGACCTGAGCGCTGTTTTAACCCGGCACGCGTTTCATGACGAACTCGGCCCGCGGCCGGGCGTGTCGCTCCAGGCGGTAAGTCAGCACGGCGCCATCCTCGCTGACGGTCACGGTCCACAGATTGGTGTCGGCGCCGGGAACCAACCTGGCCGTGTAGGCGTCTGCCAGGAAGGCCTGCGAGCGGGCAGTGCCGCCGGGCTGCGCCATGCCGCCGTACATCGTTACCCTGTCCGGCGTGCCGTCAGCGTGGCGGTGGTCATGACGCAATTCCAGCCCTGCTGCAGAGCGCGTGAAAATCCACGTGCGCGAGCGATCTTCACCGACCCTGACCGGCATGCGAACATCGGCCGTGCTGCAGATCACCTGGGTCGAGATGGTCTTGTTGGCAAACTCGTTGTTCGGATCGACTGCATAGGTCTGGCCGCCCTGGAAGCGTTGGCCACACATCGTTCTGAGTGTGGCCATGAAGCTGTCGCCACTAACGGGCACCGGCGTCGCAGCACAACCAGCCAGCAGGCAGGTGACAGTCAGTAGAGGAAAAAGAGGATGCATCGTGGTCCCGTTCCAGAAAAATCAGCGTCAACACAAGATGCCACTCCCCTGCCAAATTATCAACATACCCTACTTAATGGCAACAAAATAGCGTTAGTTGGAAAACTGGAAAATAAAGTGTCGTTATTTATGTGACAAGCGTATGAAATTTGTCGGAAAATCTTACAATTATTTACGAAATTTTCATTTTGAAAAATATTATTCATAGAAATCAACGCTCTTTTTTGCTGGCACGTAATATGCATTGGCTCCCATAGTCGTCGAATGATCGTTACGACACCCGATACAGGGGCTGTGACACGAATGCAGCGCCGTTCATCGTAAACACTTGGAGCGCATCAGAATGAAGAAAGCACTTGTTGCATTGCTGGTTTCCGGAATGATGTCCTCGGCGTTCGCCGGGGTCGTGATTGAAGAAGGTTTTGATGATGTAAGCAGCCTGCAGGGCAAAGGCTGGGTTGTGGACAACAAGAGTTCCCCGGCTGGTACCACCAGCTGGTTCCAAGGCAGTGTCGGCTTCAACGGCCAGGGCGCGGCTGCAGGCTCCAACGATTACAGTTATGTCGCGGCAAATTACAGCAGCGCTGCCGATGGCGGCACGATCAACAACTGGCTGTACACCCCCGAATTTTCGACCCTGATTGGCGCAACCGTCTCGTTCTGGCTGAATGCCGACGACGCCGCCACCTACGACGACAACATCGCATTTGGCTTTATCAACGCCGCTGGCACCATGATCGATCTGATGCCGAGTATCAGTGTCGGCTCCGGCTGGACGCAGTATTTCGCCTACATCGGCCCAACCGCTGGCAGCGCCCGCTTCGCCTTCCAGTACACCGGTGACAATGCTACCGCGAACTACGTCGGCATCGACTCCCTGGTCGTCGACGTACCTGAACCGTCGAGCATCCTGATCCTGGCCGCTGGCGCCATGGGCCTGGTTGCCGCACGTCGCCGCAAACGCGCCTGAGCGCGCCACGCCACGTTGTCGGCCGAAGCGCGCTGCGCTTCGCACCTTTTGTATCGACTATGTTTTTCCAGGAGATTGTCATGTCCCAGAAACAACAAGCCGGCCTGCGCGCACTGCGCGCCGCCGGTATTGCTCTTGCCCTGATGGGTTTCGCCGGCCAGTCCGCCATTGCCCAGGAAGCTGTTGTCTCGAATGAGTCGCAGACCGTTGTACGCGATGCCGAAACCGGCAAGCTGCGCGGCGCCACCCCTGCCGAAGCAGTCGCCCTGAAAGCGCAATCCGTCAAGGCGAACGCACGCATCGCACCGAAAGCAACCCTGCAAAAATTCCACAGCAGCGGCGCGCGCGGCGCCCGCCTGACCGACGAGTTCATGACGACGTCGGTGGCAGTTCGTAACGCCGACGGCAGCATCAGCGTCACGCACGGCGACACCCAGAATGCCGATTCGACCGGCCACGTTCACACCATTACGCCTGTCACGGAGTAATCATGCGCACCCCATCCTTCTCGCTCACCGCCGCACGCACCGTGCTGGCCACCGCCAGCATCCTGACCTGCATCGCCGCGCAAGCTGCAACCATCACCATCCAGAGCCGCGATGCAGCCGGCTTCGGCTTCAACGATCCGACCCCGGTGGCGCCGGTTGGCGGCAATAACGGCACCACGCTCGGCCAGCAACGCATGAACGTGTATCGTTACGTTGCCGATATCTGGGAACGCAATCTCCAGAGCAACGTGACGATTACCGTGTCGGCTGGCTGGGAAGCACTGACCTGCACCGCCACCTCGGCCACACTGGGCAGCGCCGGCGCCTGGAACATCTGGAATAACTTCCCGGGCGGCAAGCCGAACACCTGGTATCCGGCAGCACTGGCCAACAAGCTGGCCGGTGTCAACCTGACCAATGGCATCCCTGACGACGGCACCGGTTATAGCAACGTCGACATCAAGACCCAGTTCAACGTCAACCTCGGCCAGCCGAACTGCCTCGCAGGCAGCAGCTTCTATCTGGGCCTGGACGGCAATGCCGGCGGCCAGGTGAACTTCGCTGCAACCCTGCTGCACGAACTGGGCCACGGCCTGGGCTTCTCGGTGGTCAGCGTACAGACCTCGACTGGCTACCGCATCAATGCGGCAGGTTCGTCGTATGTCGCCAACGGCGGCCTGCCAAGTGTCTGGGAAGAGTTCATGTACGACAACACGGCCAAGAAGAGCTGGCTGAACATGACGTCGGCCGAACGCCGCGTCTCGGCCATCAACCCGCTGGGCCTGGCCTGGACCGGTCCCAACTCGGTTGCCGGCGCCAGCATCCTGCGCTCGCAGCCGATCCTGAAAGCGGCAACGCCAACTGGCGTGCTGCCGGTCATCAGCTATACGGCGTCGACTTTCGGTCCTACCCTGCCTGCGGTCGCATCGCTCGGCGCCCTGGCCACGATCACGCCACAAGATGGTGAAATCGGTCCTGGCTGCGACCCGTTCAATGCCGCCAACGCCGCAGCAGTCCGCGGCAAGGTGCCGATCATCAGCCGCGGCTCGTGCGGCTTCGCCGTCAAGGTGAAGAATGCACAGAATGCTGGCGCAGTCGGTGTTCTGCTGGCGAATAACGTTGCCGGCGACGTCGCACCGGGCGGCACCGATCCAACCGTCACCATCCCGTCGGCCGGCATCACGCAAGCTGCTGGCGATGCACTGAAAGCCGCTGTCGCCGCTGCCAAGCCGTACGGCACGCGTTCGCAGCCGGGCGTGGTGATCGCGTCGCTGGCCACCGATCCGACCCGCAAGGCCGGCGCCGATGCCCTCGGTCGTCCGCTGCTGTACACCCCGGCAGTGCTGGCGCCAGGTTCGTCGGTCTCGCACTGGGACGTGACGGCATCGCCAAACCTGCTGATGGAGCCAAGCATCAATTCGGACCTGACCCTGTCAGTGTCGCCGCCGCAGGATCTGACGCTGCCACTGCTGAAGGATATCGGCTGGTAATTGGCTGTCGACGAACACGGCGCGAAAGCGCCGTGATGTACAGATGCAAAAACGCCACCTCGCAAGGTGGCGTTTTTTTTTGCTGCTACTGCGATCGTCGATTAGAAGATCAGGTACAGGATGACCAGTACAACAACCGGGATACCCAGGAGCCAGCCAATGAAGAATTTACCCATGATAGTGTTCCTTCCGTGTTTGCAGTGTCGATGGGTCTATCTTGCTCTCCGCAGCGCCTCCGTTCGGTACGCTACTGCACGTCCACCAGAAAATTGATCCATTTGGTATCTCGCCATCTTGCCAGGCGCGCACGGCAAGAACGCGGTGCGACGTGGATTTTTTGACGGGGCTATACTAAATCATCACTTGTCGCCAGGCAGGGAACGCGGGCCGATGCTGTGCATTGCTCGTGTCCGCCACTGCCGGCGATGGCCTTCATGCGCATCGCGCCAGCCGGGGCTAAGGCTTCGCAGCGCCAGATGCGCCCACCCACCATTCAATCAGGGGACTCTATGCCTACAACCTGGATTATCGCGGCCAATGCCGGTCGTGCCCGTATTTTCGCCGATGCCAAGTCTGCCAAGTCGCTGCAAGAAGTGGAAGACATGGTCAATCCCGCCGCGCAGGGTCGCGTCAGCGACATCGTGACCGACCGCCTGAGCCCACGCTCGGCCGGCAATAGCGGCCACAATATCGGCGGCGGTCAGGGCGGCGGCTTCGAGCACGCCACACAGGCAGGCGCGCCAGGCAGCGACTACCAGCCAGCCGTCACGCCAGCCGAACACGAAGCACAAAAGTTTGCCAAGGATGTTGCGGCGTACCTGTTGCAAGGGCAGCAGAAAGGCCAGTACCAGCATCTGATCGTGTCCGCCTCGCCCGAGTTCCTGGGCCTGCTGCGCACCGCAATCGATCCGCAGGTCAAGGCGCTCATCAAGCATGAGCTCAACAAGGATTACACGCACTCGAGCGGTCACGAACTGCGCGGCCAACTCGCGGCGCATCTCGAAAAAGCCTAAGATCGGCTGACCGCAAGGTCGCTCAAGCCTGACAGGCCCGCCACTCTGGCGGGCCTGTTGCGTTATGGCCGTGCGTGTTCGACCGGCGAGAAGATCTCACGCAGGTCGTCGGCCCCGATGGCCGGCGCCAGTTCGGTGTCCCCCGCCAGCAGGGCATTGGCCAGATCCCCCTTGCGGCGCTGCATGTCCTGGATTTTTTCTTCCAGCGTGCCGCGAGCGATCAGCTTGTAGACAAACACCGGCTGCGTCTGGCCAATCCGCCAGGCGCGGTCGGTGGCCTGGTTTTCGCTGGCCGGATTCCACCACGGATCGTAGTGGATGACCGTGTCGGCCGCAGTGAGATTCAGGCCCACGCCGCCCGCCTTCAAGCTGATCAGGAACACGCCCACCTGCCCGGCCTGGAACGCAGCCACCGGCGCGGCACGGTCGACCGTGCTGCCCGTGAGTTCGACGTAGGCGATGCTGCGCGCGTTGAGTTCATCGGCGATCAGCGCCAGCATGCTCGTGAACTGTGAAAACACCAGCACCTTGCGGCCTTCGCTGATGAGCGTATCAAGCAATTCCATCAGTGCCTCGAGCTTGGCCGAGCCGCCCGCCGCGCCCGTCTTGAGCAGGCGCGGATCGCAGCACACTTGGCGCAGCTTGAGCAGCGCCTCGAGAATCACGATGTGGCTGCGCGCCAGGCCCTTGCGGTCGATCTCGTCGCGCACCTTGCGGTCCATCGCCACGCGCACCGTTTCGTACAGGTCGCGCTGGACGCCGCCAAGCTCGACCGGCAGGATGATCTCGGTCTTGGGCGGCAGTTCGGTCGCCACCTTGTCCTTGGTCCGGCGCAGCATGAACGGTTTCAGGCGCCGCACCAGCAGGTCCTTGCGGCCCATGTCGCCGCCCTGCTCGATCGGTTTGCGAAACACGGTATTAAAGCCCCGCTCGTCGCCCAGCAGGCCCGGCATCAGGAAATGAAACTGCGACCACAGTTCGCCCAGATGGTTTTGCACCGGCGTGCCGGTCAGGCACAGGCGATGGCGCGCGTCGAGCAGGCGCGCCGTCTGCGCCGCCTTGCTGCGGCTGTTCTTGATGTACTGGGCTTCATCGAGGATCAACAGGTGATAGCGATGGCCGCGCAGCGCCACTTCGTCGCGCCCGAGCAGCGCGTAAGTGGTCAGGACGACGTCGGCGTCGCCGATGCCATCGAACAGCGCCGTGCGCTCCTTGCCGTGCAACAGCAACACGCGCAGGCCGGGCGTGAAGCGGGCCGCTTCGGCCTGCCAATTGGGCATCAGGCTCGTGGGCGCCACGACCAGCGCCGGGCGATCGAGCCGCCCCGCTTCTTTCTCGACCAGGATGTGGGCCAGTGCCTGGATCGTCTTGCCAAGACCCATGTCGTCGGCCAGGATGCCGCCGAATTCGTACTCGCGCAGGAACTGCAGCCAGGCCAGGCCGCTGCGCTGATAGGGCCGCAGGTCGGCCTGCAGGCCAACGGGGAGTTCGACCGGGCGGATGCCGTCGAAATCATTGAGCTTGCGGCCCAGTGCGCGCAGGCGCTCGCCGCCCATCCAGCGCAGGTGTGCGGCGCGCTCGAGTTCGGCCAGGCGCGCCGCATCCATCACCGGCAGGCGCACCCGGCTGCCCATGCGCTCGCTGAAATACAGCTCGCCCAGCGTGACCAGGATCGGCTTGATGCGGCCCCACGTCACGGCCACGCGTGTTTCGTCGTCGAGTTCGATCACCAGGTCGCCCTCGTCGGCGCGCGTGGCCAGGGCCATCGGGTCGAACTCCTGCGGCGCGGCGCGGATCATCTTGAGCAGCAAGGGCAGCAGCGCGTGCCGCTGGCCGTTGACGACAATACCCAGCGCGAGCGCGAACCAGGCTTGCCCGCCCTCGCCTTCTTCATCGAGCTCGGCGTACCAGTCATCGACCTCGGCCAGGTGGTAGCGATAATCGGCTTCGATCTCGACCTGCCAGCCGGTCGCCTCCAGGCGCGGCAGCGTATCGCGCACGAAGCCGACCCAGGCCGCCTCGTCGGCAAGCTGCAAGGCCCCGGGCAGATCCAGCAATGGCGAGTCGGGTGGCGGTTCGGCAAACCCGAATCCAAGCAGGAGCGCCCGCGCCGCTGCCTCAAGCGCAGCATCGCGCACGATCAGCTGGACCGTGGTGTTCTCGACGCGGCGCAGCACCGGCCCGTCGTCGGGTTCCGCGATCCAGCCATCGTAGTCGAACATCAAGGTGGCATGGTCGTACCAGCGGTAGTCGCCGCGCTGCCTGGCCAGCATGCTGTCGAGCACCAGCAGGGGCACCGGCGCCACGTCGCTGCGCTCACGCGTTTCGAGCACCTGCGGCAGCGGAAACACGCCATCCAGGCCAAGCTCGGCCATGCGCGTCGCCACGCTGGCGCGGTGCTCCGGCCACAGCAGCGGCGCCTGCTCCACCGCGCCGAGCAGCATCTCGAGCGGCAAGGTCGCCAGCAAGGCAGGCAGCGTCAGCTCCCCGATCAGGTCGCCATCGATGTAGCAGGCCGGTTCGGTTGGCAATACTTCGTCGGGAATCTGCTGTTCGCGCGCGCCGCCACCGGCAAATTGCCAGCTCAGCTGAAGCGCATCGGGAGCGCCGTCCAGGGGATGCCAGTCGATCACGGCCGCGCGCTTCGGGCCGGCCAGCAGCGGCGCAACCCGGCCACGCGCCAGATCCTCTGGCGTGTGGGCGCGCAGCAGCCGCTCTTGCGCGACCAGCTGGGCCAGCAGGCGTGCGCCCAGCGCGCCTTGCGGCCGCGCGACGCCCAGGCCGCCCGACGCAGCGGCCAGACCGGCAAACTGGCGCAGCAGCTCGACGTCGCCGGTTGCGATCCAGGCCGGGGGATCGCGCAGCAGGCCGTGATGGTTGACGTCGTCCGAGCTGGCGCCAATGCCGCTGCGCTTGCCCTGGCGGCCCTTGCGCAGATGCAGCCGGGAGTGGCCGTGCAGATCCGGCACCAGAACCCAGGCCAGGATGGTCACGGCGCCCGTGCCCGACAGTGCCGGCTGCGTGATCTGGCTCAGTTGCGAGAGCTGCATGAGCCAGTGCTGCGCGACAGCGTTGGCCGCGCCGGGGGCCTGCCGGGCTTCGCGTTCGCGGCACTCGATGTCCTTGATCAGGACCGCCACCACGTGCTTGCAGTTGTAGCCCACCGGACAGGTGCAGCGACCGTCGAAGTTGACCTGCTCGCGGCGGGTGAACACGCGGATGGTCTGATGGTAGATCGCCCCGCCACTGCCGGCAACTTCGCCAATCAGCCGGTCGGCCTGCCACTGCGCGACCAGCACATGGCCATCATCGGCGTAATCGTGGCCACGCTTCATGGCGCCGGGGTCGAAGTTGTGCGTCAGGTCGGCGTAATCGTAATGCATGGGCGAATCGGACAATCATGGCGGCGAAGCCACCATTATCGCCCGAACACGTCAATTCTTACTGCGCGACGACCTTGATCTGCTCGACGTCCACGGTAGAGTCGCCGAACATTTCCTTGTCGAACTCGCCGGTGAGTTCCACCAGCGTGTTGTGATCGACCGTCACGCCGGCCGGAAATCGATCAGCGTCGATCTCGACCATGATCTTGCCGCTGGCGTCGGTGAACTCGTAGTTCTCGTCGCCCTTGTGGCTGGTGAGCTTGCCCTTGAGGCGCACGTACTGGTCATCCTTGCCATTGGCCAGCAAGTCCTTGGCCGTCATCAACGGCGCGCCCGACGGGCCGGCATAGCCCGATGGTGCGGCCTTGTTGGCCGGGGCGGCAGTTGGCGCTACGGTGGCGGTTGCAGCCGGCGTTGCAGTCTGGGTTGCAGCGGTCTGGGCGACAGCAGCGGCCGAACCGGTGATCAACAGGGCGATGCAGGCGATGTGCGAAATACGTTTCATGGTCAGTCCTCGGTAGTTGGTGGGTCGTTGCCTGCACGGCGTTGGCAGGCACAGACGCATTACACCGGCGGGACATTAAACCGATCTTAAGGACGCGTCGAAGTCGAGCGTGACACCAAGACCGCGCCCGTCCAGGCCTGTGCCGAAGGTCAGCGCGATGCCATGCAGATCGGCGATGCGCCGGACGATCGACAGCCCGAGCCCGCTGCCCGGCTGGCCCTGCCCCAGCACGCGGAAGAAGCGCTCGCTCAGGCGCGCGCGGCTGGCCGCATCCACGCCCGGGCCGTTGTCGCGCACGGCAATGCGGTCGAACCCGCCATGCCGGCGCGCATCGATCTCAATGCGGCTGCCGTCCGGGCAATAGCGCAGCGCATTGTCGAGCAGGTTGCGCAACACGATGTCGAGCATCTGCGGGTCGGCCTCGACGTAATCGAGCTCGCAGTGCACGGCGATGGTAATAGCGCGCTCTGCCGCCTCGTGCGCATGCGAGCCCACGAGGCGCTCGAGCAGCGCCGGCAGCGCGACCGGGGCGCGCACCAACTGTTCGCGCGCCAGCGGGTCGAGGCGTGCCAGCGTCAAGAGGCTGTCGACCAGCCCGGTCGTACGCGCGATATCGTGGCGCAGTTTCTGGAACGGCGCGGCCAGTTCGGGATGCTGGCGCTGCAGCAGCTGCACATGCATGTGCAGGCCCGCCAGCGGCGTGCGCAGCTCGTGCGCGGCGTCGGCCGTGAAGCGACGCTCGGCCTGCAGCGCCGCTTCCAGGCGGCCCAGCACGCCATTGAGCGCCTGCACGATCGGCAGCACTTCGCGCGCCTGGCCGGCGGTGGGCACCTGTGTCAGATCGAGCGGTGTCTTGGCCGCGATGCTTGCCGCCGTCTGGCGCAAGGGTTTCAGCACGCGCCCGGTCAACACCCAGCACACGAGTGCCAGCAGCAGCAGGAAGCCCAGCACGGGCAGCCACAGCGATTCGGCCAGCTCTTCGAGAATATCGAAACGCTTGCTCTGTTGCTGGCCGACCTGGACCTCGACGCTGCGCGCCGCGTCGCGCACGACGAACACGCGCCAGGGATCGCCGTTGTTGCGCACGTCGGCGAAGCCGTCCTGCTCGTCGAAATCCGTCACGAACGGCTGCGCGGGCGCGCCCCCGGTACGCTGGATGACGCGCCCGTCCGCCACGATCTGGTACTGCATGTCGACCTTGCGCCCGGGCCGGCTTTCGAGACCCGGCCGCAGCAACAGGCCGCGCTCGTTCCAGTCGGTGGTGGCGGCCATGATCATGTGGCCCGATTCCTCGAGCGCATCGTCGAACACGTCGTTGGTTTCCTGCCACGCGATGACGGTGACGATGCCCAGGCTGGCCAGCCACAGCACGGTGCTGGCCGCCACGATGGCCATCAAGAGGCGCCGGCGCAGCGACCATGGCTGCACCGGCAAATCATTCACCATCGGTCTTCATCCGGTAGCCCAGCCCGCGCACGGTGACAATGCTGTCGCTACCGAATTTCTTGCGCAGGTTGTGCACATAGACCTCAATGGCATTGCTCTCGACTTCGTCGCCCCAGCCATACAGCGTTTCTTCGATCTGGGCCCGGGTGACGATGCTGTTCTTGCGCAGCAACAGCGCATACAGCACGTTGTACTCGCGCGCCGTCAGCGCAACGGGCACGCCGCGCAGGCTGGCCCCCTTGGTGTCCAGGTTCAGGGCGATCTCGCCGTGCACGAGGTCATTGCTCACCTGGTTCGCGCCACGGCGCACGGCCGCGCGGATGCGGGCCGACATTTCTTCGAGCTCGAACGGCTTGACGAGGTAGTCGTCAGCGCCCAGATCCAGGCCCTCGACGCGATCGGCCAGCGCATTGAAGGCCGTGATCAGGATGACGGCCACGCCGTTGCCGGCGGCGCGCAACTGGCCGAGCAAGGCGTCGCCGGACAAGCCCGGCAAACCGCGGTCGAGCAGCACGCAGTCGTAGCGATGGGTCAGCAGGGCCGTCTGCGCAGAGTCGCCGCGCTGGACCCAGTCGACAGCGTGGCCATCAAGACGCAACCAGGCCTGGATGGTGTCGCCAAGGGAGAGGTCGTCTTCGACGAGCAGAACGCGCATGGTATGGAATCAATAGATGGAATGACTTAACTTGCCATGCTTGCGCGGCAAGATGAACCGAATCTTAAGGCACCGGCGGCACGGATGAGAATGCGTGAGTTTTCAGCACGATCGATGCCGTAGACTGGCATTTTCCACGTTCGACTTCAAGCCATGACCTTTCGACTTGTATTGATCCGCCTTGCTGCACCGGCAGCGTCGCTGATGGCGTGCCTCGGCATGCTGGCAACCGGCCCCGCGCTGGCTGCTGACACGAATTTTTGTACCTCGATGTGCGAATCGACGCACCGCGAATGCCGCGTCGAAGCCAGCTCGGATGTCAGGAAGCGCTTTGTCCCGCCACCTGAGACCTCCGCCCGCAATCCACTGGCGCGAACGGCCGAAAGCGAAGTACCTGGACAAGGTGCGCGCGCACTGCAAGCGGCCGGGGACACGCACCGCCGGCTGGACCGGACTGGCACCTGTGACAACGCGTATCAGCAGTGCAAGCGCAGCTGCATCGTCCAGACCGAGACGAAACAGCAGGCAGCGCCGGCGCAGCGCTGATCCTCAGACCAGTTACAGGCAACTACGCTTTCTTCAGCGCCGACGCCTTGTGCGCCGCCTCGGCCCCGGTCTTGTCACTGACCACCAGGTATTCAGGATGCTCTTTGGACGCCGCGACATGGTGACTCTTGATGTCGGTTGGCGCCGTCAATTTCTTTTTGATCTTGCCGGTGACCGTGCCCTGGGATGACGCCCACTCCACCTTGTCGCCGGCCTTGAACGTCGTCGTCATGGCCCTGCTCCTTTCAGCGATGGCGTGAACCGGGATGTCCCCGGTCCACCTCGAATCTTACTGGCCCGGCTTGAGAATCACCTTGGTCCAGCCATCAGCGCGCTCGTCGAACTTCTTGTACGCGTGCGGCGCTTCGTCCAGCGACAGCTCGTGCGAGATGATCTGCGACGGCTTGGCGCGGCCGGCGTGGATCAGCTTGGCGAGGCTGCGGTTGTAGGCCTTGACGTTGGCC
>Ga0308170_10002827_pt1 | contig 14621 bp, 11 predicted proteins | sample PhyBR2_2_FD_202136 | JGI IMG/M metagenome (GOLD analysis project Ga0308170, IMG submission 202136) | Phyllosphere microbial communities from UC Gill Tract Community Farm, Albany, California, United States - DLSLSB.R2 | ecosystem: Host-associated > Plants > Phyllosphere > Unclassified | place... | reverse complement strand
CAACCTCAACCTCGCCGCCCGCCCGCTCGACCATGTCGCGCGCCCGCCAGAGCATGTACCCGGCCCCGCCGTCCGCCTCGCACTGGTCTGCGCTCGAGCAGTGCTCGCAGGCCCTGCACGCGAGCTGCGTCAACGTGCGTCCCGCCCCGCCTCTCCCCTTGCAGCTTCGAAGCCCGGGGTCGCGCGAGCTGATGAGGGTGGTTCCGAGGGAGCGCGCAGGTGCACGACGCCGTGGTGGTGCTCGACCAGGCGACGAGCGACCTGCATCGCCTGAGCCGGGTCGTCCACAGCCGGCGGGTGCGTCCCCTCTCGCCCTCTCCCTCTCCCTCTCCTTGCTCCGCCCCCGCTCGCCGTGTTGACCCACCCTGTCCTCCTCGCGCGCGCGCAGAACTACGACCTCGTGACCGAGCCCGACGTGTGGAGCGCGCAGCGCGCGCTCGCCAACGAGATGAGCCCGCAGATCGGCGAGCTCATTGGGCGCGCAGAGGTGGGGCTCGAGGGGCTCAAGGCGAGGGAGCGCGAGTTGCGGGCAAAGGTGCGTCGCTGGGTCTCTCTCGATGTGCTCTTCTTGTCTGCCTCGATGTCGCACGAGCTGACTCTTGGCTTCTCGCGCACCCGCCCCTCCCACTCTCCTCCTCCCTCCGCCGCCCTCCCTCCCTCCCTCGCAGCTCGACAAGCGCACCGCCTCCGCCGCCCTCCCGTCCGCCTCGACCAAGCCCTCCACCGCCATCCCGCAATCCGAGCTCGACGCCCTCGAGGCGCGCCTCGCGTCGCTCCAGCACCGCAAGGAGCGCCTCGGGCGCGACCTCGAGCTGCTCGGCGAGCGCGCAGCAACGGCGGCGCTCGGGCGAGGGGGCGCGCCGGTGAGGGCGTAGCTGTTGAGGGAATATGAGAGGGCTGTAGAGACGGAGAGGAGCGCTGTTGTCATTACCAGGGGCCGTGTCATCGTCGTGCGAGCTGGTCGTCCGCGAGAACCGTCCGCCTCTCGAGAGCTCGAACCGCTGTGGCTCTGTGCTCGCGCTCGTCGTCGCTCGCCGTGCCTCATCGTCGGAGCGAGAGACGCACAAGATGCGCTGCGAGAGCAAGAGAGCCACGGCAGCGCCCCTTGAGAAGCTCGGGCGCTCGCTCGACCCTGGTCCAGCTCGTGTCGAGCGCTCGAGCTCTCGGGTCTCTGCACGAGAGGGGCTCGCTTGCTGTGGCACGACATTGAGCTCGCTGCTTTGATTATCAGGTGCACAGTAGAGGATACAAGAGAGGAGGAACAGCAGGACGAGCGCGAGAGCCTCGGACCGGGCACAGACCTCCTCCTCTCAGACCCGCCGCCCGACATCCTCGACGCGCACCTCCTCCGCCTTGCCGAGCTCCTTGTCGTCCCCCTCGCTCGTCGGCGTCCTCGCTTGTCGGCCTCACCCATCGAGGCGCCCGACTCGCCAAAGAGCGCGGGCATCTCCTCGAGCGACAGGCCGCGCGTCTCGACGAACTGGGACCAGGTGACGAGGACGAGGATTGAGAGGGTGCCGAGGTAGAGCAAGTGGCTGTGCGGCGTGCGGGGAGAGACGGGGAGAGGGCCAGGGCGCGCGAGGAGGGAGAGCGGAGAGCGGAGCGGACGCACTAGCGCCAGGCGCCGGCGCTCAGACGCGCCTCGCCCAGCTGCCCGAGCCGCAGCACGTCGAGCGCGAGCTGGACCGCACGGCCTTTGCGTCCTGGCGCGACAGCCGGGTCGGCGCACCGGGGTGGGTCGTCGACGAGGGCGAGCACGGCGTCGTCCTCGCGAGAAGCGCGGGCGATGGAGCGGCGCTGCGGGTCGGCGTCGTCGCCGAGAAGAGAGTGGGCTTCTGGACGGGACTGTAGCCGAGCTGCAGCGCGCTGTGCTCCCTGGAAGCAACTGCTCGAGACGGCGAGTCGAGCCGGAAGCGGAAGAGGTGAGCGCGATAGTGGGCGACTTGAGCTCGCGCCCAGCTGGCCCAGTAGCACCACGGGGTGCAATGCACGAAGCAGAGCCTCGATCGATGAGGCAGACGAGGCATGAGAGGGCGAGAGGCGGGCGACTCTCATCAGCTCGAGACGAGGAGAGCTCGGTCGAGCAACGACACCGCCTCCAGCTCGTCCACCTCGACCCCCAGCTCGACCGACCCGCACAGCGAGCATGGCAGTCAAGTCGCTGCCCACCAAGGGCGCCACCAAGCGCGCCACGCCTTCGTCCAGCAAGCAGGCCGCGACCACCTCCCCCTCCCCGCTCACCCTCATCTCGCAACTCGCCGCCAGCCTCCCGCCCGCCGCGCCCGCCTCTGCGTCGCTCAACCCGCTCGCCGACCTCATCCAGCTGTACCACTCGCGCCCGCTCGTCCTCGCCGCGTCGGCGTCCAACAAGGACCGCGAGACGAACCGCCTCGAGGTGCACACGGCGCTGCACACGCTCAAGGCCGTCTTCGAGGCCCTGATCAAGCACGGCCGCCTCCACGGCGTCCTCAAGGGCGCCAAGCGCGTCCGCGTCGACACGGCCGAGGGCAGGAAGGAGGTGGCCAAGGAGGACGAGAGCGTCCAGAAGGTCAAGCAGTGGCTCAAGCAGCGGTGGGACGACTACCTCGCCCAGACGGCGCGCGTCGTCGGCGGGCACTGGGACAGCAGCGTCAGGGTGCGTCCCGCTCCCCTCCCCTCCGCGCGCCGCCTCCCCTGGCGCCGCGCCGAGCTGACTCGCCCCCTCCTCCTCCTCCTCGCTCGCAGCTGTCGGCGCTCAACGCCCTCATGTCGCTCGTCCGCACCGAGTCGGCGTTCCTCACGTCGCTCCACCCGGACCGCCAGGCCAAGTTTGCCCACGCCACGTTCGCCCACGTCGTGCGCGCCATCCTGCTCCCGCCGAGCGACGACGGCGAGATCCAGCCCGACGTCGCAGAAGAGTGGCAGAAGTGGTGGGACCGCTGCGACGACGTGCGGTACTGGTTCCTGCGCGAGGCAGCGTGCGTCCGCCTTTCCCCTTCGGTGCTCTCACGCTGTCCCTGTCGAGACTGACTCGTCGGCGTCGCCCTGCAGCGCCCTCCTGTCGTCCTTCGCCCGCTCGTCGTCGAACCCGTCGCCGCCTCCGCTCCCGCCGACCCTTATCCCCAACACGATCTCGGTCCTCGAGTCGCTCACGACCATGCCGACCTCGTCGTCGGAGCTCAACGAGTGGTTCTGCGCGACGCCGACCGTCAAGGCGCACAAGCCCCTGTCGTCCAAGAAGCGCAAGGCCGACGACGAGCGGCCGGGCGACGGCTCGACGGGCGTGTTCGACTCGTCGTCGTCCGAGTCGGAGCCCGAGCCCGACCTCGTGACGAGCCTCAACTCGCAGCAGCGCAAGCGCAACCTCCCGCCGCTCCTGTCGCTCGTCGCGCACCGCCGCGCGTTCCAGGACTGCTGGCTCGCCGCGCTCGCGCTCCCGATCCGGGACGACGACAGCAAGCGCGCGTTGGTCATGCTGCACCGCCAGGTCCTGCCGCACATGACCGAGCCGAGGCGGTTGATGGACTGGCTCGTCGACTGCGCAGACGTCGGCGGCACGGTCGGCATCCTCGCGCTCAACGGTCTGTTCACCCTCATGCAGAAGCACGGCCTGTGCGTTCCTCTCTCTCTCCTGCCTCTCTGTGCGTCGGGCGGGGCGCTGACTCGGGAGTCCTCCTCCTCGCAGCGAGTACCCCGACTTCTACACCAAGCTCTACTCTCTCCTCGACCGCTCGGTCCTCCACGTGCGGTACCGCCCGCGCTTCTTCCGCCTCCTCGACATCTTCATGTCGTCGTCGCACCTCCCCTCGACGCTCGTCGCGTCCTTCCTCAAGCGCCTCGCGCGCCTCGCCCTCGCCGCCAACCCGGCCGCCATCGTCGCCGTCGTGCCCTTCATCTACAACTTGCTCAAGCGCCACCCGTCGTGCATGCCGTTGATCCACCGCGCGTCGGACGACGACGACGAGTACGACTGGTCGAACGGTGCGTCGCTCGTGCCCTCCTCCTCTCCTTCCTTCCCTTTTCCCTTCTGCAACGTCCTCGCCCTCGCCCTCCTTTCCCTCCCTCGAGCCCTCACTGACTCCCTCCTCGCCGCTCGCGCCGCACAGACCCCTACAACCACGCCGAGCCCGACCCGACCGCGTCGGGCGCGCTCGACAGCTCGCTGTGGGAGCTCACGGCGCTCCAGCGCCACTACCTCGCGAGCGTGTCTGGACTTGCAAAGGTCTTTACCGAGGCGATGAACAAGCAGAGCTACGCGATGGAGGACTTCTTGGATCACTCGTACGCGACGGTGCGTCCCTCTCCCTCCTCTTCTCCGTCCTCTCCCCCTCTCCCTCTCCCTGCATTTGCACAAGGGTACCAAGACCCTGACTCAAACCCTCGCCCGCCGCTGCCCCCTGCAGCTCATCGAGACCGAGCTCGCGCGCAAGATCACGAACCGCGCGCCGGCGCTCGCGCCCGTCCCGCAGCGCCAGCCCATCGGCGACTCGTTCTTCCCGCAGGTGCCTCAGGCGGGCGAGGGTGAGGGCGAGGGCGAGGGTGCGGCGCAGGCGGCGGTGGTGACCAAGGACGAGAAGAGGAAGGGCGAGGAGGAGGAGGAGGAGGACAAGGAGGCGCTCGAGCCGGTCGACATCGTGAGCCGGCTGTGGACGTTCTAGACGAGCCGAGGGCCTCTCTTCCTCGATAAGCAACGTGCCCTGTGCTCGCTGCGCTTCGGGCCGCCTCGCTCAGCCTTTCGAGAAAGAGAGAGCTGTGAGCGCCGCAAGGACCACTCGCTCTCGTTCTTCCTCTCGTGCTCGTTGTCGCTCTCGCTCTCGCTCTCGCTCTCGCACGCTCCTCGAGCGACACAGACAGGGCACTGTACGCGTTCGGCAAAGTCTCGACGAGAAGGGCAGGGGTCGTACAACGAGGAGGGCACGGAAAGAGGAGAGCGAGAGGAGCTAGGGACTAGGGCGAGCCAAGGCAGGGTAGGAAGGGGGAGGAGAAGAGAAGGGAGAGGGGGAGGGACGAACGGAACGACGAGGGGGTCAAGCGAGGGATGCGGATGCGGCGCGAACGGGGGACGAGACGACGAGGCGACGGCGGAGGGAGGGAGGCCGAGGAGGAGGAGGAGAAGAGAGGAGAGGGAAGCGGCTCAGAGCTTGATGGGCTCCTGCCACACCCAGCGCTCGTCCTCGTAGCCCTGGAGCGTGTCGTCGAGGAGGACCTTGCAGCGCTTGGCGACGTAGACCGTCTTGTCGGTCGTCTGCTGGCGCAGCGCCGCGATCTTGTCCTCCTCGAGCGGGCGCTCGAGCAGCTCGGAGAGCGATTCGACGGCTTGCTCGAGGTCGCTGCGGGCGGGCGGGCGGGCGAGGGATGCGCGGCGTCAGCTCGTGCACTCGAGAGACAGCGAGAGAGAGAGAGCGAGCGAGAGGGAGAGAGAGGGGACGCACTTCTGGTTGTCCTCGAACATGATCGTGTGGTTGTTGCGTTCGAGGTAGAAGGCCATGGCATACGTCCACTTGAGGACCGTGCGCACCTTGCCGAGCGTCTCGACGGCCTTTGCGAGGAACTGGACCTCGATCCACGACAGGGTCGAGTGCTCCTGGAGCTCGTCCATCTTCTTCTCGGTGCGCGCGTACAGGTCGGCCTCGAGCCGGATCGACTGCTCGTGGTTGGCGAACCGGTTGTAGTACTGCGTGCGGCGGTCGGCGCTCATCAGCTCGAGCGCACAGGGGGCGCGTGCGAAGGAGAGGAGAGAGAGAGAGAGAGGACGCACGTGGAGGTAGCGCTCGAGCTGGGCGCGGCTCTTGCTCTGGGCGTCCTTGTTGTTGATGTCGCCCTTCTCCTCGTAGCGCGAGCAGTTGTACCACTGCGTGCCGTGCTCGCTCCAGGGCCCCATGCACACCCAGCAGAACTCCCACTTGCACTTCTTGCACGTCATGTGCTGCGGGCGAAGGAGGACGAGGGTGAGTGGGAAGGTCAGTGCCGGTGCGCGACGACGACGACGAGAGGAAGGAGAGAGAGAGAGAGAGACGAGGGCACGCACGTTGCAGCCGCCGTTCTTCTCGATCGTCGAGTGGCACTTGTTGCACTCCTTGGTGTTTGCCGAGATCCAGTTGCTCGTCTCCGAGTCGTCCTTGCACTTCTTGACCCACCGGCGGACGATCGGGCAGCAGCACGGGCGGTGGTCGCCGTCGTCGAGGACCTGGCACCCGAAGCAGAAGACGTTGCCGCACGCGCACTGGACCGTCGGGATGATCGTGTCGAGCGAGCGCGGCGCGACGGCGCACTGGAGCGCAAACTCGCAGTTCGGCGCCGGGCACCAGCGCATGCGCGGGTTGTCGTCGACGTAGGTGCGGTTGAGGAGCGTGCGGTAGCTGTAGGGCGGCGCCTCGAGTCAGTGAGGCTCGCAGGAGGGGAGGAAGGGGAAGAGGGAGGGGACGCACCGCTGGAGGATGTCGGGCGGGACGAGGAGCTCGACCGTCTTCTCGTCGACGATGACGTTGCAGTCGCCGGCCATGCACTCGATGCGCCGGCTCTCGCCCTCTTCCGTCACCTTGCTCGAGATGTAGTGCGAGTAGCAGTCCTTGCAGACTGCGGGCGAGGGGGCGGGCCGAGGGTCAGTCGCGTTCGTGCGGGGCCGTCATGGTGCACGAGCTCGACACTGCCTGACGAGGCAGCCTCGAGCTCGAGAGAGTGAGAGAACGGGGACGCACAGCGGTGGTCGCAGCTCATGGCGAGCGTCTCCTTGGTCGCGTCGTCGTAGCACACGTCGCACACGAAGCCGCGCACGCGCTTGAGGCGCGGCTGGGCGCCGCCCTCGTGGATGCCCGCCTTTGCGAGCGTGCCTTCGGCGTCCTCCATGTACGTCTCGACGAGCTTGTCCTTCTTCCAGTTGAAGTAGCGCAGGAGGACGGCGGCCGACTCGGGCTGCGGGCGAGCGAGGTGCGCGGTGCGGGTCAGCCATCAGCCGCAAGACGCGGCGTACGACAGGAGCGCTCGCTCTCGACGAGCGCAACCTGACAAAGCCGCCGATACGAGAGCAAGGGCGACGCACCTTGAGCTGGAGCATGTCCTGGACGTAGTTGACCGCGTCCCTCTGCTGCGCCTCGAGCTGCGCGAGGCTCAAGACCTTGTACTCGACCTGGCCGTAGATGTCGTCGCCCGCGCCGCCCATGCTCGCGCGGCCCTTGCCCTTGCGGCCCGCGCCGCCGGCGGCCGAGGACGCGCCCGCTGCGGCGAGGGCGAGGCCCGACGCGCCGCCGGCCGAGGCGGACGCGGGCGTCGAGGTGCCGAAGGGGGAGAAGCCGCCCGAGTCCGAGACGGAGCCGGCTTCCGAGCTGAGGTCTGGTGGGTGCGAGTGCAGCGAGTCAGCCGTGCGGCCCTCGCTCGGGGCGGCAGAGCGAGTCGGCGCGGGGAGAGTGGAGGGGAGGGAGGCGAGGGCTCACCGTGCATGTCGTCGTCGTCAAAGTCGAGGCCGGCGTCGTCGTCCTGGTAGTCGTCGTAGTCGGACGACAGCTCGAGCTCGGCGTCGCTCATCGTGGGCGCGGTGGTGGTGGTGGCTGAGTGAGTCGGGGGCCGGGGCGAGGCGAGGAGGGGGAGCGGGGAGGAGACCGAGGCGGGCGTGCGCTTGAGGGTCCGGATGGGCGCGTGTGTGCGCTCGGTGGAGAGTCTGGGAGCTAGTAGGAGCGGTGCTCGGGTGGCTGAGCGAGGTGGAGCAAGCTGACGAGGTGGCGGCGGCGGCTCAGTCCTCGCCGAGTCCTCGCTCCGCGGAATCCGAACAGCGACGAGCTCGCTGCTGCCTCGCCCAGTCCTCTCAGCAGCACAGGCGCACTCGCAATCGTACACAGAACCGGATCCAGGTTGCAGAGCAAAGCGCCCGCCCCTCTCGCGCGCTCCTCGTCGTCGTCGTCCCTCGCTCGCTCGCTCCTTTACAGCCCGCGGCCCCGTCCGCGACCGCGCCCACGCCCGCCGCGACCCCTGTCGCCACCGCGACCGCGCGCAGCTCCCCGAGGCGCCGCCTGTGTGCGCAGAGAGGTGCAGAGCGTCAGCCCCGCTCGACACGGAGCAGCCGAGCGAGCGCCCTCCTCGGCGCCCGCCCAGCACGAGGAAGCGAAAGAGGACGAGGAGACGCACATCGCCGCGCTTCTTCTTGGGTTTCGGCGCATCGTCGATCAAGAGCGTGTCGAGCGGGAGCGAGTCGGGGAGGATAAAGTACCGCACGTTGTTGCCGCGGATCGCGAGCGTGTCGAGCGCTTGCGGCTCGCGCCCGCGCACCGTCATCTTGACCTTCTTGAGGTGCGTGTTCATCGAGGGGTCGACGCCTGCGTGCGGAGGAGAGGGGAGGGGTCAGCGAGCGTGAGGGGAAGAAGCAGGGGGAGGGAGGAGAGGAGGGCGCACCGGTGATGGTGCCGTGCACCGTCGTACCGTTCTTGAGCTCGACCGTCACCGTCTCGTTGTTGAGCTTCATCTGCGGGCCGCGAGCAAGCTGTACCGTCAGCGAACCTGCGTAGGGAACGAGGCGACAGACGGAGCGAGGGAGCGGCGACGCACCAAGAACCTGCGAGGCGGGCACGAGGACGCGCAGGGAGGGCACGATCGTCAGCTTGTGCGCTCGTGGAGCAGTCGGCGTGCTGCGCTCGTAGCCCGCTGCTGCGCCTCGTCCGCCCGACTCGCCATCACCAACGAGCACTCCGCCTCGTCCCTCGCGGCTCCTCTCGCCGCTCTTCCCAGCCTTCTGCACCCCGCCTAGCCTCCTGAGGCTCCACCAAGCGCCCTGGCACGCGTCGCAGCCCACCCGAGCTCGTGGTCGTCTTCATCGCCGAGCGATGGGACCGGGGCGGGCGACGAGGCGGGGAGGTTCTGCGAGCTGCGCCTGGCGGGCTGAGAGGGGGCGCAGAGGAGGGACCGGGTGCGCACCTGACCAACTTCATCTTGACTGGCGGGCTGTCGAGCGGGGTGAGGTTGAGGTGAGGGCGAGCTGCTCCTCCTCCTCCTCCGCGCGGCTCTCCTCTCCCTCTCCGCTGTCACCCTCTCGGCGCACAGCGCTTGGGCGGTCGCTATCGCTGGCCCGCTCGACTTGCGCTGCGACTCTCAAGCGCGCTCGTGCCCAACCCTGCTCAACTCGCGCTTGTCCTCACCTCGCTCTCGCTCTCCTCGCCAAGTCGGCGCAGCTCGCTCGAAGCAGCTCTCCAACTCAGCTGTGCCGCTCTTCGTGCTGAACGAAGCTGCCGAAGTTACTCGCGCACACGATGTGCAGTGCAGGAACGGTACAAACTCGGCCCTCAAGCTCCTCGCTCGTCCTCCTCCTCCTCGCTCCTCCCGCTCGTCCCGCTCGCCCGACCGCGCCGCCTCGCTCAGCGCCTCGCCGCCGCCGCCGCGCTCGTCGTCGAGGTCTGCGCCGCCGCCGATGCCGCCGCCGCCTGCTCGGCCTTGACGCGCTGGCAGCGCGCCTCGAAGTGCGCCGCCGCCGTCCCCTGGGCGAGCGACCTCGCCGAGCTGACCCAGACGATCTCGACGCGGTGCGCCTCGCACTGCGAGGCGAACGTGTCGAAGGCGGTACCGAGGAGGCTGGGCTGCGTCATCGGCGGCGGCGCAAACTCGACGGGGAGGTAGATCGTGACGAGGTCCGGGAGCAGGTCGGCGAGGTCGTCCGCACGCCTGCGGAACCCGAGGATGGCGGCATGGGCGGGGTCCGAGAACGTCGACGAATGTGCATAGTCGTAGCTGACGTTGAGGTGGCGGACGCCGGGGCACCTGACGAGGCCGACGGCCCAGCTGTCGTCTGAGCAGTGAAAGAGCGCCTTGTCCATGATGGCGGGCTTGGCGCCGAGCTTGGTCCACGGGATGATGCCGAGCACCTCGTCGAGGAGGATGAACCGGAGCGAGTCGACGTGGTCGAAGTTGTCCTGCCCGAGGAGGTTCGGGACCGTCGACAGGATCGCCTTGGCGTTGAGGATGCACAGGTGGCGAAGGGACGGGCAGCCCTGCGCCGAGACGACCGCGGCGGGCTCTCCGCGCGATTGCGCCCAGCGGCAGCCGACGAGAGACAGGCGGAAGAGGCGCTTGCACGTGAGCGGTGCGTCGGCGAGGATCTCGACTCGGGTGAGGTCGAGGTCTTGCAGCTCTGCGGGGCGCAGCCGTCAGCTGTCCTGACCTGTGAATCTAGAGCGAGACTAGAGAGACTGACTGCGTACCTTTAAGCTCGTTGAGGCCGCGCACGTACAGGGTCGCCGCGTTCTTGACGACGAGGTGGCGGACGGCTCCAAAGCGCGCCGGGAAGCCATGCGGAAGGAAGTTCCTGCCAGGGTCGAGGGACAGCGCGCGCACAGCGTGACGCGAGCCGAGCGCAGCGCGCATGGCGGGGTGGCTTTCGACGTTGACGCGAATGTCGTGCGACGAGATGTGGACCGCCTCGACGAGCTTGGCCTTGGCGATGGCGCCGACGCGCGTGTTGACGAGGGCGAGAGCGCAGGCCGTCTCCTGCCGCTCCTTGTAGAGCCTCGGCGCGTACTCGCCGAGCGCTTGGTCGACGACGAGGTCGAGGAGCTCGTCGGGGAGCGAGAGGAGCGAGGTCGGCATGGTGGAGGCGGGGAGGGCGAGTGCGCGGGTGCGGTGCGGCTGAGGGTGCTCGAGTGGGTCGGGAGAGGTGCTCTGACACAGCTGCTGGCTGGCTTGCGCGAGTGGCGAGGTGGTGAGAGCGAGAAAGGGAGGAGCAGACAGTGCGGGGGTAGGAGCGTGAGCGGCGAGGCGCGTGCGCCTGTCTCGCAATTCTCGAGCGGGCTCGTCTCGAGCACCATCTGCTACGAAGCATCTTGATAGACGGTACTCGATGCAACAACAATTTAAGTCTAGAGGAGGAGCTATATGCGGCTCGAGAGCTCGTCGAGCTGCGGGCGAGGAGGGTGAGGGTCAGCTCGTCCGGCGCAGGGACGATGAAGGTCAAGAGAAAGGCGGACGCACGAGTGACAGCAGACGCTCTGCGTGGCCCTTCTCCCGCTGCGACACCCGCCGCTCCTCGAGCGCAAGCCGGACCTGCCGACCCGCCTCGGCGACCCGATCCGCCTCGCCCGCCGGCAGCGCCGAGCCCTCCCGCTGCGCCGAGAGGAGCGCGCCGCACGCCTGGATGCGCACCTTGTAGCTCGAGTCGGCGACGACGGCGGCGAGGAGCGTCGAGAGGAGGGACGAGGCGCGAGGCGAGGAGGAGGAAGAGGCGAGGAGGGACGCGGCGGCGAGGGCGGCGTTCCAGCGGACCTGCAGGAGCGACGACAGGGTCAGCTGGCTGTGCGCTCAGGTCGATAAAGCGAATACGAGGGCGCGCCGAGCGTACCTTTGCCGCAGGATGATCCAGGCCGACCTGCACGGCCTCGAGAGCGCGCTGCTCAAGCTCGTCGCAAGCGCGCACGCGGCGGCCTGCGGCGGCGATGATGCGAAAGGCGCTCGTGCGCAGCTGTTGCAGAGAAACAGAGTCAAGCTTGTGCGGCACGGGCAGGCGAGACGGAAGATGGAAAGAAGGCAGCGCACCTGCTCGTCGCTGTCGGCGCTCGCGAGGCAGTCGAGCGCGGTCGACATGACCTGGGCGAGCTCGTCGTCGGAGAGATACCTGCAAGAAAGACTCGGGCGTCAGCTCGGCCGAAGCGGAAAGAGGGGGGGAGGGAGCGAGGGAGAGCGACGCACCCGTCCTGGAGGAGGTCGCAGCAGTTGGCCAACGTCCACAGCGCGCCACTCGGGTCCAGCCCGCTCTCGCCCTCGCGCTCGGGCTCCTCGCTCTCCTCCTCGACGCCTGCGAGAGCCGCCAGCAGGATCCTCACCGCCTCACCCACCTCCCCCACCGGCCTGCGCCCGCCCGGCGCCGGCTCCGCCTTGGCGAGCAGCCCGAGCGCGCGGCACGCTGCATCGCGCACTTGCCGCGCCGGGTCCCGCTCGAGGATGCCGAGCGCTGTGAGCCAGGGTGCGAGGCTCGACGAGCTCGGCGCGGCGAGCGCCTGACCCGAGAGCGCAGCGCAGGTCCGTGCGCGGACGGGCGCGTGCGGCGCGGCGAGAGAGGCGGAGAGGAGGGCGGGCAATGAGGAAGGGAGGTCGTGAGGCGTGTTGGAGCGGGCGACGAGGAAGGCTGCGCGGGCGAGGGCGAGGGCGAGGGTCGGCGGAGCGAGCTGAGGGTCGAGAAGGCGGGCGAGCTCGGCGGACCTGCGGGTGAGAGGCGGCGTCAGCGCTGCCTTCCACGAGTCGCTGTACATGAACGAAGAAGGGGCGCGGGACGCACCAGTCGTGCGGGCCGATGACGGGCACGAGCGCCGCGAAGAGCGTCCACCCGCCGACCTGGACCTCCTCGGCACGCCCGTCGTCGAGCAGATACGCCGAGGCGGCGACAACTTCTTGCCAGTCGAACGGCTGGGTGCTCGACGTTGTGGCGAAGCGCTCAGCGATGGCCGCCAAGGCGTGTGCGGCGGCGACGACGACAGGTTGACCTGCGGCGGCAGAAGTCAGCGACCGAGTCGCTCGACGGCGAAACGAGGCGAAAGGGACGCACCAGGCGCAGCGAGGTCCGGAAGCACAGCCATCGCGAGCTGACGAGCGAGCGTCCGCTTGATGCGCCCGTACGGCGAGTTGCGCGCGACCTTTGCGGCGAGGGCGAGAAGGGCGAGGTGCAGGTCCTCGCGGTCGGGCGCGCTCGTCGCCGGGCTGCGCAGGAGCGACGAGAGGGCGAGGTGCAGCTCGGAGACCGTCTCGCCGAGCTTGGCCGAGAGGGAGGTGAAGGATGAGGAGGTCGAGCTGCGGGAGTCGGGAGGGTCAGCCGGGTCCGGCGAGAGGAGGCAGAGCGTCGACAATATGGACGCACCGGTCTTCTGCGAGCGCGAGGTACGGTGCCGAGTCCTCGAGGAGCGCGTCGAGCGCGGCGCACGCCTGAAGCCGGACCGAGCGAGACGCGTCGTGCTCGACGAGCGAGAAGAGCGTCGGCCGGTTGCGCAGGTAGGGCGAGTCGGCGAGGAAGAGGTGCCAGTGTCGGTGCAGCAGGCGAGGGCTGGACTGTTACCGGGTGGGGTTCAGCTCGAACGGCGGTTGGAGCGCGAGGGAAGAGGGCGCACCAGGGCGAGGGAGCGCAAGCAGGTCAAGGCGTCGTGCCGGATCTGCGCCGAGTCGCGCCTGCGGGACAAGGGAGTCAGCACCGACGCAGTAGGCGATTACGAGAGAGGTGGACGCACCGTCGATCGTACCTCTTGCTGCCGTCCTCCTCCGAGTCGGACCCAGGCCCGTTCCGCCTCGCCGACGACGCTCTCGAGCTCGTCGCCGACGTCGTCGAGCCCTGCCGCCGCCTCGTCGACGCCGCAGGTGCAGCTTGGGCAAACGCGCTCATCACGCCGAACGACAGGGGCGTGCCGCCCGGCGTGCGACCTCGGTCGAGCGCGGGCGTAACGGTGCCGACAGGCCCGGCGCCGTGGTAGACCCAGGTGGCGAGGAGAGCGGGGAGCGCGGCAGATGTGTCGGGCGGGAGAGGATGAATCTTGAGGACGACGGCGTTGAGGATGCGCAGGCAGGTCGAGGCGAAGCGGTGTAGGGTCGACGAGGCGGACGGGAGCTGGTACGGGAGGGGACCGAGGGCTCGGCTGACGGTCGAGACGAGCGTCGACAGGTGATCTTGTACTGGAGGTACCGGCGACGTGCTGACGTGCTGGAGAACGCAGAGGGCGGCCTGGAGGCGGAGCGAGGGGAGCGGGTCGAGGAGGAGAGGGACGGTCGAGTCGAGGATGCGGGCGTGGTCCTGTTGCGCGAGTATCAGCTCCCGAGCGTCTGCATAGAGGAAAGGACGGAACGCACCTCGCTCGACTTGAAGGCCCGCAGCGCTCGCACGACGACCTCCTTGGCGTCGGGGACGAGAGAACCGTCCTTGAGCGCCTCGCACCACCGCTGGACGAGGTCGCCGGTTCTTGTGCTGGTTGATACGACGGCCGACGAGCTCTGTGTGGGCTGATCGTCAGGGCAGGCTGCTGGTGGAATGTGGCAGAGCGGACGACGCACCTTGGAGGTCGAGGCGGAGGAGAGGGCGAGCACCTCGCGCGCCGAGTCGAGCGCGTCCATGCTCGGCGCAGAGCAGCCGGTACTCCGAGCCTTCGTGCGCTGTCGCTCGGTACAGCTGAGCGAGTGCGAGGTCGTCCCAGCTGAGCGACGTCGCCTGGACCCGACCTCATCAGCTCTGGCTCTGTTCATCCCAGCCACCCCGCTGTGCCGACGATGCAGGCCACTCGCACAGCTGCGAAGCCTCCAACAGCCGGCCTCGCGGCCAACACGGCGCGCCCCGAGCCGTCCTCGTCGAGCTGTTCCCCACCTTGCGCCTGCTCGCTCCCGACCACGACAACTCGCCGCGAGCGCATCCTGCACGCAGTCGAGCACGGCGACAAGGCCCTCCTGCGCGAGCTTTCCGCCGAGGAAGACGGCTTCGTGGATGACGAGCTGCGACGACGAGCCTGGTGCGTCCGCTCCCCCTCCCTCTCCCTGCGAAGCCGGCAACCCCGCTGACTCTCTCTTTCTCGTGAGACAGGCCGGTCCTCCTCGGCTGCGACGTCAAGGGCAAGCAGCGCGCGGTCGACGGCGACGAGGCGTACGACGCGGCGGCGGTGCTGGCCGCCCTGCCCGAGCGCGACGACGAGCGGCAGGTCCGCCTC
>Ga0308170_10002824_pt1 | contig 14632 bp, 14 predicted proteins | sample PhyBR2_2_FD_202136 | JGI IMG/M metagenome (GOLD analysis project Ga0308170, IMG submission 202136) | Phyllosphere microbial communities from UC Gill Tract Community Farm, Albany, California, United States - DLSLSB.R2 | ecosystem: Host-associated > Plants > Phyllosphere > Unclassified | place... | reverse complement strand
TGGGACGCCGCCGGTGATGTCAGGGTGCGAAACCCGGCCGCCATGCATAATCTGGGCGAACATGCGGCCGCCTTCAGCGTGGACGGCGTCGGTAACCTTCTTCCACCCGGCAACCTGCTCCTGGGTGACGATACCGGGCTGGCCGGGGTATGCCTGTCCTGCCGGAGTCGGATAGGTGCCCTCGCTAACGATCAGGCCCAAGGAAGCGCGCTGGCGGTAATGCTCGACGAGAAGGGGTCCCGGGATGCCCTTTTCGCCCGCACGGAGACGGGTCAGGGGTGCCATCACCAGTCGGTTGGGAAGTTCAAGTTCGCCGAGGGTGAGCGGGGAAAACAGCATGCGCAGTTCCTTTCGAAGGCTGAAGACGTACTGTCTGTGCCAACTGTGGGGCGCGTGCAACTATTCCGTTATTTCACTTGTGCGACGCGGATCACACTCTTTCGCCGTCAGGACTTTCCCCGCGCAGGACTACCGCTGGTGCCCTCCTCAGCGTGCGGCTCCGGCACCCGGGCAGCCCTGGCCCTGCGGGTTTGTATTGCAGTCATCGGCGTAGTTGCGGGTGAGGGAGCGCCAGACACTTACGGTTTGCGGCGGAGCATTGAATTGGCCTTGACCCGGTATCGGCAACGGCGGACCGGCGTTCACCGAATACGTTCCTTGGAACGTCGTGGTCAGCACTACCTGGAAGTCGCCTGTTGAGCCGTAGGCGTGGCTGGTTCGCGTCTTCTCGCCCCATCGGTCCTGTGGCAGCGGGCCGCCCATCGACGGTTGCGGCCCGAAGACCGCGCCGTCGCCGTAGTTCCACGTGTACTGCACGGGGGTGGCGATCACGTGCACCTGTTGGCCAAACATGGTGATGTCGAACTGCTGCTCAACCGCCTCCGCGTAGAAGTTTGTTTCCGCGCCGCGAAGGGTGTTGGGGCTGGGCTGCGCCACGACCTTCCCGGCGTTAACTGGGAGGTTCTGGAACTGCCGCTGGATGTCCGCCGCTATCCGAGGCAGGAGGTCTTCAGGCTTTGGGTCGTAGAGGCAGGTTGGCCCGGAGTGGTGTGCCCACACTGCGCCTGGCACGCCTCGAGGCCGGGACAGCCACATTACCGGTATGCCCTTGGCGCCATCCTCCCGGTCCTTGCAGTCGAGTTGGCGGGCAAGACAGGGAGTGTCAAAGTCGCCACCGCCGAGATGGCATTGAAGTTCGTATTTGTATTCGTTCGGGTCGGTGCTTACCGCGCCGGGTTCAGCATGATTGAACTGGCCCGTAACGGGGTCAGGTACCCAGTCATCCGCTCCCATTTTTATCCCCGAGTCCACAAATCCACCACCGATCCGTGGCTTCGGTTTCGACCCGTCCTCGGCATTTGCGGTCAAGAAAGACGCCGTCAAGAGCGCCATAGAGCAGGCGACAATTCCGAAGGTCCTACCTAAGTAACCCACGGCTACCGGATCAGACCTAGATCATTTACCACCCATCCGGAGTCTGCGAAAGCCACCATTGCGACGCTTCCAGAATTCGTCGCAGCTGTCTTGTCTTGGTATGGGCTTCCGTCTTGGTTGTGAATGGTCAGTTCTTTCTGCAGTACTTGGAGAACCACCTGCGTGGAGCCGTCGTTGGAAGGCGTTGCAGTGGCAACCGGGATTTCTATTTGGCCTCCAGATATCCACTTACCTTCGGCCCAAGCAGCTTCGATATCGGAAATCAGCCCCCGGCAAAAGGCGCACTCGGGTTTCGAAAGCTTTGACAGTCCAGCGGTGTCCCCCGTCTCATATGCATAACTCAGAACTGAGAACCAATGCTTCGTGAAGGCTTCTGCCCCTTCCTTGGTCTCCGTCTTTGCCACCTCTGGAAGCACGGGGACCGGGACGTTTTGGGCGGGGCCGGTGGCGTCGGCAGGTTTGTAGACAGCGCTGGGGGCGGGGGTTGGAGTGGCCGATGCACTGGCAGTAGGGGTCTCGGCGGCAACCGGAGAGGAAGTCCCGCCAGAACCAGGACCGTCCCCGGACTTGCAACCGCTTAGCCCCAACGCGGAGCAAACAACCAGGGCGGCGGCACCCAATCTTGCAACACGGGACCCAAAGAAGCGGGACGAAAGGAAGTTCTGTGATGTCATGGGCCGCTATTCCCCCAGTAGTTTCAAGACGGCTTGCTCCGGACAGTGAGTTAAGGGTAGCCCACGTCACATTTTGTGATCCTGTTTATCCACAGGCACAGGACTCCTAAACGCACCGCCCACCGTTGTGCCACCATGCCCATTCCCAAAGAAGTCATAAAGGAAGCCGGCGCTGGAAGGTGCGCCGCTTCCCCAATTCGAAAACCCTACTTTTGGGAGGACAGCACTAACTCCCCCGTCTTGTCCGGCGACAAGGCGAGTGAAGAAACATACTGCAGGCCGCCGTCCGGCGCGTCCTGCGCGGAACGCACCATGTCCGCGGATGCCGCAGGTTCCAGCACTTGCGCGGTGTCGTTGCCCATTTGGGTGCGTCGCTATCGCTTGAGGTCAGCCGTCATGGCCCTGCGCGCGGCGCTATCGACCGGCAAAGACAGCTCGGTCATAAGCCTGTTTCAGGTTTGTAAAGCATTGGCGAACCAGTCACAGATGAGGGAGAACTTGGAGGCACAAAGCCTCTGGCGCATTTCTACCTGAGGTAGAAGAATGGCGGCATGATGTTTGAACACGCGGACGGCAATCCCGTCCTGGAACTCGATGATGAGCAATCGTGGCGGCTTTTGGCGGCAACGCAGCACGGGCGGCTGGTGGTTTCCGTCGCGGGAGAGCCTGACATATTCCCCGTGAATTATGTGACTTCAAACCGGAAGGTCTACCTGCGCACCGCTCCGGGAAACAAACTTGCCCAGCTGACCATCAACGCCCAAGTGCTGTTTGAAACGGATGGCATCCTTTCCCAGGAGGCGTGGTCCGTCATCCTGCGCGGCACAGCACGGGTCCTCAGCAACTCGGATGAGCTGGAAGCCATTGAAGAACTCGGCCTGAAGACCTGGGTCCCCACGCTCAAAGACTTCTACGTGGAGATCGAGCCGAAATCTGTCAGCGGCCGTCACTTCGTGTTCGGCGAACAACCGGAGCGGGAGATCTAGGCACTCCTACACTGGAAGGATGGCGGACAGGCCCACTGCAGACAAGCTCACTCCGGAGCAGCGCAGCTGGAACATGTCCCGGATCCGCGGCAAGAACACTAAACCCGAACTGCTGGTGCGCCGGCTCCTGCACGGCAAGGGTTACCGGTACCGGCTGCATGGCAGTTCCGGCGCCACCAAGCTGCCGGGTAATCCGGACCTCGTCTTCGCCGGGCGGCGCAAGGTGATCTTCGTGAACGGCTGCTTCTGGCACTTCCATGACTGCAGGGCGGGCAGGCACGCCCCCAAGGCCAACGCGGACTTCTGGGCCGCGAAGCGCACCCGCACCCGGGAGCGCGACGCCGGCCAGCGCCGCCAACTGGAAGACGCCGGCTGGGAAGTGCTGACCGTTTGGGAGTGCGAGCTGAAGGATTATTCAGCCCTTGAGTCCCAGCTGGTGCGCTTCCTCGAAGCCGGCGCCTGACAAACAAGTCTCGATCCAATCTTTAGCTGTCTCCGCCACTGCCCTTGATGTTGGGCGGGCAGGATAGACGGTTGCCGGGAATCATGCAGCCGGCACTGACACTGCTGGAGCAGCTCCTGTCCCCTCGCTTCTCCTGGCCCGCAGGGCGGACCTCAACAGCAGAGATCGGCGAGTGGCCTGCTGTTGAGGCGCCCCGGTGCGCAAGAGGGAACCAGACCCCGGAGGCCGGATTTAGAGCAACTTGGGCTGGGGTGACTGCGCTGGCCCCCTCACTGCAGAAAGCACTGGACCCAGTTTTGTTGGCCGAAATCCGCAGTCCGATCAAGAAAACCACAATTCTCCTCCGGGGCTTCTGCTGGCCCAAGGGAACAGCCCTAACCTGAGAAAGACCAAGCAGCCCCTCGCCTAAACCCCCCGGTTTTCCGGGTCCAACCCCAGCAGAAAGGAGTGTCATGAGCACGCCAGATGATGCGCCCAGACCGCTGGTGGACCAGTCCGTCCTGGACCGGCTCCGGGAGGAGCTCGAGGAGGAAGAAGGCTACAGCAGGGTCTTTGTGGGGAACTTCATCGAGTACCTGCCACAACGGCTGGGCCGGCTGCGGCTAGCCCTCACCACCGGGGACCTGGACGGCTCCATGGACGCAGTCCTGAGCTTGAAGACCTCAAGCCAAATGGTGGGAGCCGAGCGCCTGGCGGGCCTGGCCCTCGAGTTGGAGAACGAGATCCGCACCGAAGCCCGCCATGCCGACATGGCAGTGGTGCTGCCCCGGCTGGCCGCTACCTTTTTGCGGCCTATCACCCAGTGCAGCAGGCAGACCATGCACCGGCTGCAGGCTCAGTGCTGCCCCGGCGCCAAACGGTAGCCCACCCCGCGCACGGTCTGCAGCCACCGCGGCTGCTGGGGCGAATCACCCAACTTCTTGCGCAGGTTGCCCATGTGTACCTCCACGGAACGTTCGTCGGCCTCGCTGATGTAACTGCCGACGTCGTAATCCTCATCCCGAAGCCGCCGCACCAGGTCGGACTTGGTCCGGACCGTCCGGCCGGCTTCCAAGAGTGCGTACAGCAGTTCAAACTCCGTGCGGGTCAGGTTCATCTCCCTGCCGTCGACGGTGACGGTGCGTGAGGCGTAGCTGAGTTCCAGGCCATTGTGGTTGAAGTTTCCACGCTCCGGGTGTGCGGAACTGTCCGCCGATGCATCGACTGCAACCTCGCCGGGATCAGGAACAGACCGCGGCCGGCGCATCATGGCCGCCACCCGTGCCCGCAACTCACGCGGGCGGAACGGCTTGGTGAGGTAGTCGTCCGCACCCGATTCCAGCCCGATCAGCGTGTCCAGTTCTTCTGTGCGCGCCGTGAGCATCACGATGTACGCATCCGAAAACTCCCGGATCTGCCGGGAAACCTCAAAACCGTCGATATCCGGCAACCCCAGGTCCAGGGTGATGACGTCAGGATTCAGGCTCTTAGCCATCAGAACGCCCTCCGCGCCGCCGCTGGCGACAGTGACGTCAAAGCCAGCCTGGGTCAGCACAGTGCGAACCAGTTCCCGAATGTCGTGGTCATCCTCGATGACCAGACCCACACGTGCCTCACTCATAGAGCCCCCTCAGTGCCAACGTCAGAAGTATAGCTGGCTGCGGATATCCTGCTGCTATGGTCTCGCACCCCCTGACGTCCGCGTCTTCCGCACCATGAGCATCCCCACGGCCTGGTCCTGGGGACGGCTGCGCTTGTTCAAGCGTCCCTTTCATGAATACCGGCTGACGGACCGCGTGGCCATGAGCCAGATGCCGCTGTTCGTGACCACCATCCTGACGGCCGTGCTGGTGTGGGCGTTCTTCCCGGACACAATGAACAACCCCTTGTTCATTACGTTCTTGGTCTCACAGCTGGTGATCATGGCGCTCTGCTATGCCGTTCCTTGGGAACGGCTGCCCTACACCAGCTTCCTCGCCATCCCGCTGCTGGACTTCGTCTCCATCACGGCGGGCAGGGAAGGCGGCCAGGAGAGCCTCACGGGGATCAGCCTGCTCGCCGTGTTTCCGGTCATCTGGCTCTGCGCATCCGGGTACTACGCCCGGGCCGCACTGTGGCTGTCCTTCCTGGGACCGCTGGCCATCATCTGGGTGCCGCTGCTGCTGAAGGGAAACCAGAATCCGCAGGACTTCGCACGGTCCCTGCTCCTGCCGGTCATGATGCTGGGAATCGGGGTGTCGGTGAGCGTCCTGACGCAGAGCATGATGCGCCAGCAAGAACAGCTGGAGGAAAAAGACGAGCAACTGCGGGCCAACCTGCGTACCAGCAAACGACAGGAGTCGCTGCTGAACACCATCCTGGATACCGTGCACCTCGGTGTGCTGGCCGTCGACGCGGACGGGCATGACGTCCTGATGAACCGGAAGCAGCGCGCCAACCACGAGCTGGCCCGGCCCAAGAACATTGCGGACCCCAACGAGTCGCAGCTGCTGGTCTATGGTGCAGACCGGAAGACCTTGATCCCCATTGAGGAACGTCCGGTGCGCCGCGCCGTTCTCGGTGAGACCTTTACGGATTACCTGGTGTGGCTGGGTGAGGGGAAGGACCAGCGGGCCCTGGTGACCACGGCGCGCGCCATGAAGGATTCCGACGGCAACTTCACCGGCTCGGTGATCGTCTTCAGCGATGTCACGGACCTGGTAAACGCCCTCACCGCCAAGGATGATTTCGTTTCCAGTGTCTCCCATGAATTCCGCACCCCGCTGACCTCCATCCTCGGCTACGTGGAGATCCTGCTCGCCGAGGAGCCGGACGAGCCGCAGGGCCAGATGCTGGAGATCATCCGCCGCAATTCGGAGCGGCTCCTGACCCTGGTGTCGGACCTGTTGTCCAGCCGGAACGGCGAGCTGATCGTCACGCCCCAAGCCGTGGACGTTGCCGAGCTGGTGCGCAGCAGCGTGTCCTCCGCGATGCCACGGGCGGTGGCCGCCGGAGTGGAGTTGCGGGCCGAAGCCCCGGAGCGGCTGGAAGCCCACGTGGACAGTGCGCGGATTTCCCAAGTCCTGGACAACCTGGTGTCCAACGCCATCAAATACTCGCCCGACGGCGGTGAGGTGGTGGTGTCGCTCGCACAACAGGAAGGACGCGTCGCCTGCCGCGTCACGGACACCGGCATGGGGATGACTCCCGAGGATACGTCCGAGGTTTTCGCCAAATTCTTCCGCACCAGCAGCGTCCGGCGCACCGCCATTCCCGGCGTGGGCCTGGGGCTTCCCATCAGCAAGGCGATCGTTGAGGCACACGGCGGAACCATCGACGTCGAGAGCTCGCTGGGTAAGGGAACGACGTTCACGTTCCGCGTGCCGGTCTAAAGGGACGACGACGGACGGGCCAGTTACGGTCAGGCGTTCCTGGCCTGCCGGACTACTTCGCCCCACGACTGGCCGGCCAGGTCCTTGATGGACCCAAGGATGGCCGACGGCGGCTGGCTGAGGTCCAACGGAAACTCAACGATGTCAATGTCGGTGTTGAGGATGCGGCGAAGTTTGACCTCACCCTTGCCGGCATAGACCAGCCAGGCGGTGGGCACGGCCAGCGCGGTGCAGTGGGCCAGCATCTGGTAGTGGTCCGCCGTCAGCGACGCGCCGGTATCCGAGGCCGCCCGGTACTTGGCGTTGTAGGCCACCACGGGTCGGCCACCGAGCATGTGGACCGCGTCCGGGCGCACGGACAGCCGGTCGGAATCACGCACGGCCTCACTGAGCAGGGCGTTGTACCGCAGCCGCAGCTCCCCCGGATAAGCCGCCATCGCGGTGCGCAGTGCAGTGCCCACAAAGTCTTCGAACACCTGCGCCATGTCGACTACGAAGGAGGCGGTCTGCTGTTTGCCCTCACCGGCTTCCGCGGATGCATTGCGCAGGACCAGTTCCGCCAGCCGCAGCACGGCGTGGTAGCGCAAGTTCATCCGGGTGGGCTTCCACGGCGGCACCGGAGCACCGGCTGGAAGGCGTGTGACGCCGTCGAGCTTTCCCTTCAGCTGGCGCAGCCGGCCCAGCACGTCGGGTCGCACCCCGGGAACCTGTCCCATCCGGTCCAGGGCTGCACGCAAAATCCGGTTCTCGGCAATGTCCTCCGTGAACTCGTCGTAGGAGACTTCGAGGGGAACCAGCATGCCAGGGCGGCGGGAGATCTGGTCCGAAATCCGGATTCGCCCCTTCACCGTGCGCAGGGACTCGTCCACGGTGAGGTAGCCCTGCAGGACGCCGCGGCCCAATGCCCGTTCCGCCAGCCGGGCCAGCGATTCTGCCAGCGCGCTCCACAGGTCGCCGTCTTCGCTCGCCGCCACCAGGTCCGGCCGGAAGCCCTGCTCCCCCGCGTAGCTGAGCAGGAACAGGAGCCGGCTAAGTCCCAGCCGGTCCTTGGGCCGGACATCCAGCTGCATAGTGGTTGTCCGCACGGACCCTACCTTGCCCACGGGCTCGATCCGGTACAGCCCCATGCCCATGGGCGATGCTTTCGCCAGGCCGCTGGTGTTCAGGAAGGAAGCACTGGCGGAGTCCAGCCGCTCCACCAGGCCGGCGGACAGCTCATCCAGGACCAGGTGCCGCACAGGACCGGTTGGTGTGCCGGGCGCCCGGGAATCACCGCGCTGCAATGCGTCCCAGCAGCTGGTCCAGCCCGAAGCGCTCTTCCAGCTGTGGTCGGGTCAACTGGCCGTGGTAGTGCTCCTCCAGCAGCGGCATGAGCTCGTACTTCCAGATCCGGCGCAGCCCGGCCGGGGTCTGGGCTGCCGGCTTCATGAAGTAGGACGGGCCGATCATCAGGTCGCGGTCCCACTCATCAATCGCGCCGTTGAGGGCGTCCAGCAGCAGTGCAGGGGTGGTGTCGAGCTGCCGGGCCTCGAGGAAGCGCAGCAGGGAACCCTTGACCGGTTCGGTCTGCGGGTGCAGTTCGATGAACGAGAACCGGCGGCGGATAGCGGCATCCATCATGGCGATGGACCGGTCCGCGGTGTTCATGGTGCCGATGATGTAGAGGTTGTCCGGTAGCGTGAACGGCTCGTTGGGGCTGTACTGCAGGTAGATCCGGTCGTCCCGGTATTCCAGCAGGAAGTACAGTTCGCCGAACACCTTGGCCAGGTTGGCCCGGTTCATTTCGTCAATGATCAGGAAGTACGGCTTCTTCTCGTTCCCAGGCTTTGCGGCTTCCTCTGCGAGGCGCCGCAGCGGCCCGGCCACCAGCTTGAAGGACACCTGGCCTTCGTCGGTCTTGTCCGGCCGGTAGCCCTCGAAGAAGTCCTCGTAGGCGTAGGACGGATGGAACTGCACCAGCTTGACGCGCTCGTCGGTAGCGTCATCGGCAAGTTCAGCCGCCAGGTGCTTGGCCAGGTAGGTCTTGCCGGTGCCCGGCGGCCCGTAAAGCACCAATTGCCGGTTTTCCTCCAGCAGGTCGGCGATCTCCTGGAGCGGGTCCAGTTCCATGTGCAGGGATGCGGCGAATTCCTGCGTCAGCGGGCGGAAGCCCTCCTGCAAGGGGAGGACGACGGCGGCGCCCTCAGTATCGCTGTCAGGCTCGGTTTCCGCTTCTGCCGGCAGCAGCGCCTGCAGCGCCTGGACCACGCGGGTCGTATCCACCACGATGCCGGGGGTGGCGAGCTGGCGCTGGACGTGCCGGGGCAGGCTGGCGGTTGTGTGACCGTCGTCGAACCAGCGCACCTTGCGGCGGAGCCGCCGGTTGTCGTCGTTGTACTCGGGCTCCCCCAGCACACCGCCCAGGCGCACCGTTCCGGCGTGCTGGTAGAGCACGAGGTCGCCAGGTTTCATGACGGTCAGGAAGGCGAAGACCGCGGTCTTGGTGTCCTCACGCTCCACGTAGCCAAGGTGCTTGTAGTCCTCGTCCACGGCGTGCTGCACCACCCCGGCACTGACGCCGGGGTCCAGGTGGCGGAGGTGTTCGACGTCGAGGGTCACCTTTTCCTCGCCGTGCCAGGCGGTGAGCAGCTCGGCGTGGTCGCTGTGTGTCCGGAGCAGCCAGGCGCGACGGCCCGGGTCGCCCACTTTGCGCCATTGGCTGACCAGTTGCCGGGAGTACCAGTCGATGCGCTGCCCGGCCTGCTCGTCCAGGTGCAAGCGGATGCGGTGGATATCGGCGGTGATGTCTTCTTCGCTGTCTCCGTTGGCCCCTCCTACCAGCGAGGCGAACGCGTCCCGGATCTCCTGACGCTCCACGTCCGCCACCACGGGCTCGAAGTAGCTGGGCCAGGCCAGGAATTCGATGCTGCGGCGGATGGCGGGCTGGTCGTCCGGGGTGGAGGCGGCAAGGTGATGGAACTGCAGGGGGTCCTTGATGGCCGCCTGCACCACGGCGGCCGGGCGCTGGGCGACGTTCCGGACGAACCGGCACAGCCATTTAAGGTGGTCCCAGATGGTCCAGTTGAATTCGGCGGTCCGGTCGCGGATCACGCCGTGGTCGGTCATGCCGGCGTACAGCTCTTCAGGGAGCTCCAAGGGCGGCTCCAACCAGCCTGCGGCTTCTGCCACCCTGGCACGCTTGACCTTCAGCGACTTCACCTCGTGGGCAAGCGGCAGGGACTGCAGGAAGAGCAGTTCCACCGCCAGCTGCTTGGCCCCGCGGGTGGCCCCCTCCAGGTTCTCGCGGAGGTTGGTCATCATGGGCGCCTTGGAATCCGCGATGCCCCGCTCCAGGCGGTCGAGCAGTTCCGCGGCGGCGGGGACGGACCACGTCCTGGTGCGGCCGTCCAAGGGCGACGCCTTCCCCTGCAGCCCCGGTCCCAGTACGAACCACGCCGCGTCCTCGATCTCCTTGGAGATGCCGAGGGCGCGGGTCATGGCAGCAGTGGCAGTGGGGGTCATGCCCTCAAATTTACAGGGTCAAGCTGGACGTGCGCTCCACGGCCGCTGAACTGGCCTACCGCAAGGCATGCTACTTGCCGGTGGCAGAGCGCTTCCTGCCAAAGATGAAGTAGCCCATGGGTCCGATGAAGTTCACAAAGGACGCTGCCCTCCACGCGGCCTTCGGGCCGTTGATCAGCTCGGCCGGCCGGTGCGAGATGTCGCGCTGGGCCGCCACCAGCAGGGACACCTGCACGATCGCGGTAAGGATGGTGCCCACCTTTCCCGCCGGGGACATTTCCTTCCAGGTCTTCTTCTTCTGAGCCGCGCGCTTCTTGTTCTTGGCCATCTGGGCTTCCTTTCGAGATGTGTGGTGGTTCAAGGCCGGTGTTTACAGTTCAGTCTTTGCTATGCCTTCCCGGCCAGAGTCTTAGTGCCTGTAGGGGGCCATCCGGTCCTTCTGCTCCGGCGTGAGCCGTTGCACCCTGCCGGTCGCCTCATCCACGAAGGCCAGGTGGCTGCTTGCCTTCACGCAGTCCTCCCCGGTGACGGGGTCCTGGAGCAGGTAATGGATATCGAAGCTGGCGCCCTTGACGGCGCCAATCCAGACCTGGACCACGGCCGGAACGTTGCGGTACTCCAACGTCCTGACGTAGCGGATTTTGTGGTCCACAATCAGGGCCAGCGTGCCCTCCGGGACATCGTTGAACAGCGACACAGGGGGCTGAACGCCCGGCAGGCCCGTGCCCCGCGGCGGCCCGAAAGCTGCGACGCGCGCTTCCTCCAGCATCCTCACGATCTGGACGTTGTTGATGTGGCCGTAGGCGTCCATGTCGCCCCAGCGCATCGGGACCAAGACCTCGATGCGCTGGCCACCGTGGGCGCTCAGCTGCGCACCGCCGTCGAGTCATCCACCGCTGTTTCGCCGGAGTCAGCACCGGCAAACTGCGACATGTAGAGGCGGTGGTAGGCCCCGCCGGCAGCGAGCAGCACCTGATGGTTGCCCTGTTCAACGATTCGTCCGTTTTCCATGACCAGGATCGTATCGGCATCCCGGATGGTGGAGAGGCGGTGTGCGATTACGAAGCTGGTCCGGTCCGATCGCAACGCTGCCATGGCCTTCTGCACCAGCAACTCGGTGCGGGTGTCCACGGAGCTGGTGGCCTCATCCAGGATCAGCAGCGAGGGGTTGGCCACGAAGGCTCGGGCGATGGTGATCAGCTGCTTTTCACCGGCGCTGACGTTGTTGCCTTCCTCGTCGATCACCGTGCTGTAGCCCTCCGGCAGGGCCCTGACGAAACGGTCCACGAAGGTGGCCTTGGCCGCGGCCATGACCTGTTCCTCGGTGGCGTCGAGGTTGCCGTAGCGGATGTTGTCGTAAATGGACCCGCCGAACAGCCAGGCGTCCTGCAGCACCATGCCCACCTTGGACCGCAGCTCCGACCGGCTGAGGTGGGTGACGTCCACGCCGTCCAGCAGGATAGAGCCCGAGTTGAGCTCGTAGAAGCGCATGACCAGGTTCACCAGGGTGGTCTTGCCGGCACCCGTAGGTCCGACAATCGCCACGGTGTTGCCCGGCTCTGCCGTGAAGGACAGGTTTTCAATGAGCGGCTTGTCCGGGGTGTAGCTGAAGGTCACGTTCCTGAAGTCAACGTGTCCGTCAGTCTTGGCCGGCAGGTGTTCAGTGGCCGTCTCGACGTCCTGTTCCTCGGCGTCCAGGAACTCGAACACGCGCTCGGAGGATGCCACGCCTGACTGAAGCATGTTCGCCATGCCGGCCATCTGGCCGAGCGGTTGGGTGAACTCGCGGGAATACTGGATGAACGCCGTGGCATCGCCCAGGGACATCGCTCCGGACGCCACACGAAGGCCTCCCACCACGGCGATGCCCACATAGCTGAGGTAGGAAACGAACTGCATCACAGGGAAGATGATCCCGGAGACAAACTGTGCGCCGAAGCTCGCCCTGTACAGTTCCTCGTTGCGTTCCTCGAACCGCGCCAGCATGTCCGCGTCGCGGCCGAAGACGCGGACCAGGTCGTGTCCGGAGAAGGACTCCTCGATCTGGCCATTCAGCGACCCCGTGTTCTTCCACTGGGCTGCGAAGAGCTTCTGGCTTCGGGCCCCGATGATGCCTGCGGCCACCCCGGACAACGGCAGGGCAACCAGGGCGATCAGGGCAAGCTGCCAGGAAACGATGAACATCATGATGACGATGCCCACCACGGTCAGCACGGAGTTAACCAGCTGCGCGAACGCCTGCTGGAGCGCCTGCTGGATGTTGTCGACATCGTTGGTCACCCGGGAGAGCACGTCGCCGCGCTGCCGGGTATCGAAGTAGTTCAGCGGCAGCCGGTTCAGCTTGCTCTCGGTGTCATCGCGCAGGCGGCGGATGACCTTCATGACGATGCGGTTCAGCACATAGCCCTGCAGCCACATGAAAATGTTCGCCACGAAGTACATCAGCAGGACGATGGCGATGAGCATTGTGAGCTTGTCGAAGTTGATCCCTGCGCCGGGCACCAGCTCCATCCGGGACACCATGTCCGCGAAGTCGTCCTGGCCCTGCTGGCGCAGCCCGGCAACAAACTGCTCCTTGCTGGCTCCGGCGGGCAGCTGCCTGCCCACCACCCCGGCGAAGATCACATCCATGGCCTGGCCCAGGATCTTGGGGGCAATGACGTTCAGGACCACGGAGATGACCACCAGGCCCACCACCGCATAGATACCCAGGGATTCCGGTTTCAGTAGGCCCATGAGCCGCTTGGCCGAAGGCCAGAAGTGCTCGGCCTTCTTGGCGGGCATGGCGCCGAACATGCCACCGTCGGCTTCGGTGGGCTGGAATTCCTCCTCGACGAAGTCGTCATCTTGATGCCCGTCGCCCGCAGCCGGCGGGGATGGCTGGGCAGTCTTCTCCACTGCCGCGGAGTCCTTCCTACGGGGGCTCATGCCACTTCCTCCACGCTCAACTGGGACTCAACGATCTCCTGGTAGGTGGGCGAGGTTTCCAGGAGTTCCTCGTGCGTGCCCCTGTCCACAATCCGCCCGTTGTCCAACACCAGGATCTGGTCGGCCTCGGTGATGGTGGAGATGCGTTGGGCCACGATGATGACGGTGGCGTCCGCGATGGTTGCCTTGAGGGCGGCACGGAGCCGGGCGTCAGTGGCCACGTCCAGGGCCGAGAAGGAGTCGTCAAAGAGGTAGACCCGGGGTTTGGTGACCAGGGCGCGGGCAATGCAGAGCCGCTGCCGCTGGCCGCCGGAAACGTTGGTGCCTCCCTGCGAGATCCGCGAGTCCAGGCCGTTCTTCTTCTCCCGGACAAAGGAATCCCCTTGGGCCACCCGGAGCGCATCCCAAAGTTCCTGCTCCGTCGCCTCGGTCTTACCGAACCGCAGGTTGTGCCCGATGGTACCGGAGAAGAGGTAGGGGCGTTGCGGCACCAGAGCGACGCGTTTGGTGATCTCGGCACGGTCCAGCCGGTCCACCGGAACGCCGTCCAGCAGGACCTGCCCCTCCACGGGGTCGTAGAGCCGCGGCAACAGGGACAGAAGGGAGGTTTTGCCGGCACCCGTCGAGCCGATGATCGCGATGGTTTGGCCGGGACGGGCAGTGAAGCTGATGTTGCTGAGCACCGGGGATTCGGCCCCGGGGTAGGCGAAGGTGACGTTGCGGTACTCCACCACTCCCGCCAGTGAGGCAGGAGCCTGCGGGTTTTGGGGGTCGTGGATGGAAGGTTCGACGCCGAGCACCTCGCCGATGCGGTCGGCGCAGACTGAGGCCCGCGGGATCATCATGGCCATGAAGGTGCCCATCATGACCGCCATCAGGATCTGGAGCAGGTACTGCAGGAACGCGGTGAGCGAGCCCACCTGCATTGCGCCGGCGTCCACCCGCTGGCCGCCGAACCATAGCACTGCCGCCGTGGACAAATGCAGGATCATACTGATGGCCGGAAACATGAGCACGAACAGGGCGCCGATGCGCAGCGAGACGTCCGTGAGTTCCTTGTTGGCCACGCCGAACCGTTCGGTCTCAAACGGCTCGCGCACGAAGGCCCGGACCACGCGGATGCCGATTATCTGTTCGCGCAGCACGGCGTTGATCCGGTCGATTTTCCGCTGCATGGAGCGGAACAACGGCATGAGCCGAACCACCAGGTACCCCACCACCACGGCCAGCAGGGGGACGGATACCCAAACCAGCCAGGACAGGTTGATGTCCTCACGTAACGCCATGATGATGCCG
>Ga0308170_10002822_pt1 | contig 14642 bp, 13 predicted proteins | sample PhyBR2_2_FD_202136 | JGI IMG/M metagenome (GOLD analysis project Ga0308170, IMG submission 202136) | Phyllosphere microbial communities from UC Gill Tract Community Farm, Albany, California, United States - DLSLSB.R2 | ecosystem: Host-associated > Plants > Phyllosphere > Unclassified | place... | reverse complement strand
TTCACCGCGCGCAGAAGCTCGAGGTCGACTGCATCGTCAACGCGGCCAACAAGAGCCTGCTCGGCGGTGGAGGAGGTCCGTCCACTCTCCCTCTTGCTCGCTCGACACGAACATCGTCGACAGTCGGTCGAGCTAAGCTCTTGGTGGGTGAGACTGACGCCGACTCCCCGCCCGCAGTCGACGGCGCCATCCACTCTGCAGCCGGCCCGGACCTCCTCGAAGAGTGCCGCACCCTCAACGGCGCCGACACGGGTGAGACCAAGCTCACCGCCGGCTATCGCCTGCCCGCCAAGCACATCGCGCACACGGTCGGGCCGATCTACCGCAGCAGCGGCGGCAAGGCCGAGTCCGAGAGGCTGCTCCGCAGCTGCTACCGCTCGACGCTCGACCTGTGCGTCGACAACGGCATCAAGACGGTCGCCTTTTCCGGGATCAGCACCGGCATGTGCGTCCCTTTCGCTCTCCCCCTTGTGCGCGACGTCCAGGCCGGCAGTCGGCGCACGAGGCCGACCGGTCGTCGCAGCGCACAGACCCCGCTCTGCTTGAACTGACCAGTCAGCACGCTCGTCTCGCAGCTACGGATACCCGATCCACGCCGCCGCCGAGACTGCGTGCGACGAGGTGCGCAAGTTCCTCGACGGGCCCAACGGCGACAAGGTGCGTCGCAGAGTTCCTCCCCTCCTCCTCACTTCCCTCTCGCTCGCTCCCTAGTCTGACCTTCTCCGACCGTCGCACACTCCTCTCTCGTCCGCAGATCGACAAGGTCGTCTTCTGCGTCTTCCGCCAGGTCGACGTCGACAGCTACCTCGACGCGCTCCCGACTTGCTTCCCGCCGCCGCCCGAGACCGGCGTCGAGCCGGCCAAGGACGACGAGGGCGACTCGGCGGGCGCGGCCAAGGAGCAGAACGTCGAGCAGAAGACGGCTGAGGTAGGAGGGGCGGGCAAGGACGGAGCGGCGAGCGATGCCGCGCCGGTCGAGGAGGAGAAGCGCGAGCCGTGAAGGCTGCGCCGAGATTTTCTGAGCGCTTGCGGTCCATCTTCTAGCTGTCTGATACCCTGTAAAGAGCTCGTTCCTGCATTACAGCGCAAGAGTCTTGTATTTCGCCGCACGTGGCTCGAGTCGAGAGCCGACGACGAGGAGGAGGAGGGGCGGCCGTCGCCCTCACTTCTTCTCCATCTCTCTCCCCGAGCCGTGATCTCTGTGTGAGCTCGCAAACCTACAACAACTACAATGGTGCGTCCACCGCTCTGTCCTACCCGCCCCGTGCCCGCCTCGGGCCTCTCGCCCGCCTCATCTCCCGAGCTCGAGCGCTGACCCCACCTCGTCGCCCCTCCCCTCCCCTCGTGCAGGCTGAGACGAACCCCAAGGCTTTCCCGCTCGCCGACGCGGCCCTCACGAACCAGATCCTGGACCTTGTGCAGCAGGTGCGCCCTCCTTCCTCTCCCCCTCGTCCTCCCCCGCCTCGCTGACCCGCCTACTCCTCCCACAGGCCTCGCACTACAAGCAGGTGCGCCCAGACTGCTCGCCTTCAGGTACACGGACCGCATGCTGACCCGCGCGACCCTCTCTTGCGCCGCGTCTACAGCTCAAGAAGGGTGCTAACGAGGCGACCAAGGTGCGCTCTCTTCTCTCTCCTGCGTCCAGGGCGAGCTCGTTCTGAGCGCTCTACTGACTCTCTGCTTCGCCTCGCAGACCCTCAACCGCGGTATCTGCGAGTTCATCGTCATGACCGCCGGTGCGTCGAGCCTCTCGCCTTCTCGCCCTGCGCTGCCTTCGCCGCACGAGGACGGACAGCGCGGGTAGCTCCAGGCGATCGGGATTGCCGCTGACATGCTTGCCTTCACGCCCGCAGACACCGAGCCGATCGAGATCCTCCTCCACCTCCCGCTCCTGTGCGAGGACAAGAACGTCCCCTACGTCTTCGTCCCGTCCAAGACGGCCCTCGGCCGCGCGTGCGGCGTCTCGCGCCCCGTCATCGCCGCGTCGATCACGACCAACGAGGCTCGTGAGCTCCGCAGCCAGATCGACACGATCAAGGTGCGCCCCTCCTCTTCCTCCCTCTCCCTCTCTTCGTCGTGCGCCTTTGCTGACTCGGCTCTGTTGCTCCCTCGCTCGCAGGGCCAGATCGAGCGTCTCCTCATCTAAGCGGCAACCTGTCGCGCACCTAATGCAGCCTGCTCGTCGGCGGCGAGACGGAGAGGTCTCGTGGAGGAGGGACGTCGAGTCGAGCGGGTCCGTGTGTGCGCTGCGTCGTGAGCGGGAGGAGGCCTTTGCTGGTCTGCCCTCTCGTGCACTCTCTGTCCTTCTATAGCTGTTGTAGCAGGTCGGAGAGGCGGTGCCGTGCCATCCTCGCTCGTGTTCCTCCTCGTCGCGCGCTGGATCTGTGAGAGTCGACCTCGCCTGCGAGCTTTCAGACTCGCGCAAGGCAGAGAGAAGCACTGCAGCTTTGTGCAGGAGCGCGTGCTAGCTCGCTCGCTGCGGTGCCGACCTCACTCGACCCTGCTCGTCCTCATCGCTCAACCCGACCTCGGCGGTCGCTCTCCTGTCTCGACCACACGCTCGCCATGTCTGCGTTCGCCGGCTTCGAGTCGCAGACGCAGCCCTCGCAGAACCAGACGCTCTCTGCGCTCCTCAACCGCGCCGACGCCCTCTCGCGCGCCTTCAACGGCCACCACTCCTCGTCGTTCCAGTCGGTCCAGGTCGTCGCCTCGGCCTTCTCGCAGCTGCAGAACCTCCTCGCCCTCCCCGCGACTCCCGTCACTCGCTCCCGACCCGAGGGCGGGATCCGCGAGCGCGGCATGGTCAAGGTCCAGGAGACGATCGAGGAGGCGCTCGGCGCCGTGAGGGACGACCTCGGCCGCATGGAGCACGACGTCGAGCAGCTCAACGCCCTCCTGTTCGACGCCGACCTGTTCCTCGCTCAGCCGCAGAGCGCGCTCCAGCACGGCCTCAACCCGCGCGAGGCCCTCGTCCATGTCAGCGGCCTCTTCGCGCAGTACCAGGCCGAGATGATCCGCCTCCGGTGCGTCCTCTTCCTCCTCTTCGAAGTCGTCCTCTTCATGATGCAGAGCTGACCTCGACGCCGAACGCAGGGAGGTGCTCGCCGACTTTACGACCGAGGAGATCGGCGTCGAGCAGCTCGTCGACGAGTGGAAGGTGCGTCCCCTCTCCTGCTCTCGTTGCGCTCCCACTCGAGCAGAGCTGACCTCTCGACACTCCTGCAGACAATGAAGGAGGTCGACAAGGGCCAAGAAGCCGAGCTGAGCGACCTCGTCGACGTGCTCGGCAGCTGGGGCGCGAGCGGCGGCCTCGACGTCGACATGTCGTGAGAGCTCTCGTCGTTCAGCATCGTCGTCGTTCATCTATGTATTCGGTGCGTGCCTCTACTCGTTCTGCGACCGCACCTAGCCCAAGCTGACCGCCGCCGCAGTCTCCTGTACCCTCCTCGCACCCGCACCCGCACCCGCACCCACATCCGCATCCCTCCCTCACAGCTCCCACCGCACGACCCGCTTGACGACCTCGACAAACCGCTCAAGCCCCTCCTTATCCACCTCGTCGTCGAACGCGTTCAAGCCCTCGCAGTCGATGTCGAGCACGCCGACCTTGACGTCCTCCTCCGACCCGTCCTCGCGCCGCCGCCGCACGACGATCGGCACGACGACCTCGCTCTTGGTCACGCCGTCGCACGCAATGTGGCCTGGTCGCGCCTCGACGTCCGGCACGACGACCGTCTCGCCCGACAGGAACGCCGCCGCGCAGACGCCGACCGGGCGCGACGAGGTGCCCGTGAGCGAGACCGAGTTGCACGCCGGGCGGCCGTGGAAGGGCCCGAGGAGGAGCTGGGTCGGGTCGGTCGAGGGTGCGTGTCGGGAGAGGAGGGAGGGGACGACGTAGAAGCCTGCAAGTTGGTCCAGGGTCAGCACCGCCCCACTCGAGCACAGCGAAAGAGCGAGAGAAAGGCGAGCGCACCAGCCCAGTTGACCCTGCGCCCGTCTGCGCGGCCGAACGCAGCCTCGTAGTTCTCGTAGCTGCCGTACAGGAGCGACGCGGCGTTGCTCAGGACCGTGATCCAGTTGGCCGCCGGGTCGGACGGCGACGAGGGCGCGAGGAGCGCCTCGGCGACGGTGCACACGTGCTGGTAGAAGGCGTGCTTGTCGGTGAGGCCCTCAGGCAGGGCGAGGCTGTCGGCGTGCGGCATGGCGAGCGATGTGGCCGAGCTGAAGTGGGGGAAGGAAGGAGGAGGAGCGAGGCGCGCGGAGAGCAAGAGGAAAAGCTAAACCGATCAAGCGCGCGAATACGTTTGCGCGCTAATCGAGCGGGCAAAGCTAAGGCAGAGCTACTGTAATCCGCATTACGATCGCATTTGTAATCCCGCTGCGGCGGAGGGCTGCGGATACCAGCTCCGGCCCGCTCTCGCCGGCTCGCGGCGTGCGCAACTCATGACCAAACTTGCGGCTGCGGCGCAGAAGAGCTGTCCGAAGCGAGGGAGCGACGATGTTCTCCGCGATGGCTCTCTCGGCCGTGGCCCCAGCTTCCCGCTCACCGAGAAATGACGCCGACGCACCCTCGTTCTTCGCTCCGCCTCGCCACGCTCGCAAGGCTCGCTGCGGGCGCCGCTTGCCGAAGCTTCTTTAGCCGCCTATTCAGGGCAGCAGGCACGGGCTGTGCGCCGCGTCGGCTCGCTCCTCGGTGCCGCCCAAGCTCCCTCGTCGACCTGCTCGCTTCCCTCTCGCCCTTCATCCAGCGGGTCTGCAGCGCACGCTCTCCTGCACTCTCGAGCAGCGCTTCGCTAGACGACCCAGCACCGCCGACCGCGCCAGCACAACCAGCAGCCATGCCCCTCGACGGCGAGCCTCCTCGACGACCGTCGCAGCCGCATCACAGCGGCTCGACCTCGTCGACCGACTTTGCGAGCCTCGAGCTGCGCGAGAGCCACGCCAGCGGCGCGTCCAACTACCCGCGCCCGACCAACAACACCCCTCCCACCGCCCCTCCTCGTCGCCCATCCGCCGCCCGCCGCGGCGACTCGGCCGCATCCTCCGCACCCTCGACTGCCCCTTCCCGCGCATCGACCGCGACCAAGAAGGGCAAGAAGCCCGACCGTCCTCGCCCGTCCAACCTCGCCGGCCCGACGCTTGAGCGCGTCCCCGAGTCGTACCTGCGCTTCGTCCGCGCCGAGTCGGAGGGCCGCACGCCCGGCTCGACGCACTCGGGCCCAGGCATGGGCGGCGTCGAGGGCGGCTCGTTCTTCTCGCCGAGCCTGAGCGGCGACGAGGCGGCGGCGGGCAAGAGCGACGGCGGCGGCGGCGGCGGCAAGAAGCCGCTGTGGGCCATCGGCGGCGTTTTCCCCAAGAACCAGAAGCGCCGCCGCTCGACCGTCACCGGGCGCGAGAAAGGCGTGCGCAGGGGCAGCGTCTCGCAGCAGCAGGACTCGGGCTCGGACGGCGGCGCTGCGGCCGCGAGGAGCAGTGGGAACGGCGGTCGAAGCGGCGCTCCTCTCGCGCCGGGCAAGCTGCCGTACGTCCCCGAGCGCGGCGACTCGATCTCGGCCACGCGCTCGGACTCGACGGGCGCCGACGAGACGGCGAGCGACACGGACGGCGCCGCGCCTCGTCTTCGAGCGGGCACGGGCGACGGCGTCGGCAGCGCGCGCACCGACCCGTTCGAGGACCTCGGCCCGACGACGTCGAGACGCTCTCGCAGGGCGAGTGCATCGCTCGACGACGACGTCGACCAGGGCCGCATCGAGGGTGTCGATGCGGACCGTCAGCTCAAGGACGAGATGCGCAGCGAGGTGGGCGACGAGGTCGAGGCGCGGCTCAAGAAGGTGCACTCGGGCAGCTCGCGCACGGTGGCGGGCGAGGAGGGCGAGAAGCACGATGAGAAGGGTCAGCATGAGCAGGACGGCGAGGACGGCGATGGACCTCCCGAGGGAGCCGAGGCGGGGCGAGGCGGCCCGAACGTCGGCGGCGAGCTCGACCAGAGCGCCGAGCAGTGGGCCGAGGACGTCGAGGACCCCGAGGACTTGCCTGTGCGCAACTGGTGGGGCACGGTGCGGTACGCGCTGCGGGAGCCGCTTGCTGAGTTCCTCGGTGCGTCCTGTCTCCCTCGTCTCCTCGACGCTCGCCGAGACTGACTCCCCTTTCCCTCCCTACAGGGACCCTCGTCCTCGTTTGCATTGGCGTCGGCGGTGCGTCCTCTTCTTCCTGTCGTGCCTGGACGAGCTCGCTGACTCGTCGCTCGCTCGCTCGCTCGCAGCCGACTGCCAGACCAAGATCAGCCTCGAGACGGTGCGTGCAGCTCCTCTCGCTCTCTCTGCCACGTCTCGCTCACCCTCTCTCGCTCGCTCGCAGATGGGTGCCTACCAGTCGATGAATTGGTCCTGGGGCTTCGGCGTCATGATCGCGCTCTGTGCGTCCCCTCCCTCCTCTTCTCCTCGTCGTCGCTCTTCCTGACTCGAGCTCCCTCCTCTCGCAGACATCGCCGGCGGTATCTCGTACGTCGCTCCCTCCTTATCCTGTTCTTGTGCTCGTCCGAGCTGACCCCTGTTCCTTCGCGCGCAGCGGCGGCCACACGAATCCGGCCGTCACCATCACGCTCGCCATCTTTCGAGGCTTTCCCTGGAAGGCGAGCTTCCCTCCTCGCCTCCCTCCTCATCTTCGACGTCCTGTGCTGACTCCTCGCCGTCGTTCGCAGATGGTGCCGCGCTACATCGTCGCCCAAGTGCTCGGCGCGTTCTGCGGCGCCCTCATCATCTACGGAAAGTGCGTCGCGCTCCCTCTCGCTCTCGGCCTCTCACGAGCCCCGCTCACGCTCTCTCCTCTGTACGCAGCTACCGTCGGGCCATCGGCGAGTACGACTCGTTCAAGCTGATCCAGGCGACGGACTACTCGAACGCGAGCGCGCCGCTCTTCATCACGGCGCCGTCCTCGGGCGTCTCGTCAACGATCGAGGGATTTTGCCAGGAGATCCTCGCCGGCGGCATCTTGAGCATCGCCGTCCTTGCGCTCGGTGACGAGGTGCGCTCGGTCCTCCTCCTGTCGGTCTCGTCGACCTTCCTAACTTGCCTCCCTCCCCCTGCAGAACAACGCCCCGCCAGGCGCAGGGCTCGGTGCCATCGTCCTCGGCTTCGTCGTCGTCGCCATCGGCATGTCGAACGGCTGGATCTCAGGTGCGTCTCTCCTCTCCCTCGTCCTCCTGCGCCGCTCGTCGACTGACGTCCTCGCACTCGTCTCGCAGGCTACGCCATCAATCCTGCTCGCGATCTCGGTCCTCGTCTCGCCCTTTGGACGCTCGGCTACGGCATGAAGCTGTGGCACCACGACCATTGGTGGTGGCTCATCGGCGTGCGTCGTCACTCCTCCAGACCTCGACAAGTTCGCCGTGCACGCTCCTGACCTTTGCGCACCCTCGCCCGCAGCCGATCCTCGGACCTCTCGTCGGCAGCATCGCCGGCGCTCTCGCTTATGACCTGTGCATCTTCACCGGCCCGGGCAGGTGCGTCGCGCTCGCTCCCCCTCTCCGCCTCCCTCTCTTCGGCGCTCGACTGATCCGCTTCTCCCTCGCCCGCAGCCCGGTCAACTTTACCGGCCACGAGGTCGCCGACGCCATGGGTCTGTACAGCGTCCACAACATGGTCTGGATCGCCCTCTCGCCCGAGAAGCGCCGCGAGCGCCGCTTCGCCGACAACCCGAGGAGCCAGGACGACCTCGCCGAGAACGGGCTCGCGACGACCCTCGCTAGGCGCGACAGCGCGAGGATCTTGCCCGGTCGCTCGACGCAGCAGGACAAGAGCGAGCTCCGGCTCGAGAACCGCTTCAAGAGGGCGCAGGCGAACGTCCTTCGGCAGTGCGTCCCTCTCTCTCTTCCCTCCCTCGCGCACCCTCCTTGTACGCCTCGGCTGACTCTCCATTCTTTGCAGGGAGGAGCGCAGTCGGCAACGCGAGCGAGGCGCCAGGGACAACTACCGGCGCAGCCTGGACCGGGCTCGAGCGCGGTCGAGGCAGAGCGGCGAGGAGGATCTTGGCGGGCACGAGCAGGAGGACGAGCATGCGCCGGCCGACCTGCCGGGCATGAGGGTCTAGGCGAGGCATAGAGAGCTGGATAGAGCGTCGCTGCATCGTCTTGTCCTCGTTCTCCTGGACCGTCGCCGTCCGACGAGGAGAGCTCCTGTCCCGCCTCGCGCAAAAAAATCGCAGACTCCCTCGACGCCTTCTTGGAAGCATCGTACGGGATCGTGCGGTGCTTGCTGCGCTGCTCGCAGAGGACGAGGGTGGCGATGATTCAGACGGCCAACGCAGCTGGCTGCGCTGCTCCTCTTGCCTCCTCCCTCCACCCCGCTCTCCAACGCTTGCGTACCTGCTTGCCCACCCCTTACTGCGCTCTCCAGACTCTACAAGCCCACAGGTGCGTCGCCCGCAGCGCTCCACCGTCTTCACGGCCCTCCCTGACGTCCTCCCTGCACCGCCTCCCTCCGCAGCCTCATCTCCTCCTCGACAATGGACGCCAGCACCGCCTACCCGCCGCAGAACTCGCTCCAGGCGGCACTCCAGCCGCACGACTCGTCGCTGTCGGCGGCGCACCAGAACCGCGAGGCCATGGACTCGCTCGCGACCGTCCAGCTTGGCGCCGAAGGCCAGCACGAGCACGAGCACGACGAGGCGATGCGCCTGCGCGGTGGCTGCTTCAACATGGGGCTCTGTGGATGCCCAGACTGTGACTGCGTGCGTCGCGTTCGTTTCTCTGCACCCTCCCCTCCTGCGCTCCCTCCCCCGCTCGACCCTTCGCTGTGCCGTGAGCTGACGCCGCTTCCCTCCCGCAGTGCATCATCCCCTGCACCATCTCGTGAGCAGCTGCGCGGCGCACATGTAGTTCGAAGGCGAGGACGGCGGCTCGACGAGGAGGATGAGGAGGACGACCCGGGCGCGCGACATACCCACAGACCCTCTCTTTCTCCCTCTCTTCCAGTACACGACTCTTCACGACCTGTTCTGTACTTCATCGTTGCTCTCGTCTCTCGTGTCCAGGAGCTCAGAGCGTGAGCGAGAGAGGAAGCCGAGCAGCAGCTCTCGAGGAAGAAGGAGAGTGGCAAACGGGCACGGAGGAACGACACGATGCTGCATTGCGATACGCCGACTCTCCTGCTACGCCTCGTCCGTCACTGCGCCGCATTCCTGTACAGCTGGTTCGTCTGGTCGAGGACGGCTTCCTTGGCGCCGACCGTGCCCCTCCCGCCGCCCGCCGAGAAGGCGAGCTGGATCTGGAACTTGCTCGCGAGGTCCGGGTCGAGCGTCGTGATGCTCGGCCACGAGCGCGCGTCGGCCTTGGCGAGCGTGATCTCGCACTTGGTGCCGAGGATCTTGAACGTCGACTCGGCGGGGTCGATCGGCCCGTAGAGCGGGAACGACTTGGTGAAGCGCTTGCGCGAGGGGAGGATCAGGTCGACGTGCATCTGCGAGAGACCGAGAGTGAGCTTGCGTCCAGGTAGAGGCCGCACCGGGAGAGAGAGAGAGAGAGAGAGACGAGGACGCACCGCCTCGGCCTCGAACTTGACGCCGCTCTTGTCCTTGTCGGCCTGCTTGCCGAACACGCTGACGATGACGGTCCTCGGCGTCTGGTAGTGGTCGGTGCGGCAGTCGACGAGCTCCTCCTCGCCGTCGTCGACCTTCTTGGGCCCGACAAAGAGGTGACGGCCCGAGCGGCAGCCCTCGATCCGCAGGAACTCGTCAAACTCGAGCACCCGCCGCTTGCAGCACGAGTAGCCCTTCGAGCCCTCGTGGAAGATGGGCTGCGAGCGAGTGTGAGAGGTGCGTCAGCTCTCGCGCTGTGAGTGAGCGCGGCGGAGGAAGAGAGCGAGCGGGACACACGACGCCTGGGTGGTAGGTGCACTCGCCCGCCTCTCGCTCCTGCTCCTCAAACTCTGCGCCGCACGCCTTGCGCTTGCACCGCATGCCGTGCTTGAGCTCGACGTCCGGGTCGTCCTGCTCCTCGACGTACTCGGTCGACTTGGGCGTCTTGACGGCGTCCTGGTGGGCGAGCTTGGGGGCGGGCGGCAGTGGAGGGAGGTCGGACGCCGGCTTGGTCGACGCCGAGGCTGCTGCGCCGTAGAGCTCCTTGCCGTCGGCCGAGGTGGATGAGGGTGCAGGGGCCGAGGCGTCCGCAACGGGCTTGAGCGGTTCTGCGGGCTCGAGCGAGTGGGTGCCGGTCGCGCACGGCGGGATCTTCATGAAGTCGTCAAAGTCGGTCACGGCTGCGTGCATGAAGGACAGAGCGGGTCAGCTTGCTGCTGCAGCGAGGGACCGGACCGCATTCCGAGGGGTTCGACGACGAGGCGGGGAGGAGGAGGAGGAGCTCACGCTTGCTGACGGCCGAGCAGCAGCTCCAGCTCTTGAGGCCCTCGTGAAAGACTGTGGGAGGATACCGGACTCATAGTCAGCTCGATCTGCTGGTGTCGAGAGGAGCGAACGAGGAAGCGAGACGGACCAGGAGCACCCGGGTGGAAGCTGCACGCTGCCGAGTCGTTGTGCTCCGGGTCGAAGGTCTGATCGCAGCCACGGCGAGTGCACTTGGCAGACGGCATGCTGGCTCGAGTGGGTGTGTGACAGCGATAGAGCTGGCCAGAGACGGCGGCGGGATCTCGCCGGCAGCTCGGCGAGAGCGGAGCGAGCCTCGCACCTCGCCAGACGGGCACAAGACTGGGCAAGTGGGCCATGTGAGTGTACCAGAACAAGCTGCATTCCACAGCGCACCACCGCGAGCGAGAGGGAGAGCTACGCGGGGTCCGTCGCTGATTCTCATCTCCCCGCCGTCGTCGCTTCGCAGCTCTCCTCCTCCTCACGACCTCGCACGCTCCTGGCGCCCAGCCAGGCCACACCGCGAGCCATGTCGTCCCCGCCTGCCGCCCCGCCCGGTACCGCCCGCCGCCGTGGCTCGGCCGCCGACAGCACCCACTCGAGCCCACGGGCCGAGAGCGACATCGGCCTCGAGGACTCGCGCCAGGCAGAGCAGGACCGCCACCTCGCCCACTCGATGGCCACCAGCACCAACCACGCGGGCCGCGCCCGCAGCAACACGACCCGCGACCGCCCGACCCTCCAGGCCCTCTCGTCGGCCGGCGGAGGCTCCGATCTCGCGACCCCTCAGCGCGCCACCTCGTCCACCCAGGGCCACGCACAGCAGCAGCAGCAGCAGCAGCACGACGTCGTCGTCCCGCCTCAGTCGTCCCGCAGGCGCCCCTCCGTCTCGCTCCACCTCGGCAGCGGCGACGCCCACGACGCCATGGGCCACCTCGCCGACGACCTCGCGCGCGAGGACCACGAGGAGGAGCAGCGCGCCGAGCAGGAGCAGCAGGCCGGCGTCTATAACCGCCGCGACGACCTCGCCCACCGCATCGTCGCCGCCCAGCACCAGCAGCACCACACGCCGAGCTCGGCCGCCCGCTCGTCGGCCGCCGCCCGCCTGTACCGCCACCACCGCAACGTGAGCGACTCGAGCATCGACTCGCAGGGCGGCGCCTACATCGACCACCGCCGCCAGCCCCACTCGCTCTCGCACGCGGCGACGACCCCGCGCGCCCACCAGGCCCTCGCGCGCAGCCCCGACGCCTACGGCGGCAGCGCGCGCCGCACGAGCGCCCTGCGCCGCTTCAGCGTCAGCGACGACGAGCCCGGCGCGCGCTCGCCCATCTCGCCTCGCGGCGTCGACTTCGAGGGCTCGGGCTACTCGTCGCGCACTGCCCGAGGCGGCGGCGGCAGCGGCGGCGGCGCGCAGCAGCAGCTCGCTTCGGCCGACCTCGACGAGCACGCCGTCGTCGACGATGACCTCGCTCGGTCCCCTCGCCCCGTCCAGTTCCTCGACCGGCACCCCTCGCAGAACTCGTTCGCCTCGCGCCGCTCGCACCACAGCCACGGCGACGCCGACGACGAGTCGCACGGGCCCTCGTACGGCGTCGACATGTCGCGCCCCGGGTCCGGGTTCGGCAAGCCCGAGGACGACATCTGCTTCCCGGCGCACGGCGCCGCCGCCGAGCTCGACTACATGGACCTCCACGAGGGCCACCCGGACGGCCACCTGCCTCTCGCCGGCGTCCTCCCCAACTTCCCCTTCCCCTTCGACTTTGGCGTCCTCGAGGAGTTTGCGACGTCCGAGCGGCAAGGGCTGCCGATCCCTGCCGCCCGACGTCGCAAGGGCGGCGCCGCGGCCGCGGCGGCTGTCACGTCGGGCTCGCCGCTCGACTACGGCGTCTCGTCGGCGACCATGACGGCCGGGCGGTACACGGGCGGCCCGATGAGCAGCAGCAGCGAGGCCGACGTGCCGCGCATGGGCGGTCACCGCCACCGCAAGCTCAGCGAGAGCGTCGCGCCCGGCCGCATGCGGCGCAAGCTCGCCCAGTTCGAGGGCGCCGGCGACGACCTCGTCGGCGAGCCGCACCGCGCGCAGCGCGGCGAGTCGCACTTTGTCAGCATCCTCGACACCAAGACGCCGCTCCTCGCCGACAAGCGCGCGGCGAACGGCGGCGGCGCGGGCTCGGGCGCCGGCGGGTACGGCACCCAGGGCCGTGAGGCGTCGGGCGGGCCGGCTCGAGGCGCCAAGGTCGGCGGCCCGCGGCCGTACCGGTTCTCGTTCTACTCGAACGCGCTGCCGTCGACGATCCACGCGCGCTCGCTCGCCGAGATCCCGGGCGAGGGCCAGTCGTTCGAGGAGCTCTTCCTCGGCAGCCGCCCGCCGCCCATCATCGACGAGGACGAGCGCCCGACGACGGGCAACCTCGACGCGCGCATGGCCGAGCTGTCGTCGCCGCGGCACTCGACCGTGAGCGGCGGCGGCGGGACGGCGGGCGGCTCGGGCGCGGCGACGCCCGTCAACGGCGCGTCGACGACGGGCTCGACGAGGAAGAACGGCGGCGGCGGCGGCGGCGCAGGCGCAGGAGGAGGCGCAGGAGGGGCCCTGCCGTCGGGCATCTCGAACGCGCGCATGATGCAGGGCGAGAAGCCTCGCACGGGCGTCATGCGCAGCGACGAGGACGCAGAGGCCAACACGTGGTGGCTCGATGTCATGTGCCCGACCGACCAGGAGATGAAGATCCTGAGCAAGGTGCGTCGTCCCTCCTCTCGTCTCGACTTGCTCCTCCTCGTCCTCCTCGGCCGAGCTGCGCTGACTCTTCCTCTCTCGCGCTCGCAGGTCTTCGGCATCCACCCGCTCACGACCGAGGACATCCAGATGGAGGAGACGCGCGAGAAGATCGAGCTCTTCCGCAACTACTACTTCGTCTGCTTCCGCTCGTTCGAGCAGGACCCGTACTCGCCGACCTACCTCGAGCCGCTCAACATGTACATCATCGTGTTCCGCGAGGGTACTCTCTCGGTGCGTTCCTTCCTCTCCCTCCTCTCCCTTGTTCTTCGAGGTCGACGTCGCTGACGCTCTCGACTCCCGCTCGCAGTTCCACTTCCGCGGCACGCCTCACCCGCAAAACGTCCGCCGACGCATCAAGCAGCTCAAGGACTACATCAACGTCACGTCCGACTGGATCTCGTACGCCCTCATCGACGACATCACCGATGCGTTCGGGCCGCTCATCCAGAACATCGAGTACGAGGTCGACTCGATCGACGAGCTGGTCCTCATCCTCAAAGAGGCCGAGCAGAGCGACATGCTGCGACGGTGCGTCCCTTCTCTCTCGGTGCAGCCCCTCTCGCTGACGGCGAGCTGACTCGGGACCGTCCTCCTCCTCGCCCGCAGGATCGGCACGTGCCGCAAGAAGGTCATGGGTCTCCTGCGCCTCATGGGCAACAAGGCCGACGTCGTCAAGGGCTTGTCCAAGCGCTGCAACGAAAACTGGTCCGTCGCGCCCAAGTCGGACATCGTGCGTCCCCGCTCCCTCCTCTGCACCTCTCTTTCCTCCTCCTTGAGGTACGCGCTGACTCTCGACGACCGTCGCGCATACAGGGTCTTTACTTGTCCGACATCCAGGACCACATCACGACGAGCACGCAGAACTTGACGCACTACGAGAAGATCCTGTCGCGCTCCCACTCCAACTACCTCGCCCAGATCTCGATCGAGATGTGCGTCCGCCCTCCCTCCTTCTCCTTCGTCTCTGGGTGCGCTCGAATGCTGACATCGTCTCGCTCGACAGGACCGACGCCAACAACCAGATCAACGACGTGCTCTCCAAGCTGACGGCGCTCGGTACCGTCCTCATCCCCGTGCGCTCGCCCTCTCTTCCTCATCCCCTCCGCGCGCGCGCGTCCCGCTCATGCCCTCTATGTGCACCTGCAGATGAACCTGGTCACCGGCTTGTGGGGCATGAACGTGCACGTGCCTGGCGAGGGCGTCGACGGCCTCGGCTGGTTCTTTGGCGTGCGTCCCTCTCCCTCCTCTCCTCTGCCTCGCCCTCGGCACGCCTCGCCCTTCATCCTGCGTCACCTGCAGCTGCTAATGTCCCTCGTGCGTGCAGATCGTCGGCTGCCTCATCGCGTTCGCCATCTTCGGCGCCTTCATGACCTGGAAGGTCTTCGTGCGGCCCAACTAGGCCCGCTCTCATCCTCGATCCCGCTCCCGCCTTGTCTAGATTGCCGTTCCTCATCACGACTGTCCTTCGCCGTACGCCTTGCTGCTGTGTCTTGTAGCATCACGCCCT
>Ga0308170_10002817_pt1 | contig 14662 bp, 10 predicted proteins | sample PhyBR2_2_FD_202136 | JGI IMG/M metagenome (GOLD analysis project Ga0308170, IMG submission 202136) | Phyllosphere microbial communities from UC Gill Tract Community Farm, Albany, California, United States - DLSLSB.R2 | ecosystem: Host-associated > Plants > Phyllosphere > Unclassified | place... | reverse complement strand
CCCATCCCGGGAAGCAGCCCTGGCATCGCTTTATTCCGATCCGCCCGTGGCATTGAAGCTCAAAACCACGGGACCGGCATTTATAGGCGCGAAGTTTGCCATAAACCCGGGGGGGTTGGCTCATTCTCCCTTACTTAACGCCATAACCCCTGTGGGAGCGGGCTTGCTCGCGAAAGCGGTGGGTCAGCTTGCATCAATGTTGAATGTGCAATTGCATTCGCGAGCAAGCTCGCTCCCACAGGGGACTGGTGGTGTTCACCTGATTGGGCATCACCCCTCCACCTGCCCCCACTGCTTGCCCAGGCGCTTGTCGGAAATCGGCACCTTGGTCCCCAGTTGCTGGGCGAACAGCGATACCCGGTATTCCTCCAGCCACCAGCGGTACAGCTCCAATTGCGGGTCGCGCTTGCCTTCCTGGGCGTGTTTGCTGGCGCGGGCCTGGTATTGGGCCCAGAGGTTCGACAGTTCGCCGCTCCAGACCCGGTCCTTTTGCACCTGGCTGCCCAGCTTCTCGAAGCGTTGCTCGATGGCCTTGAGGTAGCGCGGCAGTTCCTTGAGCCACTGATGCGGGGTTTCGCGCACAAAGCCCGGGTACACCAGATGGCTAAGCTGCTGCTTGATGTCGTTCAGGGCGACGGCCTGGGCCAGGTCGATCTTGCCCTTGAAGCGCTTTTGCAGGCCGTGCCAGAGCTTGAGGATGTCCAGGGTCAGCTTCGCCAGGCGTTCAGCATGCTCGGTCCAGCCGCCACGCTTGCGCTCGGCCAGGGAAGCCAGCGCGGCGCCGTCGCGGGGCAGGCTCGCTTCGCCTTCGAGCACGCAGCCGTCGAGGCTGGTAAGCAGGATGTCTTCCACCAGGCCGTCGATGCGGCCCAAGTCGCGGTACAGCAGGCCCAGTTCCGTCAGCCCCGGCAGCTTGCCGCGCAGGAATTTGGCCGACTCGGCCAATTGCTGCATCAGCAAGCGCTGCAACGCGCGGCGATGTTGGAATTCGGCTTCGGCCGGTGTGGGAAAACGGCCTTCCTTGACCACGCCGCCCTCTTCCACCAGCGCCGGATAGACCGTCATCGACAACCCGGCGATCTTCTGCTGGGTCTTCTCGGCCACCGGCGCGAAGACTTTTGCCTCCACCGGCGCCTGGCTCTTGGCCGTTTGCGGCACGGCCAGGGCCGCCTGGCTGGCTTCGGCAAAACGCGCCGTCAGTTCGGCCAGGTCACGGCCTTCGCCCAGGAATTTGCCTTGGGCGTCGACGATTTCCAGATTCATGCGCAGATGGCTTTCCACCTGCTGCGCCGCTTCCGCCCAGGCTTCGTCGCTGACCCGTGCGCCGGTCATGCGCAGCAGTTCCCGACCCAGGGCCTGCGGCAACGAACCTTCGCCGAACGTAATGCGTTGCAGCGCGGCCTTGACGAAATCCGGCACCGGCACGAAGTTCTTGCGCAGGGCCTTGGGCAGGTTGCGCACCAGGGCGATGCACTTGGCCTCGATCATCCCCGGCACCAGCCATTCCAGGCGCTCTGGCGGCAGCATCGGCAGCAACGGCGCCGGCACGCGCAAGGTCACGCCGTCGCGCGGATGGTTGGGCTCGAAGTGATAGCTCAGCGGCAAGGTCAGGTCACCGACGCGCAACGTGTCGGGGTAATGCGTGGCGGTGACTTCACTGGCCTCGCGGGCCAGCACGTCCTCTTCGCGCATGATCAGCAACTGTGGATCTTTCTGGCTGTTGATCCGGTACCAACTGTCGAAGGTCGCGGTCTGGTGGATCTCGGCCGGCAACCGTGCGTCGTAGAAGGCGAACAGGGTTTCCTCGTCCGCCAGGATGTCACGGCGACGGGCCTTGGCTTCCAGCTCGTCGAGCTGTTCCAGCAAGCGGGTATTGGCGCTCAGGCATTTGGCCTTGGACTGGATCTCGCCACGCACCAGCGCCTCGCGGATGAACAACTCACGGGACACCACCGGGTCGACCGGCCCGTAGTGCACCGGTCGGCGACCGACCACGATGAGCCCGAACAGGGTGATCTGCTCATAGGCCACCACTTGTCCACGTTTCTTCTCCCAATGGGGTTCGAAGTGGTTTTTCTTGATCAGGTGCCCGGCCAGCGGCTCGATCCAGTCTGGTTCGATCTTGGCCACCATACGCGCGTACAGCTTGGTGGTTTCCACCAGCTCGGCGGTCATCAGCCACTGTGGGCGCTTCTTGCCCAGGCCCGACGAGGGATGAACCCAGAAGCGCCGCTGGCGGGCACCGAGGTAGTCGCCGTCTTCGGTTTTCTGGCCGATCTGGCTCAGCAGGCCCGAGAGCACCGCTTTATGCAGTTTCGGGAAATCCGCCGGCTCCTTGTTGAGGCTCAGTTGCATGTCCCGGCAGATGAGGCTCAATTGTCGATGGGAATCGCGCCATTCGCGCAGACGCAGGTAGTTGAGGAAGTTCTTGCGACACCAGTTGCGCAGCGGGCTGGCGGTCAATGCCTGGCGCTGCTCCTCGAAACCGCGCCACAAATTGACCAGCCCGGCGAAATCCGAGTCCGGGTCTTTCCATTGAGCGTGGGCCTGGTCGGCAGCCTGTTGGCGCTCGGGCGGACGCTCGCGCGGATCCTGGATCGACATGGCGCTGGCCACGATCAAGACTTCCTGCAAACTGCCCAGCTTCGCCGCTTCCAGCAGCATGCGGCCCATGCGCGGGTCCACCGGCAAGCGCGCCAACTGGCGGCCCAGCGGGGTCAGTTGACTGTTGCGATCCACCGCCGACAGCTCTTGCAGCAGGTTGAAACCATCGCTGATGGCCTTGCCGTCCGGCGGCTCGATGAACGGGAAGTCGGTGATCTCGCCGAGGCGCAGGTGCAGCATCTGCAAAATCACCGCCGCCAGGTTGGTGCGCAGGATCTCCGGGTCGGTGAATTCCGGCCGACCGAGAAAATCTTCCTCGCTGTACAGCCGCACGCAAATCCCCGGCTCGACGCGCCCGCAACGGCCCTTGCGCTGGTTGGCGCTGGCTTGGGAAATCGCTTCGATGGGCAGGCGCTGGACTTTGGCGCGATAGCTGTAGCGGCTGATACGCGCGGTGCCGCTGTCGATCACGTAGCGGATGCCCGGCACGGTGAGTGAGGTTTCGGCGACGTTGGTCGCCAGCACTACACGACGGCCCGGGTGGGACTGGAAGATCCGTTGTTGTTCGGCCGGCGACAGGCGCGCATACAGCGGCAGGATCTCGGTGTGCTTGAGCTGGGCCTTGCGCAGCATCTCCGCCGCATCGCGAATCTCACGCTCGCCCGGCAGGAACACCAACACATCGCCAGGGCTGCGACGCTCGCTGCGCTCGTAGGCGGCGATTTCATCGAGGGTGGCGAGGATCGCCTGGTCGACGGTCAGGTCGTCCTCGACACGGTTGCCTTCCTCATCCTGCTCCAGGGTCAGCGGGCGATACCAGGTTTCCACCGGGAAGGTGCGCCCCGAGACTTCGACGATGGGCGCGTCATCGAAGTGTTTGGAGAAGCGCTCCAGGTCGATGGTCGCCGAAGTGATGATGACTTTGAGGTCAGGACGGCGCGGCAGCAGAGTCTTGAGATAACCCAGCAGGAAGTCGATGTTCAGGCTGCGTTCGTGGGCTTCGTCGACGATGATCGTGTCGTAGCGTTCCAGGTAGCGGTCGTTCTGGGTTTCCGCCAGCAGGATACCGTCGGTCATCAGCTTGATCAGCGTGTTGGAATCGCTTTGGTCTTCGAAGCGCACCTGATAGCCGACCAGCGCGCCAAGCGGTGTCGCCAGCTCCTCGGCAACCCGGCTGGCCACGCTGCGTGCGGCGATACGGCGTGGCTGGGTGTGACCGATCAGGCCGAACTGGCCCCGACCGATTTCCAGGCAGATCTTCGGCAACTGGGTGGTTTTACCCGAACCGGTCTCACCGGCAATGATCAGCACCTGGTGCTTGTTCAGTGCCTCTTTGATCTCATCGCGCTTGGCCGCAATCGGCAGGCTGTCGTCGTAGCGAATCACCGGCAGGCTGGCACGCCGCGCCGTGACCTGGGCACAGGACGCCTGCATGCGCGCGACCCACTGCGCCAGCTTTTCCTCGTCGGGCTTCTTGCGCAGCTCAAGCAGCTGCCGACGCAAGCGGTGGCGGTCGGCGAGCATGGCGTGATCGAGGTTTTTGAGAAGTTGGTCGATAGTGGGCGCTTGGTCGGTCATCAGGTCGGCAAAAGTCTTTTGGGTAAGGCAGGTGAGGCCTGCACAGCATTAATCGATTGGATCGGGGGATTGTCGCAGATTTCCACACGTTCGGAGACGCTCCATCACGATGCGATGGTTGCTGCGCCTACCGCCATAGCGACTTTTACTACAACGCTTAGGGCCCCATTCGTACTGTTGAAAAGCGAAAGTCCGATTTGATGGGTGAGGGAGTCAGGCTTCAATAAGTCTCCAGATACGTCTGGCCAATCAGAACATCCCCCCTTTAAAAGCGGAGCTTATTATGCCAATCGATTCTGTCACCTCGCGCCTGCCGAACTACCAGGACGCCATGCGGGCCCAACCGCGCTCGACAGGCACGTTGCCACCGCCGCGCTATGAGTTCGCTCCGGCCTATTCCGAAAAGCCGTCTTCTGCGCCCGCCCGCAGCCAAGTCTCTTCGGAGCCGGCAACCAACCTGAGGGCAAATAGAATCTCCAACTTCCACTCTACAAGCCAGGCAGTACGAGGAATGAATTTTATGAGCGGCCTTTGACTCGGCAGCCTTTGCCGAGACGACTGCTTCTAACTATGAGGATCTCGAATGCCAATTGACTCCCTCCGCTACAGCAACGCGTCTAACCGTTACGCGGACAAATACCAGAGCATTGCGCCTGAATCCAGTTCATCTCGAGGTTCTTGGATGCAGACCTCCAGCAGCTCTGGCGCATCGGCATCACTCGTCAACAAACAACCCTTTTCCGCGTTGAGCGCTGACAAACAAAAACAGCTCCATCAGACGAGGTTAAACAAAGATACCCTGGAAAACCTACCCACCCACTTCCCGAGTTCGGCCCTGCCTAAAACGGTTTATGAGCCGACCATCAACTTGATGAAAAAACGGATCGACAATCTCGAGTCCCGCCCTGAAAGCAAAAATCCGTTGACCATGCTGAAGCATTCCAGGGAAGACAAAAAACTCGATAAAGCGATTAATCAACACATGGGGACGCTGTACAAACAAGCGCGTGACGTTCAGCTCAATGGCACCAACCCAACCGACCGAAACCGTGCAAGCAACGTCACGGACCAGTTGACTGCCATGGGTCGAACGGACGCCTGGTTCAAAGACATACGCACAGAAAACCGCAAGGGCGGTGCCTAGCGTCAACCGCAAGTGCGACGTTGATGTTTTTCGCGCACAAGGCCCGCTCGCCCCTCAAGGGCGGGCGGGCTCTTTGCGCCGATACGGAAACACATCAATCACCTTCCCCGCCCTAATCGCCTCCTGCAGGCCCTTCCAGTAATCGGCGTTGTACAGCTCGCCATGCAACTCATCGAACAGCTTGCGCTGGCCGGCGTCGGCGAACAGGAACGGCGGGAATTCCTCGGGGAACACGTCCAGCGGGCCGATGGAGTACCAGGGCTCGGAGGCCATTTCATCCTCGGGGGTGCGCGGTGCCGGTATATGGCGGAAGTTGGCTTCGGTGAGAAAGCAGATTTCGTCGTAGTCGTAGAACACCACGCGGCCATGCCGAGTGACGCCAAAGTTCTTCAGCAGCATATCGCCGGGGAAGATATTCGCCGCCGCCAATTGCTTGATCGCCAGGCCGTAGTCTTCCAGGGCATCGCGCACCTGGGCGGCGTTGGCATTGTCGAGGTAGAGGTTGAGCGGGGTCATGCGCCGTTCGGTCCAGCAGTGACGGATAAGGACGGTATCGCCTTCCACTTCGACGGTACCGGCAGCCACTTCCAATAACTCGGCCAGGCACTGCGGTTCAAACTTGCTCAGGGGGAAACGGAAGTCGGCGAACTCCTGGGTGTCGGCCATGCGCCCGACGCGATCGACGCTTTTAACCAGGCGGTATTTCTCGATCACCGTGGCGCGGTTAACGTTTTTCGACGGCGAAAAACGGTCCTTGATGATCTTGAACACCGTGTTGAAGCCCGGCAGGGTAAACACGCTCATGACCATGCCCCGTACGCCAGGGGCCATGATGAACTGATCGTCGGTGGTAGCCAGGTGGTTGATCAGCGCGCGGTAGAACTCCGACTTGCCGTGCTTGTAGAAACCAATGGAGGTATACAACTCGGCGATGTGCTTGCCCGGCAGGATGCGCTTGAGGAAGCCGATGAACTCCGCCGGCACCGGTACGTCGACCATGAAGTAAGAACGGGTGAACGAGAAGATGATCGACACATCGGCTTCATCGGTGATCAGCGCATCGATCTGGATACCCTGCCCTTCACGGTGCAACAGCGGAATCACCAGCGGCCATTGTTCGTCGCGGGTGTAGATGCGTCCTACGAGGTACGCGCCTTTATTACGGTAGAGCACCGAGGAAAACAGCTCGACCTTGAGGTCCGGGTCCTTGCACACCCAGTCCGGCAGGCTTTCGCGCAGCTGGCTTTCGAGGCGATTCAGGTCGGCGGCCAGGTCCGCGTAGGGTTCGCTGAAACGGTAGTCGGCAAAGATCTGCACGAGCATTTCCGGGATTTTCCCGGTAGGCGTGTAGGTGCGCGTCTGTGCTGCCCGTGCGCGGCGCAGGCTGGGCCGGGTGGTGTGGACAAACATGCAGCCGTCGCTGATCAGGTCGTGACTGAACAGGCCGCAGAAGATCGAGTTGTACCAGGTCTCCGACAACTCATCGTCGAAGCGCAGGTCAATCAGGCCAATGTAGGCGCTTTTCACCAGCGGCCACACCTCAATGTCGAATAACGCGGCGCCGTCGAAGTGCTCACGCAGGCGCGCGGTGACTTCGCTGACTTTTTCTTCGTAGAGGTTGATCCGTGCCGCAGACGCTGCCTGGCCCTGTTGCCACTGGGCCTTTTCAAAACGCTCGCGGGCGCCGTCGGTGATCTGGCGGAAGTGCTCACGGTAATCGTCGAAGCCATCGAGGATCATCTGGGCGACAGCGAGGGCGGACTGCGACATGCGGGAAACCTCTGCGGGCATCTGGAAGCCCTGAGCTTAGCCAGTGTGCCGGGGTAGGAGAAGGATCATTTTTTGTACGACCTTGTACAAGTTCGTTCATTTCGTAGATTTATTTTCAATGCTTGTAATTCGACCACCCGGTCAATAAATGTACCCTTGAGTATTACCGGGGTGCTCCTGCACGCCCTTAACGGCGGGCCCTGGCCGGTTGGGCAAGCGAACTGGCCGCCCTGTCGGCCTTGATGGTCCACCCAAGACTTTGGATCCAACTAAGGGAAACCCTGATTACCTCCTTGATGGCACTTTGATATATAGCGCGCCCTCTCCCACCCTAACAAGGTCAGAAGACCGATCCGGGAGCAGGTTCTAATCGCCTAAGGAGCATTGAGATGTCATTGAGGAACATGAGGATCGGCCTGCGTGCCAGTCTGAGTTTTGCGGTTTTGGCCAGCTTGCTGGTGATTGTGGGGATGTTTGGCCTGGGCCAGATGGCCAAGCTGCGGCAAAGCGCGCTGGTCATCGAAGAATCGTGGATGCCGAGCATCGAGAACATCCACGACAGCGCGGCCTACGTGGCCAGCATCCGCCTGGAGGCCTTGCGCCTGGCGACGACTGACGAGTCGCGGGTGCGCGACACCAGCAAAGCCCTGCTTACCCGCCAGCGTACTGAACTGCAAGGGCTACTGGAGCGCCACGAAACCTTGCTGAGCGGTGAGGCCGAGCGCGACTTGCTGAACACGTTGAAAGCCAATGTGACCACCTACCTCGCCATCGTGAACCAGATGATCGCCCTGGTGGACAAGGATCAGCAACAAGACGCCATCGACCTGCTCACCAGCCGCCTCGCCCCCCAAGGCACGGTCCTCAACCAGAGCCTGGAAGACCTGATCGTGTTCAACCAGAACGGCGTCGAAGCGGCGGCGGATTCGGCGGCGCAGATGTATTCCAGTGCCCAGTGGATCGTCGGCCTGATCATCGTCTTCGCACTGATCGCCACCTTGCTGCTCGCCTGGTTGCTGACCCGCAGCATCACTGCCCCGCTGGGCCAGGCCCTGATCGTGGCACGCACCATTGCCGGCGGCGACCTGAGCCAGCCGATCACTGTCGACGGCAAGGACGAACCCGCCCAATTGCTCACGGCCCTGGCCACCATGCAGACGCAATTGCAGGGCACCATCCGTGGCATCAGCGAGTCGGCGCAGCAACTGGCGTCGGCGGCCGAAGAAATGAGCTCGGTGATGGAACAAAGCACCCGTGGCCTGCAGGCCCAGAACGATGAGATCGAACAGGCCGCCACCGCCGTGACCGAAATGAGCGCGGCGGTGGACGAAGTCGCGGGCAATGCAGTGTCCAGCGCCGAGGCGTCCCAGGCGTCCGACGAGGACAGCAAGCACGGCCACTACCAGATCAGCGAAACCATCAGCTCGATCCAGAACCTGGTCGACGAAGTGCTCGGCGCCTCCAACAAGGCCGAAGGCCTGGCAGTCCAGGCCCAGGACATCAGCAAGGTGCTGGAAGTGATTCGTGGCATCGCCGGGCAGACCAACCTGCTGGCGCTCAACGCCGCCATCGAGGCAGCCCGCGCAGGTGAGGCCGGGCGTGGTTTTGCGGTGGTGGCCGATGAAGTGCGCTCCCTGGCGCAACGCACCCAGGACTCCACCGAAGAAATCGAGCAGATGATCACCGGTATCCAGCGCGGTACCCAAGACACCGTCGACGCCCTGAACAGCAGCGCCGAACACGCCGGCCAGACCTTGCAACGGGCCAACGGCGCCGGCAATGCCCTGGAAAAAATCACCGCCGCCATCTCGCAGATCAGCCAGCGCAACCTGGTGATCGCCAGCGCCGCCGAGCAGCAGGCGCTGGTGGCACGCGATGTGGATCGCAGCCTGGTGAACATCCGCGACCTGTCCACCCAGACCGCCGCCGGCGCCACCCAGACCTCGGCCGCCAGCCAGGAGCTGTCACGCCTGGCGGTGGACCTGAATGGGCTGGTGACGCGGTTTGTCCTGTAATCAGTGAAAGCGGCGTGCAACACTCGCCGCCTTATTGATAGAGGAGTGCTCCGTGAGACCTGTCGACACCTTGTACTTGCTGGGGCTCGCCGCCATCTGGGGCGCGAGCTTCCTGTTCATGCGCATCATCGCGCCGGAGATTGGCACGGTACCGACTGCGTTTTTCCGCGTGTCGATTGCCGCCGCCGGGTTGCTGGTGATCCTGGCGATGATGCGGGTGAGCTGGGATTTCCAGGGCAAGTTCAAGACGGTACTGCTCTTGGGGGTGATCAACTCCGGGATTCCGGCGACCATGTATTCGGTGGCCGCCCAAGTGCTGCCAGCGGGTTACTCGGCGATCTTCAACGCGACCACGCCGTTGATGGGTGTACTGATTGGCGGGTTGTTCTTCAGCGAACGCCTGACCCCGTCGAAAGTCGCCGGGGTATGCCTGGGGCTGTTGGGCGTGGGTGTGCTGACCCGCGCGGGGCCGGTAGCGTTTGACCTGGAATTGTTGATGGGCGCGCTGGCCTGTTTGCTAGCGACCACGTGCTACGGCTTTGCCGGGTTCCTCGCACGGCGCTGGCTGGATCAGCGTGGTGGTTTGGACAGTCGCCTGTCAGCCCTGGGCAGCATGCTCGGGGCTACGTTGTTCCTGCTGCCGTTCTTTGCCTACAGCGCCATCAGCCAGCCGCCCGCCAGTTGGGGTGGGTGGCAGGTGTGGTTATCGCTGCTGGGGTTGGGGCTGGTATGCACGGCGTTTGCCTACATTCTTTACTTCCGATTGCTGTCGTCCATCGGGCCGGTCAAGTCGATGACCGTGACCTTCATGATTCCGCCATTTGGCGTGCTGTGGGGCGCATTGCTGCTGGATGAGCCGTTGTCGATGGCGCATCTGTATGGCGGGGTGTTGATTGCAGGGGCGTTGTGGCTGGTGTTGCGGCCGAAAAAACCCCTGTAGGCGGTTGGCTTGCCGGTGATGGCGTTCTTGCGGACGCTATCGCCGGCAAGCCGGGTGCCTACAGGGAGGTGTATCAGCCCTTGCGGAAGACAAATACCAACCCGATGATGATCAACCCCATCCCCAGCAGGCTCAGCATCGCGAGCTTGTTGCCGAAGATCAGGTAGTCCATCACCGCCGTCACCGCCGGCACCAGGTAAAACAGACTGGTGACATTCACCAGGTTGCCTCGGGCGATCAGGCGGTACAGCAATAGCGTGGCCAGCAACGACACCACCAACCCCATCCACAGCACGGGCAGGTAAAAACCGCTGGCGTGCTCAAAGTGGAACGGCTGGAACGGCACGAACACCGAGCACATCACCAGCCCTGCCAGGTATTGCACCGGCAGCGTGCCCAGGGGGTTGTCGGTGATGCGCTTCTGCATGATCGAACCCAACGTCATGCTGGCCAGGGCCAGCAGGCCGAACAGCATGCCCGCCAGGGACATGCCGGATAAACCGATGCCCTGGTAGACCACCATGATCAGCCCCGCCAACCCAAGGCCCAGGCCGAACACGCGGCGCAGCGAGCGCTGGCGTTCTATCAGCACCACGGTGAGGATCGGCTGCACGCCCATGAGGGTTGCCATCACGCCGGGGGTGACGTTGAGGTCCAGGGCCAGCAGATAAAAAATCTGATAAGCCCCCAACAACACCAACCCGGTCGCCGCCGCATACAGCAGGGGCTTGCCGGGGCGCGGCAGTTTCAGCTTGAGGATCGGTACCAGCACCACCAGACCTGCAAGGGCAATGGCAAAGCGGATCAACAGGAACGCAAAGGGAGACGCGTGGGCCAGGCCCCATTTGGAGAAGATCGCCCCGCTGCTCCACAGCAGGACGAACAGGCTCGTCGAGGCCGCCGCGGCCACGGATTGTTTCGAAAGAACAGACATGGTTACCACCTGTCATCAGGCAAGAAAGCCAATTCAGCAGACGCTGAAACTCAGTAGGTTTTTTTCAGGCGGGCAGACGGGAACAGCGATTCGCTGATCAGCCCGAAATGCCAACACCCGGCGGTGATACGACTGCGTACACCGGCGTGCTACTGACAGGTGGGGGGTAGTGACTGATCTGCGCAGGCTGCTTTTCCCCGCACGGCACGACCACGGCGCTGACCGCTGAATCGACTACCGCTATGCGCTGGAGAGCTGGCATGGGCTGATCTTGTGTGAAGGGATGAAGAGGCTCGGACTATAACCAGCCGTGGATAGGTTTTGCAATCACCCTGGGTGGAGGAGTTTTCATGTGGGTCCTGCAGGGCGCGTCGCTATAATGCCGCCCAGTTTTTTCCAAGGATTTCTCATGATCGCATTGCCCTGGCTGTACCTGGTGCTTCTTTCCATCGGCTATGGACTGGCCCTGGCCTACGGGCAACTGGGGGCGCTGGCATGGGTGTCTATCGCCCTGCTGTTGCTCGCCGGGTACGCCGTCCGCCAGCAGCGCACGCCTTGGGCGCGCTACGTCGGCCACGGTTTGTTTATCGTACTGGCCCTGAGCCTGGCGATGCACTGGCTGCCGGGTTTCTACAATGGCCGCGGCATTGCCCCGCAACGCTTCACCGACGATGCCGTGCCCTTCTCGATGTACCTGAACCAGGACAAACCGCTGATTGGCTTCTGGCTGTTGCTGGCCTGCCCGTGGATTGTGGCGCGGCGCTCGCTACGCCTGTCCATCTGCGTGGCGGCCCTGGCCCTGACCCTCACCGCCATCGCCGCCCTGGGCGGTGCAGCCTTGCTGGGAATGATCACCTGGGCGCCGAAATGGCCCGAACAGGCCTGGCTGTGGGTGCTCAATAACCTGCTGCTGGTGACGCTGGTCGAAGAAGCCCTGTTCCGTGGGTATGTCCAGGGCGGCCTGAGCCAGCGCTTCAAACACCTGCCTTACGGCGAGAACCTGGCGCTGCTGCTGGCCTCACTGCTGTTCGGCCTGGTGCACCTCGGCGCGGGCTGGCACTGGGTGCTGCTGGCGAGCATCGCCGGGGTGGGTTATGGCCTGGCCTATCGCTTTGGCGGCCTGGGCGCGGCGGTGGCGACGCACTTTGGTTTGAATCTGCTTCACTTCGGTTTGTTTACGTACCCGATGCTGGCCGGGTGACCCCGTTCCTGCATGGACAGCGCGATTGTTGCAAATTTAAGTTAAATAAACCGCCGTTCTTGCCGATACCCCTTGAAAGCCTTGCGGATTGAACAATCATGCGTAATAACCAACCCGTTACCCAGCGCGAACGTACCTTCCCCGCTCAGCAACGGTTGATCTCCACCACTGATGCCAAAGGCGTGATCACCTACTGCAACGACGCCTTTGTCGAGATCAGTGGGTTCTCCCGCGACGAACTGGTGCGTGCCCCGCACAACCTGGTGCGTCACCCGGATGTTCCGCCGGCGGTGTTCGCGCACATGTGGTCAACGCTCAAACAAGGCTTGCCATGGATGGGCATTGTCAAGAATCGCTGCAAGAGCGGTGATCACTACTGGGTCAACGCCTACGTGACGCCGGTCTTCGAAGGCAATCAGGTCGTCGGCTACGAATCGGTGCGCATCAAGCCCACTGCCGAGCAGATCCGCCGCGCCGAAGCGCTCTACCGCCGCATCAACCAGGGCAAGTCGGCGATCCCCCAGCGCGACAAGTGGCTGCCGGTGTTGCAGGACTGGCTGCCGTTTATCCTGGTCAGCCAATTGAGCTTCATGATCGGTGCGTCGCTCAACTCCCACTGGGGCTTTGCCCTGGCGGCGGGGTTGTCAGTGCCATTGGGCCTGCTGGGCCTGAGTTGGCAACAGCGCGGCCTCAAGCGCCTGCTGCGCCTGGCCGAGCAGACCACCTCCGACCCATTGATCGCGCAGATGTACACCGACAGCCGGGGCGCCCAGGCGCGTTTGGAAATGTCGATCCTCAGCCAGGAAGCACGCCTGAAAACCTGCCTCACACGCTTGCAGGATACGGCCGAACACCTCAACGACCAGGCCGCGCAGTCCAACACCCTGGCGCATAACAGCTCCAGCGGCCTGGAACGCCAGCGCGTGGAGACCGAACAGGTGGCCACCGCCGTCAACCAGATGGCGGCCACCACCCAGGAAGTCGCCAGCCATGTGCAGCGCACCGCCGATGCCACCCAGGAAGCCAATCGCCTGACCGGTCGCGGCCGCGATATCGCCGGGGAAACCCGCGAAGCGATCCAGCGTCTGTCGGTGGCCGTGGGCGAGACGGGCGTGACCGTCACCCAACTGGCCAAGGACAGCGATGAAATTGGTGGCGTGGTCGATGTGATCAAAGGCATTGCCGACCAGACCAACCTGCTGGCGCTCAACGCCGCCATTGAAGCCGCGCGTGCCGGCGAGATGGGCCGTGGGTTTGCGGTCGTTGCTGACGAAGTCCGTCAATTGGCGCAGCGCACCGCTGAATCGACCGGCCAGATCCATGCCCTGATCGCCAAGCTGCAACAGACGGCCGCTGCCGCCGTGCAAACCATGGACGCCGGGCATCGCCAGGCCGAAGAAGGCGTGGCGCGGGTGATGGAGGCGGATCAGGCGCTGGTGGGAATCAGCGAAGCGGTGGCGCACATCACCGACATGACCACCCAGATCGCCGCCGCGACTGAAGAGCAAAGCTCAGTGGCCGAAGAGATCAGCCGTAACATCAGCACCATTGCGTTGCTGGCGGACCAGACGTCGGAACAGGCGATGAACTCGGCGCAGTTGAGTGAAGAGCTGACCCATACGGCGAATACCCAGTATTCGCTGGTGGAGCGGTTTAACCGGTAGACCGCTTTCGCGAGCAAGCCCGCTCCCACATTTGAATGCATTCACACATCAAAATGTGGGAGCGGGCTTGCTCGCGAAGGGTCCCTAACAGGCGCCGAGAAACTCAGCGACCTTCACCGCCGCAGCCGCCAAATGCTGCTCATGCGTAAACCCCGACGCCTTCAACGGCTTCAAGTCATGATCCCCCGCCACCAACCACATCACCTCGATGCTCGGCGATAACACATACCCCTCCACCGTCGCCCGATTGCCCAGGGCATCGCGCTCGCCCTGCACAATCAAGGTCGGCGTCTTCAACCCCGCCAGATGCTCGACCCGTGGCTTCTCCGGCTTGCCCACGGCATAGAACGGATACCCCAGGCACACCAACCCATCGGCGCCCACATCATCAGCCAACAAACTGGCCATGCGCCCGCCCATGGACTTGCCGCCAATCGCCAGTTTCCCAGCGACATGACGTCGCACCTCGGCAACCACCTCGCGCCAGGCTTCCAGCAGTTTAGGCGCCTGATTCGGCGGGCGTTTGCCGCCGTCCGCCCGGCGTTGGGCCATGTAGGGAAACTCGAAGCGCAACACGTTCACGCCATGCCCGGCAAGGCGTGCAGCCATGTCGCCCATGAAGCCTGAGTCCATCGGTGCGCCGGCGCCGTGGGCCAGGATCAACGTCACCGGCGCGCCCTTCGCAGCAGTCGATGCGGCATCCCACAACCAGCCCCGTTCCCGCACACACTGCGCCCATTGATCCCCGTCAATACTGGCCTTGTGCTCTTTGCCCATGCTTGCCTCGCTTTTTAGTCTGCCTATAACTCCAG
>Ga0308170_10002816_pt1 | contig 14671 bp, 14 predicted proteins | sample PhyBR2_2_FD_202136 | JGI IMG/M metagenome (GOLD analysis project Ga0308170, IMG submission 202136) | Phyllosphere microbial communities from UC Gill Tract Community Farm, Albany, California, United States - DLSLSB.R2 | ecosystem: Host-associated > Plants > Phyllosphere > Unclassified | place... | reverse complement strand
GCGGGCTTGCGCTTCGGCGACGAAGCCGAAGCGATCAACAACGCGCTGCCGGCCATGCGCGCGGCCGGCGCCAAGGTCATCGTGGCCCTGGTGCACCAGGGCGGCCGCACGGTCGAGTCGCCGTTGCAAGCCGGTTGCAGCAAGCTGACGGGCGACATCGTCCCGGTCGTCCAGAAGATCGATCCGTCGGTCAAGCTGGTGCTGACCGGGCACTCGCATCAGGGTTACCTGTGCGATGTCGGTGGCCGGGTCGTGACCCAGGCCGATACGGCTGGCCACCTGCTCACGCGCGTGTCGATGCAGGTCGAGCCGACCAGCGGCGCGGTGTCGAACCTGACCGTCGCCAACGTCGTGATGAAGCCGGGCGAGTACCCGGCCGATCCGAAGATGGTTGCGTATATCGCGCAGGTAAAAGAGCGCAGCGAGGCTGCCTTGATGCGCCCGATCGCCAAGATCGCCGTCGCGCCGCTGCTGCGCAAAAATAACGACGCGGGTGAATCGCCGCTCGGTAACCTGGTCGCCGACGCGGCGCTGGACTCGGCCCGCAGCCTGGGTGCGCAGTTCGCATTCATGAACAACGGCGGCATCCGGCGCGACCTCGAAGCGCTCGCCGACAAGACCGTCAACTTCGGCCAGGCCCAGGCTGTGCTGCCATTCGGGAACACGACCGTCGTGATGAACCTGACCGGCGCACAGATCCGCAACCTGCTCGAACGCCAGTGGCCCGACGGCGCGAACGTGACGTCCGGCGTGCTGCAAGTCTCGCAAGGCTTCACCTATACCTGGGATGCCAAGCGCCCCGCCGGCACCCGTCTGGTACCGGGCAGTATCAAGCTCGATGGCAAGCCGCTGGTTGATACCGCAACCTATCGGCTGGCACTGAACAACTTCCTGGCCGAAGGCAGCGACGGCTATCCGGAATTCGCACTCGGCACCGAGCGTATCGACACCGGCCTGCGCGACCTGGATGGCTTCATCACCTACCTGAAAAAACTCGAAGGGCAGGGCGCCGCGCTGGCCCCGGCTACCCCGCGCATCGTGCGCCTCAATTAAGCACATCAAAAATGATCATGAAAAAACTCGCATGCGTGCTGGCGCTCACCAGCGCCTTCGGATTACTGGGCGCATCGGACGCCGCTGCCTGGGGCCGTGACGGTCACCGCGCCGTCGGCTCGATCGCCGACAAGCTGCTCAAGGGGACCAACGCGCAAAAGCAGATCGCGCTGCTGCTGCAGCCGGGCGAATCGCTGGCGTCGGTCGCCAACTGGGCCGACTGCGTCAAGGGCACGTACTGCGGCCCGCAGACGCCCGAGATGGTGGAATACGTCGAAGGCAATCCGCGCCACAACGAATACCACTACACCAACGTGCCGTTCCAGCTCGATCACTACCATGAGCACGGCGTGGGCACGAGCGACGTCGACATCGTGCAGACGCTGGAGCAGTGCATCGCCGTCTTGCAGGGCAAGACCGACCCGGCCCTGAACCCGCACAAGTTCACCAAGCGTCAGGCCCTGATCCTGTTGGCGCACTTCGCCGGCGACATTCACCAGCCGCTGCACGTCGGTTCGGCGTTCGTCAGCAAGGACGGCAAGTTCATCGTGCCAAAGTCGCGCGCCGAGATCGACGACGCGCTGGTGTTCGATTCGCGCGGCGGCAACAACCTGCTGCTCGATGACGAAAAACTGGCGGCGCTGTCGAAAGGCGTGATTCCTGCTGGTGAGCCAGTCGTCATCAAGGAAGGCGTGCCAAAGGCGCTGACCAAGCCGTTCCACTCGTATTGGGACAGCACGACGGTCGACTACGCGTTCCGCCGCATCAAGACGCGCACACCGGAGCAGTTCGCGGACGTGGCGATCGCGAGTGCGCCGCTGGTCGCGAAAGCCAAAGGCGACGTGGCCACCTGGCCGGTGCAGTGGGTGGAAGATGGCCTCAAATCAGCCAAGCTGGCGTATGCCGACGTGGTGCCGGGCAAGCTGACGCCGCAAACGGGCAAGAAGGGCGAGACCTATTACACCTTCGCGCTCGAAGTGCCGGCCAACTATCCGGTGCCGAGCTCGGAAATCGCCAAGACCCAGCTGATCAAGGGCGGGTACAACCTGGCCGCGATGCTGCAGGCAATCTGGCCATAAGTTGTCGCCTTCGGCGCCGCGCAGATTGTTCGCTGCGCGCGCTGCACTTTTGGTACGGCCTCGGATAGAATCCGGTCATCTCCCGACCAGACTTCCGAGGCCCCATGCACGTTCCATTGAAGGCTGCCATTGCTGCGGCCTGCCTGTTCCCCGCATTTCACGCTCACGCACAATCGCCAGCCGGCGCCAGCCTGCCGCTGTGGGAATTCGGCCTTGGCGCTGCTGCGCTGAGCACGCCCGCCTATCCCGGCGCCGACGACCGCACCAACCGCATCCTGCCCATCCCGTTCCTGCTCTACCGCGGGGAAGTGCTGCGCGCCGACCAGTCGGGCATCGGGGCGCGCCTGTTCCGTTCCGATCGCCTCGAATTCGACGTCGGGCTGTCGGGCGCCTTGCCGTCCGATTCCGACGACGTCGAGGCACGCGCCGGCATGCCGGATCTGGGCGCGTTGTTCGAATTTGGCCCGCGCCTGAAAATCCGCGTGGCCGATATCGACGCGACGAGCCGCCTGCGCGCCGAACTGCCTCTGCGCGCCGTGATCGAAGCACGGGGTGGCCTGCGACGCCAGGGCTGGACGTTCGAGCCGAAGCTGGCCTATGAAACGCGGGGCGAGCGCGGCCTGTGGTCGTTCGAAGCCAATACGTCGGTGGTGTTCGGCGACAAGCGCATCAACCGCTATTTCTATGAAGTCGCGCCGCAGTATGCAACCGCCAGCCGCGATGCTTACAGCGCCGACGCCGGCCTGGTGCTGGCGCGCGTGGGCCTGTTCGCCACGCGCCAGCTCAATCCCGACGTGCGCCTGTTCGGCTACGTGCGCTACGAGTCGTACGCCGGCAGCGCCAACCGCGACAGCCCGCTGCACCTGAAAAATTCCGGCACGTCGGCCGGCATCGGCTTCGCCTGGACGCTGGCGCGCTCGAACCGGCGTGCGGCAGGCTTCGAGCCGGTCGATCCGGTCACGCCGTGAATATCAAGGCACTGATCGCGCTGCCCGGTCATTTTTGATGCGATGTAGGGTGGACGGGTTCCCCGTCCACGCGTTCAACAGTCGACGGCATGTCAACAGCCTAAAAGCAGGGTCAGGTCTGACATTCAGACACGAGCTCAACACAACGTAGATTTTTGAATACCGTACGGAGGGTAATAAGGAAGAGTCCGTGTCCAAATGTCAGACCTGACCCCGGCTATTTCAGGGCTTGCCCGCCACACCATGTCGTTGGCGTGCCTGCTTCCGTCGTTCAAGTAGCGCTCCTGTGCCTGTGACCCGATCAATAGCCTTGATGAGCGTATCGATGCGCTCGGTCGGGATGGCGGGGCCGAGGCAGCCGGTATAGAGCACGACGTTTTTATTGCGAAATCCCCGGCCGCGGCTCATGCTCAAACTAAGGGTCGACATATCGGACGCCGTGAATTCGCAACCGTCGGCCTCGTCTTGGTAACGATCGCGCATTTCATCGAAACGCGCGTCGCGCAGCGCCTGTGCGATTTGCGTCAGGCCGCGCCTGTCGATACGGAATTCATCGGGGCCGCCGGTTTGCTCGAAGGTTGGGCCGGAATGACGCACCCGCCCGTCATGAAAAATCTTGACCTCAAAGACGGGGCAGTCGAACAAACAGGCCGATTGATCGATTGTAAGCACATCGAAGTCGGTGAAGGGCTTTGGCTCTTTGCTCTCAGGTGAACCGGCATCCGTGCACGCCGAAAGCAGCAATGCCACTGTGACGACGATCCGTGTGCAGAATGATCTCATTGAATTATTTCAGTCATGGTTAGCCGATTGCCAGGCTTGAAATCCGGCAGCCACTGTGATTGCTGGCACCTACCGACACAAATTAGTTCTGGTACCAGCGATCGCTGGGAGCACGAGGTGTGTGGCGCCATATCAATCGTGCAAGCGAGAGAGGGATCATTGCCAGCACGATCCATAGAGCAAAAAGGCCAGTGACGCCAAAGTAGGTGTATAGAAACTCGCGAAGCAGGCCGCTTGCTCCCTGACCAAATGAACCGGTCTGTTGCGAACGAAGCTCATTGATTCCAAGGCCAACCAATGCTAACGCCACCAGGACACTGATACGTACTGTTCTTTTGGCCGTTTTCAGTTCGTTTGAAAATATGGTCATCTACGCTGGCTTGGTTAATGGACCGATCTGTCCCGGAACAATGAGGGTTTGACCGTGCGGGCCGTTGTTGGCCGGTCTCTGCCTCACACCGTACGGCCGCCCCTCGACGCGAAGCTGACACCGAAATCAGCCTGACGTAAGCAAGCGAAACAGTCTACTCGAGTGGATCGGCATTGGCCGCGCTTTCGAGAGCGTCAATGTCGCCGGCCCGAATGTGATTGAGATGCCTGGTGATCCACGCCGGTGAACGGGCCCACCACGCGACCGCTTGCAGGCGCCGCACGATGTCGGCGTCAAAGCGCCGTCGCACGATCTGAGCAGGGTTTCCGCCAACGACGGTGTAAGGCGGGACATCGGCAGTGACCACCGAGCGCGCAGCGAGGATGGCGCCATCGCCGATCGTCACGCCGGGCATGATCAGTACGTCGTAACCGATCCAGACATCGTTGCCGATGATGGTATCGCCTTTGTACGGAAGTTCGCCCGCAGCTGGACGAGCAACTTCCCAACCATTGCCGAAAATGAAGAACGGGAAGGTTGAAATACCGTTCATCTGGTGATTGGCGCCATTCATGATGAATTTGACGCCACGCGCGATTGCACAAAATCGACCGATGATCAGCCGATCGCCAATGAAGGGAAAGTGATACAACACGTTATTTTCGAAGTTGTCGACACCATCGGGATCGTCGTAATACGTGAAATCGCCAATGTCGATGTTCGGACGGGTAACGATGTTTTTCAGGAAGCAGATCTGAGGAAAACCGTCCATCGGATACGCCGTGTCCGGACTAGGGCCATGCATGTGCATTCTCCATTATTCATTTCTAGGTCTACAGCCGGCAACGCGTGCCGACGTGAACGTTCATCCCTCGTCACCGCACACTCGGCGATAGCACGGCATTCAATCTGTTTTAATTCCGACTCATCGATTTCAGCTTCGTACACACAGGCGTCGAGCATCGGGAAATATGCCAGGACCATCCGACATCCCTTCGGATCAGTGAATCCTTGGTCCGGTACCACCAAGTCGCCAATCCTCGGAACCCGACCTTCGGGTGAGAGAATTCTATCGCGGTCGACTGGCAACTCCACCAGGAGTCAGGCACGGGGGGAATCCAATATGAATTTGGCCGTCATAAGTCTGACTGTTCCTGGTGGGTGCGTTGAATGGCTGCTTGCGGGCGAACCCGGCCGTTTACGACAGCTTGGCAGCTTGCCGATCTGGAGACCGGGGCTGTGTAAAAACACGCCGTAGTGAGCGATCTGAAAGGTCGAGTGTCGCCAAGCCGACGCCTTGCTTGCATTTTTACACAGCCTGGACCCGAAGCGGACGCCGCTCTAACGAAACTTCCACGCGACGAAGCATGAGAGAGCGGTGCCGCCAGCGAGAGCACCGAGAGCGACCGCAGAAAGATAAGCGTATACATGTGTCGTTGTGGCAAGCGTGACATCGGTTCCCACTGCTAGAGCAAGTACCCCTGCAGACAGGATCGCGCCAATTCCAGTTCCTATGACAAAGCCACCTGCGCGCCGAATCGAATCAGTGGTGCGCAGGAACATTTTCAACACGAGGAACACGACCCCAAATAGTGCTGCCGATGCCACCGCTATCAAAATCAGCGAGAACAGAGGACCCATTCAAAACCTCCATGTATGAATTCCGCACGAACGATATTAATGAAGAGTCTGTGTCCGAATGTCAGACCTGACCCTGGCTATGCTGGCTACGTGACCTGACTACGGGCAGCCCAATTGGGCTGGGCTGGCGTACGTAGTCGCGCGGTGCGCAACCCATGACACGCTTGAACGCGGTACTGAAGGCGCTCTCCGATTCATAGCCGAGCGCCGGTGCGATGACGGCGATCGCGTCGCGCGATGTCAGCAGCCGGTCGGCGGCCAACAGCATGCGCCAGCGCGTCAGGTAATCGATGGGCGTTTCGCCGACGCGCTCCTTGAAGCGCAGCGCAAACGTCGAACGCGACATCGCCGCCAAGGCGGCCAGCGCGCCGATCGTCCACTTGCGGGACGGATCGCCATGCAGCGCATTCAACGCGGCGCCAATCTGCTTGTCGCCCAGGCCATAAATCCAGCCGATGCCGCCAGCCCGACCCTCGGCCAGGATGATGCGCAGCGCCTGCAGCAACACCAGGTGCGCCAGGTGGCGCGCCATCAAAAATCCGCCCGGCAAAGGTGTACGCAGTTCGGCCATGACACGCTCCATCGCACTGCGCAATGCTGCACGGTCCGACTCCGCGCGGATGTGCACAATGGGCGGCAGCACGCCGAGCAGGATGTCCGCATGGTGGCTATCAAAAGCGAAATAGCCGCCGATGCCGTAGACAGCGCCGCCATTGTTGAGGGTGACGACGCCGCCTTCTTTCACCGACGGGAACACATCCCACGCGTCGACCGGAACCACGTCGAGCGCACTGCCTAGCCGGAACGCCAAACCCCTGGGCAGCAACACGCAGTCGCCCGCCTCCAGCAACACACCGGCAATGCCGTCGACGGCCAGCCAGGCCTGCCCCGACAAGATAGCGAAGCATCTGATGCTGCGGTGCTCCGGATAGCCGATGGCCCAGTCGCCGGCGGCGTCGACGGCACGGAACATGTAGTTGACGGGCTTAAGCAGGGAAAGTACATCCGATAGTGCATCCATGAGTGTCCCCGGACGATGGCAAAGATAATACGGACTTTAGCATATAGATCATGCAGAAAGACGTCGGTACTATCGTTGCTTTTGTAACGGAGGTCGCGATGCCCTTATTTGTCTTTGCTGTCATTCTGGCACTGTGCATGATCCCGGCCACGTTGGCCGCGCGCCGCGATTCGCGGACGATCCGCGGCGTCAACGTCTGGGCCAAGCCGCTCAAGTTCCTGGCGGCCCTGGCGCTGTTTTCCGCCACCACGGCAGTGCTGATACGCGCCGCCGGCCCCGGCGCACCTTTGGCCGCCATCGAGGCGCTGATCATCGCGACGTCGACCTTCGAGGCGGCCTATATCACCTACCAGGCCAGCCGTAGCGAGCCGTCGCATTACAACACCAGCGACGCGCTGCACACGGCGCTGACGGTGCTGATGGCATGCGGCGCCATGGCATTGACGGCGTCGCAAGCCTGGCTGGCCTGGATCATCATCGACACCAATCCCGCATGGCGCGCGTCGGTGACCGTCTTCGGCGCCGTCACCGGTTTGCTCATGACCTTCGTGCTCGCCACCGTCAGCGGGTTGATGCTGGGCGGGAAGCGCACACCAGCCGGCGCCGGGTTGCCGCTGGTCGGCTGGTGCCGGGTTGGCGATGCGCGTCCCGCGCATTTCATGGGTGTGCACGCGCAGCAGATCATCCCCGCTTTCGGTTTCATCGCAGACCGCCTGCTCGGTAGCGCCGCGCATGCGGGCTTCACGGCCATGACCGCGACCTATGTGCTGGCGTGGGCTGCACTCACGCGGATGCAGCTCAAACAAAGCACTGTGGCGACCGCCGCGGCCTGACCGTCCACTCACCAGGATCCCCTTGTCCAATCCACTTCAAATCGCCATCATCGGCACCGGCAACATCGGTAGCACCTTCGCCTACCAATTGGCCTTCGCTGGCGGGCACGCCGTGACCGTCATCGCCCGCCCGGATTCCCCTCGGCTGCGGCAACTGCAGCGCGACGGCGCCATTGTCAGGGACGACGGCACGCGCGCCCCGGTGACTGTCGCCGACCGGCTCGACACTGCAACGCCGTATGACCTCGTGATCGTCACTGTGCCGGCGCAGCAGGTCGATACCCTGATTCCCGTTCTGCGCGACAGCGCCGCCGCACGCATCCTGTTCATGATCAACCAGTTTGACCCCGAGCGCTTGCGCGATGCAATCGGTCCCGCGCGCTGCGACTTCGGCATGCCATTCGTGCAGGCCAGCCTCCACGCCGGCGGCAGACTGCATGCGGTCATCGGCGCCGGCGGACAAAAGAGCAAGCTCAGCGCGCAGCGCTGGGCTGACGTGTTCAACGCTGGCGGGCTGCCTGCGGTCTTGGAACCGGACATGCTGCGATGGCTGCGCTGCCATGCACCCTTTTGCGTCGCATTCGAAGCAGTTTCGGTGGCAGGCGTGCGCCGGGGAGGCGGCGCCAGCTGGGGCGAAGCGGCAGCGCTGGCACGCGGCGTGCAGGCGTGTTTTGCGCTGATCGTCAGCGGCGGCGACCAGCTTTATCCAGCCGGGAAACGGCGGCTGTACGCCAGCCCGTTCTGGGTAACGGCCGCCATCTTGTGGTCGATATCGCGCATTCCCTCGTTTCGCATGTTGCTGGCCCAAGGCGAGAACGAATGCTGGGCGCTGGCCGGCGCCATGGCAGCCGCAGCGCAGCAGGCCGGCCGATTCAACGATGTAAAAAGGATCACCGCAATGCAGCCGTCCGGCAGGGTTGACGCACAACGTACGTGAACGCCGGATCTGCCGTGACGCAGGTGTATGAGGTTGGTAACGCCACGAAGCCAGTACCATGTGCGTTATTGTTTTGTGTCGAGCTTTATTGCCCCTCCGCAAGAATGCCTGGGCCAAGGATAAGAGTGCTTCGTTTCAAGGCGTTTTCCTCGTTCGCCGGGTGTTGTTGTTAGTTAGTGCGACTGAGGCTTCACCAAGTACCCAGCACAGTAACCAAGCAGGTATAGATCAGCGCGGTTGCGGGCCAGATGATGAGATAGGCTACACCCCACGAAAGTCCAGCTAACTGGCGCAACAGGCTTTCCGGCATCGCGCCTATTTGGAGAGCTATTGGAAGCTGTAACAGGACAAAATTCCCTTTCGTATCGCCCGTCGAAAAGGCAGCAATGAGCGCCAATACCGTAAGGATGAAGTAGATTCCTACTAAGCACAGTCCTGTGCGGCTCCAAATAATTTTGCGAGAACGTCTTGACATCATTTGCCTTATATCGGTAACGGCCGGCAGTAGCTCCAGTCCGGTAATTTGTACGTCCGCAGTTGGCCGATCACGACGTATGCGAAGGACCGCTTCTGGCCGAACCCGGCTGTTCAGTTGAGCATATAAGGTCACTGAGATGGAAAAGTCGCGAACTCTCACGAAGGGCAGGAATCGACCCGAAGCGGTCCTCGGATGATCAAACCGGTCTCTGACTTCAGGCTGAACGGCCGCCAGCCGCCAGGCGGATCCCATTCTCCTTCTCCATCAATCCGGCCCGAGCTCGCACGATGGAGTACTACGCCATCAATTCCAAGGTCGGACTGCTGCCAGATCAGACCGCCTGTAAGGTCAAATGCGAGCACTTCAGATGCAGAAGTGGCAAGGATGGAGATGTGACTATCAAGTTGATCGAGGTCACGGGAGTCGTATAAATACCCGAAGTAACCACTTAGTGAATAGCGGCGCACGTGGCTGAGATGAACATCAACCACGAACAAGAACCGCCCAAAGCCGATGTAGATCATGCTGCCGATGGAACGTAGGCTTCTGAAACCTGATTCGCCTGCACTTGAGAGAATGTCCACCCGGGCAACTACTGCACTATCGACAGCCACAGAGACGCTTGCGACAACATTCGAGTCCGAAAATTCACCACCTGCAACGAGAACTTGGTCGCACTCAACCCGGGGATACCGAGGACTGGTGAATTCTACTTTCATGGACTCTATCGTTGACATAAGGTGCAGCATTAAATGACCGCTTTTGGCCGAACTCGGACGTTAGCGTCAGCTTAGCAGGTTGCTGGGACGGAAAATTCACACACTGTTTCGACCGGTAGGAATCGACCCAGTGCGGACGCTCGGTGACTGGCGAGGAATGCCGGATCAGTGCCCGTGCAGCAAACCATCTGCGACAATAATAATTTGATACTTTTAAGGAACTTTTTCATGGCAAGATGAGTCATGCGATTCCTTTCTCCCCGATTTCTTGGTGCTGCATTCCTTGGCGGCTGGGCGTTGTGCAGTACTGGCCATGCGGCGACATCCGGCTGCGACACTGTTTCTGGCACCACCAATGGCTTCGATCCTGTCAGGCTGCAAGCGGCGCTGTTCGCATTCCAGACCAACAGTGCCAATCTGCACGGCTTGGTCATCGAACGCCACGGCGTCGTCGTGGCTGAATGCTACCGTGCTGGCAAGGACCGCTCGGTCTACTCGCTGTTCGACCACACTCTGGAATTCGATCCCAGCACCCGACACGACTTACGCTCGATCAGCAAATCGGTAATGAGCCTGTTGTGGGGCATCGCCGAATCGGAAAACAAGGTGCCGCCGCTCGACGCCCGTGTGCTAGACCTGATGCCGGAACTGGTTGGCTTGAAGACGGCGGGGCGCCAGGACATCACGATCGGCCACCTGCTGAACATGACCAGCGGGCTGGCCTGGAACGAGTCGGGCGGTTACGGCCCGGGCAATCCCGAACAGGGCCTGTACTGGCGTTCTTCCCAAGCGCGCTACCTGTTTGATCGTCCAATGAAAGATACTGCGGGACAAAGCTTCAGCTACAACGGCGGCGGCACGGCCGTGCTGACCGCCATGCTCGAAAAGGGCGTCGGCATGTCCCTACCAGACTATGCGCGTACGCGCCTGTTCGCGCCGCTCGGCATCACCGACTGGGAATGGCTGAGCGACATCCGTGGCCGGCCGCTGGGCTTTGCGGGCTTGCGAATGCGCCCGAAAGACTTGGCCAAAATTGGGCAGTTACTCCTGCAGCACGGACGCTGGAACGGCAAGCAGATTGTGCCTTCCACATGGATCGACGCATCGCTGCAACCGCGTATTGCCGCGGGTAACGGCTTCCAGTACGGCTATCACTGGTGGCACGGAAAGACCCGGGCGATGGGGGGCGAGCAAGCCTGGACGGCGGCATTCGGCAATGGCGGGCAAAGGCTGGTTGTGGTTCCGGGGCTGGATTTGCTCGTCGTTGTCACTGCGGGCATGTACAACGATGAGGCGGGGGCAATCGAGGTCAATAAACTGTTCCGCCAAATTGCTGCGACCGTAGAGCAGTAGAGGACCATCAGGCGCGGGGACGGCCTGTAACTTGACACCACTTTTCAACGACCGTCGGTAATACCGCTTTTGGCCGACCCCGGCCGTTCGCGTCAGCTTGGCAGCTTGCCTGGCTTGAAAAGCACGGACTGTCACGACAGCCGGTACCGACCCGAAGCGGTCACCGGCTCAGTGCGGCTACGTCTCCCAGATCGTTGTAAAACGCTGGATATGCATCCCACGACGCGTAGTAACAAACAAACTCAACCTTCGTTTCTCTGGAACTGTGCTTTTGGCTGATCATCTCAAGCAACTCTGTCACGCCGTCTGTCTCAAGAAAATAAACGTAGCCATCCTGTGTCACCTCCGACGGAATCGAAAAGTCCTCACCAAACTGAACGATCATTGCTTCACTATTCTGGTGGAACGGCTCCCGGGCGCATATCACAGAGTTTTCTGGCATCTGCGCCGACAGGAAGATCGCGTCTAAAAGTTTCATAAGGATGCGTTGATGTGATGTTGAGCTTCCAGCCATGTCTGCTCTTGGCCGAACCCGCGCATTGGACTCAGCATAGCAGGTTGCCATGGCCGCAAAACATCGGACGGTCACGAAGGACTGGAATCGGCCAGGGCTGTATAAAAATCCTGATTCGCCATCGACCATGCAACACTCGACTCACAGCATGGGAGCCGGGGTCAGGTCTGACATTCAGACACGAGCTCAACACAACGTCGATTTTTGAATGCCGTGGGGACGGTAATAAGGAAGAGTCCGTGTCCAAATGTCAGACCTGACCCCGGCTGTGTCGGTTGTGACCCTGGCTACCTTCCGTTCAAACCATGAAAAACGCCGGGCGAACCCGGCGTTTGGCTGGCAACTCGATGTGTCCCGGATTACGCAGCTTCGCGCATCCCCAGCGCCGGCCGCGCTGCGTGTTTGAGCGCTGGCCGTACCTGCTGCGCTTCAAAGCGGAACGTCGACACCAGCTGCGACAACTCCTTCGCCTGTTCGCGCATCGACGTCGATGCGGCGGCCGCTTCTTCGACCAGCGCCGCGTTCTGCTGCGTCACCTGGTCCATCTGCGCGATCGCCTGGTTCACCTGTTCGATGCCGGCCGACTGCTCCTGGCTTGCCATGGCGATGCCGGACATGATGCTCGTCACGCGACCGATACTGCTGACGATTTCCTGCATCGTTGCGCCGGCATCCGACACCAGGCGGCTGCCTTCTTCGACCTTGGCGCTCGAGTCGCCGATCAGGGTTTTGATCTCTTTCGCCGCTGCCGCCGAACGTTGCGCCAGGCTGCGCACTTCGGATGCCACGACCGCGAAACCGCGACCCTGTTCACCGGCGCGCGCTGCTTCGACTGCCGCGTTGAGCGCAAGGATATTGGTCTGGAACGCAATGCTGTCGATGACGCCGATGATGTCCACGATCTTCTTCGACGAATCGGTGATCGCGTCCATCGTCTGGACGACGCGTCCGACCGTGTCGCCGCCACGGCCGGCCACCTGCGAAGCGTTCTGCGCCAGCGTGTTGGCTTCGCGGGCGTTGTCGGCGTTTTGGCGGACGGTTGCGGTCAGTTCTTCCATCGACGATGCGGTTTCTTCCAGCGCGCCGGCTTGCTGCTCGGTGCGGGCCGACAGTTCAAGGTTGCCGGCCGAGATCTGGTCGGCTGCTTCGGCGATGGTTTCGGTGCCGCTGCGCACCTGGCTGACGATACCGACCAGGTTGTCGTTCATGTCCCTCAGGGCGCCCATCAGCGCGCCGGTTTCGTTATTACCCTGGACGACGATCTGGCTGCTCAGGTCGCCCGTCGCGACGGTTTGCGCGACCAGCACGGCTTCTTCGAGTGGCGTCGTGATGCGACGGCCCATCCACCAGGCGAACAGGCCGCCGACGATCAGGGCGATCGAGGCGAACGCCACTTGCAGCTTCAGGCTGGTCTGGAAGCCGTCCTGGATCTGCTTCGAATCGGCGGCCACGACCTCTTGCTGGAATTTGACGATCGCGCTCAGGCTATCGAGATAGGACTGCACGCGTGGCAGCATGTCGGTGGTCAGGAAGGCACGCACGGCGGCGTCGTCGCCGGCCGCCTTTTGCGCCATCACGCTCTTGCGCGCCTTGCGGTAGCCTTCGCGCTGCTCGTCGACTTTGGCAAACAGCGCCATGGCGGCGTCGTTGCCGGCCAGGCTGTCGACCAGAGCCTTGTGCAGCACGTCCGAGCGCTTGGACGCCTTGGACATCGCGTCGACGAAGAATTTCTCGTCGCTTGCATCGGTCACCTTGATGGCGGCAATGGTGCGCGCGGCGTTGGTCTCGATGATGGCTTGCCACTCCTGCAGCATGGCCAGGCGGTACATGCTCTCGCCAGTCAGTTTGTCGGTGAGGGCTTCGGCTTTCTGCATCTGCAGCAGGCCGATTCCCACCAGCAGCAGCATGGCCGCAAGGATGGTGGCGAAGCCGCCGAGGATCAGCGTGCGAATCTTAAGGTTTTGAAATGTCATGGCGTTCCGTGAGTCAGTAAATACGATGTCCATAGAAACCAAAAGTTTCCATGGGGAATCATATTGTTGCAGATTCGGAACAGGAAAAACTGAAAAATTGCTGTAATGACGATAAATTCGCGCAATTGTGGCGAGATACCGACGATTTCGGTGTAAATACGACTGTTGGTTGTGGGATTTGGAGAGAATTCTGTCCTGCCCCCAGCGGTGGAGGGCAGGGCGGGGAATGCGCGTTAGCGCGATTTGACGAACGGCTTGCCCAGCGCCTTGGGCGCTACCGACTTGGCCATCAGACCCGCAAGCACGACCACCGTGACGATGTACGGAATCATCTGGATCAGCGAACCCGGAATACGACCCACGACTGGCAGGTCGACGCCTTCGATCTGGATCTGTACCGCGGCAAAGAAGCCAAACATCATGCAGCCCAGCACCGTGTGCACGGGGCGCCAGTTGCCGAACACCAGCGCCGTCAGCGCCAGATAGCCGGCGCCGGCCGACATGTCGCGCAAGAAGAAGCCGCTCTGGACGATCGACAGGTAGGCGCCCGAGAACGAGCACAGCACGCCGGCGATGATCATCGCCGTGTAACGGGTGCGCTGGACCGAGATGCCGGCTGCATCAGCTGCATGCGGGTTCTCGCCACAGGCGCGCAGGCGCAGGCCGAAGCGGCTGTAGAACAGCACCCAGTGCACGATCGGGAGCAGGGCAAAGGCCAGGTACACCAGCACCGAATGCCCGCCGATCAGGCTGCCGTAGACCCAGCCCAGCACCGGGACGTCGGCCACCAGTTCGGTCCCGGGCAGGATGACGCTGGCAAGGCGCGCTTCACCGAGGTCCGGCGTGCGCCCGCCCTGCTGGAAGAAGTACTGGGCCACGACGAACGTCAGCCCGCTCATCGCGATATTGATCGCGATGCCGGCCACGAGCTGGTTGCCCTTTTGCGTGA
>Ga0308170_10002815_pt1 | contig 14672 bp, 12 predicted proteins | sample PhyBR2_2_FD_202136 | JGI IMG/M metagenome (GOLD analysis project Ga0308170, IMG submission 202136) | Phyllosphere microbial communities from UC Gill Tract Community Farm, Albany, California, United States - DLSLSB.R2 | ecosystem: Host-associated > Plants > Phyllosphere > Unclassified | place... | reverse complement strand
AGCTCGATCTGCCCGGCCTTGTACTTGGCGTCGAAATGCCAGGAATCGGACTGCCGCGGGAAGGAGCAGATCATCTTCTTCACCCGGCCTTCCTTGATCAGCAGGGCCAGGCCCTGGTCGCCCTGCCCGGCGTTGTTGTTCACGACTGTCAGGTCCGTGGCGCCGCATTCGAGCAGCGCGTCGATCAGTTCGAACGGCTGGCCGGCGTTGCCGAACCCGCCGATCATCACGGTGGAACCGTCCTTGATCCCCGCCACGGCGTCCTGGACCGACTCAACAAAGTTCAGCATGGCTTAGGCCTTTCCGTTTGAAGCAGTCACGTTTTCGAGGACGACGGCCAGGCCCTGGCCCACGCCGATGCAGATCGCGGCCACACCCCATCGCTCCCCCGAGGCCTGCAGGGACCGGGCCAGGGTGCCCAGGATCCGGGTCCCCGAGGCACCCAACGGGTGGCCCATGGCAATCGCCCCGCCATGCCGGTTCACAATCGAGTGGTCAATCCCCCAGGCGTTGATGCACGCCAGGGACTGCGCGGCGAACGCTTCGTTAAGTTCGACGGCGCCCACCTGGTCCCAGCCGATGCCCGCCTTCGCGAGGGCCTTGTTCGCCGCCTCCACCGGGGCGTAGCCGAAGTACTGCGGATCATTCGCGTGCGCGCCGCGCCCGGCGATACGGGCCAGCGGATCCAGCCCGAGCAGCCCGGCGGCTGCCTCGGAACCGACCCAGGCCGCGGAGGCGCCGTCGGACAACGGGGAGGCGTTGCCGGCGGTGACCGTGCCGTTCTCGGTCCGGAACACCGTTTTGAGCCCGGCGAGCTTCTCCGCCGACGAACCCGCCCGGATGCCCTCATCGCGGACCAGGTCCGTTCCCGGCACGGGGGCCACCAGGTTGTCATAGAAGCCTTCATCCCAGGCGGCGGCGGACAGGTTGTGCGAGGCGGCGGCGAACTCGTCCTGCGCCTCCCGGGTGACGCCGTACTTCTCGCGGAGCCGCTCGGTGGCCTCGCCCAGGGAAATGGTCCACTCCTTGGGCATCGCCTTGTTCACCAGGCGCCAGCCCAGCGTGGTGGACGCCAGGGTCATGTCACCTGCCGGGTACGGCTTCTCGGTCTTCGGCAAAACCCACGGGGCACGGGACATGGACTCCGCGCCGCCCACGAGCATCAGGTCCGCGTCACCGGCATTGATCTGGCGCGAGGCAATAATCGCGGCATCCAGCGAGGACCCGCAGAGCCGGTTCACAGTGGTGCCCGGGATCGAGACCGGTAGCCCCGCCAGCAGGGTGCCCATCCGGGCGATGTTGCGGTTCTCCTCACCGGCACCGTTCGCGTTGCCGAACACCACCTCATCAATCCGCTCCGGATCAAGGCCCGGGGCCCGCCGCACGGACTCCCTGATCACGTGCGCGGCAAGATCGTCCGGACGGACGCCGGCAAGCCCGGAGCCAAACTTGCCAAACGGGGTGCGCACAGCGTCGTACACAAAAGCCTGGTTCATGGGGTTGTATCCATTCCGGTGTTGTCCATTTCATGGAACACCTGCTGGGCGGTCTTGAAGGCGGTGTTGGCGGAGGGAACTCCGCAGTAGATGGCGGTCTGCAGCAGGATTTCCTTGACCTCGTCCCTGCTCAGGCCGTTGGTGATGGCAGCTCGGATGTGCATGGCCAACTCCTCCCAGTGGCCGTGCGCCACCATGGCGGTGATGGTCACCGCGGAGCGCATCTGCCGGGTCAGGCCGGGCCGGGTCCAGATGCCACCCCAGGCGATGCGGGTGATCATGTCCTGGAAGTCATCGGTGAACTCGTCCTTGTTGGCGTTGGCGCGGTCCACGTGTGCGTCACCCAGGACTTCGCGCCGGACCGCCATGCCGCCGTCGTAAATTTCCTGGCTGGTGGCACCGGGCTGGACCACCCCGTGACGCTCGGCGTGCTGCCGTTCGGCGCCGCTCATTTGGCGGCCTCCCGTGATTCGGCCCAGCTGATCAGGCTGCGCATGAGGTCGGCGACGTGCGCCGGGGCCTCGGCCGGAGCCAGGTGGGCGATCCCCTCGATGCTGACGGCCGTGGCGGTTCCGCCCCCGGCGGTGATTCCCGCTGCCACTTCCTCGGCCATGGCAGGGGTAGCCACACCGTCCAGTGCACCGGCGATGACCTGGGTGGGGACCGGGATGCTGCCGAGCTCACTGCGGACGTCGAAGGCGGCCAGGGCTTCGCAGCAGAAGGCATAGCTGAAGCGGTCGGCGTCGCGCAGGGCGTGCAGGAGCCGGCTGCTGAACTCGGGTTCGCGGTCCATGAAGCCCGGCGCGAACCAGCGCTCCGCGGACCCCTGGATCATCACGGGCGTGCCCTGCGTGCGGACGGTTTCCGCGCGCTCCAGCCAGCCTTCGGGGGTGCCGATCTTGGCGCCGCTGTTTTGGACGGACAGGCTCTTCAGCCTTTCCCCGTGCTTGGTGCCAAGCTGCAGGCCCACCGCGCCGCCCAAGGAAACGCCGGCGTAGTGGAAGTTTTCGCCCGGGGCAATGGAGTCCACCAGGTCCACCACGGCGTCAGCGAGCGCGGCGACGTCGAATCCTTCGCCGGCGGCGGGCGAAACCCCGTGACCGGGGAGGTCCCAGGCCACGACGTCGTAATCATTACCGAGCAGGGTCGCCACCCTGTTCCACAGGATCGTGGAGGTGCCCAGGGACGGGCCTGCCACGATCAGGGGGTGGTCGCCCAGAGGACGTTGCGGGGACAGCAGCGCTGCCTTCAAGGCCGGCTTAGCCACGGGAAGCTCCATTCGCGTCGGTTTCGGGGGAAGTGAATTCGGGGAAGGCGGCAAGGATGCGGCGGGTGATCTCCGCCGACTGGCCCAGGTAGCTGGCGGGGTCCAGGAGTTCCTCCAGCCGGGCGTCCGGGACGACGACGGCGGGGACGGCTTCGCGGAACAGCTTGCGGTACGTTCCGGCCTGCTCCGAAGGAGGTGCGTCGAGGGTCCGGTCCACCACCTCCTGCAGCTGCTGCTTGCCGGTGCGCCCGTGCTGCTCCGCAAGCAGTGGGGCCACGGCGGCGGTGACGCCTTCGGCCAGCAGCAGAGGGCCGGACAGGTCGAGGTTGCGGCGCATGCCGTCCGGGAACACCCGGAGTCCTTCGGCGAGTTCCCGCAGATGGCCTGCGGCACCGAGGGCCAGGGCCAGCAGCTGGCGGAGGGCCGGCCATTCGGTGTGCCAGGCGCCGTCCGGGCGTTCGTCGTTGAAGTTGGCCGCGGCCACGTGCAGCTGGGCGGCCAGCTGCGGTGCCTGCAGCGCGGCGCTGCGGACCAGGACGGACAGCACCGGGTTCTGTTTTTGCGGCATGGCGGAGGACACGCCGCGTCCGGCGGCGCGCGGTTCGGCGAGCTCGGCCACTTCCGGCCGGCTCAGGAACAGGACGTCGGCGGCGATCTTGCCGAAGGCGTCCAGGACTGATGCCAGCGCATGCCCCAGGGAGGTGACGGCCAGCCGGTTTGTGTGCCACGGAGCCGGGGCCAGGGCCAGGCCCAACCGGGCTGCCAGGGCGTCGGCCAGGGTGAACGGCGTGGCGTCGGCGCCGTCCGTCAGCACGGTCCCGGCAGCGAGGGTTCCCGCCGCCCCGCCGAACTGGACCGGGAATTCAAGCTTTTCCAGTTGCCGCCCAGCGGCAGCAACGCCCTGGAACCACTGTGCGGCGCGCAGCCCGAAGGTATAGGGAAGCGAATGCTGCGTCAGGCTCCTGCCGACGCACAGCGTGTCCGCATGCTGCCCGGCAAGGTGAGCCAGCGCCGTCGTGGTGCCTTTCAGGTCCGCCAGCACCGCGTGGACGGTGTTGCGAGCCAGCAGCATCAGGGCGGTGTCCAGGACGTCCTGGCTGGTCAAGGAGGTGTGCACGGCCTTCGCGGCACCAACTCCGCCGGTATCCAGCGCCGCCACATTTTTCCGGAGGTCCGCCAGCAGCGGGATCACCGGGTTGCCGCCGCCCTGGGCGCGCAGCGCGATATCGGCGAGGTCGTAGCGCCCCGCCTCAGCGGCAGAAGCGACGACGGCGGCGGAACCGGCAGGTGCCAGGCCTGCCTCTTCCAGGACGTCGGCCCAGCCGGCTTCGACGGCCAGGATGGCCGCCAGCACTGCCCGGTCCCCCGTCAGCGCCGTCACCAACGGTGACGCTGAGACGGGACTGAGCAGGCCGGCGTCGGCCTCTTCCGCGAAGGCGCGCAGGTCTCCCAAAGCGGCGGCGTGGGTCACTGGAAGTCCAGGAAGACCGTCTCGCCCTCGCCCTGGAGGCGGATGTCCCAGGTGAGGCCGCCGTCGGGGTCGCGGCGGGCGATGAGCGTCTCGCGGCGCTCGGGATCCAGCGAGCTGAGCAGGGGGTCGTTGGCCAGGGCCTCGGTGTCCTCCGGCAGGTAGATGCGAGTGAACAGCCGGTTGGTGAGGCCGCGGGCGAAGAGCGCCACGGAGATGAACGGTGCCGCGCCGGGCTTGGTGGGGCCGGGGTTGACGGTGGTGAAGGTGAAGACGCCGGAGTTGCCCACGGCGCCGCGGCCCCAGCCGGTGAAGGTGTAACCGTCACGGACCAGGGAGCCGGTGCGCTGGACAACGTTGCCCCCGGCGTCGGGCTGCCAGATCTCCAGGATGGCGTCCGGGATGGTGTGGCCGGCGCCGTCGTACACGGTGCCCTGCAGGCGGATGGAGCCGGGCGAGCCGGGGGCCAGGAGCTCGTTGTCCTTCTCGAAGGGCAGCGCGTAGCCGTAGAACGGGCCCACGGTCTGGCCCGGGGTGGGAACAAGTTTGGTGCTCATATTCCTACTCCTCGTCACCTTCTGCGCCGAGCGCCTCGTTTTCGGTCCAGGTCCGCTTGGGCCCGGTCAGGACAATGTCCCAGTTGTACCCCAGGGCCCATTCAGGCTCCGTGAGGGTGTGGTCGTAGGTGGCCACCAGCCGGTCGCGGGCGTCCTGGTCCACGATGGTCTGGTAGATCGGGTCCAGCGGGAAGAGCTGGTCGCCCGGGAAGTACATCTGGGTGATGATTCGCTGGGTGAACTCGGTTCCGAACAGCGAGAAGTGGATGTGCGCCGGACGCCAGGCGTTGAGGTGGTTCTTCCACGGGTAGGCGCCGGGCTTGATCGTGGTGAACCGGTAGGAGCCGTCCGGGCCGGTGATGCAGCGGCCGATGCCCGTGAAGTTGGGGTCGATCGGGGCGGGATGCTGGTCGCGCTTATGGATGTAGCGGCCGGAGGAGTTGGCCTGCCAGATCTCTACCAGCTGCCCGGCCACCGGGCGGCCGTCGCCGTCCAGGACCTTGCCGGAGACAATGATTCGTTCGCCCAGCGGCTCGCCGTTGTGCTGAATGGTCAGGTCCGACTCCAGCGCGTGCACGTCCTGGTGCCCGAAGGCCGGGGAGAACAGTTCGATGGTTTCGGGGTCAGCGTGCTGCAGGCTCTTGGTGGGGTGGCGCAGGATGCTGCTGCGGTACGGCGGGTAGTCCAGCCGCGGCTGGGTCTCCGGCAGTCCGCCGTCCTTGAGCGCCCGCTGGTATGCCTCGCCAATGGCGTTGATCTCTGCGCTGAGGTCCGCCTGCGATTCGATGGCCTTGTCCAGTGGCTGGTGGGCAGCCTTCGGTTCGGCCGGGGGCACGAGTTCCTCCGACTCCAGCTCTGCGGTGATGTCTTCCGGCACGGCTGGCTCCTCTCTCATCTGTTGGGTTTGTGGTGTCTGTGGTCTGGGTTGGCTCAGGTGCGGTGAAGTGAGTCGTACTGCACTGCGTGGCGTACCGGCGCGTTGGGGGCGCCGTAACCGTCGTAGCGGCCGCGGCGTTCCACCATTTCGAAGAACACGCTGCCCACGGTGGCGGTGTAGAAGTGCAGGAATTCCCCGTCCGCGTCCCGGTCGAAGAGCAGGTTCAGTTCCTGCAGCGTGGCCAGGAACCCGGGGTCGAGGTCGAACCGCGCGTCCAGGTCCTCGTAGTAGTTGGCCGGGATCTGCAGGAATTCCAGGCCCTTGTCCCGGGCGGCGCGGGCCGTGGCCACGAGGTCGTCCACAGCGAAGGCGATGTGTTCCTGGTACGTCTTCTGGCCGTGCGCCTGCTGCACCGGGGCGAGGTTGAGCACCAGCCGCACCGCGCCGTCGGAGGTCTGCATGACCTGCGAGCGCACCAGGCCGCTGGGGCTGGGGACCTCGGCGAAGGGCTGGGGTTCCAGGGCCAGGGCGCTGGTGTAGAAAAGGACGGCCTCATCGAAGTGCTGCCACGGCTGGGCGAGGTTGACGTGGTCGATCACGGCCCGGGCTCCAGCGGACGGGTGTTCCAGCCCTTCCCCGAATTCGTGCGTCCAGGCGGCGGTGCCGTCCGGACTGCCCTGGCAGAGGAAGATTTCGGTGGAGTCCGGGGCCGCGATGCCCTGGAAGACTTCCTCGTCAGCCTGCACTTTGCGGGCCACCACGGGGGCCTTGAGCTGCTGGGCCCGGGCCGAGGCAATCACGGGGGAATCGACGTCGAACCCCAGCGCGGCGATGGCGGGCTCGGCGTGGCTGGCGGCCTGTTCGTTGATGATCACGCGGGCCTGGCCCATGGTCCAAAGCTGGACGTCCTTGGTCCGGTGGCGGCCTTCGAATTCGAAGCCGAGCTGGCCCAGGAGCTTCTCCAGCTGGGCGGTGTCGTCCGCTTTCACCTCGGCGAAGTTGAAGCCGGCCGGTTCGTTGACCTTGGGCAGGGTGGCCAGTTCCATTGGATAACGACGGCGGGGCGCGCCGCCGCGGGGAACGGTGCCCGCGGCGGCGTCCGCGAGCCAGTTGGCGCTCTGTTCCTCCAGCCAGATCAGGGACCGCATGGCGTCAACAGCGGTACGGTCCACGTCGGACTGCCGGAAGACGTCGTTGAAGACCTCCAGCGAGACCGGACCCGTGTAGCCGGCACGGACCACGTGGCCCATGAACTTTGCCAGCTCGAACTGGCCCTCGCCCGGGAACACCCGGTAGTGGCGGCTCCAGGACAGGACGTCCATGGACAGCTTGGGGGCATCGGCCACCTGGACAAAGAAGATCTTCTCCGGGTTGATGTTTTCGATGGGCGCCGTGTCCCAGTCCCGGGAGAGGATGTGGAAGGAGTCCAGGCAGGTCCCCAGGTTGGGGTGGTCCACGGCCTCCACCAGCCGGTAGGCGTGCTCGTAGTCGTTGACGTACTTGCCCCACGCCAAGGCTTCATACGCCACCTTGATGCCGTGTTCCCCGGCCAGCTGCGCCAGCTCGGTGAGCTGTTCGGCGCGCAGGGCGTCGTCGTCGATGGTGGCCGTGGCAACGTTGGAGCACACCAGGATGGTGTCCATGCCCAGGCGGGACATGAGCTTGAACTTCGCTTCGGCCCGCCGGAGGTTGGCCTTGAGCAGATCCGGGGTGACGCCGTCGAAGTCCCGGAACGGCTGGTAGAGGTCCAGGCCGAGGCCAAGTTCGGCGGCCATTTTCCGTACGTCCTCGGGGCTGAGGGGCGAGGTGACCAAGTCCTGCTCGAAGATTTCGATGCCGTCGAACCCCGCGATCGCGCAGGCCTGCATCTTTTCCTTCAGGGTGCCGGACAGGCAGACGGTGGCGATTCCCGTGCGCATCAGGCGGCCACCTCCTCGGCGGCCACGAGCTCCAGGAAATGGCTGCGCATCCGGTCCGGATCCGCTTCCAGTCCGGTGAAGATCCTGAAGGCGTCCGCTGCCTGCCCCACGGCCATGCGGCCGCCGTCCAGGACCTCGCAGCCTTTGGCGCGGGCGCCGCGGACCAGTTCGGTCTCGATGGGGCGGTAGACGATGTCCGCCACCCAGTGGCGTGGCTCCAGCAGGTCCATGTCCAGCGGCAGGCCGGGGTGGGCGGCCATCCCCACGGGGGTGCAGTGCACCAGGCCGTCGGCCAGGGGCATGAGCCGGGGCAGGTCCGTCGGCGTGCCTGCGGTGATGGTGCTGTCGGGGAAGAGGCCCTGCAGTTCGGCGGCCCGGGCAGCGGCCCGGGACGGGTCCATGTCCACGAGGTCAAGGGTCCGTACGCCCGCAGTGAGCAGGGCGTAGGCGACGGCGGATCCTGCGCCGCCGGCGCCCAGCTGGACCACGCGGTCCAAGCGGGCTCCGGGGAGGCCGGAGGCCAAGGCGGCGGCGAAGCCGGAGAAATCGGTGTTGTGCCCGATGAAGCGGCCGTCCCGGATGACCACCGTGTTCACGGCGCCCAGGCGGCGGGCGTCCGGGGAGATCTCGTCCAGGTGCTCCAGGACCAGCTGCTTGCAGGGGTGCGTGATGTTCAGGCCGTTGAAACCCAGGGTGCGGGCGCTCTGCAGGATGGCGCCGACGGATTCGCCGGGAAGGCCCAATTCGAGCAGGTCAATGGGCCGGTAGAGGTAGCGCAGGCCCTGCACGTCCCCTTCGCGTTCGTGCATGGGCGGGGTGAGTGAGGGCATGACGCCGTCTCCGACCAGTCCCACGAGGTAGGACTCAGTTCGATAACTCATCCGTGCAGCTCCTTTGGTAACGGCACCGAAAGGCTGCGTCCACGCGGGGAGCGGCTGGTCCGGTGATAGGGATTACAGTACAGCATTTGTTCATATTGCGCACTCAAGTTCGAGATACGAACAGAATTGTCATTTTTCCCGGCGCATTGCCACGGCCGGCGGGAATTACCCGCGCTGCGGAAGGCGGTCGGCCAACTCGGCGGCCGCTTCCTGGAGGACCGGAACGTGAGCAACCAGCTCCTCGAGGCTGAGGCGGAAGACGGGGACCGCCGTCGCCAGCGAGGCGAAGGCGTGCCCCTGGCTGTTGAGCAGCGGGACGGCCACGGCGCGCATGCCGGCCTCGTTCTCCTCGTCCATGACGGCGTAGCCACGGCGGCGCACCTCGCCGATTTCCGCGCGGAAGGCGTCCCGGTCCGTTATGGAACGTTCGGTGAGGGCTTCCAGCGGAAGCTCCGACAGCAGGCGCTCCCGCTCCGCATCTTCGGCGAAGGCCACCAGGGCCTTTCCCACGGCAGTGGTGGAGAGTGAGCCCAGGTGGCCGGGGTCGCTGGTGACGCGGAAGATCTGCGGGCCGTCCACCTTGCTGACAGTGAGGTGGTGGAGGCCGTCGCGCACGCTGAGGATGGTGGCCTCCCCCGTCCGCTCGGTCACCCGCCGCAGGATGGGCAGGGACGTGCCGGCGAAGCCGTGGTGGTTGGAGACCCGCTGGCCGAGCTGGAAGATCCGCAGGCCCAGGTGGTAGCGGCGGCCCTCGGGCTCATAATCAACGAAGCCGTCGCGCGCCAGCGATCCCAGCAGCCTGTACGTAGTACTGAAGGGCAGCTCCGCCCGCCGCGAGATTTCGGCCGCACTGGCGCCGCGGGGTTCATCCCCCAGGAGGACCAGCAGACTGAGGGCCTTGCCCACCATGTCCGTGCGCTCGGCAGCCTTGGTGGCGGCCTTGGGCTCGGGAGGCAGGGTATTGACGGGCATCGTGCCGGGAACGGCCTGGCCGGGAACAGTGGATTCGTCGTCGGCCACTGTGGTTTGGTTCACACTCATATTTCGATGTTGCCACAATGTGAGAGCTATTTCTAGATCGTGAGTATTTTCTTGACAGGTGACTGCCCTCACAGTCATAGTTTCTGTATCGCAAAAGTAGCTCCCACCATGTGGCTACAAATTGCCGGGTCTTTTTCCGGACTCCAGCCGCATCGCGCCCGCCCGCACCCAGGCAGCGGCGGCTGCGACCGCCCCAGATCCATCCGCGACAATGTCGTCACACAAAGGAACACCATGAGCCAGACACTTCCGTCCGCCGCGGCGGGTGCCCTCACCGCCGGCGGGACGCCCAAGAAGGCAGCCCTTGCCAGCTTCCTCGGCAGCGCCGTCGAGTATTACGACTTCTTCATCTTCGGCTCCGCAGCCGCACTGATCTTCCCCAAGGTCTTCTTCCCCGACGCCGACACCAACGCGGCGATCATGTCCTTCGCCACGTTCGGCTTCGCATACGTGGCCCGGCCCGTGGGCGCCATCATCCTGGGCCACTTCGGCGACCGGGTGGGCCGGCGCAAGGTCCTGATGTTCACGCTGTTGCTGATGGGGGCGTCCACGTTCGTGATCGGCTGCCTGCCTGATTTCCGCACCGTTGGCTGGTGGGCGCCGGTCCTGCTGGTGCTGGCCCGCCTCTGCCAGGGCCTTTCCGCCGCCGGCGAGCAGGCGGGCGCCTCCTCGATGACGCTCGAGCACGCCCCGGACGACCGTCGCTCCTTCTTCACCTCATGGACCCTCACCGGCACGCAGGGCGGCCAGATCCTCGCTGCCCTTGTCTTCATCCCCGTCCTGGCGCTGCCGGATGAGATCAAGTTCGGCATCGGCTGGCGCATCCCGTTCTGGCTCAGCGCGGTCGTGGTGGTTGTGGCGTTCCTGATCCGCCGCACCCTGCACGAGCCGCCCGCCTTCGAAGAAGCCCGCAAGACCGCCCAAATCGCCAAGCTGCCCGTCGCCGACCTGCTCAAGGGCCACTGGCGGGACGTCCTCCGCGTGATCTGCTGCGCGTTCATCGCCGCCGTGTCCACCGTGTTCGGCACCCTGGCCATCAGCTACGCCAAGACCGTGGCCGGCGTTGACGGCACCACCACCTTGTGGCTCGTCGTGGGCGCAAACCTGGTGGCGCTGGGCACGCAGCCGCTCTTCGGAATGCTGGCTGACAAGATCGGCCGCAAGCCCGTCTTCATCTACGGCGCGGTGGCCAGCGCGATCCTTACCCCGGTGTTCCTGCTCAGCCTGGAGTCCGGCAGCATCCCCCTGATGTTCCTGGCCGCCATCGGCTACTTCTCCGGAGGCTATGCTGCAGCCAACGCCGTCTGGCCTTCCTTCTACGCCGAGATGTTCAGCACCAAGGTCCGCTTCTCCGGCCTGGCCATCGGCACGCAGCTCGGCTTCCTGATGGCAGGCTTCGCCCCGGCCATCGTCGCGGCCATGGGCGGCATCCAGGCCGGCGGCTGGGTCCAGATCAGCATCTTCACCGGCATTATCTGCGCCGTTGCAGCCGTGTCCGCCCTGACTGCCAAGGAGTCCTTCCGGACCCCCACCAGGGAACTCGGGCTGAAGTAACAGCAGTTTCACCCGACTCACGCAGCAGGCGAAGCCCGCCACCCCAGGAATGGCCAGGGGTGGCGGGCTTCGCCGTGACATCCGGAAGGACCACCGGAAAGCGGCTAGATCGTGCTCGGCGACGCCTCCACGGCACTGGCAGCCTCAAAATTCCGGCGGTTCCTCATCAGGACTGCGAAGTAAGCGGCAGCAGCCGCCCCAACCAGCCCGAAACCCGCAGTGACGAGGAAGAACAAGTTGTTTGCTCCCGCCACATCGTCGCCGAAGGCAGTGTAAATGGCGCCGCTGATCTGGGGAATAACGATGTCGGGGAGGTAACCCACGAATGAGATGATCCCGATGGCGATACCGGTCGCCGCGGCGGGGACACGGCAATCATCAAGCAGCGACCAGTAGATCCCACGGATCGCGTACAGGAAGAGGCCAACTACCACCACCAGCACGTAGGCCAGGCCAGTCGCACCGTTTGGCAGGAAGCCCAGGCCGATGAACCCCAGGGCTGCGACAACCATTGAGACCGCCAGGACCCGGCTCTTGCCAAGCCTGTCTGCGAGGAACCCGCCTCCAAAGCCGCCGATTGGACGCATCCACAGGACGATCACCGTCACTACGCCCGCATTTACCGGGGTCACGGCGTGATTCACGTTGAGGTACCCGGAGAAGTAGTAATGTCCCCAGAACAGCGTGTAGCCACAGAAGAGGACCAGGCTCATTACCCATACCTCGCGGATCTTCAGGATCCTTCGTACCGCGGCGAACGTCGACTCTACCGGTTCTCCGTTGGACCTTGGGCTCTTTTGCTGAGTATCGGAAAGTACGAAGAAGACCAGGACGGCGATGAGGATGAGTACGGCACAGTACATGTAGACCACGGCTTGGAAACCCGCCCGGGTCTGCGTGATGTCGGAGGTCCCGTCCCCGGCGAACAGGGCGAAAAGACCGACTGCGCAGCTGGCCAGAATTGCTTCCACCAGTCCCCGGCCGCCGTCAAGCGCACCAAAATAAGTACCTTCCTCATTCTTGTCCGCCAGCAGGCTGACAGTTTTAAGAATTGCACTCCAGAATGTAAAGACTGTGGCAAATCCCCAAACAAGGTACACGAAGACCAGGGTGGATTTGTCCGGCACCTGCGCGTAGAAGAGGCCCGTGACTGCGGTGAGCACCAGCGAGAACGTAATGAGGTACCGCACGGAGATCTTGTCGGCCAACCATCCGCTGGGTATGTAGCCGATCACGAAGATGATCCCCAGCATGGAATAGAGGCCCGCCAGCTCTGAGTTGCTGAGGTGGAACACGGTCAGGATCGTGGATTCAAAGTTCTGTCGAAGGTATACCAGCGGATAGATTGAGCCCGCCGCGAGAATGAGCAAAACAAGCTGAAAAATCTTCTTTGATTTGCCGAGCTTGAGCATGGAACGGCTCCTTATTTGTCAGATAGTATCTTGTGGATTTTTTCCAGAATGGGATCGGTGTGCATCGGTATTTCGGCCGCAACCGTGCACAAGTGCCCGTACAGGGCGGCGTTCTGTGGTGTGGGTTCGAAGCGGTCCTCGCGCCGTACCATATGGGCAGATGCGGTGTCAAAGTCCGGGTAGATTCCACAGGCCACGGCAACGCAGATGGCGGCGCCAAGCCCGGCGGCGTTCCGGACAACATTCCGGACCACTGGAATGTTGAAGACGTCGGCGAAGATCTGCATCATGAGATCGCTGTTTGAGCCGCCACCAGAGATAACAAGCGTCCGCAGATCCATGTCTCGTTCGGCGGTCATGGCAGCCATGTTTCGCTTCATGGTGAAGGCGATGCCTTCCAGGACGGCGCGATACATGTGCGCGTAACCATGCCGTTCGTCAAAGCCGATGAACATTCCCTTCTTAAAGGGTTTGTCCGGCGGCGCGAGCCAGTCGAGAACGCACAGCAGGCCATCACTTCCGGCCGGAATGCCGGAAGCCAACCTGTTCAGGCGCTCCTCGGCACTGATCCCGTCCTCTGCCGCAGCAAGGGCGTTCTCCGCCCCAAACAGGTCCCGCAGCCAGGAGACTGTCCACATGCCCCGCCGAATACCGCCGCATTCGTATATGTAGCGGTAAGGCTCGGCCGCAAAGTTCGAGAAGTATGTCTGCGGTTCGGCCGCAAATTCCTTCCCAACAACCATGCCGGCAATGTACGTGCCAAGCGAGACAAGGCCGGTTGCGTCGTCGCGCAGGCCGGAACCCAGCGCCTCAGCCGCCTTGTCGTTGGCGGTGTGGACCACAGGTATCCCTTGGGGGATCCCGGTGTGCTCCGCGAAGCCGGCGCTCACAAACCCGCCGACTTCGCCCGGCATCTGCAACCGGTACAACATGTCCCGCGGTACATTGAACGACTCGAACTTTGCCTGGTCGTCAAACCAGTCCCACGTGCGGACATCCATGGGCCACGGGCCGATGTAGTTGGCCGCGGTGTCCGTGAGCTCACCGGTGAGCCTGCCCATGAGATACCCCGAAGCGGTGGTGACGTAAGCGACGTTGTCGTTGTTGTGCTCATACGCCCTGGAAAGACGGTGGTCCATCCAGCTTTGGACGGGCTCGGCGAGGGTCCCGTCCGTGCGGACAAGGGCCCGACAGCACCGGATGGTGCACAATCCAACGCCGATGATGTCCTTGGGATCTCCGGGAAAGGCTTTCATCGCCCGGGAGGCTGCGGCAACGATGGAGTCGTAAAGGTCGTCGTCAGGGTGTTCCGCGATACCCGCCCCGGGGGTGTGCATGGGAGCCAACGGCTCACTTGCCTCGCAGACGATGTGGCCGTTCGTGTCGAAGATGACTACCTTCGAGCTTTGGGATCCACCATCAAGTCCGATGATGTAATTGGTGGTCATGTCATTTCCTCATCTGCTTTGACGGCGCCTAGCGCACCAGATAGCCCCCGTCGACACTCAGGATGTGGCCATTGACGTAGTCGGATGCCCGGCTGGCCAGGAATACTGTCGCGCCCATGAGGTCCTGGGTCTGCCCCCAGCGGTTTGCCGGGATGTGGTCCAGGACCCGGCGATTGGCCTCCGGGTCAGATCTGGTGGCAGTGGTTAGTTCCGTTGCGTAGTAGCCGGGCGCGATGCCGTTGACCTGAACACCGAACCGGGCCAACTCGTCGCAGTAGGCCTTGGTGAATCCTGCAATGCCATGCTTGGTGGCTGCATACGCCGGTGACCATTGTCCTCCGAGGAATGTGAAAACCGAGCAGATGTTGATGATCTTGCCGCTGCCCTGCGGAACCATGTGTTTGGCGCACTCGTGGGACATTTCGAAGGCTGCCGTCAGGTTCAGAGCCACCATGGGGTCCCACTGTTCGCGGGTGTAGTTGAGGACGTCGGGTTCGTTGATGCTGCGTCCGGCACAATTGACGAGAATGTCAACGCTTCCAAACTCGGATATGCAGGCATCCACAACCTTTTTAGGGTTTCCCTTTTCCGTGATGTCGGACATGATGTAGGCGTATTTTGCGCCCGCTTCCTCCACCATGGTCGCCGTGCTGCCATCGTCAGGCATGATGCTGGCTGCCAATACGTTGGCTCCTGCCTTGGCCAGCGCAAGTGAGAAGGCCTGACCGAGGCCGGTATTTCCGCCGGTTACG
>Ga0308170_10002814_pt1 | contig 14672 bp, 9 predicted proteins | sample PhyBR2_2_FD_202136 | JGI IMG/M metagenome (GOLD analysis project Ga0308170, IMG submission 202136) | Phyllosphere microbial communities from UC Gill Tract Community Farm, Albany, California, United States - DLSLSB.R2 | ecosystem: Host-associated > Plants > Phyllosphere > Unclassified | place... | reverse complement strand
CACGCCCACCGAGTCGTTGAGGCGCTTGCCGGCGGTCGCCTTGTCCTCCGCCTGGCTGGCGCCATGCGCTGCCGGCAGCAGCAGGAAGGCGGCAATGCCCGCGGCCAGAAGCCGGGTTCCCGAAATGTCGGTGTTCATGGCTGTCCTCGTCGTTGGGGGGATGAAAGGATTGAGCGCTCAGGGCTGCAGGACGTAGGCGCCGGGTGCCTCGCCCAGGCTGTCGACGGGAGCCGGCGGCGCCGTCAGCGGACCGGCATGCGCGGCCAGCCAGGTCTCCCAGGCCGGCCACCAGCTGCCTTCGTGATGCTCGTTCGCCGTCTGCCAGCTGTCCGGGGCGACATACGGGGCATCGTGGGCATGGGTTGCGATCTGGTAGCTGCGTTTGGGCGTGCCCGGCGGCGACACGACGCCGGCATTGTGGCCGCCCGTGGTCAGCAGGAAGGTGACGTCGGTATCGGTCAGCGGCACGATCTTGTACACCGAATGCCAGGGCGCCACGTGGTCGGTCATGGTGCCGACCGCGAAGATCGGGATGTGGATGTCGGTCAGCGCCACGGCGCGGCCGTCGACGATGTAGCGCGCGCTGGCCAGGCTGTTCTTCAGGAACAGCTTGCGCAGGTATTCGGAGTGCATGCGGTAGGGCATGCGGGTGGCGTCGGCGTTCCAGGAGGCGAGGTCGTTGTCCTTGTCGGGAATGTCGAGCAGGTAGTGGCGCAGCCGCCGCGACCAGATCAGGTCGTTCGAGCGCAGCAGCTGGAAGGCGCCGGCCATCTGGCGGGTGTCGAGGTAGCCCTGCTCCCACATCACGGCTTCCAGGAAGGCGACCTGGCTGTCGTCGATGAACAGCGAGAGCTCGCCCGGTTCCGTGAAGTCGACCTGGCCCGCCAGCAGGGTCATGCTGGCCAGGCGCCGGTCGTGGTCGCGCGCCATCGCCGCCGCCGCGATCGCCAGCAGGGTCCCGCCGAGGCAGTAGCCGCAGGCGTTGATTTTTGCCGCGCCGGTCTGGGCGGCCACGGTATCGAGCGCCGCCATTACCCCCAGGCGCCGGTAATCCTCGAGCGAGAGATCGCGGTCGTCGGCGTCCGGGTTTTTCCACGAGACCATGTAGACGGTGTGGCCGTGCTCGACCAGGTAGCGCACCAGTGAATTTTCCGGCGACAGGTCGAGGATGTAGTACTTCATGATCCAGGCCGGCACGATCAGCAGCGGCACGGCGTGGACCTGGGGCGTCTGCGGGTCGTAGCGGATCAGCTCGATCAGGTGGTTTGCCATCACCACCTTGCCGGGCGTGATCGCCACGTCGCGGCCAGGGCGGAAAGTGACCGCGGCGGTGCCGGTGATGCCACGGCGCAGGTCGCCGGCCGCGCGCAGGGCGCCGTGCAGCAGGTTTTCGCCGCCGCTGGCCAGGGTGGCCTGCTGCGCCACCGGATTGGTGGCGATGAAGTTCGAAGGCGCGAGGCCGTCCAGCAGCTGGCGGGTGAGGAAGGTGACGACGTCGCGATGGTGGGGCGACAGGCCGCGCACGCCGCTGGTGGCGCGGTGCCACCACATCTGGGTCAGCAGGAAGCCCTGGCTCATCTGGTTGTAGGGCCAGACGTGCCACGGAGGATCGCTGAAGCGCTTGTCCTGGGCCAGCGGCCGCACCGGTTCCTCGGCATTGCCGAGCATGGCGGCGGTGCAGTAGCGCAGCCATTCCTCGACGCTGGTGGCGGCCTGCATCGCCAGCTCCATCTGCTTGGCCGGCGACAGCAGCAGGTGGATCGCCCAGTCCTGCCAGGCCGCGGCCAGGGCGGCCGGCGACACATAGCCGGTCATGCGGCCCAGCCAGGCATTCAGGGCGAGGTCGATGTGGGCGTGCTCGACGCTGGATTCGGGGTGGCGCGGCGGAATGCCGCCCTGCCAGGCGCTGGCTTCGCGCATCTGCTCGCTGGGCGGGATGTCGGGACGGGCGTTCATGGCGGCGACCTTTCGGAAGAGGGCACGAGTTCGACCAGAACTGGGCGGCAAAGTGCCCGCGCCTGTGAAGTTTCCGTATACACATGACACGTACTACAAAGATAAGTTTGTGTCGCGGAAATTTGTTGCGTTACAATGCCGGACGAATTTTCTGCCCAGGCTGTTTAAACGTGTTCGGTACAACAAGACTGCTTCCGCTGGCGCATTGCATTGCCCTGTCCCTGATCGCCTTCGACGCCCAGGCCCAGGCATCCGCGCCCGATCCGCGGGAACTCGGCGACCTCAGCCTGGAAGAGCTGGCCAACATCCAGGTCACCTCGGTGTCGCGCCGCCCGCAAGCCTTGTCGGAAGCCGCCTCGTCCATCTTCGTCATCACCGGCACCGAGATCCACCGCGCCGGTGCCACTACCTTGCCGGAAGCCCTGCGCCTGGCGCCCAACCTGCAGGTGGCGCGCGTCGATGCGCGTAACTACGCGGTCACCGCGCGCGGCTTCAGCAGCGCCTTCGGGAACAAGCTGCTGGTGCTGATCGACGGCCGGACCGTGTATTCGCCGCTGTTCTCCGGCGTGTTCTGGGACGTCCAGGACGTGGTGCTGGAAGACATCGACCGGATCGAGGTCATCAGCGGACCCGGCGCCACCCTGTGGGGCGCGAATGCGGTCAACGGCGTCATCAACATCATCACCAAATCGGCGGCCGCCACCCAGGGCACGCTGGTGAGCGCCAGCGCCGGCAAGGACGAACGCAACGGCGCGGTGCGCCATGGAGGCGCCCTCGGCAACGGCGGCCACTACCGCGTGTACGGCAAATACGCCGCCGGCGACGACGTCGAGCGCGAGAACGGCGCCCGCACCCGGACCGGCTGGCGCCGCCAGCAGGCGGGTTTCCGCGCCGACTGGGGCGATGCCGCGCGCGGCGCGACGCTGCAGGGCGATGTCTACGACGGCAAGCTGCAGCAGGCCGGCACGGCGGACATCGCGGTGCGCGGCGCCAATTTGCTGGGCCGCCTCAACCGGCGCTTCGCCGGCGGCTCGACCGCGACCCTGCAGATGTACTGGGACCATACCGAACGCGACCAGCCGCTGGCCTTCGTCGAGCACCTCGACACCCTCGACCTGCAGCTGCAGCACGCGGTAGACCTGGACGAGGGCCATCGCCTGGTCTGGGGCGGCGGCTACCGCTGGGGCCGCGACCGCGTCGACAACGGCGCCGCCTTCGGCTTCCTGCCGGGGCACCTAAACCTGCACTGGGCCAACCTGTTCGCCCAGGACGAGATGGCGCTGCGCGACAACCTGCGCCTGACCGCAGGCATCAAGCTCGAAGACAACAACTACACCGGCGTGGAAGCGCTGCCGACCCTGCGCCTGGCCTGGACCCCGCGGCCGTCGACCCTGGTGTGGGGCTCGCTGTCGCGTGCGGTGCGCGCGCCCTCGCGGATCGACCGCGACCTGTATTCGCCGACGGTGCCGGCGGTCGTCAACGGCGTGCCGCAATACGCGATCGCGGGCGGCCCGGACTTCGAATCCGAAGTCGCCAACGTGTTCGAACTCGGCTACCGCACCCAGCCGCTGCCGGCGCTCTCGTATTCGGCTACCGCCTTCTTCGGCCGCTACGACAGGCTGCGCACCATCGAGCCGAACCCGCATGGCAGCGGCTCGGTGTTCCGCAACCTGGCCGACGGCCGCACGCGTGGCATCGAAGCCTGGGCCGGCTGGCAGGCCGGCAAGAACTGGCGCCTGTCGGGCGGCGGCGTGGTGCAGCGCATCGACACCGCCGTCAACCCCGAGAGCCGCGACCTGAGCGGCGCCACCGGCCTCGCCACCAGCGATCCCAGCCATTACTGGATGCTGCGCTCCTCGCACGACCTGGCGGACAACCAGGAGCTGGACTTCACGCTGCGTCACGCCGGCGCGCTGCCCAGCCCGGCCGTGCCCTCGTACACGGTGCTCGACCTGCGCTACGGCTGGCGCATCCGCAAGGGCCTCGAGCTGGACCTGATCGGCCGCAACCTGCTGGATCCCCGGCACGTCGAGTCCGGCGCGGCCGGCGTGCGCAGCAGCTACGAGCGCGCCGTCCTCCTCAAGCTGGTCTGGAACCTGTAAGCCGTGCGACACCCGCGCATCCTGGTCAGCAGCGCCTTCCTCGCCGGACTGTGCTTGGCCGGCGCCGGCCTGGGCGCGGCCCCTGACGCCGCGGCGGCCGGCGCTCCCATGGTCGCCAGCGAGGAGAAGGTCGAGGCGGCCTACCTGCACAAATTCCTGAATTATGCGGAATGGCCGCCTGCCGCGTTCCCGCAGGCCGACAGCCCCTACGTGATCGGCGTGGCCGGCGACGACACCGTCGCCGACGAGCTGGCGCGCATCGCCGCCGGCCGCAGCGTCAACAACCGCGGCGTGGTGGTCAAGCGCCTGCTGCCGGGCGACCCGATCAACGAGCTGCACCTGCTCTTCGTCGGGCGCGGCGAACGCGGCCGGCTGGCCCAGTGGCTGCGCCCGGCGAAGGGGCGGGCCATCCTGACCGTCACCGCCTTTGATGGCGCGCTGGAGCAGGGCAGCATCATCAACTTCCGGACCGTCGACGACCGGGTCCGTTTCGAAGTCTCCGTGGACGCCGCCGAGCAGAGCGGCATCCACCTGAATTCGCGACTCTTCAGTGTTGCGACCAATGTGGTGAAAGGAAACCATTAAGCATGTTCGGCGCCGTAAAACAATCGATCTCCCGCAAGCTCGTGCTGGGCGTATTGGTGACCACCCTGACCGCGCTGCTGGTCGCCTGCGCCTCCATGCTGGTGCTCGACGTACGCAACTACCAGACCGGCTGGGCCGACGACCTGCGGGCCCAGGCCGACATCCTGGCCGGGGTGACCAAGCCGGCCCTCGAGTTCAACGACGCCGGCGTGGCCCAGGAAAACCTGCTGCAGCTGCGCGCGCGTCCGCCGATCGTCACCGCCGCCATCTATCTCCCGGACGGCAAGGTGTTCGCCAGCTATGCCAAGGCCCCGCGGGACCTGGCACGCCTGCCGAAGCGCCTGCCGCGCCCCGGCCAGACCATCGACGGCGGCAGGATCGGCGTGGCCACGCCGATGCTGCGTAACGGCGAGCTGGTCGGCACGATCTATGTCGAGGCCGAATATCCGCTGATGGCCCAGGTGCGGCGCTACCTGTCCATCCTCGCCGCGGTGCTGGCGGGCAGCCTGCTGGTCGCCATGCTGATGTCGAGCTGGCTGCAGGCGGCCATCATCAAGCCGGTGCTGGCGCTGACCGACGCGGTCGACCGCGCGATGCGCAAGCGCGACTTCTCGACCCGCGTGCCGAAGACCACCGAAGACGAGGTCGGCGTGCTGGTCGACGCCTTCAACGGCATGCTTGGCGAAGTCGGCGAGCGCGCCAGGGCGCTGGAAGAATCGCATGCGCGCATGCAGCACGAGATGGGCGTGCGGGTCGAGGCCGAGGAAGCCGTGCGCCAGCTGAATAACTCGCTGGAAGCGCGCATCCGCGAACGCACCGCCGAACTGGAAAAGACCCACGCCCAGCTGCGCCAGTCGCAAAAGCTGGAGGCGATCGGCCAGCTGACCGGCGGCGTGGCCCACGACTTCAACAACGTCCTGCAGGTCATCGCCGGCAACCTGCAGCTGCTGCAGATGTCCCTGGCGGGCAATCCGGAGGCCCAGCGCCGCCTGGAATCGGCGGCGTTCGCGGCCGACCGCGGTGCCAAGCTGTCGTCCCAGCTGCTGGCCTTCGCGCGCCGCCATCCGCTGCAGCCGGTTGCGACCAATATCGGCCGCGTGCTGCGCGGCATGGACGACCTGCTGCGCCGCGCGCTGGGCGAATCGGTGCAGATCGAGACCGTGGTGGCCGGCGGCCTGTGGACCACCCTGGCCGACCCGCACCAGCTCGAGAACGTGATCCTGAACCTGGCCATCAATGCGCGCGACGCCATGAAGGGCGACGGCCGCCTGACCCTGGAACTGAACAACGCCATGCTCGACGACAACTACGTCCTGCACGAGCCGGAAGTGGCGCCGGGCCAGTACGTGATGCTGGCGATCTCGGACACCGGCTGCGGCATGCCGCCGGAAGTCGTCGCGCGCGCCTTCGAGCCCTTCTTCACGACCAAGCGCGAAGGCGAGGGCACCGGCCTCGGCCTGTCGATGGCCTATGGCTTCGTCAAGCAGAGTAACGGCCACATCCGCATCTACAGCGAAGTCGGCAGCGGCACCACGGTCAAGATCTACCTGCCGCGCTCGATGCAGCCGGAAGTTGAACTGCCGAACCTGCGCAACGCGCCGGTGCTGGGCGGCTCCGAAACCATCCTGGTGGTCGAGGACGACCTGGCGGTGCAGGCCACCGTGGTCGACATGCTGCAGGGCCTCGGCTACCGGGTGCTGAAGGCCAGCGACGGCCAGGGCGCGCTCACCATCCTGCAGAGCGGCATCCCGGTCGACATGCTGTTCACCGACGTCGTGATGCCGGGCCCGGTGCGCAGCATCGAGGTGGCGCGCCAGGCCAAGCAGATGTTGCCGGCCATCGAAGTCCTGTTCACCTCCGGCTATACGCAGAACGCCATCGTGCACGGCGGCCGCCTCGATCCTGGTGTCGAGCTGATCAGCAAACCCTATCGCCGCGACGAGCTGGCGCGCAAGATCCGCCAGCTGTTCGCGGCGCGCAAGGAGGCTGCGGTGGCGGCACCGGCGCCGATGCCGGCCTTGCCGTCCGAATCGGCGCCTCCGACCCCGGCTTCGGTCGTCGAGGCGGAAGCCGCGCTGTCGACCGCCGCCCGGCCCATGTCGATCCTGGTGGTCGAGGATAACGAGGACGCCCGCGCCATGCTGTCCGAACTGCTGCTGGTGCTCGGCCATGCGGTGGAAGGCGCCGGCAGCGCCGAGCAGGCGCTCGAGATCCTGGCCGAAAGACAGTTCGATATCCTGCTGACCGACCACTCGCTGCCCGGCATGACCGGCCTCGAGCTGGCGCGCACGGTGGCGGCCCGTGGCATGGGGATGCGGATCATCTTCTCGTCCGGCTACGGCGCCCCGGAGACCCCGGGCCTGGCGGTCAAACCGGCCTTCTTGCCCAAGCCCTTCACCCTGGCCGCGCTGCAGAAAGTACTGGATGAGACCACCTGCGCGGACGGCGCTTGAGTTCGGGCGGATTCGGGATATGATTCCGGTGGTGTACTCGACAAAAGGAGGCATCGCCATGGAAACCTCGAACGCCCTGCATCCCGCCACCGACGACCAGGGCAAGCTGCTGCTGCGGGTGCTGCTTGCCATCCTGCTGCTGTTCCATGGCGTGTCCAAGCTGATCGGCGGCATCGGCTTTCTCACCGGCATGCTCGACAAGCTCGGGATCCCGCATGTCATCGCGTATGGGGTCTATGTGGGCGAGGTGGTCGCCCCGCTGCTGATGCTGGTCGGCCTGTTCACCCGGGCCGCCGCCCTCGTCGTCGTGATCAACATGATCGTCGCGCTGCTGCTGGTGCATACCAAACAGTTCTTCACCCTCAACGAGACCGGCGGCTGGGCGCTCGAACTGCAGGGCATGTACCTTGGCGCCGCGTTGGTCGTGGCCTTGCTGGGCGCGGGCCGCTACAGCCTCGGCGGCGCGGCGGGGCGCTTCAACTAGAGCGGGATTTTTTCGCGGCCGACGCCGTGAACCATCGGCCCTGATCGGGGTATCAACGGTGCCAGTCAAGCCCGCGCATGCGGGCGGGGCGGCATTCCATTGACGAACCGGAGGGGCTTATCATGAAGAGGATGTCCATACCACTGGCCTGCGCGATTGGCGCGCTGGCCTTCGCCGGCGCGCAAGGCGCCTGGGCGGGCGAATTCTACAAGCAGCGCAACCTGGTCTCGGACAGCAGCCGGATCCGCGCCGAAAACAATGACCCGCACCTGGTCAACGCCTGGGGCCTTGCGTTCAATCCCTTCGGCGTGGCCTGGGTGGCGGACAACGGGACCGGTTTCTCGACCCTGTACGACGGCGACGGCAAGCCGCAGACCTTGGTCGTCACGATCCCGGGCACCGGCAAGCAGACCGGCAACCCGACCGGCGTCGTCTTCTACGGCGGTCCCGCTTTTATCGTCAGCAAGGGCGCGATGTCGGCACCGAGCCGCTTCCTGTTCGTCAACGAGGACGGCGGCATTTCCGGCTGGGCACCGACTGTCGACCTGAACCATGCCGTGCGCGTGATCGACAACGGCGCCAGCCAGGCTGTCTACAAGGGCGTGGCGGTCAGCGCGAACGGCCGCGGGCCCCTGCTGTACGCGACCGACTTCCATAACGGAAAGATCGACGTCTACGACGGCAGCTTCAGACCGGTCGCCCTGCCGGGCCGCCCGTTCTTCGATCCGAACATGCCGTCCGGCTTCGCCCCCTTCGGCATCCAGGCCATCAACGGCGACCTCTACGTCAGCTACGCCAAGCAGGACGCCGATCGTCGCGATGACGTGAAGGGACGCGGCCTCGGCTTCATCGACGTGTTCGATCCGGACGGCCGCCTGGTGCGGCGCCTGGCCTCCAACGGCGCCCTCAACGCGCCCTGGGGCATGGCGCTGGCGCCGGCCAGCTTCGGCAAGTTCAGTAACCGGCTGCTGGTCGGGAATTTCGGCGACGGCAGGATCAACGCCTATGACCTCGACAGCGGGCGCTGGGTCGGGCGCCTGAAGGGGATGGATCACAAGCCCGTGCACATCGATGGCCTGTGGGGCATCGCCTTCGGCAACGGCCTGCAGAACCAGCCGGTCGATACCCTGTTCTTCAGCGCCGGGCCGGCCGACGAGCAGCATGGCCTGTACGGACGCCTCGACGTGGCGCCGGGCGACCAGTTCGACGATACGAACGACGCCGAATAGCCAGTAGTCGACTGGGGCCGGAGGGGCCGTATAATCTTGCGGATTGACAATAATGGCCCTCCGATCCCATGCCCGCAAACCAAGCGATCCTGCCGAGCTTCGGCGCCCTTGCCCTGGCCGTCCTGCTGCTGTGGGCACCGCCGATCCGCGGCCGGCGCGACTGGACCTGGTGTACCGGCCTGGCGCTGGTCTGCCTGGCGGGCATCGCCACCGACAGCCTGGACTGGCGGGCGCCGCTGTTCGTAGGCGGCTTCGCGGCCCTGGCCTGGCAGGCGCGTGAGGCGCAACAGGCCTGGCTGCGGACAGCGCTGCTGGTGCCGACGGGCTTGTGCGCCTTCCTGTTCGCCCTGCACCGGGTGCCGGGCTTCTTCAATCCGGTGCTGGCGGAAGGCATCGTGTTTTCCAGCGGCGCGCCGGCGCTGACCTTGCGCCTGAACTACGACACCGTGGTGGCCGGCATCGTGCTGATGGGGGTGTTCTGCCGGCCGCTCCGGACCGCGGAAGAATGGCTGGCCATGCTGCGTCGCGTGTGGCCGGTGCTCCTCGCGACCCTGGCGGTGGTGCTGGGCACCGGCCTCGCGCTGGGCTATGTGCGGCCGGACCTCAAGTGGACGCCGTACTCGGCGGCCTTCCTGGCGATGAACCTGCTGTTCACCTGCGTGACCGAGGAAGCCTTCTTCCGCGGCCTGCTGCTCGAACGGATGGCGGCCCGGATGCAGCGCTGGCGCGCCGGCGCCGCGCCGGCACTGGTGCTGAGCGCTGTGCTGTTCGGCCTGGCGCACGCGCGTGGCGGGGCGCCGCTGGTGCTGCTGGCGACCGTCGCCGGGCTGTTCTATGGTTGGGCCTACCTGCGTTCGCGGCACATCGAGGGCGCGATCCTGACCCACTTCGCCCTCAACGCCGTGCACTTCCTGGCATTGTCCTATCCCGCGCTGGCGCGCTGAGCGGTGTCTACCGTCACCAGGCGCTGGATGTCCTCGAGCCGGCGGCCGCGGGTATCGATGCCCTTGCGCGCGAGCAGCACGGCGGCGGCCAGCATCGGCACGGCGATGACCAGGGCCGACAGCGAGACATCCGCGAACAGTCCCACGACGCCGAGGCCGGCGCCGACGATGCCGCCCAGCTTGGAACTGGCGGCGATCACGCCGGAACCGGTGGCGCGCAGGTGCACCGGATAGATCTCCGACGCGTAGGGAATCAGGGTGGCGATCACGCCGCTGGCCGAGACCAGCAGGGCGCAGGTGGCGATCGCCAGGGCGGTGGTCGAGGCGATGCCCATCCAGCCGAGCAGGAAGAAGGCCAGCAGGCTGGCGGCGCTCAGGGCGATGAAGGCGACCAGGGTCTTGATCGAGCTCCAGCGGTGATAAAGCCAGATCACCAGCAGGGTGCCGGGCAGGGCGAGGAAGGCGGCGCGCGCCAGCAGGGCGGTGGCGGTGGCGGCATCCATGCCCATGGCGCGCAGGTTCATCGGCAGCCACAGCAGGAATCCGAAGTTCGCCAGCCCCCAGGCCACGCCGGCCACGCTCATGCCGATCGTCAGCGGTGCATAGCCGCCGCGCAGCAGCTCGCCGATGCCGGAGTTCGGCGTCGCCGCTGCGCTGCTCGCGGCCGGGATTGCGGCCGCATCGCGGATGCTGCCGGCGAAGCGGGCCAGCACGGCGCGCGCCTCGGCATGCAGGCCGTTATTCGCCAGGAAGCGCGGCGACTCCGGCAGCAGGCGGCTGAGCAGGATGATCACGGCGCCGGTCGGCAGGCCCAGCAGCCACAGCACCCGCCAGCTGTAGTTCGGCTCCAGCAGGCTGGCGGCGCCGGCGGCCACCAGATAGCCGGCCGAGTTGCCGATGCCGCCCAGCGCCACCAGCAGCCAGCCGCGGTGGGCCGCGGGGATCATCTCGGCCATCAGGGTGAAGGTGATCGGCAGCAGGCCGCCGGCCGAGGCGCCCATCAGGAAGCACATCGCCAGGTTCCAGCCGAAGGAAGGCATGGCGCCGCAGATGGCGGTGCCGATGAACATCAGCGCGGACAGGAGGATCGTGGCGCGGCGGCCATAGCGGTCGGCGATCATGCCCCAGGCCACCGAACCGACCGTGGTGCCGGTCAGCGCGACCAGGGCCAGGAAGCCGGCGTTCTGCTTGCTGAGGCTGTATTCGCTGGTCATTCCCGGCATCACGAAGCCGAGGGTGGCCGGTTTCATGACGTCGATGGTGAGGGCCACCACCAGCACCAGCACCAGGCTCCAGTGGCGGCGGTTCAGCGGAATGCCGTCCGCCACCTCGAACAGCAGGGGCGCATGGCCGGCGCCGTGCGCACGCAGGCGCCCGAGGCGGGGCATCAGGCCGTAGGCGGCCAGGACCAGACCCAGCGGAATCAGCGCCATTCCGGCCAGCATCGCCGCATCCATCGGCATGCCGACCATCCGGTAGCCCATATGGGAAGCGCAGACGAACATCGGAATGTGGGCGAGGACGCCGGCAACGATGGCGAGGGTGCCGATCCAGAAGGCGATGGGGGAGTGAAAGGTCAGACCGTTCTGCTTCATGGGGCTTCCGGAAGAACACAGCGGTGCGGGTGGAAGCGCCGATTATACCGACGTGCAACTGACATATGACAAGTTAATGGGCAGCTTCGCCCATGATGGTCTTGCGGATCCGCTTCCAGTTGGCCAGGAAGGCGTCGACCTCGGCCGCCTCGCTCTCTTTCCGCTGCAGCATGCCGGCCATGGCCCGCGTGGTGCCGCCGTTCAGGTACCAGCTCAGCGGCGGCTGGCGTCCCTCGGCCGTCCAGGGATAGCGCAGCTCGACCACGCGGCCGGCGCCGCAGCCGCCCAGCAGGCGGGTGGTTTCCTCCTCGGCGGCCTGGGCGCGGGCGTTGCGGGTCTGGTACAGGGCGTAGAAGGGAAGCGACAGCTCGGGTACCGGCGGCACCACCTTGTCGCCGGGGCGCAGGGGCGCTTGCCAGGGCATGCGCAGGCCTACGGACAGCGGGTGCGGCGCCGGGCCGGCGATGGCATCTCGCACCTGGGCGCCCGTCGGGCAGATCCATTGCGACTGTGTGGCCGGCTCGTTTTCGATCACCAGCACCACCAGCTGCTCGGGCTCGATCACCCCCAGTTTCAGGATCTCGCGGATCATCGCGTTGAGCGTCGCCGCGCCCGAATTCTCGAAATAGCCGCCGTCGACCAGGTAGTCCCAGCGCCGGCCGCCGGTGGTGGTCACCAGCGCGGCCGGGCTGATGTAGGGAAAGCGGGCGCTGTTGTGCACCGCCTGGGCCAGGGTCAGGCGGGTGGTGTCCAGCGCCTGGTCGCCTGGCGCGCTGGCGAACAGGTCGTAGGCCTGGGGCGGCAGGAAGGCCAGGTTCGACTGCAGCACCCGGCGGCCCTCGCTGGCCGAGGTGGCGTTGAACAGCAGCCGGGGCAGGCCGGCCGCGCCTGAGCCGGGCGCCAGCAGGGGTCGGCTGAACCAGTCGTGCGCCGGCGACAGCGGAAAGCGCTGGGCCCAGCCGCGTTGCCAGGCGCCTTCCAGCGCCAGCGAGCGGTCGCAGGCGCGGCAGGGGAAGGGCCAGAAGCGCGCCAGCAGGTCCGGATAGAGCAGGTAGCCGACCAGCGGCGCCAGGTAATCCTGGCCGAGGAAGGCTTCGACCTGGTCGGCCGTGCGCTCGTACTGCGGATCGCCCACCGCCAGCGAGCCGGCGAAGGCGGCCAGGCCCAGGCTGCCGCCGGAGACCCCGCTCATCGCATAGATGTTGGGTGCGAAGCGCTTGCCCTGGCTGCGCGCCTGGCGTTCCAGTTCCAGCAGCAGGGTACCGGCCCAGAAGGCCGCGCGCGAGGCGCCGCCGGCTGCGGCCACCAGGTAGACCGGTTCGCCGCCGTGGGCCCCGCGCGCCGCCTGCCAGGCGCGGAAGTCGTCGGCCAGCGCCGGGCGCCGGACGGCCAGCGGCGGGCCGCCGTTGTGCCCCACGAAGTGGTTCTCGTTCGAGATCGAGGACAGCAGGACCGCGAACAGCGGCAGCAGGGCCAGCGAGGGCAAGCCGGCGCTTTTCGGCAGATAGACCAGGACGATGCTGCCGAACACGGTCCATGAGCCGAAGGCAAACAGCAGCAGGGCCGGGGCGCCGAGCAGTCGCGAGGCCGTCTCCCGGCCGATGCAGACGGCCGCCAGCACCATCCCCGACACGGCGAACATCAGCAGCATCGCGGCCAGGCTGATGCGCGGTGTACGGTGGCTGCGCGCCCAAGCCTTGTCCGCCACCGCCTGCCGTCCCAGCCAGCGGTTCAGGAGGCGCCGGCGCCGCACCATCAGCGCCACGAACAGGCCGGTGTACAGGGCCGGGACCAGCCAGGCGCCGGGCGGCGCGTCCGGCAGCGCGAACCAGATCGTGACCGGGACGCAGGCCAGCAGGCCGAGTGCGCGCGGCAGCCAGGTATTGGTGGTGGCGGCAAAGCGGTGGCTGGCGCACTGGCCGACATTGTCGACCGCGAAGCGCTTGGCCAGCAGCAGCCGCGCGCAGTACCAGGCCGTCAGCGACCAGTAGACGAGGGCCGCGATGAAGAACCAGTAGCCGGCGTTGGTCCACACCTCGTCCCTGGTCTCGTTGAAGTTGCCGAAGGCGCCCAGGGCTTCGCGCGCCTGGGGCACCACGAGCAGGATGATGTTGCCGGCGACGACCGTCAGCACCGGATAGAAATTCAGCAGCAGGGTGCGGCGCAGGAAGGTGAAGCGGGTGACATGGTTGCCGCGGCCGGGCGTGCGCCGGCGCGGCGCGGCAGGCGCATGCAGTCGTTCCTCGCCGATGTCACGCTCGTCCACTTCCGTCCGTTCCGGCATCCTCCGTCTCCCTTTCTGGCACCTTCTCCATGATCATACGGGCGAGGCCGCCGTCGCGGAGCGTTTCCCGAGCGGAGTCCTGGGCAAGGATCAAGACGGCGCCGCGCCGCCTCTGTCGGCCGGAAAAACCGCCTTCACCGCCCGTGCTTACGGGCGCGGTACGCGTTCGGGCGCGACGAAGGCCAGCGCCTCTTCGAAGGAACGCAGCACCATGTCGACCTGCTTTTCGACCAGCGAGGCGCTCGGCACCGGATCGATCAGCGGCAGGCGTATCGTCACCACCATCGATTCCGGCAGGCCGGCGCGCAGGTTGGCGACGGTGGCCAGCCACTGGTCCAGCATGGCTTCGACCGGATAGGCGATGAAGACGGTCGACACCAGGTCGGCCGTGTCCGGGCCCGGATTCTCGTTGTCGGCGATGATCGAGAAGCTGCGCGCGTCGACGCCGGCTTCGCGCAGGGCGCGCACCAGCAGTTCGCTGAGCAGGTCGTCGCGCATCGAGGCCAGGCCGACGCACAGCACGACGGAGTGGGCCGGGACGTCGAGGGCGCCCTGCCAGCGGCCCAGGCGCGCCTCGCGCATCTGGCGCAGGTGGGCGCCGACATTGGCGTCGAGCAGGGAGATGTCGCGCCGGCGCCGGTTCTTCGGCGGACCGCCCGATTCGGGCGTCAGGGTGATGGCGACGTCGGCGATGACGGCGCGGATCCGTTCTTCCTGGGTTTTCTCCATCTTGCCCGAGCGGGTGTCGCTGGCCGCCAGCACGATGCCCGGCAGCAGGATGTGGTCGCAGTAGCGCGCGAAGCTGGAGCGCTCCAGGTAGGTGTGGGCGTCGTGGATGATGGCGGCGATGTCGCCGGCCAGCACGCGCTGGTAGAAGCGCTGGGCGCCGGAGACGGCCGGGGCGTCGCCCAGCAGGATGGTAACGGGCTCCAGGGTGCGGACGTGGCGGCCGGCCACCACCAGGCACAGGGTCAGCGGCGTCGACAGCAGCAGCCCGACCGGGCCCCACATCGCGCCCCAGAACAGGGCCGACACGATCA
>Ga0308170_10002805_pt1 | contig 14689 bp, 10 predicted proteins | sample PhyBR2_2_FD_202136 | JGI IMG/M metagenome (GOLD analysis project Ga0308170, IMG submission 202136) | Phyllosphere microbial communities from UC Gill Tract Community Farm, Albany, California, United States - DLSLSB.R2 | ecosystem: Host-associated > Plants > Phyllosphere > Unclassified | place... | reverse complement strand
CATTTGTGCCTGATCCAGAAACTCGGTTTGCGAACCCAATTCGTGGCCCACGGCCATGCTTTTGCGCAGCCTTTTCTCCTGCGACGGATGGATGCCCGCCCTGATGATGCCCGATGCGTTGTAGTCGCAGTCGATCTCCAATTCGCGTAAGCGACCTTCGACGTAGGCGACAGCTTCGTCATAGAACCTGACGACTTTTTGCGCTTTTTCGTTGCCAACACGTTTCAAGAACAACTCGAACTCAATGCCGACGCTGCCGCCCAGATAGCCGGCATTCCGCCCGCTGGCGCCGAAACCGGCAAACGCCTGCTCCAGCACCACAACCTTGGCCCCCAACGCCGTCAGTTCCAGGGCGGTGGACAGCCCGGCGAAACCGCCACCGATCACGATGACGTCCGCGCTGACATCGCCCTCAAGCTCGGGTTGCAGATCAGCCGGAGTTTCGACCCAGCCACCCAGCCGACGGAAATGCCCTCCGGCGAAGTGGCTTTCCAGCTCTCGTGATTGGTAGGTCATGGACATGTGATGTGCTCCTATCGACTCAGGATGTGAATAGCGACGGCTGCTTCCTCTACACCTTGCAGACCGCCACCGTTTTCCTGGATGGCATGCCGCGCACCGGGTACCTGGCGTGCACCGGCCTCCCCGCGCAACTGGGTGGTCAGCTCGTACAACTGACCGATCCCTGTCGCACCCAGCGGATGGCCCTTGGATTCCAGGCCGCCAGAGGGATTGATCGGCAGGCGACCACCCAGGGTGAAATCGCCGCGTTCGGCACACACCCCACCCTCCCCCAGCGGCGCAAGCCCGAGGTTTTCCGCCTGGATGATTTCGCCCATGGCCGAGGCGTCGTGCACTTCGGCCACGTGCATGTCCTGCGGGCCAAGGCCGGCGATTTCGTAGGCTTCACGCGCTGCCAACAGGCTGACGTGCTTGTGCGGCTCGTCGAGCCCACGCAGGGTGAAGCTGCGGATCACGCTGGCGGCGATCCGCACACAACGTTTCGGGTCGGCACCAATGCGTTTCAATCCCGCCTCGGTACAGAGAATCGCGGCGGCCGCGCCGTCGGATAACGGCGCACACATCGGCAGCGTGATCGGATAAGTGATCGGCGGCGCGGCGAGCACTTCTTCAATGGTGAAGGTCTTGCGAAATTGCGAATACGGGTTGTGCACCGAGTGTTGATGGTTCTTGGCGCACACTGCTGCAATCTGTCGCTGGGTGGTGCCGTAGGTCTGCATGTGCCAGCGACACATGGCGGCATAGATGGCCATGAACTTGCTGTACGGACGATCGGATTCCGAGCCTGGCGGCACCACGATGCCCTCGCCCATTTTCACCAGCGTCGCGTAGTTTTCCTCGGCGGTGGAAACATCCCAGCCGGTTTCGAACAGGGCCAGCGCCCGCGCCTTGTCCGGCACGTTCATTTTTTCCGCGCCCAACGCCAGGGCTACGTCGGTAGCCCCCGAGCGCAAGCTCTGCACTGCCAGATGAACCGCGGTACTGCCCGAGGCGCAGGCCGATCTTGCTGCACAGCACCTGCCCGGGAATCGACAGTTGCCCTTGCAGATGACCGTTGGTGATCCCGGCGTAGAACACCGCACCGATATCGGCGCGCAAGGCGCCGGAGTCGGCGAGTGCGCCTTGCAAGGCCTCCAGCGCCAGATCCTGAAGGCTTCGGTCCAAGTGGCGACCGAACTCGGTCATGGCAATGCCGGCGATGTAAATAGGTTCCATCAGATCATCCCCCTCAAATACGCCGCTCAACGTTTTGCCAGTAATGGGCACGCAGATCTTTTTTCAGTACTTTGCCGACCGGGCTGCGTGGCAATGCAGCAATGAAATCCACGGTTTTCGGCGACTTGACCGATCCGAGCCGGCTCTTGCACAGCTCGATCAACTCCTCAGCAGTGACGGTATGCCCGGCGCTCAACTCGACCACGGCCTTCACGCCCTCGCCCCATTGCTCATCTGGCACACCGATGACGGCGCAGTCCTGCACCGCCGGATGGCTCCACAGCACTTGCTCGACTTCACTCGGGTAAACGTTGAATCCGCCGGAGATGATCATGTCTTTCTTGCGGTCGGTAATGTGCAGGTAGCCGTGCGCATCGAAATGGCCGATGTCGCCGGTGTGCAGCCAGCCATCGACGATGGTTTCTGCGGTTCTCTGCGGATCCTTGTAGTAACCCTTCATCACCAGATCGCCGCGCACACAGATTTCACCGGTTTGGCCCTGGCCGAGAATGTCTCCGGCGTCGCTGAGAATTTCCACCCGAACCAGCGGATTAGGACGGCCTACCGATGACAAACGCTCGTCCGTTGCAAGACGTCCACCGTGCAAATGCTCGGCGGGCGGCAGGTTGGAAATCGAGGCCGGCGCTTCCGTCTGACCGTAACCGCCGGCCATCACCGGGCCAAAGGTCTCGATGGCTTGCTTGAGTTTGTCCACCGACATCGGTGCCGCGCCGTACAGGAAATACTTCAACGAGCTGAAATCGACCTTCTGCGCCAGATCCGGAACATCCAGCAGTCGATAGATAACCGTCGGCGGTAGAAAGGTCTCGGTGACCTTGTATTTCGGAATCATTGCCAGCATCAGTGCAGGATCCGGCTTAGTAATGATCACCACGGTGCCTCCGCGCGAGGTGCAGGGCAGGGACAGCGTGCCGGCGGTATGCGTCATCGGCGCCGCCGCCAGGTTGACCGGCGGATGCTCATCGGCATATGGGAAATTGATCATAAAGTGCGCGCAGAACGTTTGGATGCTGCGATGAGTGTTCATCACCCCTTTCGGCAGCCCCGTGGTGCCGCCGGTTGGCGAGAGCGCCACGACATCATCGAGTTGATACTCGACCTTCGGTGCCGTGGCCGGCTGATCCGCGATCCAGGACTTGAGCGACGGCGCCCCGGGCAAGTGCTCGTCGATGCAGATCCACAACCGGATTTTTGGCAGGCTCGAACGCAACGCGTCGATGATCGGCGCGAACTCTCGTTGAAAAAACAGCACCTCGCAGTCGAAGGCATCGAGCACGTGACGGTTCTCTTCGGCGCTGTTGCGTGCGCCGACGGGAATCCAGCACAGGTTGGCGCGCCAGAGCCCCAGGGTGCAGGTCCAGGCCACCGCATCGTTGGCCGACCAGACGGCGCCCTTGGTGCCGCCGGGCAGGCCGGCGGCTAACAGCGCGTTGGCGATCCGGCTAGACAGGTTGCGGACTTCGGTGAAGGTGAACACCCGATCGTCCTGGATGTACGCCGCGCCGTGCGGATTGATCCGCCAGCCACGGTCGAAGAAATCAATAATCGCCATGTTAGTCACTTCACAGTGGAGTAACGGTTGCGCGGGCCAGGCCACGCTGTTCAAGGAAGCCCAGCAGGTAGCGATGACCGAAGGCTTTCGAGGCCGAGGCGAAACCGGTTCTGGCGGTGTCGTTATTCAACAGTTTGACCACGGCTGCGGCGTGCAAGGCCCCGGTGGCGATGTAAGGCGTGATGCCATGCACGGTGGCACGCACGGCCGTCAGTTGGCCACGACCGATTGCGAAGTCAACGGTGCGTTGCAGAGTGCTGCGTTCACGCGGTGGCATGCTCGGGGTGGTCGATTGCACGAGGCTCTGGATCACCGCGTCCTGCTGTTCTTTGGGCAGGTGCTTGTATTCGGCTTCCCACTTCTCACCCAGGCCGTGGACCATTTTCATCACCGGGTTGTCGTAGAAGCCGACACAGGACATGCAACTGCGTACCCGGCCATCCTCTTCGTAAAATACCGGTAGTGAAGTGCCGCCCCAAGGCAGGCAGAACACGGCTTCCAGCAGATCAGGACAAACCACGTTGAAGCTTGTGTTCGGCGCATAAGGCACCAGTTCCTTCTCCCACAGGTAGGCCCCGGGGTAACGGACGCCCTCGAAAATGGTCGCCGTTGAACCGACCGTCACCCCAGCGGCACCGGTACGGGGGCCGCGGGTCAGGGTCGCGGTTTCCAGCGAATCGACGCCCGGTGTTTCCAGGGCCAATTCGGCGGCGATCTCGGCGTAGGTGTACATGTACGCCAGCGATGGCGACAGCAGCAGCCCGGCCTGGCGATACAGCTCGCCGAACTGATCACGCAAGGCTCGAATGTGCGCTTGCTCTCCGGCTGGATCCAGATAATGGCAGCCAGCTTTCAAGGCCGCTTCTACGGCAGTCAGGCCAAAATTGATGAACGGGCCGACCGTGTTGCAAACCACGCGCGCACCTTTGAAAACCGAGACCAGCGCGTCGACCTCGTGGGCGCATTCAATGATTTCGTAAGTGGCCGACTCCAGGCCGACGACGCGTTGCGCCATCATTTCCTGAGCACGGGCGGCGTTGCGAGCGACGGCGGTGAACGGGATGTGCTGGTCGATCAACCAGTCCATGATCAGCATGCCGGTGTAACCACTGGCGCCATAGACAACGACAGGATATTTGGCCATCGGGATTTACCTCATTTGTTATTGTTGGATGAGTGATGTCGGGTGCATTCAGAATCAGTTGTTAGCCCAGCCTTCGGCGTACAGCTGCTGGGCGAGCAGCCCCAGGCGCATGGTCAGGACCCGGTTTTCGCCGTCCTCGATCAATGACGACTGGGTGTCACGCAAGAGTTTTTCGATCGGGTATTCACGGGTGGTGCCATTGCCACCGAACAGGCGGAAAGCTTCCTGCACAACGGCCATCGCCTCTTCGGTCACCGTGACTTTGGCGGAGGCGGTGGCGTACGGATGGGTTTGCGGCGACAGGCGCGCGAAGCTCAGCGAACGTCGGGCGACCGCACGGGCCGTTTCGACCCGACGCAACATGTCACCCAGGCGCAGACGGGTCATCTGGTGGTCGATCAATGGGTGCCCGCCCTGGCGGCGCTCATGGCAGTACTGCAGGGCCATTTCGAAGGCGGCTCGTGCGACACCGGTAAACACCTGGCCCATGTGGGTGCCAGCGAACGACCAGGAAGAACTGACGGCGCCGTAGTAGTTGTCGCGCTCGGCGATAGCAAAGCGCCGAGGCACGCGTACGCTGTCGAAGTAGATTTCGCCTTGAGGCAAGGATCGCTGCCCGATTTTGTCCAGCGACTTGCCTTTGGACACGCCCTTCAGATCGAGCGGAATAATCAGCGCAATCCCGTGCGGCCGGCCGTTCTCATCGTAAAAACCGTCACCGTAATCGGCGCAGATCAAGCCCAGTGCCACCTGGGCAATGACGCCGTTGGAGACCCACGCCGAGCTCTGGCCGTTGAGGATGACTTCATCGCCAACCACTTTGGCGGTCAGGTTGCCGATATTGCCGAGCTTGCCCGCTGGCCAGTCTCGCGCCATGTCGAAGATCTGGTTGTCGCTGCCACGGTCGGGTTGGGTGGCCATCCAGCAGCCGATCCGGCCCTGGCAGAGTTCGACCAGCTCGGCATTGCCGGCGGCAACGGCCATTTGCAGAGGGAAACCGGCGCAGCCCAAAGAGATCGCCAGCCCGGCGTCGCCCCAGCCGAGTTCTTCACCGATCAGCGATTCGATTCGCACCGCCATGTCCGGTGGCAACTGCGCCAACAGCGCCGGGTCGAGGCCGAGCTTGGCGAACTCGGCAAACAGCGAGTAGTAAGGCGAGCCAGGGGCAACCACCTCTTCGGCGGTCATGCGATCCAGCTCGCGACCCAATGGTCGCAACACTTCTTTGGCGAAGCGGTGCACGGAGGCCTGAATCGCAGCCTCCTCTTCCGTCAGCGGGGTTTCGAAACCGGTGAGTCCGGCGGCTGGCAGGGTGAGTGTCGACTTGAGCGAGATCATCAAAGTACCTCCATCGAGAGTGGCAGCCGCTGCGCGTGCAACATGCTGCGTCTTGTTATTTGTCATCGACTCTAACAAGCAAAATTAATTAACGCAACATTCGTTATGTTTATTATTTTGCACCTATAGAAACTCATTCAGGCACGGAAATTCGGCCGGAAATCAGCAGTTCGTTTGAGAAAAAATCGCGCCGACGTGTCGGGAAACGAGCATGGCGTTCGACTCCCGACATACCGCCGGTATCAGTGCCGAGAAACGACGCCTCTACGGGAAAAGACGATCGGCGAGCCATCCCCGTTCAGCAGTGTCGCCGTGAGCGAAACCCCGTCGCCGCTGGATTGTTCATGGAAACTTTGGCCACCGTCGTCGCTGCGCACGATCAAACCGTCCAGACCTACGGCGATGACTGTTTGCCCGGAAACATCGACGGCGGTGACCGAGCTCTTGCTTTGCAGCGGCACGCGCTGCCAGCGTGCGCCATCGGCGGAGCCGTGCAGCAACGTGCCGCGTTGCCCGCCCACCAGCAGCGAGCCGTCGCCCAGCACCGCACCCGTCCACAGCGTGCCGCTGTAACCGGTATCCACATAGCGCCAGTGCTTGCCCTGATCGTCTGAGCGCAATAACTGGCCGCGTTCGGCGGTGGCATACAAGCACCCTTCCCCATCGGCAAACAGCCCCATTAGGTTTAGGTCGGCCCGCTTCGAACCCGGCGGAGCTTCGAGTCGCTGCTCGGTCCAGTGCTTGCCGCCGTCATCGGTGGTCAGCACCAGCGACCACAGCCCCACCGCCACCCCTTGCTGCGGATTGAAAAAGTGCACGGCAAACAGTGGCCGATCTTCTGCACTGGAAAGGCGCTGCACCTGCCAGGTATCGCCGCCGTCAGTAGTGGCCAGAATCGCCCCCCAGTGACCAACGGCCCAACCCTGACGGGCATCGACGAAGGACACCCCCGTCAGAGGGGTGGCCAACGGCACGGATGTCGCTTGACGGAAATGCCCACCGTGATCATCCGACAACAGCACCACGCCGTGATCGCCGACGGCAACGGTTCGCTCCCCGGCCCGGGCAGCGCTCAACAGCGTCGCGGCCGTGGCGCTGGCCGTCACGGTCGCCGGAACCGCCGACAAGGATGACGCCTGCAACAGCGTCGGCAACATCAGAACCAGTAAAGGCATCAGGTTTCGCATGGCTGTCTCCTCAATGCACCAGTGAGCCGATCAAGCGCACTGGGCGCCGCCGCGGGAATGTCCGCTCCAGCCATACGGCAAAGGCCGGGAGAACGGTCATGGCCATGATCATGTTGACCAGAAACATGAAGGCCAACAGTTTGCCCATATCTGCCTGGAACTTCAGATCGGAAAACGCCCAGGTGGCGACGCCCACCGCCAGGGTGATGGCGGTAAAAATCGTGGCGACGCCGACCTCCAGCAACGCGTGCTCGACAGCTTTGGTGATCGGCTGGCCGAGGGCCTGATGCAGCTGCAAACGGTTATAGATGTAGAACGCGTAATCCACGCCGATGCCGACCGCCAGCACCATGACCGGCAAGGTGGCAATGGTCAGGCCGATCTGCAGCTCCTTCATGAACCAGTAGCCGATGAAGGTGCCCAGGGTCAGCGGCAGGCAGCAGACCAGCACGGCGCGCCAATCGCGGTAGACGACAAACACCAGCAGCGCGATAGCGCCGTAGACGTAAAGCATCATCGGCAACTCGCTGCGTTCCACTTCTTCGTTGATCGCCGCGATCACGCCGGCGTTACCGGACGCCAGACGTACACTCACGCCGGACTGAGTGAACTGGCTGCGCAAAGCCTTGGCCGCGGTGATCACCCGGTGAATGGTGGTTGCCTTGTGATCGGCGAGAAACAAATGCACCGCGGTCATACTGCAATCAGGCCGCATCATGCCGGGCACGCGAGCCACCTCGGCGGCCATCGACGAGTAGTTGGTCGGGTCGATGGGCACCGCGTTCATTTTCGGGTTGCCCTCGTTATAGCCCTCGTTGAACTGGCGCAGGCTGTTGGAAAACGAAGTCACCGAGACCACACCAGGCACCCCTTGCATGGCCCAGACGAAGCGGTCCTGATACTGGCCGAGTGCAACGTTCTCGCAGTCGTTCGCCCCGCCCTCGACCTTGACCTCGAACACCACACTGAGCCAGTCCAGACCGATGTCGTAATGGCTGGCGATCGACAGCGCATCCCGATTGAAGCGCGCATCCTCGCGCAGTTCCGGGGCGCCGGCCTGCAAGGAACCGACCACTCGATCATGGCTTTGCCAGGCGGCCGTGACAAAGATCAGCATCGCCATGCACAGCACCCAGCGCACGTTGTGCCATTCGCTCAAACGCGCGAGACCGTGCAACCAACGAGCGCGGCGCTGGCGAGAAACTTCCTCGGCCGCAGCGTAACCGTCCTGCACGCTGAGCATCGAGGCCACCACCGGCAGCATCACCAGATTGGTGACGATCTTGAACGCGACCCCCAGTGACGCGGTGATTGCCAGTTCCCGTACCATGGGGATCGGGATCAACAGTAACGTCACGAACGATACGAATGCAGTGACCAACGCCAGCGTGCCGGGAATCAGCAACGCACTGAAACTGGCCCGCGCCGCACCCTCCACCGATTTGCCGCAGGCGATCTCGCGAATGATGAAGTTGATCTGCTGCACGCCATGGGATACCCCTATGGCAAATACCAGAAACGGTACCAGCACCGCCAACGGATCGAGGCCATAGCCGAGCAGACGCAAAGCGCCGAACTGCCAGATCAGCGAAACCAGCGAGCAACCCACCGCCAGCAAGGTGAAACGCAGCGAATGGCAGTACCAGAACACCGCAGCCGCTGTCAGCAACAAGGCCAGCAGACAGAACTCGAAAACCGCCGAAGCGCCCACGGCAATGTCTCCGATCTGCTTGGCGAAGCCGATGATCTGGATCTCGAAATCCATGTCCTCGAACTGACTGCGAATCTGCTGCTCCAGGACCTGGTTGTAAGCCACATAGTCCAGGCGCTGGCCGTTAGTATCGAACTCGTTGAGGTCGACCGTGATCATCGCGCTGCTTTGGTCACGAGCCACCAGCGTTCCGATAAAACCACCCTGCGCCGTCGAGTTGGCGATCATGGCTATGCTCGTCTCATCGAGACTTTCCGGCGTTACCGTCCCTGGTACCAGCGGGTCGGCACGGAAGCCCTCTTCGGTGATTTCATTGACGAAGGCGTTGGGCGTCCACAACGAACGCACGCTGCTGCGCGACACGTTGGGCAGAAAGATCAGCGCCTGGGTGACGTCATACAGACGCTTGAGCCCTGCCTGGCTCCAGATCGTCCCTTGGCGAGCCTTGACCACCACCGTCAACCGATTCGCGCCGAGCAAGTCATTGCGATAGGTCTCAAAGGTCTCGATGTATTCATGGCCGATGGGCAACTGCTTTTCAAACCCGGCTTCCATGCGCAACTGCACGGCAAACCAAGCCATGCCCAAGGTGAATAGCGCCAGGCTCGCCAACGTCAGCATGCGGTGCGAGAACAGCCATTGTTCGATGCGCGGCAGGACGCCGCGCACAGGGTTTTGCTTGAGGTTCAGGGAACTGTTCACGGCGCGCCTCACAGGGTTCGGGAAACCACAAGGCCAACGTAATCGCGATCACGCAGCAGTTGATCGTAAGGGGTCTTGCCGCCCATGAACTTTGCGTAGTTGGCCGAGATTTGCCAGCTCGCCGGATTGCGCACGAAGTTGAGGTAGAGGTTCATGCTGCTGGCGTCTTCGGTGAAGGTGGCCGACAGGTTCGGGGTGCGTCCGTTGATCGAGCGCGAGTAGAACACTCCCGGCGTGACCTGCCAGCCAGGAATGAGCGTGTTGTCATAGGTCAGGCTCAAATCGAGGCTGATGCCAGAGGAGGTTTTGTTACCCTTGGCGCTCGGCGCGATGGCCGGGTCCAGTTGCCAGGTATTAAGGCCGGCGGCGATGGGTTCTCCGGCGTAGTCGTTATGCAGGCCCGGGTATTTCACGACCACCAGTTCGCTCAACAAGGTACCGGTGCTGGCACCGGTGAATTCGAGCAAGGTCGGCGAGTTGGACGGCGTCATGCTGTAGATGCCGGTCAGGTGCCATTGCAGTTTCTTTGCGTCTTTCCAGCATTTGCCACCGTTGGCGGCGCAGGCGTCGATGACCGGGTTGAGCGGTACCGCATCCTTGGGACGATAGGACAACTCGGTGCCCAGTGCCCAGTCGCCGACCGGCATATTGGCGCTGATGCCGTACATCATGCGGTCTTCCGGATATTCCCAGGTCGGCGCCGCGGCGAAGGTTTGCGGATCCACCTGCACGCTCAGTGACGGCAGTTTGTCGTGATAACGCATCACGTACAGACCCAGGTTGAGATCGGTGTTGTCAGGCTGCCAGCGCAGCGACACGCCCCATTGGCCGCTGTTGCGCGCCTCTTTTTCATCGTACCCGTAGGTACCCCTGCCCTCACCCAGCGCGTGGGTGGTGGACCAATAGCTCCCTACCGGGGGCAATTCACTTTTGTTCCAATTGAACTGCCAATACGCCTCGATATTCACCCCGGCACCAAGCCCCGACGCCAGGCTCAACATCGGGGCCGGCAGCAAGGCTTCCTTGAGCTGGGTACCGGGACGCGACAATGCCATGACATCGTAAGCGTTGGTGTTGTTGATGCCGCCAGCAGCGAACAGACTCTCGCCCCAGTTGATCACCTGATTACCCAGGCGAGCGCGAACACGTTGGTCACCGACATCGAAACTCTTGCTCACCCACAGATCCAGCAGACGCGCCTTGAACTCCAGATCGTCTCGGGCGCCACTGGTGAGGCCGTCGCTACCGACACCTTCAGGCCGGTTAGCCGATAGCGCACCGCTGGTGTCGGTCGCGGCAAAGTCCCGAATCCAGCTACCGCGCGCCATGAACGTGTAGTCTTCGGGAAACTTCAGCACCAGTTCATGGATGCCTTTTATGTAGTTGGTGAACAGGTCGCCCCGGTCGTAGTTCAAGTCGCCCTGGTCACCAACACCTGCGCTGGGCGCCAGACAGCCGCTGGGTGGATTGTGCCCGCCGGGGCCGCTGGTGATAAGGTTGCAGCCGCGCGATTCGGTGCGCAGTCCCATGCCCACGGCGATGGTGGAGTCGAAAGAGCCGCGAATGTTTTCGGTTTCAAAGGTGAACGCCATGGCAAATGGGGTTGCACACGCGATGACAAGACCTGAGGTTCTACTGATTATTTTTTTCATGTCTGTTCCCGAAAGCCGCTATCAGCGTTCGCTGTTGGCGCGCAGGTTGTCGGAGGTGTAGAAGTCGCGTTTCAGGCGCGGATTGCTCGCCCCGTCGGTCAGCCAGCGATGGTCGTTCTTGCCGGTGCCAATGGAGGTCATGTCGTACAGGTAGCGACCGTCAACCAGGTTGTATTGCGCCTGGGCTTCCATGTCGCAGGTGCCGGTCTCGTACACCGGGATCGTGTAACCCTCGCGGACCTTCCAGATTTGCCCCTGCTTGTCGTAGTCCACCGCCATCAGCGCGTTCCAGCTGTCTTCGTCGATGTAGAACAGACGCTTCGGTGCCTGATGGCGCATGCCTTGGCGGACGGTCGCTTCGACCACCCACACGCGGTGCAGCTCATAGCGACGCGATTCGGGAGCGATGAAGTCGCGCTTGGCCACCTCCTCGATCTTCGCCGAGTTGTCGTAGGCCCCGAATGAGTTGTAGGGCACAAGCATTTCCTGCTTGCCCAGCAGCTTCCAGTCGAAGCGGTCCATGGGGCCGAAGAACACGTTGGATTCATCGATGGTGTATTGATTGTCCAGGCCGATTTGCGGTGCGTCGTAGGAATACGCCGGCATGCGCCGCACGCGGCGCTGGCCCGGGAAGTAATAGAACGTGGTGGCTTGCTCGCCGGCCTTGGTCGTGACCACCCCGGCTTGTCCGGCCAGTGCGGCGGGGTCGGTGTAGCTAAAGTAAGTGGCGACTTCCAGACGATCGAATGACGAGAACAGCGCGCTGCCCTTCACGCCCCATGGTGTGTACATGAACCAGTCGGTGGAGGTTCGCAGCCAATCTTCACTGCCCTTGCGTGGCGAAATTCCGGAAACGGTTTTCGACATATCGAAGCCAACGCCGCGATAGCGCATTTTCATGTTCCACATCACCTCGGCACCCGAGGCTGGAAATGGAAACGGGATGCCCGGCACGTAGGCTTCCTGCAACGCCAGACCGTCGCCGTCGAGCTTGGCGAAACCGACGTTCTTCTTGGTGTTCTGCGCGACGAAATCCGGCACGCCACAGCTGCGTCGTGTCGGGTACACGTCCATCCGGTAGCCGGGAATCTTCTTGAACATTTCCACCTGGCCCGGTGAAAGCTTGCTGGCGTATTTCGCGACGTTGCTCGAGTCGATGCTGAACAGCGGCTTGTCATCCTTGAACGTCCATTGCTGGCCGCGCACCTGACCGTGGCTCCAACTGCCACCTTGAGGACCGGGCGCTGTCCACGCGGGAATCACCCCGTCGGCGCTGGCCGCCGCCTCGCCTCCCAGCGGAGTCAGCTTGGTGCCGAGTAATGCTGGATCCTTGTCTGCTGCCTGTGCTGTACAGAAAAACGCCGAGGCCGCGAGGGCCGCGACCAGATGCCGGATTACGACGCCGGGAGAAAAATTGTTATGGGGGCGCTCAATCACTGTGTTCATGGGAGGGATCCTCGTGGGCCTTGATCAGCAACGGGGTCGCCTAGATGGTGGCAACCCGTTGCCTGCGCTAACCTAATCAACTGACTTGATCAATTGACCAAGTCATGTAATCAAAGCAAGCCCGGTGCCAAGATTCGCAAGGCAGAAATTAGTCGTTTCTTATCAATCGATTGCGCGGTCGCCGTGAACACAGCGCGATAAAACTGCCGGAGGATGTTTCCGTTTGTTTCGCCGAAACGCAACCATTCGGGAAATAACGAAACAGTTGTTACCATTATTAGTGCAGCCGTTTCATGCCCCCTTTCCATTCATGACGTCTGGCGATTTATTGTTGTAGGATCCGCAAGCGTCGACATCGTCCTTGTCGTTGTGGGGCGCCAGGAATAAAGGAGAATGCTGAACTATGGCCAGAATGGGCGCTGAATTACGCCGGCAGGATTTCGTCGAAGCAACGATCAGAGTGATCGCCGAGCATGGCGTAGCCAATGCCACGACCCGCCGTATTGCGGCGCAAGCCGGCTGTCCGTTGGCTTCGTTGCATTACGTGTTCCATACCAAGAACGACCTGTTTTATGCCGTCTACGAATCGCTGTTCAGCCTCCCACCGCAAGCGCTGGAACAGGTACCGGCCGGGGCCACTGCTGCGGCGACGGCAGCCGAAGTTCTGCGGCAATTGATCACCTGGTTCATCAATCACCCGGATGCGGCCAGGGCGCAGACCGAGTTGTTCTTCTGGGCAATGCGCAATGACCCGCAAATGGCCAGCAAGATTTACTCGGTGGCCATTGAAGCCACCGAGCAGGCGCTGCAGCGTGCCATGGGAACTGAGTTGAGCGAAGCGTTTTTAAAGGCGACCAGCCGCTTACTGATCCAACTGGTAGACGGGCTGACCATTGCCTGGTCGGCCCACGGTGATCTGGATCGATTGCGAGCCGAAACCGAGACTGCTTGCACTGCGTTGGCCTTGTTGGTGGCCAGTCACTGAGTCGATCCTTGCCCAGGCGCCGCATGGGGATCAGATCGCGCCAGGCTTTTTACAGTTCATGACATTCGAACGGTGCGCAACGCCGATCCCGTGATGAACAAAAACTGTCTCAGATGAAGTCATTTGCTCTATTTCGGTGGTTTTCGTTGCAGTAATGAGCTTTTCCTGCACAATTCGGCGGATTGAAATTCGATTCGAGACCGACTGATGACCCTGACTCCTCAAGACGAACGACTCATCAAGGCGCTGGCCTTGGCCATCGTTGATCGCCCTCGGGCGACACTCAAGGAACTGGCTGAAGCGGCTGGCGTCAGCAAGGCTACGCTGCATCGCTTTTGCGGCACCCGTGACAACCTGGTGCAGATGATGGAAAGCCACGGTGAGACGGTGCTGAACCAGATCACCACCACCACCGACCTGTTGCACGGCGAGCCGGTACAGGCGTTGCGCAGTTTGATCAACGAGCATCTCGCGCATCGGGAAATGCTGGTTTTCCTGCTCTTTCAGTACCGCCCCGACACGTTTGCGGTCAATAGTGAGGGCGACCGCTGGCAGACTTATGCTGATGCCCTCGATGCTTTTTTTCTGCGTGGCCAGCAACTGGGCGCGTTTCGCATCGATGTCACCGCCGCGGTTTTCACGGAGCTGTTCCTGACCATGATTTTCGGCATAGTTGATGCCGAGCGCCGTGGGCGCGCGGCCAGTGCCAACTCGGCCAATGTGCTGGAACAGATGTTCCTGCATGGCGCGGCCGGCGCAGCGAGTGCGTTGTAAGCCTTACTCGGTTTTCCTGGAAAAAAAAGCCCCGAGACCTTTCGGTCTGCGGGGCAAAGGCGGTTGGATGCGCCAACCAAAGGAGCTCTTGTCAGGCGTTATCTAACGGTTGTCGGCGTGGACCAACCTCCGCCCAGCGAACGGAACAGATCGACCAGAGCAATCTGGCGTTGCGTGCTGACCTCGATAAACGTTGTTTCATTGACGAAACTGGTGCGCTGCGCATCGAGATAACGCAGGTGGCTGTCGATACCGCCTTCATATCGGGCCTTGGCCAGACTCAGGGTTTCAGTGCTGGTATTGGCCAGTGCCCGGCGCGCGGCCTCCTCCCGGCGCAAGGTGTCGGTGGCAGCCAATGCATCGGCGACCTCGCGGAACGCCGTCTGAATCGTGCCTTCGTAGGCCGCCACAGCTGAATCCTTGCGGGCTTCGGCTAGACT
>Ga0308170_10002801_pt1 | contig 14694 bp, 10 predicted proteins | sample PhyBR2_2_FD_202136 | JGI IMG/M metagenome (GOLD analysis project Ga0308170, IMG submission 202136) | Phyllosphere microbial communities from UC Gill Tract Community Farm, Albany, California, United States - DLSLSB.R2 | ecosystem: Host-associated > Plants > Phyllosphere > Unclassified | place... | reverse complement strand
TCGCCAATCCTCTCGTACTGCAGCGTGCCGACCCGCAGGTCACGCTCGCTGCGGATGGCTTTTACTATTTCACGGCCACCGTTCCCGAATACGACCGCATCGAGCTGCGCCGTGCGCACACCTTGGACGAGCTCGGCAAGGCGGATGCGAAGGTCGTGTGGCGCCGGCACGCCGCCGGGCCGATGAGTGCGAATATCTGGGCACCCGAGCTGCACCGGATCGGCGGCAAATGGTATCTCTACTTTACGGCCGGGCGCGCCGAAGCGCCCTTCGACGTTCGCCTGTACGTGCTCGAGAACGCCGCCGCGAATCCCCTGGACGGTGAATGGGTCGAGCGTGGCCAGCTGAGGACCGGCTGGGAATCCTTCGCCCTGGACGCAACGACGTTCGAGCTGAAAGGGCAGCGCTACCTGGCATGGGCGCAGCGTCCGGCCGGTGCGGCCACGCACATGACGGCGGTCTACATCGCCAGGATGGATACGCCGGTGTCGATTGCCGGCCCGGCGGCCTTGCTGACCGCGCCCGAATATCCCTGGGAGCGGGTGAAATTCGACGTCAACGAAGCGCCGGCCGTGCTGGTGAAGAATGGACGCGTCTTCATGACCTATTCCGCCAGTGCGACCGATGCGAACTATGCCATGGGTATGCTGGTTGCGAAGGACAGCGCCAACCTGCTCGATCCAGCGGCGTGGACAAAGTCGCCCGTGCCGGTCTTTGCGAGCAGCGCGGACAGCGGCCAGTACGGGCCTGGCCATAATTCCTTTACGACTACGCCGGATGGCCGGACCGACATCCTGGTCTACCACGCGCGCAATTACCGGGACATCGTGGGCGACCCGCTGAACGATCCGAACCGCCATACCCGTGCGCAAGCCATCGCATGGCGGGAGGATGGCATGCCCGACTTCGGCGTGCCTGTCGCCGACTCCCGCGTAAATCCAACCAGTTATTGAACGCTTCGGATATCGGTTTTCATATTGGATAATTGCTGGCCCGTCAGTACACTTGACTGGTACACATACAAAAAACGATATCGAAGCCGCTCGAAATTTGATTGGATTGATCTTGCTTAGCCTCATAACATTATTGTCAAGCACCTGAGCATTCGTGCTGCCGGCACCAAGAATTATTAAAAAACACTGGAGACAATAATGAAACCTACCGCATCGGGCCTCTCATCGGCCTCCGTTCCCCACGCCTTCGCCCTGCGTAGCCTGGTCGCCGCGCTTGCCGGTGCCGGACTGCTGACCAGCGCCTCGGTTCACGCCCAGGAAGCGGACGCGACCGCCAATGCCGCAGGCAAGGACACCAACGTGGTGGTGGTCAGCGGCCAGCGCCAGGCTGCGCAGAGCGCCCAGGCGATCAAGCAGAATGCCGAACAGGTGGTCGACTCCATCGTCGCCGAGGATATCGGCAAGTTCCCGGACAAGAACGTGGCGGAGCTGCTCGGCCGCATCACCGGTGTACAGACCGTGCGCGAGAACGGCGAGGCCGGCCGCATCGTGATCCGCGGCCTGGGCGGCGTCACGACGCTGTTCAACGGCCGCGAGATGTTCACCGCCGCCGGCCGCAGCCTCAACCTGACCGATGTGCCGGTCTCGATGCTGCAGCGCGTCGATGTCTACAAATCGCAGGGCGCCGACATGGTCGAAGGCGGCACCTCGGGCGTAATCGACGTGCGCACCTTCCGCCCCTTCGATTTCAAGGGTTCGGAAGTGGCCGTCAATGCCCGCGCCGAACACCGCGACAAGGCCGGCAAGACCGACCCGCAAGTGGGCGGGCTGTGGTCGAACCGCTGGAAGACCGGCATCGGCGAGATCGGCCTGCTGGGCGGACTGTCCTATCAGCGCGGCCGCTACCACGACGAAACCGCGTGGGCCGGCCAGCCGACCACGTATACCAATCCGGCCGGCGTGCAGGGCGCCGACGGCAACGGACGCGTGATGGTGACCGGCGACCGCAAGCGCTTGGCGGCCAACCTGTCGGCCCAATGGCGCCCGAACCGCGACATGGAATTCTATGCGGAAGGCTTCTCGACCAAGATCGACGTCGACTCGCAGAGCGTGTTCTTCGTCGGCGGCTTCCCGATCAATAATCCGAATTCGACTGTCACGACCATCGGCGCCGGCGGCAAGCAGTACCTGGACACGATCAGCAACCCGAGCGACACCTCGCTGGTCCTGAGCTCGACCCAGGCACGGCGCGACTGGTCGCGCGGCAGCCAGGGCGCGATCGGCGGTACCTGGGACGCGACGCCGACGCTGCGCGTGTCTTCCGAACTGGTGCGCACAGTGTCCACCTATCGCCAGGAAAACCCGATCCTCGACTCGATCTACACCGCCCCCCATCCGGTGATCGGCGGCACCCGCGACGGCGGCGGTTTCGTCGACTATCCGGGCGTGAACCTGATCGATCCGTCCAAGTGGACCATGATCGCCCTGTACGACAACCACAACCACTCGAACGGCAGTGCCAACGACTGGCGCGGCGACGTCGCCTGGACGCCGGAAGACGCCGGCCTGCTGAAGGAGTTGTCGGGCGGTATCCGCTGGGCGCAGCGCGACGCGTCCTATGCTCACGAACTGGGTAACTACCGTCCGGCGACGATCACCGGGCTTGCTCCCAGCAGCATCCCGGGACTGTCCTGCGTCAGCCCGGCCATCCACGGCAACTACGGCGTGAACCAGTACTACGCCGCCTGCATGGACTACCTGCTGGACAACACCGGCGCGGTGCGCCAGGCCATCCTCGGCACGCCCAACGGCTTGCCGGATGATCCGCTGTCCTACTACACGGACCGCGAGACCACCACGGCGCTGTATGGCAAGGTGAAGATCGGCTTCGATGCCTTCGGCGTTCCGGTCGACGGCAGCGCCGGCGTGCGCGTGGTGCGGACCCGCCAGAGCATCGTCGGCAATTCGCGCGCCGGCACCGGTCCGGTCACGCCGGTATCGGTCTCGGGCAGCAATACCGATGTCCTGCCCAGCCTGAACCTGCGCGCCAGATTCCGCCAGGACCTGATCGGCCGCGTGGTGGCCGGCAAGGCAATCGAGCGCGCAGCGTTCGGTGACTACAATCCGGGCGTGGTGCTGGGCTCCGTGACCACCACCAATGCCAACGATCCGACCGGGTCGGGCGGCAACCCGAACCTGAAGCCGCAGGAAGCGCGCAACCTCGACGTGGCGCTGGAATGGTACTTCTCGAAGGACGGCTCGCTCACCGGAACGGCCTTCAAGCACGACTTCAAGAACTTCCTGCGCCACCGCCAGGCCACTGAGGTCATCGACGGCCAGCGCTACCTGGTCGACCGCCCGTACAACACGGATACCGCGAAGCTGTACGGCTTCGAGGCCGCCTACCAGCAGTTCTTCAGCAGCCTGCCGGGCTGGATGAGCGGCCTGGGCGTGCAGGTCAACGCGACCTACATGAACGGCGGCATGACCGAGCCGGACGGCAGCCGCAATACCTTCCCGGGCATGTCCAAGACCGCCTACAACCTGGTCGGCATGTACGAGCGCGGTCCGTGGTCGGCGCGTATCGCCTACAGCTGGCGCGACAAGTTCGTCGACACCTACAACTACCGCGGCCTCGGCGTCGACCTGGTCGTCGACCCGATCAAGACCCTGGACGCTTCGGTCTCGTACAAGATCACCGAGAAGCTGGTCGTGACCCTGGACGGCAGCAACCTGCTGAACCAGGCCTACCACGACTACCACGGCGTGCCTGAACTGCCGCGCGATGTGCGCCGCTACGACCGCGTCGTGGGCCTGGCGTTGCGCTGGAAGCTGTGATCGAGGCTGTAATCCGATAGGTGAGAACAGGGTGCTGCACGGATCGAACCGACAGCACCCTCGGTGTTTGTGCAGAAGGTAAGGAAGGGAAGTCGAATGCATACGCAAAAACTCTCCACCCTCGAAAAGGTGGGCTTCGGCGCCGGCGACATGGCGCTCAACGTGGTGATCTCGTCGATGATGCTGATCATTACCTTCTTCTACACCGACATCTACGGCCTGAAGACGACCGACCTGGCGCTGCTGTTCGTGGCCGTCAAGATCATCGGCGCGATGTCCGACCTGGTGGTTGGCCAGATGACCGACTCCTTTCTCTCGCGCTGGGGACGCTACCGTCCCTGGCTGTTGCTGTTGGCCGTCCCTTACGGCATATCGGTGTTCATGGTGTTCAGCACCCCGGACTGGGGCTACCACGCGAAGCTGGTCTGGGCCTATTCGACCTACATCCTGATGACCCTGATGACCTCGGGCGTGGGCGTGGCCTATATCTCGCTCCCCAGCGCGCTGACCGCCGATCCGCAGGAACGCCTGTCGGCCAATGGCTACCGCCTGTTCCTGGCCAAGATCGGTGCCTTCATGGTGACGATCGTGGTGCCGGTCCTGGCGAACCGCTGGGGCAACGGCAACCCGGCCGCCGGCTACCAGGCGGCGATGGCCCTGATGGCCGTGCTCGGCATCGTCCTGTTCCTGTTCTGCTTCTTCACGACGACCGAGCGCGTGGTGCACAAGGTCGTGCGCCAGCCCCTGGGAGAGCAGATCCGCGTGCTGCTGAAGAACGACCAGTGGCTGATCCTGTGCGGTGCCTGCGTGACCGGCACTGTCGGCTACGTGATCCGCGGCTCGGTCGCCGTGTACTACGCCAAGTACTACCTGCACGGCGACACCGCGGTCGTATCGGCCTTCCTCTCGACCGGCGTGGCGGCGGCGATCCTGGCGATGGTCGTATCGACCTGGGTCACCAAGTTCTACTGCAAGGTCAAGCTGTTCCGCTATACCCAGCTGGTGGTCGCCGTGCTGTCCGTAATGATCTACTTCATGGTCAAGCCCGGCGATACCGTAACCGCCTTCGTGCTGTACTTCGCGCTGTCGCTGGTGGTGGACCTGCACGCGCCGGTATTCTGGTCCGCGATCGCCGAGACCATCGACTATGGCCAGGTCAAGACCGGCAAGCGTGTCTCCGGCTTCGCCTTCGGCGGCATCTCGGTGGCGCAGAAGGCCGGTATGGCGGTCGCCGGCGGCATGGTCGGCATCCTGCTCAGCTATTTCGGCTACCAGCCCAACCAGGAACAGAGCCAGCTGGCGCTGCAGGGCATCGCGCTGATGCTGTCGGTGATTCCGGGGTTCTTCCATTTCCTGATGGGGGCGCTGATGTTCAGGTACCGGATCAGCGATGCCTATTATGGGACCGTGAAGGAAGATTTGAAGGCCAGCGGCTATGCCGCCAGCTGATCGCCAACCAACCGCAAACACCGGTGGGCACGGCGTGCCCACCCCAGGAACAATGATGGAAACCGTGATTACTCCCCTGATCGAACAACGCGCCGACCCGTACATCTACAAGCACACGGACGGCTACTACTATTTCACCGCCTCGGTCCCGCAATACGACCGCATCGAGCTGCGCCGCGCCGCCACCATCGACGGCCTGGCCGCGGCGCCGACGGTGGATGCCTGGGTCAAGCCGGATACCGGCCCCTACAGCGAGTTGATCTGGGCCCCCGAGCTGCATTTCAACATGGGCGCCTGGTACGTCTACTTCGCCGCCGCCCCCAGCCGCGAGATCAAGTACAAGCTGTTCCAGCACCGTATGTACGCGATCCGCAACACGAATGCGAATCCCCTCGAAGGCAGCTGGGAGTTCATGGGCCAGGTCGATACCGGCATCGATACCTTCTGCCTCGATGCGACCACCTTCACGCACAAGGACGAGCTGTACTACCTGTGGGCCCAGAAGGATGTCGAGATCGAGGGCAACTCCAACCTTTACATCGCGAAGATGAAGACACCCTGGCAGATCGAAGGCAAGCCCGTGCTGCTGTCGAAACCGGAGTTCGACTGGGAGACCCGGGGCTTCTGGGTCAACGAGGGGCCGTCGGTGCTGCGCCGTAACGGAAAGATCTTCATCTCGTACTCGGCCAGCGCGACCGACGAGAATTACGCGATGGGCCTGCTGTACGCCCACGAGAATGCCGACCTGCTCGACCCCGCGTCCTGGACCAAGGCGAAAGAGCCGGTGTTCCGCACCTGCTACGACCATGGCATCTACGGGCCTGGCCACAACAGCTTCACCTATGCCGAGGATGGCGACACCGTCATGCTGGTCTATCACGCGCGCACCTACACCGAGATCGTCGGCGATCCGCTGTGGAATCCGGACCGTCACACCTTCGTCAAGCCGCTGCGCTGGGACGACAGCGGCATGCCGGTGTTCGGCCGTCCATCCACTCTCTGAGGCTGCTGCAAGTGCACAAGCAAATCACGCAGGCGCCGTTCGGCATCCTGCCCGACGGGGCTCCGGTCAGCCAGTTCACGCTCCAGAACACGAAGGGCATGCTCGTGAAGATCCTCGATTTCGGCGGGATCATCCGCGAGATCCATGTTCCCGACCGCGAGGGACGCTTCGCCGACGTCGCGCTCGGCTTCGACACGCTCGAGTCCTACCTGAAGGACAGCCCATACTTTGGCGCCCTGATCGGCCGTTACGGCAACCGTATCGGCAAGGGCCGCTTCGCCATTGACGGCAAGGACTACCAGTTGGCGCTCAATGATCGCGGCAACCACCTGCACGGCGGCGCCGGCTTCGACAAGGTGCTGTGGACGTCGGCCATCGATGGCGGCTGCCTGGTGCTGCGCTACCGCAGCGTCGACGGTGAACAGGGCTACCCCGGCAACCTCGATGCCACCGTCACTTACAGCCTGAGCGAAGACAACGAGATCGTGGTGCGTTTCCAGGCCACCACCGACAGGCCGACCCCGGTCAACCTGACACAGCACAGCTACTTCAACCTGCGCGGCGTATACGCCCCGGAGGGCGACGTGCTGCAGCACGCGATCACCATCGACGCCGACCGCTTCGTGCCGATCGATGCGGGCCTGATCCCGTTGGGCGCGCTCTGGCCGGTGACCGGCACCCCGTTCGACTTCCGCCAGCCACGCCCGATCGGCGAGCGCATCGGCCAGCCCGACAAGCAGCTGCGACACGGCAGCGGCTACGATCATTGCTGGGCGCTGAACCGCGGGGCCGGCAAGCGCGAGCTGCGGCGCGCTGTCCACGTCCGGGAGCCGGACAGCGGACGCGTGCTGGAGCTGTTCACCCAGGAACCCGGCGTGCAGTTCTACAGCGGGAACTTCCTGGACGGTTCCCTGACGGGGAAGGGCGGCCGCCGCTACGAACACCGCAGCGGTTTCTGTATCGAGCCGCAGCACTTCCCGGACTCGCCGAACCAGCCCGCGTATCCGGACACGATCCTGCGCCCGGGGGAGCAGTACCAGACCGAGTCGCGTTTCCGCTTCTCCGTCGCGGAAGCATGAGCCGGACAAGAAAGGAGACGCAGTAATGATGGAACTGGTGGTGGACGGCCGGCACGTGCTGGGCGAGGGGATCATCTGGAACGAACGGACTGGCCGTCTCCTGTGGACCGATATCGAAAGCAGCGAGTTGTGGTCGCACGATCCGGCAAGCGGTGCGCTCGAGCGCTGGCCGCTGCCCGAGCGCCTGTGTTCGCTGGCCCTGACGGAAGACGATGGCCGCCTGCTGCTGGCGCTGGCCTCCGGCCTGGCATTCTTCGACCTGCGAACGGGCGAGCTCGCGCGCATTTGCGCGGTCGAGGCGCACCTGCCGGATACCCGCCTGAACGACGGCCGCGTGGACCGCCAGGGGCGTTTCGTGTTCGGCGTATTCAACCAGGCCCAGAATCCGAAGCATCCGATCGGCGGCTTCTACCGGCTGAACCGCGACCTGTCGCTGGAGCGGCTGCCGCTGGGCGGCGTAGCGATCGCCAACAGCATCTGCTTCAGTCCGGACGGCCGCACCATGTATTACTGCGATTCGGCCACGCGCGAGATCCGCTGCTGCGACTATGACGCGGGCAGCGGCGGCGTCGCCAGGCTCCGCGTGTTCGCTGCTGCCGATGCGGCGCCCGGGGACCCGGACGGTTCCACCATCGACGCCGAGGGCTGCCTGTGGAATGCGCGCTGGGGAGGAAGGCAGGTGGTGCGCTTCGCGCCCGACGGCCGCATCGACCGTGTGCTGGCGCTGCCGGCCTTGCAGCCGACCTGTCCCGCCTTCGGCGGCCCCGGCCTGGACGTGCTGTACGTGAGCTCGGCCACCACGGGCCTGGCGCCGGAACTGCTGGCGGAGGCACCCGGCTCGGGCGGCGTGTTCGCGCGGGCCCTGGATATTTGCGGCTTGCCGGAGCACCGTTTCGGCTGCAGCGATATCGAAAGAGATATCGATAATCGCTAAAAATTGATTGGAAAGTTATCTGGCGCGACTTTAGACTTTCTTCATCGCTGAGCTCATCGCTGAGCTAGAACAAAACGACGGAGGAGAGACCAGATGTCCGATACGAAAAAGAAGCCCACCTTGCGTTCCGCGGCGTGGTTCGGTACCCAGGACAAGAACGGCTTCATGTACCGGAGCTGGATGAAGAACCAGGGTATCCCCGATCATGAATTCCAGGGCAAGCCGATCATCGGCATCTGCAATACCTGGTCCGAGCTCACTCCTTGCAACGCCCATTTCCGCAAGCTCGCGGAGCACGTCAAGCGCGGCATCCTGGAAGCCGGTGGCTTCCCGGTCGAATTCCCGGTGTTTTCGAACGGTGAATCGAACCTGCGCCCGACCGCCATGCTGACCCGTAACCTGGCCAGCATGGATGTCGAAGAATCCATTCGCGGCAATCCGATGGACGGCGTGGTCCTGCTGGTCGGCTGCGACAAGACCACCCCGGCGCTGCTGATGGGCGCGGCCAGTGTCGACATTCCGACCATCGTCGTGACCGGCGGCCCGATGTTGAACGGTAAGCTCAACGGCAAGGACATCGGCTCCGGCACCGCCGTCTGGCAGCTGCACGAGCAGGCCAAGGGCGGCCAGATCACGATGCACGATTTCCTCGCCGCCGAAGCCGGCCACTCGCGCTCGGCCGGCACCTGCAACACCATGGGCACCGCCTCGACCATGGCCTGCATGGCCGAAGCCCTGGGCACCTCGCTGCCGCACAATGCCGCGATCCCGGCGGTCGACGCGCGCCGCTACGTGCTGGCCCATATGTCCGGCATCCGCATCGTCGAGATGGTCAACGAAGACCTGAAACTGTCGAAGATCCTGAAGCGCGAGAACTTCGAGAACGCGATCCGCGTGAACGCCGCGATCGGCGGCTCGACCAACGCAGTGATCCACCTGAAGGCGATCGCCGGCCGCATGGGCGTGCCGCTCGAGCTGGAAGACTGGACCAACATCGGCAAGGGCACGCCGACCATCGTCGACCTGCTGCCCTCGGGCCGCTATCTGATGGAAGAGTTCTACTACGCCGGCGGCCTGCCGGGTGCGATCCGCCGCCTGGGGGAGGGCAATCTGCTGCCGCATCCGGATGCGCTGACCGTCAACGGCAAGTCGCTGTGGGAGAACTGCGTCGACGCGCCCATCTACAACGACGAAGTGATCCGCAAGCTGGACACCCCGCTGATCGACGACGGCGGCATCTGCATCCTGCGCGGCAACCTGTCGCCACGCGGCGCCGTGCTGAAGCCCTCGGCCGCATCGCCCCACCTGATGCAGCACCGCGGCAAGGCCGTCGTGTTCGAAGACTTCGACCACTACAAGCAACGCATCGTCGATCCCGACCTGGACGTCGACGAGCACTCGATCCTGGTGATGAAGAACTGCGGCCCGAAGGGCTATCCCGGCATGGCCGAGGTGGGGAACATGGGCCTGCCGCCCAAGCTGCTGGCACGCGGCATCACGGACATGGTGCGTATCTCGGACGCCCGCATGAGCGGCACCGCCTACGGCACCGTGGTGCTGCACGTGGCGCCGGAAGCGATGGCCGGCGGCCCGCTGGGTATCGTGAAGGACGGCGACTACATCGAACTCGATTGCAAGGCCGGCCGCCTGCACCTGGACGTATCGGATGAAGAGATCACGGCCCGCCTGGCGGATCGCGCCGAGAACCAGAAGGAGCCGCCGCGCACAGGCTACGCCGGACTCTACCTGGACCACGTCCTGCAGGCGGACGAAGGCTGCGACTTCGACTTCCTGGTCGGCTGCCGCGGTTCCGCCGTGCCGAAGCATTCCCACTGATCATAAAACAAAGGGGACACCAACGATATGCTGCTGATCCAATACACCACCGCCGCCGGCGAGCGCCGCGTCGGCATCCTGAACGGCGACACCGTCACCCCGATCCAGGACCATGCCACCACGCTGGAACTGGCGAGGGCCGCCATCGCGCAAGGCAAGGGCATCGCCGCACTGGCCGATGCCTCGGCCGGCGGCGCCACCGAGTCCTACGAAACCATCGTGCAATCCGGCCGCCTGCTGGCCCCGATCGACCATCCGGATCCCGCCCACTGCTACGTCACCGGCACCGGCCTGACCCACCTGGGCAGCGCCGACACCCGCGATGCCATGCACAAGAAGATCGGCGGCGACGTCGAAACCCTGTCCGACAGCATGAAGATGTTCCGCTTGGGTGTAGAAGGCGGCAAGCCGCAGGGCGACGCTTTCGGCGTGCAGCCCGAGTGGTTCTACAAGGGCGACGGGTCGATCGTGCGCGCCAGCGGCCAGGCCATGGACATGCCGGACTTCTCGCTGGACGGCGGCGAAGAGCCGGAGATCGCCGGACTGTACCTGATCGGCGAGGATGGCCAGCCCTGGCGTGTCGGCTACGCCCTGGGTAACGAATTCTCGGACCACGTGACCGAGCGCCAGAACTACCTGTACCTGGCCCATTCCAAGCTGCGCAACTGCGGCCTCGGCCCGGCGCTGCTCGTCGGCGAATTGCCGGCCCACGTCTCGGGCACGTCGCGCATCATCGGCAGCGACGGCCAGGTGCGCTGGGAGAAGGCGTTCGTCTCGGGCGAGCAGAACATGTCGCATACCATCGCCAACCTCGAATACCACCACTTCAAGTACGGGCTGTTCAAGCGCCCGGGCGACGTCCACATCCACTTCTTCGGAACGGCAACGCTGAGCTTTGCCGACAGCGTGCAGGTCAAGGCTGGCGAAACCTTCGAGATCGTCTCGCCCGAATTCGGTCCCGCGCTGCGCAATCCGCTCGCCGTGACTCCCAACACCTATACGAAAGTGAAAGCATTATGAACAGCGCAAGCAGCCTGACCGGCGAAGCACTCATCGGCGGCCGTGCCGAACGCGGCGCCGGCACCTCCTTCAAGGCCTGGAACCCGTCCCAGCGCGATCATCTCGAGCCGGCCTTCCACATGGTCGACCGCGGGCAGATCGACCGCGCCTGCAGCCTGGCCGGCGCCGCCTTCGATACCTTCCGCAACACCAGCGACGAGGAGCGCGCTGTCTTCCTCGACACCGTCGCCGAGCAGATCCTGGCGCTGGGGGACGAGCTGGTCGAGCGCGCGATGCAGGAAACCGGCCTGCCGCGCGGCCGCATCGAGGGCGAGCGCGGTCGCACCGTGGGCCAGCTGCGCCTGTTCGGCGCGCTGCTGCGTGAAGGCTCCTGGCAGGATCCGCGCATCGATCCGGCACTGCCGGCGCGCACGCCGCCGCGCGCCGACCTGCGCAGCCGCCTGATCGGCGTCGGTCCGGTCGCCGTGTTCGCGGCATCGAACTTCCCGCTGGCCTTCTCGGTGGCCGGCGGCGACACCGCATCGGCCTTCGCTGCCGGCTGTCCGGTGGTGCTGAAAGCCCACTCGGCCCACCCCGGCACCTCGGAGCTGGTGGCGCGCGCCGTCGTCAAGGCGGTCGAGCAGTGCGGCCTGCCGGCCGGCGTGTTCGCGCTGCTGACCGGTACCGGCAACGGCATCGGCCAGGCCCTGGTGGCGCATCCGGCGATCCAGGCGGTCGGCTTCACCGGTTCGCGTTCCGGCGGCACCGCGCTGATGGCGGTGGCGGCGCAGCGTCCGCAACCGATTCCGGTCTATGCCGAGATGAGCAGCATTAACCCGGTGTTCCTGCTGCCGAACGCCCTCAAGGAGCGCGCCAACCAGATCGGCAAGGACTTCGCCGCGTCGCTGGTGCTGGGTGTGGGACAATTCTGTACCAACCCCGGCCTGGTGCTGGCGGTGGAAGGCGAGGGGCTGGACGAATTCTGCAGCGCCGCGACCGCCGCGCTGAACGACACGCAGCCGGCCACCATGCTGTCGGCCGGCATCGCATCGAGCTACCGCCGCGGCGTCGAAGCGTTGCACGGCCACGAAGCGGTGACGACCCTGCTGCGCATGGACCACGAAGAGCACCAGGGGCACGCCGCGCTGTTCCGCGTGTCCAGCGGCGACTTCCTGGCGCGGCAGGAACTGCACGAAGAGATCTTCGGCCCGGCTTCGCTGCTGGTGGTGTGCAAGGACGTCGCCGACATGCGCGCCGTGGCCGAGCGCCTGGAAGGCCAGCTGACCGCGGCCCTGCACCTGGACGACGCCAGCGACGACGTCGAGGCTGCGCGCAGCCTGCTGCCGACGCTGGAGCGCAAGGCTGGCCGCATCCTCGTCAACGGCTTCGGCACCGGCGTGGAGGTGACGCACGCGATGGTCCATGGCGGCCCCTTCCCGGCGACCGCCGACGGCCGCAGCACCTCGGTCGGCACCGGCGCGATCTACCGCTTCCTGCGCCCGGTCTGCTACCAGAACCTGCCGCAGTCCTTGCTGCCGGAGGCGCTGCGCGACGATAATCCGCGTGGCATCTGGCGCCGCCGCGACGGTGCGCTCGGCAAAGAGTAAGCGAACAGACAAAACAAGAATGATGGAGACAGTATGAGCAAGTTGGCCAAGTACGGCAGCCTGGAAGGCAAGCGGGTATTCGTGACGGGCGGCGGCACCGGGATCGGGGAAGCGATCGTTGCCGCCTTCGTGGAGCAGGGGGCGGCGGTCGCTTTCGTCGACATCGTCCGCGACGCCAGCGAAGCCCTGGTGGCGCGCCTGGGCGCGTCGCTGCGGCCGGGCCAGACCGCGCCGGTATTCCGCCACTGCGACATCACCGACATCCCGGCCCTGCAGAAGTCCATGGCCGAACTGGCCGGCATGCTCGGCGACTTCGACGTCATCGTCAACAACGCCGCCAACGACCAGCGCCATCAGATCGGCGACGTCAGCGTCGATTACTATGACGAGCGCATCGCCATCAACCAGCGCCCGATGTTCTTCACGGTCCAGTCGGCACTGGAGGGCATGAAGCGCCGCGGCGGCGGCTCGGTCATCAACTTCAGTTCGATGTCCTTTCATGCCAAGAATCCGGGCTACCCGATCTACGCCGCCACCAAGGCCGCGGTGACGGGCCTGACCCGCTGCCTGGCGCGCGACCTGGGCAAGTTCAATATCCGCGTCAACACCGTCACCCCGGGCTGGGTCATGACCCAGCGCCAGATCGAGCTGTGGCTGGACGAGAACGGCGAGGCCGAGATCCGCCGCGCCCAATGCCTGCCGGGCAAGCTGATGTCCGAGGATATCGCCGCCATGGTGCTGTTCCTGGCGGCGGACGACAGCCGGATGTGCACGGCGCAGGATTTCGTGGTGGATGCGGGGTGGACTTGAAGGCTGTGTCGCTTCGGTACTGATTGCGCTGTTTTAGCCGCCAACCTCAACCCCGTCATTCCAGCGGAAGCGGGAATGACGGGGTGGATTACGTCGCCGCCCATGACCAAACTGCTTCCAGCCGTTATTGCCCTTGCGGTGCATACCGCGTTCGCCGCGCCGCTGACCTGCCCGGACCATCACATCGCCGTCGAGCTCCGCATCACCCCATCTCAAACGCTGGAATACACCATCCAGCGCGACGGCCACCCGGTCATCCTGCCGACGCCGCCGACCTGACGCTCGACCTCGACCTGGGCTTTTTGGCCGGCAGGGAAGGGCAGCTCATCACGGACGGTGGCGGCGAGCGGGAGTTCAGCCAGTCGCTTCTACCCGGCGGCAGGCGGCAAATGACGATCAAGGCGCACGGCCGCTTCGTCGCCGTATTCAAATAATATTCGATAAAAAATGGAGACCCGCATGAACCGTTTCAAACTCTCGATCCTTTCGCTCGGCATCCTCGCCGCGCTGCCGTCCTTCGCGCAGGTGAGCCTGACCGTCGACACATCCAGGCCGGGCGCCGTCATCAACAAGAACGTCTACGGCCAGTTTGCCGAGCACCTGGGCACAGGCATCTACGAGGGCCTGTGGGTCGGTCCGGAGTCGAAGATCCCGAATACCAAGGGCTGGCGCAAGGACGTGGTCGGTGCGCTGAAGGACCTGCACGTGCCTTTGGTACGCTGGCCGGGCGGCTGCTTCGCCGACGAGTACCACTGGAAGGACGGCATCGGACCGCGCGGCAAGCGCCCGGTGAAGGTCAACACCAACTGGGGCGGCGTCCCCGAGAACAATGCGGTCGGCACCCACGAGTTCTTCGACCTGGTCGAACTGCTGGGTGCGGACGCCTACGTCAACGGCAACCTCGGCACCGGCACCCCGCAGGAAATGGCAGAGTGGGTCGAGTACATGACCTCGGAAGGCAAGTCGACCCTGGCCGAGCTGCGTGCGAAGAACGGCCATCCGGAACCGTTCAAGGTCGCCTATTTCGCGATCGGCAACGAAGCCTGGGGTTGCGGCGGCAATATGAAGCCGGCCTACTACGCCAACCTGTACAACCATTACAAAGCCTTCCTGAAGGCGCCGCCGCAGAAGCTCCCGAAGTTCATCGCCAGCGGCGGTAACGACAACGACAGCAGCTGGACCGAAA